>VFQM010002117.1_pt1 | contig 15507 bp, 12 predicted proteins | sample 3512391 | NCBI WGS metagenome assembly VFQM01 (sample SAMN10412369, study PRJNA504923) | tailings metagenome | isolation source: Replicate 1 from Balatoc abandoned mine | place: Philippines
CGCCGGAGAGGTTCGGCGCCAGATCCTGCAGGCGATCCTTCACCTCATCCCAGATCGCAGCGCCCTTCAGTGCGTGCTCGACCTTGTCGTCGAGTACGCGGCGGTTCTTCTCGCCGCGCACGCGCAGGCCGTAGGCGACGTTCTCGTAGATCGTCTTCGGGAAGGGGTTCGGCTTCTGGAAGACCATGCCGACGCGCATGCGCACCTCGATCGGATCGACGTCCGGCGAGAGCAGGTTGGTGTTGTCGGGATAGAAGCGGATCTCGCCCTCGTAGCGGTTTCCCGGGTAGAGGTCGTGCATGCGGTTGAAGCTGCGCAGGTAGGTCGACTTGCCGCAGCCGGACGGCCCGATCAGCGCGGTGACCTTCTTGTCGTAGATCGGCATGTTGATGTTCTTGAGCGCCTGCACCTGGCCATAGAAGAAGCTGAGGTCGCGGGCTTCGGCCTTGAGGCCTGGGGTTTCCTGGGTATTCATGGAGGGCTCCACGTAGGTTTTCTTGTTGGTTACCACTTGATGTTCTTCCGCATCCGGTAGCGCAGCCAGATGGCGACGGCGTTCATCGACAGCACCATGGCCATCAGCACGAAGCCGGCGGCGGCGGCGTTGACCTCGAAGGCCGGGTCCGGTCGCGAGGTCCAGTTGAAGATCTGGATCGGCATCACGGTGAAGGGGGACATCACCCAGTCGAACATGCCGGCCATCTCGCCGCTGGCCTGGGTGCTGAAGGGCACCGGCGGCAGGAAGGCGATGAAGGTCAGCGCGCCGATGGTGATGATCGGCGCCGTCTCGCCGATGGCCCGCGCCAGGCCGATGATGACGCCGGTGAGGATGCCGGGCATGGCGTAGGGAACGATGTGGTAGCGGCAGGTCTGCCAGCGCGTGGCACCGACCGCCATCGATCCCTCGCGGATCATCGCCGGGATGGCGCGGATAGCCTCGCGCGTCGACACGATCACGATCGGCAGGATGAGCAGCGCCAGCGTCAGGCCGGCGGAGAGGATGCTCTGACCGAAGCCGAAGGTGTAGACGAAGATGCCGAGTGCGAGCAGGCCATAGACGATCGACGGCACTGCAGCGAGGTTGGTGATGTTGATCTCGATGATGTCGGTGACCCAGTTGCGGCGTGCGTACTCTTCGAGATAGAGACCGGCGGCGACGCCGAGCGGCACGGCGGCGAGCGCGGTGACGAGCATCACCAGGATGGTGCCGACCCAGGCCGAGAGGATGCCGGACTGCGCGGCGCGGCGCGAGGCGAAGTTGGCGAAGAACTCCGGCGTGAGGCGTTCCAGTCCGCGCAGCAGCATGTCGCCGACGAGCAGGAAGATGACCAGCAGGCCGATGGCCAGGCAGATGATGCCGATCGCCTGGAAGATTGCGTCCCGCATCTTGCCGCGCGCGATCAGCGTGCGGATCTGTTCGGTTGTCAGTGCTTGCATTTCAGTAGGACTCCCGGAAGCGGCGGCGCAACCATTGGCCGAGGATGTTGAAGGCGAGCGTGATCAGCAGCAGGGTCAGGCCGGCGGCGAAGATCGTCTGATAGCCGATCGAGCCGTGCGGCAGGTCGCCGAGCGCCACCTGCACGATATAGGAGGTGATCGTCGCGGCCGGCTCCGCCGGGTTCCAGGTCAGGTTCGGCTGCATGCCGGCGGCGACGGCGAGGATCATCGTCTCGCCGACGGCGCGCGAGATGCCGAGGATGTAGGAGGCAGCGAGTCCGGACAGGGCCGCCGGAACGACCACGTGGATGGCGGTATGCAGCTTGGTCGAGCCCATCGCGTAGGCGCCTTCGCGCAGGCTCATCGGCACCGCACGCATGGCGTCCTCGGAGAGCGAGGCGACGTAGGGGACGATCATGATGCCCATCACCAGACCGGCGGAAAGCAGCGAGAAGCCGGGGAGTTCCGGAAATATCTTCTGCAGCATCGGCGTCACGATGAGCAGCGCGAAATAGCCGAAGACGATGGTCGGGATGCCGCCGAGCAGTTCGAGTACCGGCTTGGCGACCTCGCGCACTTTCGGGTTGGCGAATTCGGAGAGGTAGATGGCGATCACCGTTCCCATCGGAATGGCGACGGCCAGGGCGACGCCGGACGAAACCACGGTGCCGGAGATGAGCACCATGATGCCGTAGTGGGCATCGTCGAACAGCGGCGTCCACTGCGTGTCGGTCAGGAAGTCGACGATGCTGACGTTCTGGAAGAAATGGATGGACTCGCTGACGAGCACATAGACGATGCCGACCGTGGTCAGCACCGACACCGTGGCGGCAGCGAAGAGCAGCGCCTCGATGACGCGCTCGCTGACATGGCGCATCGCGTTGCGGGCCAGGCGGTCACTGACGACGGGGGCGTCGCTGGGTGGATTGGCGGACATGGCGTAGGTATTCACTCGGGTAATCCCTGGATGGCAGCCCGGCTCCTTGCGGAGCCGGGCAATCGCCGCTTACATCTTGGCTTCGCGCTTCATGATCTCTTCGACGGTGATGCCGACTTCGTTCTTGCCACCGAAGACGGTACCGACCTTCTTGTCCTTGGCGTGCTTGACGTTGCCTTCATAGGCAGCCTTCGGCAGCGGCACGTACTTGACCTCGCGGACCAGCTTGTCGGCGTTCTTCATGTAGAACTCGATGAATTCGCGCACTTCCGGCTTGTCCAGCGACTTCAGCTTCACGTACACGAAGATCGGGCGCGACAGCGGTACGTAGGTGCCGTTCTCGACGTTGGCGCCGGAGGGCTCGACGGCCTTGCCGGTCTTCGGATTGACGATCGGCAGGCCCTTCAGGCGGGCCATGTTCTCGGCGTAGTAGGCATAGCCGAAGTAGCCGATGGCATTGACGTCGCGCGAGACGCCCTGCACCAGCACGTTGTCGTCTTCCGAGGCGGTGTAGTCGCCGCGCGAGGACTTGGCCTTGCCGACGACGGCTTCGGTGAAGTATTCGAAGGTGCCCGAATCGGCACCGGCGCCGAAGAGCTTGACCGGCGCGTCCGGCCAGGCCGGGTTGACCTGGTTCCACTTGGTGATCTTGCCCTGCGCGGCCGGTTCCCACAGTTTCTTCAGTTCCTCGACGGTGGCCTGCTTGAGGAAGGTGTTCTTGGGGTTGATGACGACGGTCAGCGCATCGTAGGCGACCGGCATCTCGATGTAGTCGACGCCGGCGGCCTTGCAGTCTTCCATCTCCTTGGCGGTGATCGGACGGGAAGCGTTCTGCAGGTCGGTTTCGTTGCGGCAGAACTTCTTGAAGCCGCCACCGGTACCGGAGATGCCGACCGTCACCTTGACGGCGTTCTTCTTGGCTTTCTGGAATTCTTCGGCAACGGCTTCGGTGATCGGATAGACGGTGGAGGAACCGTCGATCTTGACGATGTCGGCGCTGGCGGCACCGGCGGAAAGCAGCGAAATGCCGGCAAAGGCAACGGCGATCTGGGTCTTCTTCAGCATGGATGTGACTCCTGTCTATCGTTGGGAAGGACAACGATGCGGAGTGTGGCGGCGCAATGTTACAAAGCGATGACACGCTGTAACAATTCGCCCGGCGTTAAAATGGCGGCACCAGAACCTACCTTCCGGACCCCGCTCATGACCCAGGATGAACTGAAACAAGCCGTTGCCCGCGCTGCCCTCGCCCACGTCGTTCCGGATGCCATCGTCGGCGTCGGTACCGGTTCGACGGCAAATTTCTTCATCGACGCACTGGCCGGGATGAAGGACCGCATCCCGGCCGCCGTCGCCAGTTCGGAAGCGACGAAGAAGCGGCTGGAAGGGCATGGCATCCGCGTCCTCGACCTCAACGAAGTCAGCTCGATGCCTGTCTACGTCGACGGCGCAGACGAAGTGAATGCTCGCCTGCACATGATCAAGGGCGGCGGTGGCGCGCTGACGCGGGAGAAGATCGTGGCGGCGGTGGCCGACAAGTTCGTCTGCATTGCCGACGCGTCGAAGAAGGTCGAGGTCATGGGCCGCTTCCCGCTGCCGGTGGAAGTGATCCCGATGGCGCGCGAGCATGTCGCCCGCCAGCTCGTGAAGCTCGGCGGCCAGCCCCGGCTGCGCGAGGGCTTCGTCACCGACAACGGCAACGTCATCCTCGACGTCCATGGGCTGGCCATCACCGAGCCGGAACTGCTGGAAGCCCAGATCAACCAGATCGTCGGCGTCGTCACCAACGGCCTCTTCGCCTTGCGTAGCGCGGACGTGCTGCTGCTCGGCACGGCCACCGGCGTCGAGACCTTCACGGCCCCCTGAGCATCCCTTCCTCGAAAAGAAAACGGCCCGCCGGAAAACCGGCGGGCCGTTCCTGTCTGGCAAGCTGCGATCAGCGGGCCGGCGGCACGTAGCCCTGGACCTGGTCGGCGCCTTCGCCGAAGAAGTGCTTCTCGACCTGCTCGCCCAGATACTTGCGATGGGCGGCATCGGCAAGGTTGAGGCGATTCTCGTTGATGATCATGGTCTGCAGGCGGATCCACTGCTGCCAGGCTTCCTTCGAGACGTTCTCGAACAGGCGCTTGCCGAGGGCGCCGGGCATCGGCGGGAAATCGAGACCTTCGGCTTCGCGGCCGAGTTTTACGCAGTTGACGGTACGTGCCATGGATTTGCTCCGGAGTATTCGGGTTGTTTCGGATGATGCTCGGTTGATGCTGATTCGGTCGCCGGATTATAGCAGTCCGGATCAGGCACCCGGCTCGTAGAGCCCCCAGCCGTGGCGCCCGCCTTCCTTGACCCGGTACATCGCCGTATCCGCGCATTGCACCAGTGCTGCGGCATTGAGGGCATGCAGCGGAAAGACCGCGACGCCGAGGCTGGCCGAGACGCGGACTTCCTCGCCATCGAAGTGGAAAACCGTTTCGTCGATGCGCGTCAGGATGCGGCGGGCGAGGCCGATCAGCTCGTTGTCGCGGGCTTCCGGGACGATCAGGGCGAACTCGTCGCCGCCGATGCGGAAGAACTGCTCGTTGCGGCGGACGACGCTGCCTACCTCCTGCGCCAGACGGACCAGCACCTCGTCGCCGGCCTTGTGTCCGTGCCGGTCGTTCACCGGCTTGAAGGCATCGAGGTCGAACATGAGCAGGCCGAGCTGGGTGCCGCGACGGGAGGCATCGGCGAGCAGGCGGTCGAGTTCGCTTTCGAAGCGGCGGCGGTTGTAGAGGCCGGTCAGCGGGTCGCGCTCGGCGAGTTCGACCAGTTTCGTCTCGGCCGCTCGCTGGGCGGTGATGTCGTCGAACAGCCAGAGGCGGCCGCAGGCCGTCTCGGCCGGCCCGCAGATGCTGCGACTGGTTTCGCGCAGCAGGCATCCGTTACGCAACCGGATCTCGTAGGGCTCGCTGGTGCCCGGGGTCGGTACCGTCCGACGCAGGTGCTCGCGGTATGCCGCATCGTCGATGCGCAGCCAGGCCGTGCGCTCGGTGATCTCGGCATCGCCGGCGCCGACCAGGTCGGCATCCGCCGGCAAGCCCCAGAGGCGGAGGAAAGCGTGATTGCAGTAGACGACCCGTCGCTGCGCATCGAGAAAGAGGACGCCGGTATCCAGCGCCTCAAGCAGGGCATTGAGGCGATAGCGATCGGGAAGGGTGTCGGGATGGTCCGGCGGAAGCGCTGCCATGTCGGAGTCAGAGCGCCTTCATGAGCACCTTGGAGCGGCGCTGCAGGTTGTAGACGAGGCGCTTCTCGTCCGGCAGTTCGTCCACCGTCCTTTCGGTGAAGCCGCGTTCGATGAACCAGTGCGAGGTGACCGTCGTCAGCACGAACAGCTGGCGCACGCCGACCGCCCGGGCGCGGGTCTCGATGCGTTTCATCAGCTGCTCGCCGTAGCCCCAGCGCCGATACTGCGGATGCACGGCGAGGCAGGCGAGCTCGGCCTTGCCCTCGTCGTACGGATAGAGGGCGGCGCAGCCGACGATCATGCCGTCGTGCTCGACGACCGAGAAGCGGCTGATTTCGCGTTCGAGCAGGTCGCGCTCGCGACGGACCAGCGTACCTTCCTCTTCCAGCGGTTCGATCAGGGCGATCAGGCCGCTGATGTCGTCCGGCCGCGCGTCGCGCAGCTTGTCCAGCGACTCGCGGGTGATGACGGTGCCGACGCCGTCGCGCGAGAACAGTTCGCGCAGCAGGGTGCCGTCCTCGTCGTAGCCGATCACGTGCACGCGCCCGGTGCCGGCCCGGGCGGCACGCACTGCACAAGGCAGGTAGCGCTTGAGGTCGGAGGACAACCAGTCGCCGATGCGCACCAGGCGTTCGGCGGCATCCGCGGTCAGCTCGTCGAGCAGGGCGCCGTCGATGTCGGTGGCGCCGCGGCTGTCGGAAAGGAAGATCAGCTTGTCGGCATTGAGCGCGACTGCGGTCGCCTCGGCCACCTCCTCCATCGCCAGGTTGAAGCTCTCGCCGGTCGGGCTGGTACCGAGACACGAGAGAAGGACGATGTTGCCGAGGCCGAGCTGGGCGCGGATGCCGTCGGCGTCCACCTTGCGCACGGCGCCGGCGTACTGCAGGTCGACGCCGTCGATGACACCGACCGGGCGGGCGGTGATGAAGTTGCCGCCGATGACGCGGATGGTGCTGTTGGCCATCGGCGTGTCCGGCAAGCCCTGCGACAGCAGCGCCTCCAGTTCGAGGTAGACGCTGCCGACGGCATCGATCACGCAGTCGAGCGCCGCCGCGTCGGTGATGCGGTAGCGGCCGTGATACCTGGACTCAAGCCCCTTCTCGCGCAGTTCTTCCTCGATCTGCGGCCGCGCGCCATGCACCAGCACCAGCCGGATGCCGAGTGCGGCCAGCAGGTTCACGTCGTAGGCCAGGGTCCACGCCAGCGGCCCCTGGATCGCCTTGCCACCGAAGGCGATGACGAAGGTCTTGCCGCGGAACATGTTGACGTAGGGCGCGACCGAGCGGAACCAGCTGACGAAGCCGTCGGGCTGGGCTGGACTGCGTGCCGGCTCGGCCTTGCCGGACGACACCTGCGGGCGCTTCGGATGCGGCAGATTCATTTCCCCTCCAGTACCCGCTCCAGCCGCTCGCAAACCGTGCGCAGCACCTTCACGCGGGCGTGATTCTTGTCGTTGGCCTCGACCAGCGTCCATGGCGAGCGACCGGTCGAGGTCCGCTCGACCATGTCGCAGACCGCCTGCGCGTAGGCATCCCACTTCTCGCGGTTACGCCAGTCTTCCTCGGTGATCTTGAAGCGCTTGAACTCGGTCTTCTCGCGCTCCTTGAAGCGACGCAGCTGTTCGTCCTTGCTCACCTGCAGCCAGAACTTGATGACGATGGCACCGGACTGCACCAGCGCATGCTCGAAATCGTTGATCTCGGCATAGGCGCGCAGCCAGTCGTCTTCCTTGCAGAAGCCTTCGATGCGTTCGACCAGCACGCGGCCGTACCAGGTGCGATCGAAGACCGTCACCCGCCCCTGCCGCGGCACATGACGCCAGAAACGCCACAGATAGGGCTGCGCACGCTCCTCGTCGGTCGGCGCGGCGACCGGCACGATCTGGTACTGGCGGGCATCCATCGCCTCGACGACACGGCGGATGGTGCCACCCTTGCCGGCGGCATCCGAACCCTCGAAGGCGAGCACCAGCGAATGGTTGTTGTGGAAACGGGGATCGCGCATCAGCTGCGAGAGCTTGCCCTGCCACTTGGCGAGTTCCTTCTCGTAGGCCTTCTTCTCCAGCTTCTGCGAGAGGTCGAGTTCGGAGAGCACCGTCCGCTGGTCGATGGCCGGCACGATCGGCGGCGCCACCGGCACGCGCGTCGCGCCGGTCTTGGTCAGGTGCTTGCGGATCGAATCGCGGACGATGTGGCCGACGGTCAGCGAGCGGTAGTTGTCGTCGGTGCCTTCGATGATCGTCCACGGCGCATGCGCGGTATTGGTCACGCGCAGGCCGTGGCCGGCCACGGCCTGCAGATCGTCGTAGGTCTTCAGCCGGTCCCAGCTGGCCTTGGTCACCCGCCAGGCGGTGCGCGGGTCCTTCTCCATGGCCTTGAGCCGCGTCTTCTGGCCATCCTTGGAGAGATGAAACCAGAACTTCAGCACCAGGGCACCTTCGTTGACCAGCATCGCCTCGAAGCGGTTGATCTCGTCGAGCACCTCTTCCATCTCGGCGCGCTTCATCTTCTTCTGGATGCGGTCGGCGATCGGCTGCGAGTACCAGGAGCCGGCGAAGATGCCAATCTTGCCCTTGGGCGGCAGCGCCCGCCAGTAGCGCCACATGAATGGCCGCTCGCGCTCCTCGTCGGTCGGCGTCGAGAAGGCCAGCGTCGAGATGTGGCGCGGGTCCATCCACGAGTAGAGGAGGTTGATCGTTTCGCTCTTGCCGCTGCCATCCACCCCGCTGATCAGGATGACCACCGGAAATTCACGTTTCTCCAGCAGGTCGTACTGAACGTCCAGAAGTTCGGCACGCAGCTTCGGCACCTCCTTCTGGAAAGTCTTGTGATCGATCCTGTGCCCCAGCTCAGCCGATTCGAACATGATTCTCTCCCCCTCGAAAATCCCCCCACAGCGTCTGGATTGCGGCCAGTGCCGCCAACCCCGCCGTTTCGGTACGCAGCACGCGCGGCCCCAGGCGCACACCGACAAACCCCACCTGCCCGGCCAGATCCACCTCGTACGGATCGAGCCCGCCCTCGGCGCCGATCAGCAACTCCAGCGAGCGCGTCGGCGGCAGATCGTCCAGCGTCAGCGTGGCCCCGGGGGACAGCATCAGGCGCAAGGGCGCAGCAGCCGGCCGCTGCAGCCAGCGGTCGAGCGGCTCGACCGGCTGCACTTCCGGCAAGCGGTTGCGCCCGCACTGTTCGCAGGCCGAAGCGACGACGCCCCGCCAGTGTTCGAGGCGACGCTGCGCGCGCTCGCCATCGAGCCGGACGACGCTGCGCCGGCTGGCCACCGGCTGGATCGACGACACGCCCAGCTCGACGGCCTTCTGCACCGTCAGATCCATCTTGTCGCCCCCCTGCAGCGCCTGGACGAGGCGCACCTGCAGCGACGACTCGCACTCGGTCTCGCACCATTCGAGGACATCGACGCTGACGTCGTCCTTGCGGACGGCGGTGATGCGTGCGCGGTATTCCCCGCCCCGCCCGTCGAACAGCGTCACCGCATCGCCGGCCACCAGGCGCAGCACCCGGACCGCATGACGTGCGGCATTTTCCGGCAGGCTGAGCGCGGCGCCCGGCGCCAGCGCAGCCTGGCAGAAAAAGCGGGGAGAATTCATCGTGTTATTATAGGCATATCCCTTGAAATCGGCGTCAAATCAGGATTCCGAGATGGCCGACCGGCGTTTTCCACCATGCAGTTCCCGTCCGTCCGGATCCGGCAATGCACCCCATTTGCCGGAGGGCGTCGCCAGTCATTGCAGGTTTGCGCTGGCGGCACGGGGCATCGGCCACTCCCTGAACTGGCGGGAAGGAACCTGAAGCGATGCCCATGAATACCCAGCTGAAACGCATGCAGGACGCTGCCATCGTCCTCGTGCGCGACGTCGCCCAGCGTGAAGTCATCCCGCGCTTCCTGCGCGCCCGGCATGCCCTGAAGGACGACGGCTCGCTCTTCTCCGAAGCCGACCTCGCCGCCCAGCACTGCCTGGCGGAACAGCTGCCGCAGATCCACGACAGCCCGATCATCGGCGAGGAAATGACGCGCGAGGAGCAGCAGGCGGGCTGGAAGGACGGCAGCGACGGCCTGTGGTGCATCGACCCGATCGACGGCACCACCAACTTCATCAACGGCATCCCCTGGTTCGCGGTGTCGATCGCCTGGCTCAAGGAAGGCCGGGCCCGGCTGGCGGTGACCTACAACCCGATCACGGACGAGATGTTCTACGCCCGCGAGGGCCACGGGGCCTATCTGAACGGGCGCCGCCTGCCGCTGCGCCAGGTCACCGACGACATCTCGCGCGCAGTCGCCGACGTCGATTTCAAGCGCATCCCCAAGGGCCTGGCCGACCGCATCGCGGTCGATCCCCCTTATTTCTCGCAGCGCAACTTCGGCTGTTCGACGCTGGAATGGTGCAATCTGGCTGCCGGCCGGCTCGACATCTACCTGCACGGCGGCCAGATGCTGTGGGACTACGCGGCCGGCAGCCTGATCCTGCGCGAGGCCGGCGGGCAGGTATGCACGCTGGAAGACGACGATTTCGATGCTGCCCGGGTCTGGCGGCGGCCGGTCGTCGCCGCGCTGAACCCCGCTGTTTTCGAAGTCTGGAAGCGCTGGCTGCGTGGCGGCAGCCTGGGAACACGGCCCGATTCCGATTCAATCGGCTGACGATGCCGGCGCCAAGGGGTAGCATGGACTGCATATCCCCGAGGAACCGCGCGCCGAAATGAATCGCCCACGATCATGGCTTCCGAACGCGACCCCAACCTGAAGGCGCAGCTGATCGCTGTCCTCTTCGCCCTGCTGGCCGGGACTGCGGCTGTCAACGCCTTCTATTACCAGGCCGAGGCCGACGCCACGATGACGCAGGCGCGCGCCCAGCTGGGGGCGATCGTCGACCTCAAGGTGCATCAGATCGGCAACTGGCGCCGGGAGCGTCTCGACGACGCCGTGGTGCTGAGCACCAGTCCGACGGTGGCCGCTGCCTTCGGTCGCCTCAGGGGAGGCGCAGACTCCGGCAACCGCAGCGACGCCCGGGGGGGGCTGGCGAGCACCCTCACCAAGATCGACTACGAGGCAGCCGCCCTGCTCGATACCGGCGGCAGATTGCTGATCGCCACCCACGACGATCTCGACTACACGCAGGATCCGGCGCTGCTGGAGAGAGTCGCCCGCGGCACCTCGCCGCAATTCGGCCAGCTTCACCTGGACAGGAATGGCGCGCTGGCACTCGATCTGCTGGCCCCCATTCATTCGCACACACCGAAGCGACTGCTGGGCTTTGCACTGCTGCGCATCGATCCGACCCGGACGCTGTACCCGATGATCCAGTTCTGGCCGATCGACAGCCGCTCCGGCGAATTCCTGCTGGTCGAGCAGCGCGGCCGGGAAGTCGTCTTCCTCAACGATCTCCGTCACAAGCGCGACACGGCGCTGCGCATGACGCGCAGCATCGATGACGAAGCCCTGCCGGCGACCTATGCCGCCCGTGGCGAGACCCGCGTCATCGAAGGCGTCGACTACCGGGGCATTCCGGTCGTGGCGGCAACGCAGCCGGTTCCCGGCATGCCCTGGGGCGTCGTGGCGAAACTGGACCGGCACGAAGTGATCGCACCGCACAACGAGCGCATCGGCCTGATGATCTTCATCAGCGTCATGCTCGTCATCGTTGCCGGCGGCGCCACCCTGCACCTCTGGCAGAACCAGCGCGAACTCGTCGAGCGCCAGCGTCGGCGCGACATGTCCGCCCGCCGGGAGATCGAGCAGACGCACGAGCGCCTGGTGGATGCGCAGCGGATCGGCCACATCGGCAGCTGGGAGCGGGATCTGGAAACGAACCAGCTGTGGTGGTCCGAGGAAACCTACCGGCTGTTCGCCTTCACGCCGGAAGAGCTGCCGGAGCCGACCTTCGACGACTTCATGGACCGCATCCATCCCGAAGACCGCGAGGGCATGCATCTCATCATCCAGGGCGCGCTGACGACCGGGAATCCCTACAGCATCGACTACCGGGTCTGCCTGCCGAACGGACAAACCCGCGTTTATCAGAATGTCGGCCAGATCGTCCGCGACGAGCAGGGCCGCGCCGTTCGTGCCGCCGGAACGACCCAGGATGTCACCGAAAACCGCCGGCAGGAAAGCGAACTGCGTCGCCATAACGAAACGATGCGGACGATCATCGAGAACATTCCCGGCGCCGTTTCGCTGGTCGATGGCGACATGAACTTCATCGCCTTCAACCGCGAGTTCGGCCGCCTGCTCGATTTCCCGGAAGAGCTGCTCGCGCACACGCCCCTGCCGATGTACGAGGTGGCCCTCTACAACGCCAGCCGCGGCGAATACGGCCCGGGCGATCCGGAGGCCATCGCCAGGGCCATGGTCGAACGTGCGAGCAAGCCGGAAGCGCACGTCTTCGAGCGCACCCGGCCGAACGGCATGGTCCTTGAAGTGCGCGGCGCCCCGCTGCCGGGCGGCGGCTTCGTCAGCATCTACACCGACATCACGGCACGCAAGCAGACCCAGGAGCGACTGCTGCTCGCCGAGAAGGTGTTCGACAACAGCCCGGAAGCGATCATGATCACCGACCAGAACAACCGGATCGTGTCGATCAACGAAGCCTTCACGCAGATCACCGGTTTTGCCCCGGACGAAGTCGTCGGCCAGGACCCGCGCATCCTCGCCTCCGGCCGCCACGACCGGGATTTCTACCGCCAGATGTGGCTGACCCTGCAAAAGTGCGGCCATTGGTCGGGCGAGATCTGGGACCGCAAGAAGAGCGGCGACATCTACCCGAAATGGATGACGATCAACGCCGTCACCGACCAGATGACCGGCGAGCTGACCCACTACGTGGCGATGTTCGCCGACATCACCGAACGCAAGCGGGCCGAGGAGCGCATCCATTTCCTCGCCCATCACGATGCGCTGACCGAACTGCCGAACCGCTTCTCGCTGGAGATCCGCCTCGAACAGGCGCTGATCGACGCCCGCCGCCACAGCTGGCATGTGGCGGTGCTGTTCATCGATCTCGATCGCTTCAAGGTAATCAACGACACCCTCGGCCACCACGTCGGCGACCTGCTGCTGATCGAGGTCAGCCGCCGCTTCCGCAATGCGGTGCGCGAATCCGACATGGTCGCCCGGCTCGGCGGCGACGAGTTCGTCATCGTCCTGCCCGATCTGGAGAACACGGATGCCGCGGCTCACGTGGCGTTGAAGATCATCTCCGCACTGCTGGAGCCGATCGTCGTCGACGGCAACCAGTTGCACACCAGCCCGTCGATCGGCATCAGCCTCTACCCGGACGACGGTCTCAGCGTCGACGCGATCATGAAGAACGCGGACACGGCGATGTATCACGCCAAGGCGCTCGGCCGGAACAACTACCAGTTCTTCGCCGAGGAAATGAATCGCGCCGCCAGCGAACGGCTGTCGATCGAAGCCTCCCTGCGCCAGGCCCTCGGCCGCGGCGAACTGTCGCTGCACTATCAGCCGCAGTTTTCCGCCGATGGCCGCCGGGCGACCGGCGTCGAGGCGCTGCTGCGCTGGCAGCTGCCCGGCGAGGGGCTGGTCATGCCGCAGCGCTTCATCACCATCGCCGAGGAAACCGGCATGATCGTGCCGATCGGTGCCTGGGTCCTGCGCGAAGCCTGCCGCCAGCTGCGCAGCTGGCTCGACATCGGCCTGCCGCCGCTGCGCATGGCGCTCAACCTGTCGGCGCGCCAGCTGGGGAACGCCGACCTCATCCACACCGTGCGCGAAGCCCTGGCCGAGTACCACATCCCGCCGCAGCTGCTCGAACTCGAAATCACCGAGAGCGCGGTGATGGACAAACCGGAAGAGGCGATCAAGGTGCTGCAGGCGCTGAAGCGGATGGGGGTGACGCTGGCCATCGACGATTTCGGCACCGGCTATTCCTCGCTCGCCTACCTCAAGCTGTTCCCGATCGACCACCTGAAGATCGACCGTTCCTTCGTCCGCGACATCGAGCGCGACCCGGACGACGCGGCCATCGCCGTCTCGACCATCGCGCTGGCCCACAGCCTCGGGGTCCGGGTCGTCGCCGAAGGCGTCGAGACACAGGCGCAGTTCGACATGCTGCGCGAACATGGCTGCGACGAGGTGCAGGGATTCTTCTTCAGCGAACCGCTGCCGGCCGAGGCGGCGACGCAGTTCCTGCGCCGGTCGCTGGAAGGCCAGACCCGGCACCTGCATTGACCTGCATCGACCTTCGGTAGAATGCGGGTTTTGCAGCGCCGGACGCTGCCAACGCCAGACGGGGAACCCACCATGCGCCGCACCCTCAGCCGCTATCTGATCGAAGAACAACGCGAGAAAGGCAAGATCAACGCCGACTTGCGCCTCCTGATCGAGGTCGTCGCCCGCGCCTGCAAGTCGATCTCGGTCGCCATCGGCAAGGGCGGCCTCGGCGGTGTGCTCGGCGAGGCGGGCAGCGACAACGTGCAGGGCGAGGCGCAGAAGAAGCTCGACGTCCTCTCCAACGACATCTTCCTCGAAGCCAACGAATGGGGCGGCCACCTCGCCGGCATGGCCTCCGAGGAAATGGAACTGCCGCACGCCATCCCGAACCGCTACCCGCAGGGCGAATACCTGCTGCTCTTCGACCCGCTCGACGGCTCGTCGAACATCGACATCAACGTCTCGGTCGGCACCATCTTCTCGGTGCTGCGCTGCCCGGACGGTGCCGACCCGACGCAGCCGGAGGCCTTCCTGCAGCCGGGCACGAAACAGGTGGCTGCCGGCTATGCCGTCTACGGCCCGACCACGCTGCTCGTGCTGACCGTCGGCGACGGCGTCGCCAGCTTCACGCTCGACCGCGAGCAGGGCTCCTTCGTGCTGTCGCAGGAAAACATGCAGATCCCGCCGGACACCAGGGAATTCGCCATCAACATGTCGAACATGCGCCACTGGGAGGCGCCGGTGCGCCGCTATGTCGAGGAAATGCTGGCCGGAACCACCGGCCCCCGCGGCAAGGACTTCAACATGCGCTGGGTGGCCTCGATGGTCGCCGACGTGCACCGCATCATGACCCGCGGCGGCATCTTCATGTATCCGCTCGACGCGAAAATCATGGACAAGGGCGGCAAGCTGCGCCTGATGTACGAGGCCAACCCGATGAGCTTCATCGTCGAGCAAGCCGGCGGCGCCGCGACCACAGGCCGCCAGCGCATCCTCGACGTGCAGCCCACCGGCCTGCACATGCGCGTGCCGGTGATCCTCGGCTCGAAGAACGAGGTCGAGCGCGTCACCTCGTACCACGCCGGATAATGTCCGCCCGGCACCCGATCATCGCCGTCACCGGTTCCTCGGGAGCCGGCACGACGACGGTCAAGGAAACCTTCGCGCAGATCTTCTGGCGCGAGGAGGTCAATGCGGCCTTTGTCGAGGGCGACAGCTTCCACCGCTACACGCGGGCAGACATTGCCCGCCGCATCATCGCCGCCGAGCGCGAGGGACGCCCCGCACCCTCGCACTTTGGCCCGGAAGGCAACGATTTCGAGGCGCTGGAGGGCCTGTTCCGGGAATATGCGGAAACCGGCCGCGGCACCTTCCGCCGTTATCTGCACGACGAGGTCGAGGCTGCCCGTTGGGGCGGCGAGGTCGGTGGCTTCACGCAGCCGGAGGAGATTCCGGAGGGAACGGACCTGCTCTTCTACGAAGGCCTGCACGGCGCAGTGAAGACGGAAACGGTCGATGTCTCGCCCTACCCCGACCTGCTCATCGGCGTCGTGCCGACGATCAACCTCGAATGGATCCAGAAGCTGCTGCGCGACACGCGGCTGCGCGGCTACTCGCGCGAGGCGGTGACCAACACCATCCTGCGCCGCATGCCGGATTACGTGCATTACATGACGCCGCAGTTCTCGCGCACGCACATCAATTTCCAGCGCGTGCCGGTGGTCGA
>VFQM010002120.1_pt1 | contig 15495 bp, 14 predicted proteins | sample 3512391 | NCBI WGS metagenome assembly VFQM01 (sample SAMN10412369, study PRJNA504923) | tailings metagenome | isolation source: Replicate 1 from Balatoc abandoned mine | place: Philippines
CCGGAGAGATGAATCGAACACCCGACCTTCTCATTACGAATCAGCCTCAGTAGGTTGGCAGTGATAATCTGGGACACTCCCGGATCAATGAAATCAACGACCTCCGGCACCAACTGAGGTTCTGATTATCCCTCAGAATCGCCGTTTTTCATAGCCGCTGTGCCATGAGTGTGCCACGGAGAATCGGCGCGGATCAATCCGGCAGCCATTGAGCTTGTGCCGGGAGGCATGCGAGGATTGCGGTCTATGACCATACCAATAACAAGATTCGGGGCCGCTCTTCCCAACGTGTTTGCCCTGGCAGGTACGGACGAAAACTCTGCCACTGGCGCATTGGGCTGGGCGCTGTCGCAGTCTCCGGCGCTGCTGAGTCTCTTGCTGTGCGATCTCGGCTTTGCCAGCTGCGGCGAATTGGATGCACGCATCGACCTCCAGCGCCGCACGGACGATGCGGGGTTCACTGACATCGAAATCCGAGCCAAAGACCTCCACTGCATCATTGAAGCCAAGGTCGGCATTGCCGTAGCCCATCGCGCCCAACTGGAACGGTACGTTGATCGGATGGGCAGCATCGGTTCCCGAGTATTCCTGTCGATCAGCGACGCGCCAACCGCTTTCGCTGCCCGAAGCCTGCCGCCAGAGATTCAAGGCGTTGCGGTCAAGCACAGAACGTGGCGGGATATTCAATCCCAAGTGCGACAGGCGGCAGGAATAGCCACGAGCCCGATTGAGAAACTATGGCTCAGGCAGCTAGAACAACATTTGGAGAAGTACGTGACCGGAAACCGTATTACCGACAACACCGTCTATGTCGTCTCCTTGAGCACCGCACCGATTGAGGACGGCAGCACATACACATGGGTTGATGTGGTCAAGGAGGGGCGGTACTTTCATCCTGCCGGAAAAGGTTGGCCAGCAGAGCCCCCGAACTACATCGGCTTCCGGTACAACGGGAAGTTGCAAGCCATTCACCACGTCGAAGATTGGCAGGTCGTTGACCGTCTGAAGGACGAGCATGCCTCGTGGCCGGAAAACGAAGGTCCGCACTTCGTCTATCGGCTGGGGCCAGCCATCATCCCAACTACTGAAGTCCGAAGCGGCAACATCTGGAGCGCCAGGAACTATGTCGCCATCGACCTGCTGCTATCGGGAGCCTGCCAGACCATCAGCGAAGCTGTGGCTGCAACCAAGAAGCGTCTTGAGGGTGACTGATCGCACGTCCGCGACGTACAAAAGGAAAGAGGCCCTCTTTTGACGGAGAGCCCCTTCGGGAGTTGGTGCCGATGACCGGGATCGAACTGGTGACCTACGCGTTACGAGTGCGTTGCTCTACCAACTGAGCTACATCGGCGTTGCCTCGAACCTCGTTCGGTGCAGCCTTGGAGTATAGCAAGAGTTCGCCGGTGAATGGAAGTCCTTTGTGCTGTTGCTTCCGGTCAACGGCGCAGCCAGATCATCTCGCCCACGCGGCAGCAGATGAAGGGGTAGCGGTTCACAGTGAACAAGGTCGCGTCCTCGGCGTCTTGAGTGCCAACGAAGAACAGCCAAGCCTTCTCCGGCTGACCGGCCTTGCCCTTCACCGCGTCCTTGGCGATCTCGATTTCCTCCCGCAGGGTGTTGCGCTGCCTGTCGGTCCACTCAGCCCACATCACGCGAACCTTGTAGAACCGTGTAGGCCGCTTCTCACCCTTCGGCCACTCGCCGGCATCCAAGGCCCACTCGATATAGGCTTCCGTCTCGACTGCGGAGCCCCAACGCAGTGCAGCGCAGAACAATCGCGTTGGAGGTTGTTGCGCTTCGATCCCGAAGAAGCCAAGACCACGAAACACACCCGCATAGGTCGTGCCGGGACAGCCCGGAATTTCCAGCGGCAACTGTGCCCGGTCGTTGGGGAAGTCCATGAAGACACGGCAAACCGGCCGGATGCTCTTGACCGTGTGGCCGTGATACGCCGCACCGCGCTCGCCGTTGGCGCGGGTTCGCGTGCGGCGGCCCGCCCCTTCACCAGCTCCGGGCGCATCCCCGCCAGCCGTCACCGGGCGCTCTTCATCGAAACGAAGGCGATTCGGGAAAGGCACGGGGAAACCTTCGGGCGTACCGACCTTCTCGCTCTTCGCCTTCTTGACCAGCTTTTCCACGCCATCGATACCGCACGGCTGGATGTGCTTGTTGTCCATCGGCGTGAAGTACGGGCGCTTCTTGTTGATGTTCTTCCGGTACGAAGCCGGGAAGACCTGAATGCCGCATCCGGGGCACTCGTAGGCTTCCTTGTCCACGACTTCCAAATCCCAAAGCTGCTCTGCGTCGATGATGTCGCCGGTGCGTTTGTCGCGGGCACTATCCACTGATCCTCTCCCTTCGGTTTCGGCGGGCCGCGGATTGAACACAGCCCCAAGCTTGTGTCTGGCGAAGTTACCAGCACGTTGATCCATTTGTGCTAGGCGGTTAGCTTTTGAAAACGCGCCAACTGGCTCGCCAGTTGACGACGGCACCAGCAGCGTTCGCTGCGCATCCCCAACCCCGCCGCTTTCCGGACAACGTAACCATGCTGATTTCGCAGCAAGGAGGGCGGCGCTTTGCCAAGGAGATTTCACGTGGCTCTCAAACTCGTCACCCAAGCCAACCTGACCGACTGCGGGCTTGCCTGCGTTGCCATCGTCGCCGGCAAGTCACTGGAAGCAGTGTTGCGCGTCGCCATCAAGGAGTGCGGATACCCCAAGGACGGCCCGCATACCACCACCGATGAAAGCCTTTTCAAGCTGCTCGATCACTTCGGGATCAAGTACGGCAAGAAGCAGAAAGTGAAAACCGTCGAAGCCTTGCCCCCGGTCGCCATCATGGAAACCCGCAAGATGCCATCGACCGGCAATTCGCATCTGGTGGTTTTCGAGCGCACGCCCGAAGGCGATGAGCATGCCCTTGATCCCGGTTGGTGGCTCAAGCAACAGATTCGCAGCGATTGGAACCGGATCAAGCTCGACACGTTCATTCCTATCTACCTTCCAGAGCCAGCAGCCAAGACCGGAAAGAAAAAGACCACCGAGCAGACCACGGCAACCGAGGCGGGCGAACCATCAGCCAGCCCAGCGCCTGCCGAGAAGCCCAAGCAGACCAAGAGCAAGGCCAGCAGCAAGAAACCGGCGGCGCATACCGCAACCAGCACCGAGCAAGAAGCAGCCGCCAAGGATGTTCAAGGCGATGCGCTGCAAGATGCAGCCACCCTTGTTCAGTCAGAGGCCACTACGCACGCCCCCGCCGCCAGCGAGGACGGCAAGGCGGATAGCACGCCCGCTCAGGAGTCAGGTGATGTGGCCTGACGGCATGTTGTTCCAGTCACTTCGCCGCATCGAGTTGATCGACCCGTGGCGCGTGTCTGGCGGCATCGTCGGTAAGGTGGGCCGCAGCCTGCTGGCGGGGGCTATCGTTCTACACTTCGAGCAGGCGGCGGCAGTCTTCATGTCGCCGCTACGCTACTCGCGGTGCCAGCGCGGTACTGCTGTCGATGCGCTGGACGACGGCGCATTGTCAGACTTGGGCTATCGCTTCACCTTGTTGGACGCAGAGGACGCAACCCGGTGGGTGCTGCCGTGCTCGCTGAGCAGGCTGACCGTTGATGCCGAAAGCTGGCTCTTGCCGTCACGGTCAGATCAACCGCCGCCGCCCTTGCTGCTCTCAACCACCTTGACCACCGCCAAAGATGGGGTGTCGGTCGGGCTGCGGCTTCTGCGTGGTGGCTGGCACCAATTGACGTACCGCCTCGACCTCGACGGCTGCATAGAGTTCTCGCCAGCGGGGCATCACTTCCATCCCGCCGAGTCCATCACCGTTTCCAGTCCGCAATCAGAGTTCGGATGGCTGCACCCGGCTAGCCCATACCCGTTTGCACTGGATGACAGGTGTTGGCGCAGTGCCCACCCCCGCGATTGGCCGTGGCCTTTGCTGCGGGTGTGGCGAAGTCAGCCGACCGATGCGCTCTACCGAGACACGATGCGGCGAGCACTTCTGGCCCGCTTTGCTCAGCATGACCGCCTGCGCCCGAGACTTCTTGCCTTGCGGCGCTCAGTCAGTGTGGAGGGTGTGCCGGATGGCCTCATCGAAGAGATCACCACCCATTTTCAAACACTACACGGGCAAAGGGCTGGGGGTGTCGCTCAGTAGCGCCTGAATCTTCTGCTGCACGGAAGGTTCGGCCTTGCTGTAGCGGTAGATCAGATCAGCAATCTCGTCCTCGTCGGCGTAAAAGAAGGCGACTGGCACTCCCAGCACCTTGGCCAGGTTCCTTGCCGTTAGCAGATCAGGCTTGTGTACGCCCAACTCGTAGCGGTTGATCCGCGTGCTGGCGACGGACGGGTCTATGCCCGCTTTGATGCCGAGGTTCTTCTGTGACACCTCAGCGGCCACACGCGCCTGCTTGAGCCTCTCGCCCCATTGTTCGTCTTCTTTTGCCATCTCGCGCCCAAATGGCTACGAGATTCGTAGTTGTCGTGTATTCTGGATACTACGAGTTACGTAGTGTCGAGCCCATTTGCGCCGTGAATTTCCACGTCGCCGCTTCTATAACAAGGAAGGAAATCAAAGAATGCAGTACAGCCCCTCATGCCAAACCGATAGCGCCGGAAAGTCTGAATCGGCCCGTTTGAAGATCAACAGCGTCACCCGTGCCGTGGCTGTCCTTGCCTGTGCTGTCGGCTTGACTGCCTGCTCGTCGAAGCCGGAAACGGCAGACATCCAGAAGGACTTGGCCGAGGCCTACGCATGCCCGGTCATTGAACTCTCCGACGTCAAGAAGGCCGACGGCGCTGCGACCGATGGCAAGCTGTATGACGTGTCTTTCACCCACACCGTCAGCATCAAGGGCGGTGCGGATGCCGCCGCCAAACTCTTCTCGGAGTGGGCCTACCTCGAAGCACAGGTGCAGCCGACGCAGATTGCATTGGACAAGGCACTGTTTGATGCCGACGTGCGGGCAGCGCAAGGCCAACTCCCCGGTGGCCGGAATGCCGACCCCGAGGTTCGCCGCCTGACGCAGGCCAAGGAGCAACTGGCATCCAGGCTGGCAAGCCTGATGCCTTGCGAAACCATCGAAGCGGTGACGCGTCTGCAAGTCATGCGCACCGCAGCCGAAGAAGCCGCCAAATCTGGTCAAAGCCAGATTGCCGTGCCGGTCGCCATCAAGGTGCGTGGCACGGGACGCATGGGCAAGGCTGAAAGCGGCTGGCACTTTGCAGGCATGCCAGCCTTCAGCACGGTCGAGATCGTGACCGCGAACGCCACCTATCCCCGGTTCAAGGCTGAGGTCGCTGTGAACACCAGCGTGCCCAGCGAGGCCCGCAGACTGGTTGGTAGGGTGCGCGCAGGCAACACCGATAGCTGTCTTGAAGTCTCCGCATCAAGGGATGCCAAGTGCTACGCCTTGCCGGGCCAGCCGGAATTGGCGTCGCGCATTTTCAGCGCCTGCCAAGACGGTGACATGTGCGCAATCACGGGGCAATTCGATGACAAGAACGAAAAGCTGATCCAGTTCAGCAAGGCCGAAAAGGTTGCGCCATGAGGCCCGCCCTGACGGGCTGGGCTCGAATGCGCCGCGCAGCCATAACGAGGTTGCTGCTCACGGCTGCGTTGTCCTCAGTTTCGTTCTTGTGCCACGCCGAAGGTACCTTGCTCAAGGTTCCCACCCGCGAAGGCGTGACCACGACACTGTTCTGGGAGCCGGCACCGAACGCCAAAGCCACCGTGTTCCTGTTCCCCGGTGGGGGTGGTGGCTTCGGCAAGGTCGAGGACGGCAAGGCTATTGGGCAGAACTTCCTCGTTCGCTCCGAGCCCTTCTTCATCGCCAATGGCTTTAACGTAGCCATCTTTGGCCGCCCCAGCGACTCTCAGGACTTGGACTACGCCGACCGCATCAGCGATACGCACATGGCCGACGTGCGCAAGGTGCTGGAGTTCGTCAAGAACAAAGCCGATGCGCCGGTCTGGATTGTTGGCACCAGCCGGGGCACGATTTCAGCAGCGGCGACGGCGATCAACCTGCAAACCGATATTGCGGGCGTGGTGCTGACCTCCAGCGTGGTCAGCTACAAGAAGCCGGGGGCGGTGCCTAAGCAGGACTTGGATCGAATCAAAGTGCCGGTGCTGGTACTGCACCACGCCAAGGATGCCTGTCCCCACTGCCAGCCTTTCGAGGTGCCAGCCATCCTGCGCGGGCTAAAGAACGCTCCCGTCAAAAAGGAAATCATGGTCAGCGGCGGCGAGAACCCCACGGGCAACGTCTGCGAGGCGCTGCACTGGCATGGCTACATCGGAATGGAGCGCGAGGCGGTCGATCTGATTGCCGAGTGGATCAAGAAGCCGGTGAATTGATAGCCCCCAGGCAATTTTGTGGCTCAACACAACACCACAGAAGGAGCCATCATGATTACAACGACCACTGCCGATTTGCAGTCCGCTCTACGCTTGCTAGCAAACGACATCGCCGTCTCGGTTCCTTGGGATGCACTGCATCAATGGGCTGGCAGCAACCCTCTCGCAATCGAACACTACACACAACTGCAAAGTCTCTGGAACGAGGTCTGGTGGGCGGCGAACCGTGCTACCCCAGCGCCAACCGTGTACCTCTACCACGGGCCGGCGAAGTTGACGCTGGTGCGGGAGAGCACGCTTGATGACCCGCCCGCAGTGGCGCTGCAGGACTTGGCGTGCATCTCGGTGCCCCAATTACCTGAGCCATTGAGCTTGCGCCTCCCACATAGAGCCGGTGCCCCACGTCTGGGGCACCGGCTTTTGTCTTCCAAGCTCATTTCAGAGCGCGTATGATGTGCAGTACTTTGTACAAAACCTGAGGAGCCAACCATGGCCATTTCTGCCGGTGACGTAATTCCGCTGTCGCAAGCCAGGGCGAACCTGTCTGAACTGGCCGACCAGGTGAAGGCTGGGGCCGAGAAGATCATCACCAAGAATGGTGAGAGCTACGTGGCCATCATCGACGCCCAGCGGCTGGACTACTACCACCAACTTGAGCGCGAACGCATTCACCTGCTGCTGATTGACGATGCGAGCAAAGGCCTCGCGGATGTTGCAGCGGGCAAGGTCAAAGACGCGCACAGCACTTTGACCGCTATCAAGCGCCGCCGCGTTGCCAAGGCTGTTGGATAAGAACGGCCTCGAATCGTGACAGCCAAGCACACCGTCAAACTCACGGGCAACTTCGAGCGGAATCTTGAGGAGCTTGAGGCATTCTTGGTTGAAGCCGAAGCTCCGCATGCCTTCGATGCTTTGCTGGACGAACTGATAGATACCGTCATTCCAAATCTGGAGAGCTTCCCCGGAATGGGGCGTTTGTTTCTGGAACGGCCTGCACGCTCGATTGAGGTTGCAAACGGCATTGCTCGCCTGACAAAGCAACTTGGCTCTCTCGCCAAGGACGGCGAGTTGCGCGAGTACGTGATGACGCATTACCTGCTGTTGTATGCGCGGATCAAGGGTTCTGTCTACCTGCTTTCGATCCGCCATCAACGGCAGCTTTCCTTTGACTTTCAGGCGCTGTGGCCGACAGGGAACTGATTTCCATGATCCAACGCCACTCCTTCACCCCGCACCAGCTAGCGTATTTCGCCCATCAATTGACGCGAAGGGCTGCATCGGACTCCATGGATCGCATGGCGGGTGCTCTTTTGGACGCGCAAGTCGATCTGAACCCTCACCAGATTGACGCGGCGCTGTTTGCCACGAGCAACCCGCTCTCCAAAGGAGCCATTCTTGCGGACGAGGTGGGTCTCGGAAAAACGATTGAGGCAGGGCTGCTGATTGCTCAGCGGTGGGCTGAACGCAAGCGCAGAATTCTGGTTATTGCGCCCGCTAACCTGCGCAAGCAATGGCACCAAGAGCTGGCAGACAAGTTTGGAATTGCCGCAGCGGTACTTGAAGCCAAGTCGTACAAGCAGGTACTTAAAGAAGGGGGTGGTAATCCCTTCGATGCGCCACAAGTCCTCATCACTTCGTACCAATTCGCCAGCGGCAAGGCCAAGGAAGTTCAGTCGGTGCCCTGGGACTTGGTGGTCATTGACGAAGCGCACCGGCTACGCAATGTCTACAAACCTGACAACAAGACGGCTCGCACGCTGAAAGATGCCTTGGTGTCCGCTCCGAAGGTTTTGTTGACCGCTACGCCCTTGCAAAACTCCCTGCTCGAACTGTATGGGCTGGTGAGCTTTGTGGATGAAAAGGTTTTTGGCGACTTGGATAGCTTCAAGAGTCAATTCGGGTCGATCAAGGATGCTGCCAGTTTCGACGCGCTGAAACGTCGGATTGAGCCCGTCTGTAAGCGCACGCTCCGGCGACAAGTCGAGGCCTATGTCAAATACACCAAGCGCATTCCATTGCTGCAAGAGTTCGTTCCAGGTGCCGACGAAACAAACTTGTACAACCTTGTCTCCGAATACCTACAACGAGACTCCCTATTCGCGTTGCCCAACAGCCAGAGGCAACTGATAACTCTTGTGCTGCGCAAGCTGCTCGCATCAAGCACATTTGCGATTGCAGGGGCACTGGACACACTTGCAAAGCGCCTGCGTCAAACCTTGGACGAGAAGTCGGCAAGTCTCGATCTTGCGGACGAGTTGGACAACGACTTTGAAGGCTTCGATGAGCTGGCAGAAGAAATAGAACGCATCGAAGAGCAAGAAAACCAAGCAGGGAAAAAGGCCAAGACCGAGCAAGAGATACTCGCCATCAAGGCAGAAATCATTGAGCTGGAGTCCTTCAGGGATTTGGCTGTTTCGATTGCAGAAAATGCCAAAGGTCTGGCCTTGTTGCAGGCCCTCAAGGTGGCTTTTGAGAAACTGAGGGATTTGGGTGCCGAGCAGAAGGCAATCATCTTCACGGAGTCACGCCGTACACAAGATTACTTGCTGACCTTGCTTGGCAAGACTCCTTATGCACCCGGGGTTGTGCTCTTCAATGGCACCAATAACGATGCCCGATCCAAGGAGGTATACGACGCTTGGATCAAGAAGCATGCGGGCACCGACCGAATCAGCGGCTCACGATCTGCCGACACCCGTGCCGCGTTGGTGGAGTACTTCAAGGAGCAAGGCAGCATCATGATTGCCACGGAGGCAGGTGCGGAGGGCATCAACCTTCAGTTCTGCTCCATGGTTATCAACTATGACCTGCCATGGAACCCGCAGCGGGTGGAGCAACGGATTGGCCGTTGCCATCGCTACGGGCAGAAGCATGATGTCGTGGTGGTGAACTTCCTCAACAAGGAAAACGAGGCCGACCGGCGCGTGTATGAACTTCTGGCGTTGAAGTTCAAGCTGTTCGATGGGGTGTTTGGGGCCAGCGACGAAGTGCTAGGCGCGGTCGAATCCGGTGTCGATTTTGAGCGACGTATTGCTGAGATTTACCAGACATGTCGTCACCCCGAGCAGATTCAATCGGCTTTCCAGCAATTGCAAGACGATCTTGCTGGCGAGATCAGCGATGCCATGCTGAACGCCCGCAAGGCGCTGCTCGAAAACTTTGACGTAGACGTACAGGAGCGGCTGCGCCTCCGCGATCAAGCCGCCCGCGCGTCGCTGGGCAAGCTCGAACGCATGCTGATGCGTTTCACGCAGGCCGCATTGGGGGCAAACGCACGTTTCGACGAAGATGGAACAGGCTTCCAGCTAGACAGCCCACCGGATTTTGTCGGCGGTGTCCCGAGGCAAGAATTTCAACTCGGACGGTACGAGTTGCCGAGGCGAACCGAGGAAGCGCACATCTACCGGCTGCAACACCCGCTTGCGCAATCGCTGATTGACTATGCCAAAGGTCAAAAGCTAGTGCCTGCCAAACTCCGCATGCACTACAACAGCTATGGGGCGCATATCGCTGTGGTCAAACAGCTTATGGGGCGCTCCGGTACCGCAGTCGTCAGCCTGCTCAGCGTGGAGTCATTAGGCGCGAAAGAAGATCACTTGCTGTTAGCCGCGCAGGACGATACAGGTGCGATACACGATGCGGAGACGGTTGAAAAACTGCTCTCGGTTCCCGCAATTGCCAGTGCTTTGCCTCCGGCCAGTCCGCAGCCGAATGCCGATGCTGTTGCCGACTTGGGTCAGCCTGGCCTCGATTTCAATGCTGCCTACGTACCGCTATCGCCTGCACTGGAACAGGAAATCAACCGGCAGAAGAGCATCGTGCTCTCGGGGCTTGAAACACGCAATCTGGCGGCGTTCACGCAAGAGACGGATAAGCTCGACGCATGGGCTGATGATCTGAAAGTCAGCCTTGAGAGGGAAATCAAGGAACTCGACCGCCGTATCAAAGAAGCTCGCACACTAAGCAAAGGTGCCGCGACCTTGGCCGAGAAGCTGGCAGCGCAGAAAACTCAGCGTGACCTTGAAGCTTTGCGCGACCGCAGGCGGCGTGAGCTTTTTGACCGTCAGGATGAAATTCAGGCAAAGCGCGATGGCCTGATTGACGAACTGGAAAAACAACTAAAGCAGAACATTACTGCTACCCGGCTTTTCGCCGTGGAATGGGAGGTTTATTAATGGCGGCCTTGCCCACCAACTTTTTGAATATCCTCAAGGACAAGCTTGAGAAGGACTTCGTTCCGCACCTGCCTGAACTTCTCAACAAGGAGCGGCCGAAGGCCGATCAGGACAAAAAGCAGCTTTCCCGAGCCTTCAGCGGTTTTGTTCTGCACAAGATGTTGAACCTTGGCATTGCTGATGCTGCACAGTCCGTGGTCGATGACTTCGACGATAACGGTCTTGATGCAATCCACTACGAGGCTACGAGCAAAACGCTCTATCTAGTGCAGACCAAGTTCCGCGAGCGAGAGCAGTTCGACGAGGGCGATGCCATTCGTTTTCGTAGTGGCGCTGATCTGTTGCTTGGTCAGCGTTACGACCGCTTCAACGCAAATGTCCAGTGCCGTAAGGATGAACTGGATGACGCCTTTGATGAGGCCGAGCGCATTCAACTGGTTGTCGCATACATCGGAACGGGCTTTTCAGCGCATGCCAACGCTGCGCTGAAGGAATTGACCGAAGACGAAGATCACCATGAAATCGGGCGCTTGCAGCCTGACATTGCAGAGTACGGCCCGGACAAGGTTCAAGCCGATCTGTTGGCCGAACAAAGCGTCGGCGTGGTGAACGACAGCCTGCGATTGACCAAGTGGCAGCACCTCGGCGGGCACCGCGATACGCACATCGGCGTGGCGCTGGTCTCTGATTTGGTGGCGCTGCACAAGAAACACAAGAAGGCGCTGTACGAACGCAACATCCGGTACTTCCTCGGATCACGTGAATCAGATGTCAACAGGTCGATTCAGGACACCTTGCGCACCGCTCCGGATGAGTTCTTCTACCTGAACAACGGCATCACCGCTTTGGCCGATCAGGTTGAGGCGCCACAAGGCACTAAGGCCACCAAGCGGTTGCGCCTGCGCGGCCTGTCTGTCATCAACGGTGCACAGACGATCTCATCAGCAGCAGAGTTCGTCGCTCAGAACCCGCTTTCCGATATTTCCAATGCCAGGGTGTTGGTGACGATCATCAAGGCTGATTCGGAGGGCAAGTTCGGACGCTCCGTGACGCGGGCGCGCAATCACCAGAACCCCGTTTCGACCGGCAACTTCGCGTCTCTTGACCCCCGGCAGGAAGAGCTACGCCGCGAGTTAGCCTACCTTGGCTACAGCTATCACTACCGGCCAGAAGCAACGCCTCGTAATGCGGAGGTGTCCGCCAACATCATCACTATCGAACAAGCCATGAAGGCATTGGCCCTGTTCGAGGTGGATTCTCGCTACCCGTACTGGCTCAAGAACGAAATTTCCCGATTCCAGAACGCGGAGTCCAGTGAGTACCAATCGCTGTTCACGCAGACGCTGACCGGAGCGCAACTCGTCAACAAGGTGAAATTCTTCCGCTTTGTTCGAGACGTTCTTGCCTCCAATGCCGCCGCGACAAGAGGGGCAGAAGGGCTTTTCTACAAACACGGAGCCTTTGTGGTGGCCGCCGTCCTGGCTAAGCGTTGCCGCACCCGAGTCAATGAAGTGGATGTTTTGAAGCAGACACAGCTCAATGAGTTACTGAGCGCACCTCTCGATCAATGTCGGCAAGGTTGCTGGGACAAGGCTCGACCGTTGGTTGGTCAAGGGCGCAGCGTGTTGTCGTACTTTCAGAATCAGGGCAGCACGGTACGTTTGCTAGACGGCTGCATGTCTGCCATCTACGGGCTTGAACAAGCAGAGGCGTATCAAGCGGTGAAGCAGGTCACAGATCGGAGAGAAGCCTTTCCACAGGAAAGAGTCTTCCGTTATCTGACAACCCAAGCCCCGCAGATTTGACATGCTGACAGGCTCACCAAAGAAAATCTGTGACTCGTTCTTGCTTCGGCAAGACAGGAATCGGAGAGATATGAAATGACACAGTTAAGCCGAATTGAATGGACTGAGGCAACCTGGAATCCCACGGTGGGATGCACCAAGATTTCCCCTGGTTGCAAAAACTGCTATGCAGAAGCAATGTCAAAGCGGCTGCAGGCCATGGGAACGCCCGGATATGGGAATGGCTTCAAGCTCACAGTGCTTCCGGAGAGACTGGAAGAACCATTGCGCCGAAAGAAGCCGACGGTGTATTTCGTCAACTCCATGTCAGACCTGTTTCACAAGAGCGTATCTGATGAATACATCGAGCAAGTTTTTGATGTCATTCAGCGTTGCCCACACCATACCTTTCAGGTTCTCACGAAACGTGCGGAGCGGCTTGCATCTTTCTTTAAGCATCGGGCTGTTCCAACCAATGCGTGGATTGGCGTATCGGTTGAAGATAAAGAATACGGTGTCCCCCGAATTAATCACCTCCGAAAAGTCGATGCAAGAATTCGCTTCCTTTCAGTGGAGCCGCTATTGGATGACGTTGGCGAACTCGATTTGACAGATATTCATTGGGTCATCGTTGGCGGCGAGTCTGGCCCCAAAGCACGCCCGATGAAGCTCGAATGGGTCGAGAGTATCCAGCAGCAATGCGTAGAGCAATCAGTACAGTTCTTCTTCAAGCAATGGGGAGGCTGGGGCGCTGACGGCAAGAAACGCTCGAAAAAAGCCAACGGAAGGCTGCTTGACGGTCGGACGTGGGACGACATGCCCGAACTTTCATCTCACGTTTAAGGGCTTCTATGTCGCGCAAACCATACAACTGGAAGAACGGGCCTGATTTCATTCAGCAGCACAGTGTCGCCAAGCACAGGATATTGCAGTCCTACCTTGCAGCCTACTTCAAGACTTTGATTAGCTCACCAAACCAAGATGTCTTGCGCTTGACGCTGGTTGATGGTTTTGCTGGTGGCGGCCTCTATGTTCACAACGACACCCGTGAACTGGTCAAAGGATCGCCGTTCATATTTCTGAATGCGACACGCGAAGCGGAATATCTGATTAATAAAGACCGCAGAAAGCCCGTCCGGCTGGAGGTTGATTATTTTTTCGTGGAAGCCGACAAGCATGCACACTCACATTTAGACAAGGTGCTGCGCGATGACGGGTACGGTGGTCAGATCGGCAACACCATTCATCTGCAACATGCAAAGTTTCAGGATCAGGCCGACAGCATCATTGATTTCGTGAAGCGCAAGAGTCCGAGGAATGGGCGCTCAATCTTCGCGCTCGATCAATACGGCTATAAGGAAGTTCCGACTCAACTGATTCAGAAGATATTTGCGAAGCTGCCAAGCGCCGAGGTCATCCTGACTTTTGGTGTGGATTCGTTTCTGAACTATGCCAGCGATGGAAAGCTCACGCAGTCGCTGTTGGACGAGATCGGAATCCCGGACGTTCTGAACGGCCGCTCGATGGAAGACATCAAGTCATCTGAACGCGATTGGCGCTTGTTTATCCAGAGTGGCCTGTATCGCACGCTGGTCACTCGATGTGGCGCCAAGCATTTCACGCCGTTCTTTATTCGGAACAACAAGGGGCACGGTGACTATTGGTTGATTCACCTCTCGCAGCACCACAAAGCGCGTGATGTCATGACTGAGGTGCATTGGGACAACAACAACTATTTCATCCACTACGGCGGGGCAGGTCTGGATATGTTCCAGATGGTGGGCTACGACCCTGACCATGACGCTGACCACAAAAATCAGAACGTGCTGGGCTTCGAGTTTGATGATGTGGCGCGAAAGGCCAGCATCGGCGCACTCAATGAGCAGATTCCGAAGCGGGTGTATGCCAATGACGAGGGCGTGAGCTTTGGGATTCTGTTTGCCACGACTTGTAATGATTCTCCGGCTTCTGCTGCGATTTATAGAGAGTCGGTCGGATTTCTAATTGAAGAGAAGGTGATTGAGGTGGTCAGTGAGGATGGCGTGAAACGCCGGTCGGCTCAGCAGATCAAGCCGAATGACCAAATCATTGCTCCACAGCAACGCGGATTATTTACGCTATGACAAAAAGACAAAAACTTGAGCTTACCTGGATTGGCAAGGATGCTAAGCCAAAGCTAGAGCCTCGTATTCTGTTGAATGATGCCAAACTAAGTTACCACGCTAAGCAGCGCATTTCTGACAACGACATTTTCGACAATCAGTTGATATTTGGAGACAACCTGCTTGCGCTTAAAGCGTTGGAGCAAGATTTTTCTGGGAAGGTGAAATGCGTTTTTATCGATCCTCCATATAACACTGGAAGCGCCTTCTCTCATTACGAGGATGGCTTAGAGCATTCGATTTGGCTCGGACTTATGCGCGATCGCCTGGAGGTGATTCGGCGTTTAATGTCTGAAGATGGTTCGCTTTGGATCTCAATTGACGACAATGAGGCACATTACTTAAAGGTTTTGTGTGATGAGTTATTTGGGAGGAATAATTTTCTGGCTGATGTGATCTGGGAGAAAGCTGATAGCCCACGGTCGGATGCCAAATACTTTTCCAATCGACATGACCACATATTGGTATGGGCCAAAAACATTGACAAAGTAATGCTTAACCGCTTGAGGCAGGCCGAAATCCCTGCTCACTACAACAAAAAAGATAGTGCCGGCCGCATCTACTATCTCAAACCATTAAGAGCGATGGGGGCAGACGGGCATCGTGAAAAACGGCCATCTATGTACTTCCCAATTGTCGCTCCAGATGGGACGGATGTATTCCCCAAGAATCCAGACGGTTCAGATAGTCGGTGGCAGTGGGGGGCGGAGAAGGTTAAGAATGAATGGGAACGAGTTGATTTTGTTAAGACCAAAGAAGGATGGAGTGTCTATTTCAGAATTTACTTTGAGGATACTGATGGCAGACCACCGGAAACTATCTGGCCGCATGGCGAGGTGGGGTCAAATAGAACATCGAAGAAAGAAATAAAAGATTTGTTTGGATCGGATGTTTTCGACACACCGAAACCAGAAGGCCTACTTCGCCGAGTATTGGATATATCAACTCAGCAAGGCGACCTTGGACTCGACTCTTGTGCAGGGTCAGGCACAGCGGGTTCAGTAGCCCACAAAA
>VFQM010002121.1_pt1 | contig 15493 bp, 12 predicted proteins | sample 3512391 | NCBI WGS metagenome assembly VFQM01 (sample SAMN10412369, study PRJNA504923) | tailings metagenome | isolation source: Replicate 1 from Balatoc abandoned mine | place: Philippines
ATACCCTGTACTTTCCGGTTTCTTAGTTGCAACGGGCATACCTTACTCCTTGTCAGTTTTATTTTAGATAACCAAGGGATTTCAGTGACAAAAGCAAATAAACAAAAAAAGAAAGAAGAGGTCTATTACCAGACGACCGGTATCAGAGTGTTTTCTTTCTTTTAATTGCTGCTCCTTATTTAAGCCGCCAAGGTCAGGTACGCCATCTTCAGAGCATCGTCTTTTGTTTTAGCCGCAGCAATGAACAAGCCACGATGACAGAAGACAGCGGTCTCCACACCGCTTACACGACGAAGTTCTTGATCATCTAGGCCACCCCATGCAGCTGGAAGGCTTCGACGTTGAATTTTAACTCCGTCAGTAATGTCCGAAATGACCTGAACCATCCACTCGCCACGGTCATTCGGAAGAACAACTAGAGAGATCTCAGGTATTTTTGTAAGATACTCAACCCAAGGAACTCCCCGTTTGAGAACAACAATTTCACTATGTTCTCGTTCTTCCACCGCTTTAGCAAGTTCATCTTCCGCAAGGACGGCTTCAATCGCTGATTCGATGTAGCTGTTGATGAAAACTTCCATGATGGTAGACGCTTTTAGAAACTTTTCATCACAGGGAAAACCGCCATTGAGCGACGAAATGCAGGCACTAAGCGAAATATCACCACCGCCTTGCACACCGCAGTCAATCTTATCAATGCTCATTGCAAAAAATCGATCAAAGCGCTGATGGACACGCATGAGTTGTTCAGCTGAAAACATTGCCACAGCCCAACTGTAAACTTTAGTGATATAGGCTACGCCGTAATGCCTCCAGATAAGACCAAAGCTCGAATAATGACGGCCAGTTTCAGGGTCAACAACGCCTTCACGCTGGTGATGGTCAAAAAGATTTTTCTCCGGATCATAAACCCGACCAACATCGATAACAATGCGGTTATCATTCGGAACCATATAACGCCTATCCCTGGTCCTGATCAATTCAACGTTATTGAAGATCTGACGAAGGATGGTATAGGAACCAACTTCATCAGCGTGGAACTTTCCATCGTGAGTAACGATTTCCATTTTCAAACTCCTTAGCGGTTAAGTGTATTTAATATATACATGAGTAAAAAAAGATAGAAATGGAAATAACGATACATCAGAGTAGGATGCTCATGCATCCTACTCTGATGTAGATGGTTTATTCCTTCACCAACGGAACAGGGTTTAAAACATAATCTACCGTGATGATTGAAGTAATGAATAGCATTATGAATTCACCAGTTTTTTCTAACTCAGCCACAGACCGCAGTCTGAACCCACCAACGTCACTATTAATGAGCCGATTAACAGTTTTACCATTTAGACTGTCGTCTAGCGCTATCTTTGCAAATACTTGACCAGTTGATTCATCCACTCGCATACTTACTACCTGATGCGACTGATTAACAGATTTAACTCCCTTTAATTGTACTACATCCATACCGGCATAACTTTTGATAAATTCACCCATAACAGGTTTAAATTTAGAAATAGCATTAAGTACACTATTTAAATCATAAATACGACCTGCACCATTAAGTCTATTACAGATTCCTACCAAGTATTCCACTGCGTCATTCATAAAACTACCTCAGATTAAAATGTTGATAATGTTTAGCTTGACTTGGTTGCCCGACTAAAGGGTCAAGCATCATATCTTTTCGTTCTTTACACCAATCTTGGAATTGCTCGATCTTGTTTTTATGATACTCTATATGCTTCGGGATATTACTGCAATAGAGATAATAAAAACGACAATCTCGATCTTTAATCTCACGAAGACGACCGAGAACTTGAAGATTGCTCTTAATACTATTCAAGTTGATTGTCTGTATAGAGACAGTCAAACCTTTGATATCGTGCGCTGTCCCGCCACTAAGCACAGTAGTAACGCGGATATCACTATCCATTAAGTTTTCAAGAGGATCACTCTCTAGATAAGTCCGTATATCTAACTCACCTATTTCTCGACGGAGTGCTTTACAAACCTCTTTTGCCATGGCGTGCGTCGATACAAAGACGGCGCATTTGTCACCCTTTTGCATTGTATCGTAAAATCCACCTTTAACCATTCGAACAATCATGTTAATATATTGATGTTTCAGGAAACTATTGGCGAGTATGGATTTCTCAAATGCCGTATGTGAATAGTTATTGGACCCGTACTCGGTTGTTCGTATTCTCGAATTGGCATAGTCAGTGACTTGATACTGACAAGAGTAAACGGTAATATACCGCTTCATCTTGATCTCCTCAAACCGTTTATGGCGAGGATACATCATGCGCTGAATACGAAGCTCTGTCTCATCAATCGAGGTTAGTGTCGCTGAGAGAGAAATAGTCTTTGGGATATGGAGGAAACAGAACGTTGAATAGACGTAATGTAAATGTTGATGTGCTTCATCGAAAATATTAGTGCCTATTTTAGCCTTTTCCATAAGCTCATAGGGTTTCATCCCGTACATCTCGAGCACTGGGTCGTAAGGATCTTCAATGAAACGCTTATACCACTTACCAATGGTGTTAAGTGATATGATTGTAACCTTAGGTAAGTTTTCAGGCGTATTCTGGTTTTCAACCACTGTCTGACAATAGTCTACTAACCGTTTACTACCTTCGACAGTGTAGATGTCTTTTGGATCAATTTCAAAAATATCAAGTACATCGTTTTGCCATTTCTTCACATAACCAGCTAGTACGCTGATAGACAAACGACGCCCAAGCCGAGCGGCTGATGTTAGAGCTGTTACGGTGTTATGAGTGACAATAAAGTCATCTGTCACATAAAGATGCTGAGGATGATCTATTGAAATACACTGACACTCTTCTTGTTCAGCGTGTAGATGCAGTCGAGTTAATCGAATCCTTCTTTTCTTTGCAGAGATTAACCCTTTAATAACCCATTTATCAATAGCGTGGTTATATTCAACTGAAGCCACACCGTTTAGTGAACGTACAGCCGCCACTATTAAAGAAGCGGTTTCTTTAGAATCAACACTATGCTTCCAGCTTTTATCATCTAAGATAAATAAAGACGGCATAATGCTATTTAACGACATAAGTCTTTCAAAATACGACTTATTATCTATATCTTTAATCTGAGGAAGATCAATTTCAATAATGTCCTTCATGCGTGATACATGATGGATTATCTCTTTGGTCGTTATAACGCGAGGAGATTCCTCTCCATTGACATAGACGGACCACAGGTGCTCTAAACCTGATTTTGTTTTACGACCATCTTCAAATTCAAAACCCCATACATCTTTCAGCCCTTGAGGATAGACTCCAGTAACTTTTGACACTGAACCATCCCAGGCAAGAACTTCAGCACCAACATACATTTCACCCATCGTTGACCAGCCTGTAGGGGTGAGTATTTTAGCAGTAAGCGGTTGCTCTTTTCCAGATCCCATTGGCATGGATAACAGCGGGCTATGTGCACCTTCGACATCCTCATTCAGAATAAACTCAGCGGCTTCTTCCTGATCACTTCGAAGTACGTACTTTGGATTAATCTGAAAGACCTCACGAACAGGTTCATAAAGCGGAACGTGATGAATTTCAGGATAAACATCTTCTCTACGACAGGCGTTTAAAACACGATCAAGTTGTCCAATATGGAAACGGAACTCATCATTAGGACCAGAGTAAAACCCATATGTCTTAACAGGCTTCCATTTCTTCTTTCGAGCATGGTCATCCCAGACGTAGTTAAATACAGTATAGTCTGCAGCCATGCTGTACAAAATACGCCGTAGATAAAGATCTACGTTTTGTACAGTAAAAAAATGAGAGTAAACAGTAATGTTATTCAAATCACTAACCTTTGATGAATGAGAGGGGGTATTTCACCCCCTCTCAGGTTATATGCCGTATTTAGCTGCAATTACTTCCTTCGGGCAAAGGAATACATCCATCGGGTTATCTGGCCGCGTGCCTTTATAGAAGTAAGTTGGTTCAAAGATCGCAGATTCATGAGCTTCAAATGCCATAGCGGCGCCGAGGCTACGATGAATGGTCAGTGTATCACCGATACCAAGCACCGGGTTTTTAGAATTCCTAGCCAACGCGTAGCTATTGTCGGAATCCGTCATAAGACCATAGATCAAGATTTCCATAGAAAGAATATTGATTCGAAGTTTTCGATTAACAGCATCGAAGAGTTCCTGTAGAAGAACACGATACGCGTTTTCAGTTATGCGCTTCTTATGGTGTTTCTGACTGGACTGAATCATGCTTTTGACTTCATCGGCCAGATCTACAAAGCTTTCTTCCTTGCTTTGGAGAATAAGGATAGGGTCACTAAAGTTCCAACCCGACATATCAAAGACAAAATTAGTTTCTTCATCAACAGACCAGCCCTTCTGCGACAAGTAAGCAAGAAGGTCGTGCGTCATCATCGGGTTTAACTGCTTTACCTTTACGTTGATGTCAACATCTTCCCGCATTGTCTGTCCGTCAATTTCTTTGACAAAAGACAGCTTAATTGAAGAGACGCTGCTAATCCGTGGAAGTGAAAGCTGCATGTACCCAGCATCCTTACCACTGCGGTCAATTTCAAGTAGACCCGGTGCTTCATCACTAAGTATTGTGAGATACACTTTAGAGCCTTTTGCTGGTTTATTAATGAAAATTGCTTCGCCACGTGGCCCTGTATTTAGGTAGCGCCGCTCAAATTCACCAATGATGATTTTCATCATCACAGCAGACATGTTGACGTGTTTAATCGACAAAATGTTCTGGGTGAAGTCTTTCGATAGCGTGACTGAACCAAGGTGACCTATGTTTGCAAAGCGTGAAATGTTCTGCGACAGACGACCTGCGCAGATATGACAACAAGCATGTGGGTTAGGATGCTTACACGTCAGAACATTACGAATCCAGATTGTTTTACCAATCAGTTCATTTTCATTTCCATAAATAACCTGATATGGATCGTTCTTACCGATGCGATAGTATTTACCAATCATCATAGGAAGGTCGCCTGGATAGATAACCGCACCAACGCTATCAGTCTTAGGACCTTGAACTTTCCAAGGAATCAGATCGTCTGAACCGCAGTCTTCATATACTACAGTTTCAAGAACAATAGCGTTAAGTTGGAATTTACGTGCTCGATATTCAGAATCCTTCAATGCTGAGTCACTATAGAAGTGAGACTTAGCAGCTGTACGACTATCAGTGACGAGGTCGTAGAACTTAGTCATCCCGTCTACATAGTTACCCCAGACAGGATACTTAAAAATTGTTCCATCGACTTCACTTGGAAATCCTCGGAACGCAACACACTGCATGACTTGATTGATCTTCACCATGCGGCTACGAACAGCCTTTGCAAGTCCATTATTATCAAACAACGGATTGGTTTCGATCTCACGCAGAATGTTAGAGTATGCGAGGTGAATTCGCTCAGGGTTTTCAATACAGAGACGCTTTTCCTCTAGAGTAACCGGATGATGCGCGATTTGAACAAAGTCTAGGATGTCAATTGAAATAACATACTCTTCGCATTCAATCGCCAGATATCCCATAATGTCCGAGATAGTCTGATAAATTAACTCTAACAAAGGCTCCTTCACAATAGGAAGAAGAAGATCATAGGCGTCTACTACACTACGTAGTAGTTCAGTACCTAAGCGTAAGTGAGTATCTGTTGTCAATGCATCCTTACCACCTTTTAGTGTATGGTTTAGATGCACTCTAGAAGTCAAAGGCGTGTTTGGGTATTTACGAATAATATCCCAGTACCAGTGACTGTATTTTGTTTCAGCTTTAGTGACTTTATCCAGCTGAGATCCGTCATCAAAAGCGATGGAATGGAAAACACCATCTGGAATCAAAGTTTCAATTTCAGAGAACGAAAGATTTAAGAGTGAGCGTGCGGTGAAAACTTGACTCATTTTGATTCTTCCGGTTTATAGACATGACGAATACCGAGACAGTAGTTAAACTGCCCGACGATCTGAAGAGGGCGCGTATTGCCAAATTGATAAACGTTACGATCAACGAGTGTGTCGATGTTACTCGGATGCTCTGAGTTAAGAATCTTACGAGGCATTTCGCGCTGCGTAGGGATGCTACCATTACGATCCATCAATTCAGCCAGTAAAATTTGACCACCGTAGCTACAGTAAAGACGACCCTCAGTTTCACCTACGACACGTGGGGCTGTACGATGCCACGGACGCGTATGTTTATCAGGGCGATTCATGGCAGTGATAATGCCAAAGTTACTATGCTTACCGATGTCTGCCGCGAGCCAGCTGTCCGCAATCTTATCAAGCAGCATGATGGAGATAGGCGCAACGCGAACATTGTTTCGTGTCGTTACTTTCTTTCCACCATGGCCAACATAGGTAACAGGGCCATAAGTTAGCTTAAACTTTGATTCGACTTTACGTGCAATATCGGGATCAATCTCTTTAAAATATTCAAACTCCAACTGTTTTACCATTTCGCTATACATCCCGGTTTTATTACCGATCGGGAAGAAATTACGTAGCATGTTGTTAATGATCTCAAGTAGCCATTCCCAGCGCTCAGAGTCGTTTAGGGTTTGAGTGAATTCTTCATAACTATACAAGGAAGTCAATTCATAATAGTCTAGCATTAGCTTAATAGCTGCATCGACTTGAGGTTGAGGAATAGATTGCAGTTCTTCCATTGTTAACTTGCCATTGAAGTTACGGGGTAATCCGATAGCTTCCAGCATCATCTTTCGTACATCACGCGCGGCGGCATTAAAGAACGGACCATGGAGACGTCCGAGATTCATACGGCCAGGAATAGAATCAGGTCCTGTAATAATGTCGATTCGATTACCGTCTTGATCAACGGGCATATTCTCCGGTTCTTCGATGCGACAAATAACACCTTTCGTAAACTTCAGTAATGTTCGCTACACATTACCCGCGCCATGACGCGCAGCTGCATGTCTCCATGCAGACGAGACTATATCTTCATCTTCAGCGTGACCTGGTCAGATGCTCCCCACTTCCACTCGCTTGAGTGTACAGGCTGGTAAGGCCTTAGTCGTTGAACGTTCCGCATACCCTCACGGGCGATAGCGGCTTCGCTGCTGATTATCTTTACCTAACTCTTTTCAAACCGTCACGCTCACTGTTTCCAGTCACGTTGTGGTGTGTTAGTCTAACAAGATTTCCCAGCAATTCAAGGAGATTATACATTCAGGTTTCCCTGAAGTATGGCTTGCCTTCAAAAGTCCAACCAAGATACGTAGACTCAGGATTTGACATTCTGAGTTTTATAACATCTCGGTCAACATGGAAGTGTTCCGCTGCTTTCGTGAGAGTGTCAAAATTGATCACTTCTTCTCCACGTCTCGCGGTAACTGGTTGTTTCTTGGTTATTCCAGCAACTCTCTTCTTTGACCCGGTGTGTTTTATTTCAGTATATGCATCCCTGAAAGTGAACTTCTTATCAGGATAAAGTTCATTTGCATACTTAACCAAGGCCGGGACAGATCTACCATAAGGCGATCTGTAGAGTTGATATTGCTGAAGAAGGCTTCCTAGTGTAAACAGATAACGCTTTGAACCGTCGGATTCAATAACCTCAACCATGAATCGCGCTGGTGAGATAATGAAATCTTTATCCTGATAAAAGAATGGCTCTGGATCATCGAGCAGTCTAAACTCATACTGGCCGGCGATCAATTTACCAAACTTTTTCGGTCTGAGACTGTCTATCACTCTGTCTTTTGGGAGCCTCATAAATTCTGATGCTTGCGCGATTGACGGGAATTCGATAACTTCCTTTGTGTAAAAGTTTCGAATCTTACACGGCATGCAATCTGAACGAAGACCTGTTGCTATAGCGTGGTAGTTATTTCCTGAATAAGTCGTCCATTCAAGATTTTTATACCAGTTATTCATCGGGTTTCCATCCAGATGGTTAACGATCGTATTTACAGACGGATTATCGTTCTCCACCCATGCTAGAGCTACTGCCCTATGCACAGCTAAAAGTTTACGATTTTTTCCATCAGGATACGAAGTAAAAAGCCTATCGCCGTGTTTATAAGTCTTTACTCTTGATCCGTCGATTTTCCAATATATTAAGCCGCGCTGTGTTACACACCAGTCTTCAAAACCAGGTATTACTCTAAACCCTTCCATGATACTCTCCTATGGTTATCAACCATATGTAAGTATCTTTACTTAAGGCCACCACCGTTAGAACAAGAGAGCTTAAAACCACGTGAGGGTGTGATTTCGTATTCAATCACAAACTCAACACGCCAAACATCAAGCGGCTTTTTCTTATGCAAAAGCGTAATGTCACCCGGCGTGTCATGTGGTCGCCCTACAATAGCCATGGCTTTGATAATCAAACTGTGGAGTTCTTCCGTCAACCTAACGTAACCGTTGTTACCGTTTCGACGACTTTCTTGAACTTTAGACTGATAGAAGTTCAATATCTCACGATAATAATGACGCAAGCCAAGTTTGTATTTCTCTAGCTGCTGTGTCATCTGTGGTGGAAGTTTACGGGAAGAGTTCGATGATTCAATGACTGTTATATCAACGACTTTACCTACGCCGGTACGAGCAAAGACGGGTATGTCAAACTGATAATCGATACGTTGTGTATCGCTAATACTGGTTAACGCTGGAGAAAGCACAGCGTCATAACGGCGAAGAACACCTAATAAACCACTTTCTTTTACGTAGTCTCCAATGTCTGGAAATGGTTTATAATACATAAAGTCACCATAGACGTTTAGTGGAAACTCTGTAACACCGAACTCAACAACGCGTTTCTCATATACGCGAAACTTGAAATATGGCAAAACATCTCGTGAAATAACATAACCATCAAGGCCAACGTTCGGATGAGACATGTAGCCAAGGTTTAGCATTTTTCCATAGGTATAATGCGACTCACCTTTAACAGCAGGAGAGTCTGCAAAAATTACTCCACCTGGAATATCTGCACCGGGATTGATTCGGTCAAATGCTTTCTTGATATCGTATTTGAAACCAAAAACAGGATCATGGCTGCAGAAATAGGGAATAGTGAAACAACCATATTCACCCGTTGCATGCGATTGATAGATCACCAGTGTCTCTGGATTGAAATTGATCTGTTCTTCAATCGGGTTATAGTCATACTTACTAATCTTAGCAATGATGGTTCCGTCTTCAGGCATCTTGATGTTGAAGGTATACTTCCCCATTTCTTCTTCAACACCGGTAACGGTTTGATTAGGTTCGCTACCGTCGATAACAGTACGCTGCGCAAAATGTGAACCAAACATCACACATCGAGAAGGCGCATTGTGTTCAGCATGCGCATTTAAAGACTGAATACTTAGAATTTCTGCTGTATTTTCAGAAACTCGATTAGATTCGCTACTAGACATAGCCATCCTCTTCTTTTGCGTTTATTGGAAATTACTACTACAATTTAAATTTATATGACTGAATTCAATTTACAAGGACCTTTATATGAGCCTCATCGAAAAATTCATACTTCCTGAAGAGTATACAACTAAACGTGATTTCTATGAGGTAATTGAATCTCATTTAACCTATCTCAAGAATCACCCATCAACGCATCTGACAACTATTCAGCCCGATCAAGCAGCTATCTATAAAGGTGACTTTTTCGGACTACTGAATTCGATGAGCGTGGATAAAAAATATCATTATCCTATTATGCGTGTCAGTGGCTATCTTTCTTCTTCAGATTACAACGGTCTTGGTCTTGAAATCTACATGCCTAGCGAAGAAGTGATTAATGAAATTATAACAATCTACCTTTCAAGAGAAGAAAATTAATCTAAGAGAAGAGGGGTGATCCCCTCTTCTCTTAGTATAGATTAGATTACCTGCACACCTACACCAATAACGCGGCCGTACATATCAATCGGGCGACCAAAGTTATCATAGCCAGCAATACCTTGCTGAACGCCATGCATCTGTGGATGATGGAAGTTTTGCTGCGGGTAAACGCCGACTGGCATTTGGTAGCCCATTGCTGCAGCCATCGATGGAGAATGCATCATAGCTGCTTGAATAGCTGCCATCTGTGCCGCCTGGGCAGCGTGAGCAATAGGGCTATTAAAACCCGGATTTGGATACATGGGTGACGGAGGACTGACGACAAGGTCATCCAAGTTAACCTTACCATCGGCATTTTTAGTAATCTGCCTAGAGCCAGGATGGTTAACAGGTGCGTTAGGGTACTGAGACGCTAGCGGCCGAACAGCATCGCCGTAAATAGACGGAGCTGGTATAGGAGCCGGCTGAATCACCGGAGCAGGTGCTGGAGAAGGAGTAGGCGCAGTTCGCGCAGCAGGCGTTGCAAGTGCGCCAGGGTTGATAGTGACTGTCGGTTTACTGGTTTCGACAGGTGCTTCAGCTTTAACCGCTTCATTCACCCCTTCATTTCCGCGCTGAGACGGAATCATCATGATTTCTTTACGATACTGTTCAAGGTTATTAAAACCATTAACCCAGTCCATATTGAACTCAATGAGATTATCCGGATTGAGAAACTCTTTATAGAGATCCTGGAGCGTGTTAATCCGTTCTGCTAGCCCTGCTGATGTATTTAGCAAGCAGCTCAACCAAGCACAGTCGTTACTGTCACTAAAGTTATTATACGCTTCAGGATCAGTTTCACTATCTGGGAAAACAAACCGCATGATCTGTAGAACCGTTTCCCATTCATCCTTCTTGAATTTTTTCGTTGCCGAGAATTCAGAGCTGTAGATTGGGAAAGACACAATACCGACTCGTGCATGCTTTTCACCGCGATAAACGCCGCTCTTCTTCAGATACATATTAACAAAGAGCGAGTCCGGTGATTCAGAGAAAGCGGATACGGCAATGGAGTTAAATTTAGCACGTAAGGTGCCATCGACTACGCTAACTGAACGAAGGAGCTCGCGTTGTTCTGGGTTCATCTTGGAATGCGTAGCTTGGTTTGACAGAATATCCATCAAACCGTCGATCACGAACAACGTAGCCAGATTGAGGCGAACATTTAGGATGCGACGAAGCTTACGAACAATTTCCGATTCACCTCGGCCAACAAACTCTTGAAGCGGATGGAAAATAACTTCACGCTCTGCATCAAAAGCACGAAGTGCTTCATCAGTCGGGAACTTAATCTTCTTTCCGTCAATATCCGCCGGATAATCCTTGCCATCAAGATAGATATGCAAAGTATCATCCTTTTCAACTTCAAAGCCAGCAAAAGTCAGAATTTGACGGTAGAGTGTATGGAGTTTATTCATGTTAATTCCGGTTTTAGATTTGAGCGATTTGTCCAGCCATGGATGGAGAGCTAATGCCGCAATAGTTAAGAATGCTTTCAACACCAGTGATCATATCGTTGTAATTATGACTGTTCACAGTCATCATCGGCTGAAGCAAGCTGTCAGCAAAAGATGGGAAAACATAATCAACAGCCGGCTGGCCGTCCATCGAAATTGAAATCATGGTTTCGTTGTAAATATCAGCACTGATAGAAACAGATACTGGGATCAGGTTATTACAGGTAATATCCGGCAAGACTTCACTCATAAACCGCATGGTGAATAGATTATAAGCACCAGCCGGATTTGTTGTGCTGAATGTTACACCAGGCGCAGTCATGTTAACAACGGGTGATGAATCCATCGTCATATTGGTTGCAAAGAAATGCGCAGTAATCATACCTGTTGACTGCATCAAAGCAATCGTGGATGTTGCTGCCAGATAAGCAATCTGGGTCAGCTTATCAGCGCCATTCCACTGAGATGTCATACCTACGGAATGGACTTGACCAAGATTCTCTAGCGGCTGATAGTAGATGCGCTGCGCCACACTTGGATCAATCTTAGCAAGATCGTTCAGTGTGAAATGTGTTGTCGGTGTTAACCCGGCGTATTGAATCTGACTAAGCTGCGCAATGAATGGGTTCTCCAGAGGACTTCTATCATGAAGTTTCTGAATAGCGCGATCATGGATGCTTTCACCACCTTGACCAAAATCAGCAGTTGTTTCTACTTCCCGCCAGGTGTTCACTACTGTGGTTAGCAGATTACTCGGAATGGCATTAACGCGATTTGAAGAAAATGTCTGGCCGCTAAGACCGATACGCGTGTCACGAATGGGAATAGATGAATCAAGGCTCCCTTGAGAGAAATAGGAACTCTGAACACCGATAAACAAGTCTTCCGGTCGAATACCGTAAAGCTGCGGAGAGTTATTGGCGCCATACGTACCATTCAGAACCTGGCGCGACTCGATCACGCGATCGATATAACCGTTCATCGGGTTCGATGGATCAGACATACGGGAAATAACCGTATAGCTATTGATGTAGAAAACCATGTTCGGATCGATGTTATTACCATGGCTAACATCGAAGAATTCCGAGTAACCTTGGAAATAACAGATACGTTCACCAAACCCAGACTTAACAGATACTGTCATCGTAAAACGGAAACGACGCTCATGCCAGCCGTTAGCGATAGCGGTTTCTTGATCGGGTGTTGCTGAGACGGTAATCAAACCATCTGACATACCAGAGATCAACGAGTTATCAATACGACCAGGTCCAGCACTGCTAATTGTCGATTCGATTCGCCGTGAAAGGTTTTCCAAAGAGTCATGTCGAATAATGGCTTCGAATGGACGATGGTATTGATTATTAAAGGTTCCGGTCTCTTGAAGACGAAGTTCGACAATACTAACATTCGTTGACTGACCGTAATTTGAACCGTACATTCTTGCTCCTTTGCTTTTCTAAGTTAAACAACAGCAACAGCGGCATCTTTCTTAGCTTGCAACCGCTGATAATTTCTTTTCTCGATCTGGACAATTAACTTTGCGAGAATATTCTTGATATCTGAATAAATAGCGATTTTACGACGATACTCACCAAAGACCGCAATGAGTTTTTCTTCTGTGGCTGTGGCGCGATATGCACTGAAGACAAGATAGTCAACAACATGATCGATGGCGTTAATTACCGGATGGGATTGTTGAACCAACACCCCTTTACGCATAGAAGTCCATTCAAACGGATAATACTGACGAATCTCCTGTATGAGACTTTCTTCGATTTGTTCGCGGCTAGAGATATTGCCGACTGTAACTTCTTCCACATCAACAATTGCTTGAGATGTAAGAACGACCGCAAGATACTGATAACCCCACTTCCAAAGCACAGCTTCTAGTGCGCCAAGCAGGTTAACCACAAATGGCTTAGAAACATAGTAAAGAGAATGTGGCGTGATTTGATCTTTAATCAACCAGCCCGCTAGAATGATCTGAACATCCGTTAGGGGTTCATTCATAAGAACCTGAGAAGAAATCACCGATGAATGGATTTCATCAATCGTCAGAGATGGTTCAAGGCGGCGTGCGATAGAAACATAATCGCTAAGCGCATATTCCATTTCAGCGATCTCAGCAAGGCTGAGTGTAGTCCGCTTGCGATACGACTCCATGATAGAGTGTTTACCCGTATCTTCACCGCCAGCGCCACCTCGACCATCTTCACGTTTAATCGTGATATTGGAATCAGGCGGGTTGAACGTTTTCTGCGCCATGAACTTGAAGATCGTAGCAATAATCTGCGTACGATTATCGGTTCCGCGTAAATCAGCAAGACAAATCCGCTTTACACAAACCATGGCGAGATAAAGAAAACCGATATCTTCACTAGAGAAGCTGTCGAGTGTCTTAGCGTAATCGATGTCATCTGACGATACAGCTGCATTGATATAGACACGAAGACGATTCATTGCGGGAGATTCAAGTAGACCAGTTCCATTCAAGAGCTGCATTGCGATGAATTCTTTACGATTCATCTCGCTGCTACGACGAACTGTGTCAATATACTGACCCCAGATTGGTAAAACTGTTCGAAGGAATAGAGAAAGCGCTAGTAAAGGAAAATAATCACGACGCGTATAGGTCTTCTCGCTCGTAAACATGTTTTCAGTTGGATCAGGCGGGAGCTCTTTGACAGTTTCCGGAACACAGATAGCCGGATGCGTTGCTAAGAAGAACTCAAGCGCTTCCAATGGGTGGAGCATCAGTAGTTTTTTGATGCACCCATTCAGTACGGAATAAACGGTATCGTTATCACCGACCAATTCAAATGCTGAGTCTACTTCCTTATAGACTTCAAAGATTTGATCTTGCTTTGCCATTGGCAGCGTAGCCCAATACTCATTGATCTGCTGGAAAACATCAAAGCCAGCATCGCACAGAGACTTTCTTCCAAAGACGTTGCCAAGGAATGCGATTTGTTGTCCTCGATGAGAAACCGTGACATCGAGTTTTTGTTTGAATGAGTTAACTGAAAGTTCCATCTTTAGCCTCTAGGTAGGGTACATATTAAATATACATGACTATAAATGACTCAGGCACAGGCATGGACCTGTGCCTGAGTTATCTTACTTAGAAGATAATGTCAGTATTGCTTTCAAATGTACTTGCGGCATCTGTCGTGTTATACCCTTTCTTCTTGGTAGGGTCAGGTTGCCATGCCGGTTTGATACGAGAGGTCCAGCGATCCAGCGCACGACGAAGAGATTCAATCGTGGCCAATGCAGCACGAACCGACATTTCACTCGGCGTCACTGCGGAACCATCGGCTTTCTTAAAGACATGCCAATGAGAGGGAAGAATCTTGAAAGCGATGTTTGGAGCACCCTTTTGCTGGATACCGATCCAAACGATGCCGTCTTCGGTCTTACCGAAAGCGAGTGTGTTCTTCACAACCTTGGCTACGTTGTCACGGTTCATACCCTTTTCGATCTTGACTGTGGGGTCGGGTTGGAGGTTTTCGATTTCACGACGAGAAGGAGGACCTTCGATAACTTCTTTGAAGGTGTTCAAGAAGAATTCAAAGATTACAGGAGAAAAACCTGCAATGAGAACATTCGGGCCTTCTTCAGCGTTGGTAAAGACCGTGATGCGTGGTGCGCCGTTGCGTTCACCAAAAGACATACGAGAACGATAGCCGGGACGATTGGGTGTATCAGTCCAAAGCGTGTATTGTTCCAAATCATGGATACGCGCTTCTTGGTTAGGACGGCTAAAGACTTCAGCGACATTTTGATCAGACACGGGTATGCTCCTTGTAGGTAGGGTTATTTTACATTCAACTGCGTAACACAGTATAAATCACTGAGAAGATTTTCTACTGAGTTGACGTTTATAACAAAACTCTAGTGTGGGATTGGTATTTTTTATGTTTTAAGAATAAAAATAAATTTGTTTATATGTTGTGATTAAGGAATATTTTCTTATTATAAATAATAAATAGTATATTATATAGATAGAATCAATGGTGATGTATGTATGTAATGTATATAAGGGAAAAGAAGAATACCTTGTATACGACAAAGAGAGAACTGAATATATCTGCATGAGTAGAGGGACGTCCCTCTACTCATGCAGTATGTGTCATCCATAGCTACGAAGCATTGCAGC
>VFQM010002122.1_pt1 | contig 15491 bp, 16 predicted proteins | sample 3512391 | NCBI WGS metagenome assembly VFQM01 (sample SAMN10412369, study PRJNA504923) | tailings metagenome | isolation source: Replicate 1 from Balatoc abandoned mine | place: Philippines
GCCGCGGCGCCGGCGGCGTGATCCCGCCCAACGCCACCCTGGTGTTCGAAGTGGAGCTGCTGGCGGTCCGTTAACCCGTTAGTCCACGTTCCCTCCCGGCCATGTCACCATGGCCGGGTCCTTGCCGTCCGCCTCTTGTCCCCCGGCTGTCGGCACTCGCCCCAGCGTGACATTTCTGCGCTGTAAAATCGCAGACAGCTGCCTTCCCCAAACCGCGCCAAGCGTCGATGCCATGGAAATCCTGTTCCTGCTCGCCCTCATCTTGTTCAACGGCCTCTTCGCCATGTCCGAACTGGCGCTGGCGACGGCAAGGCGCGCCCGGCTCGCACGCCTCGCCGAGGATGGCGACAAATCTTCCGCCATCGCCATCGAACTGGGCGAAGAGCCCACGCGCTATCTCTCCACTGTCCAGATCGGCATCACTTCGATCGGCATTCTCAGCGGCATCGTCGGGGAAGCTGCGCTTGCCACACCGCTCGCCGCCTGGCTGCAGGCGCTCGGGATCGGAGCCTCCATCAGCCAGTATGCCGCCACCGGACTGGTCGTGGTCATCATTACCTACGTATCGATCGTCATCGGCGAGCTCGTGCCCAAGCGGCTCGCGCAATTCCACCCCGAACCCATCGCCCGCGCCGTGGCGCGCCCGATTCGCCTGCTGTCGACCCTCACCCGTCCCTTCGTGCACCTGCTCACCCTCTCCACCGACACCTTGCTGCGCCTGATGGGAAAAAGCCAGCAGGCGGCGTCCGGCGTCACCGAGGAGGAGATCCATGCGATGCTGGAAGAGGGCTCCGAGGCGGGCATCATCGAGCGCCAGGAGCATGAAATGGTGCGCAATGTGTTTCGCCTAGACGAGCGCCTGCTGGGCTCGCTGATGATTCCGCGCGCCGACATCGTCTATCTCGACGTGGGGCTGCCCGTCGAGGAAAACCTCAAGCTTGTGCTGGCATCCGAACACTTCCGCTTCCCGGTGTGCCGGGGCGGCATGGACGAAGTGATCGGCATCATCAACACCAAGCAGCTGCTCACCCTCGCGCTCGACAAGCGGCCCATCGACCTCGCCGCACAGGCAAAGACCGATGTGTTCGTTCCGGAAAGCCTGACCGGCATGGAACTGCTCGACCATTTCCGCGCCACCGGCACGCAAATGGTTCTGGTCGTTGACGAATATGGCGAAGTGCAGGGACTGGTTACCCTGCACGATGTGCTCGAATCGGTCACCGGCGAGTTCACCCCGCGCAACCATGAAGAATCCTGGGCGGTGATGCGCGAAGACGGTTCCTGGCTGCTCGACGGCATGATCCCGATCCCCGAGCTGAAAGACAGCCTCGGGCTGAAAACCGTGCCCGAAGAAGAAAAGGGCAGCTACCACACCCTGAGCGGCATGGTGATGTGGCTGCTGGCGCGGCTGCCGCAAACCGGGGATGTCGCGACCTGGGAGAACTGGCGGCTGGAAGTGGTGGACCTGGACGGCAAGCGCATCGACAAGATTCTCGCCACCCGCATCCCGCAGCAGGATGCATCGTCGGCGAACGATGCTGCCTCCAATTAGCCGATCCCGAAAAATGTCCGGCCGGCCCATCCGGATTTTGCGCTACCTGTGGGCCTCACCTTGCAGCGCTGTCGGCCTTGCGCTGGCCCTGCCCGGCTTCTTGTTAGGCAGCACCTCCAGGCTGGTTGACGGCTCGATCGAAATCTCGCTGGCCGCCTCTCTGCGCCGTCTCGGCTTGCGCCGGCTGCCGTTTCGCGCCATCACCTTCGGCCATGTCATCATCGGCACCAGCCGCGCCAGTTTGAGGCGGCTGCGCGCGCACGAGCAGGTGCATGTACGACAGTACGAGGTGTGGGGCGTGCTGTTCTTTATTGCCTATCCCCTCTCCAGTCTGTTCCAGTTATTGCGGGGTCGTCGTCCTTACTGGCACAACTGGTTCGAACTGCAGGCCTATGCCAAACAGGGAAAGACTGCAATAACCCGGAAGAAGCAACCCCCGGAAACCTAGCCAACCTCGCAAAAAATAAAGCCGGCCCAAGGGCCGGCAAAACGTACCCAGAAACAACTAGGACACTTTTCAGCTCGAATAGCGCCGTGACTTGAAGCTTACCTTAGCCTTGTAGGCGCCGCTGGTAGCCTTGCGAAGGTTGGCCCAAGCGCCCTTGTAGTACGGCACGACATTGCGGTCCACAGCTTCGGTGGTGACGTCGCCCTGGATGCCGTTGTAGTGCCCGAACTGCATGAACACGTGCCCGCGCTTGGCATCCTCGGTGATGTAGGCCATGGCATAGGTCGAGCCGTAGTCGTTGTACAGCTCGACGATGTCGCCGTTGGCGATGCCGAGTTCAGCGGCATCGGCCGGGTGCATTTCCACCGGGGCCATCGGCCAGCGTTCCTTCATGTCCGGGTTGTACTGGTCGTGATACATGGTCTGCCAGGCTTCGTTGGTGCGGCCGCTGTTGACCCAGAAGCGGTACTTGTCCTTCTGTTTCTGCGCGGGCGCCAGCAGGCCTTTCCACGGCGAGGGCTTGAAGTGTGCAAGGCCGTCGTCGGTGCCGAACTTGTCGGTGTAGAGCATGTCGGTGCCGATGAGCTTGTCGCCCTTCACTTCCTTGATCGGCAGTTGCACCCCGTTGTTGCCCGCCTTGGCAAGCAGCGCGTAGGTGGCCAGATGGCCGGTGTCGCCACCCTGGCTGTGAATCTCGCCGACGTCGTTCTTGCCCATGAGGCGGAAGCCGTCGTTGAAGGCGTCTTCCTCGGTCTTCCAGTTGAAGCCCTTGAATCGGCTGGCCATCTTGACGTTGCCCTCCTTCTCGTACATCGCCTTCAGGGTATTGGCGATGTCCGCCGCGATCAGGCAGTCCGGCTTCGCGCTGCCGGGGCCGTCCATGAATTTCTGCGACAGGCGCAGGCGGCGCTCACCGTTCATGGAAGTAAGGTTCATCTCGCCCGGATGCACCGACGGCAGCAGCATGTGCGCAGCTTCGGCCAGCTTGGTCGGGTAGATATTGATCGCGGTGACGAAGAGGCCGCCCTTGTTGGCCACGGCGTCGTAGATCGCATCGACCAGTTCGGCCGTGCTGGCGCCGCGCGCACGGCGCATCGCTTCCTTGACGATTTCCGAGCGGCGCATCACGGCCTCGCGGAAATTCTCGGCATTGTTGGTCGACTGGAAGGGGTTGGCGCCCCAGGCGGTGTACATCATTCCTTTGCCGGCGATGATTTCCTGGTCGTTGTAGAGCTTCTCGCCGGTGGGGTGCGGCGGGCGCGCATAGCCTTCCTGGTGGCCGCCCATGCGCACGCAGCCGGTGCCGCGGCGGCCGCCGACGTTGTGGGTGGCGATGACCAGGTCGAGCAGCGAGGACTGGATGGCGTAGTTGTCGTTGCCCCAGATGATGCCCTTCTCGTAGGCATGCATGGTGCGCTTCAGCTTGCCGCCGGCCTTAGGCTTGTAGGCCCATTCTGCGGCTTGCTTGAGCTTGGCCACGGACACGCCGGTGATGCGGCTGCATTCTTCCAGGCTCATCTTGTTGGCGGCGGCGGCTTCGTTGAAGCCCTTGGTGCGCTTGGCGATGAAATCCTTATCGATCCATCCCTGCTCGACGACGTAGGTGAACAGGCCGTTGAACAGCGCCACGTCGGTGCCGGGCTGGATGTCCAGATGCAGCACGTTGTCTTTGCCGACTGCGGTCTCGCAAATTGCAATCGTCGGTGTCCTGCGTGGGTCGACGAAGATGATCTTGCCGGCGCCGACCTCTTCGCCCGGGAACCATTTCTTCTTCTTGTCCACGCTCGAGCCCTGCAGGTTGGGCATCCAGTGGTAGAGGAAGTAGTTGGTCTGGGTTTCGTAGGGATTGTTGCCGATGCTCATGATGCAGTCGGCGACCTCGGCATCCTCGTAGCTGTTGTTCAACTCCATGATGCCCATCTCGCGCGTGGCATGGCACTCGGAGTTGTAGGACGGCCGGTTGTGGATGCGTACCAGCGGGGCCTGCAGTGCGGTGAACATCAGCTTGCCAGTGCCCCAGGTGTTCTCGAAGCCGCCACCGGCGCCGCCGTGGTCGAAGGTATCGAAGGCGATTTCACGCGGGCCCTTGTTGTCGAGGATCTTCTTGGTCACGCCGGCGTAGATCGCCAGCGCCTGGTTCCAGTCGGTTTCCAGCCACTGGTCACCTGTGTGCAGGCGCGGATGCGCCAGGCGTTCGCCGGTGGGCGTGCCCTCGGCGTACATGTAGCTCGCCATGCGCAGGCCGCGGATCGAGCCACCGCCCTCGTTCACCACGCATTCCTTGTCGGGCACGACGAGGATGTTGTAGCGGCGGCCATCTTTTCCGGCCACGACGTTCTGCTGAGTTGGCGTCGCGATGGTCGAGAACGGCGGCAACTGCCGGCGGAAGTCCATGCCCAACGCGTTCTGGTGCGGGGCCTTGCCGCCTTCCTGATTCTCCGGCCACTTGTAGACGTGATAGCCGCAGCCCACGATGCAGAAGTGGCAGGTCATGTTGGTCTTCTGCGCGTTGACCGGCGGCAGAACGATGCGATCTTTTGCTTTAGCCATTGTTCTTCTCCTTTTTTACAGCACGTTAGCCTGGCGGCCGAAGATCAGTCCGTCGACAGCCACAGCCGTGACGGTGTCGGTCTTGGCGTTGTATTCGAGCACGATGCGCGGCAGACTGCTGGGGGCCTGGCCGCAGACCATCTGGCCGCCTTTCTCAGCGTCGAAGATGCTGTAGTGGCAGGGGCACTTGAAGCAGCGGTCCTTGCTGTCATAGGAAGTCGGACAGCCCTGATGCGTACACAAAATGCTGTAGGCGACGATGTCCTGGTTGGGGCCCACTCCGCCCGCAACCGCCTGCCCCATCTTGATAGCCTGACAGGGGCTGGAGGCATCCGGATAGCTGAAAGCCACCGGCTCGTTGACCTTCATGCCACCTGCCTTGCCTACGGCCTTGGCCGGATAGGGCAGCGTTGCACGGGTGTCGGGTGCTGCGGCTTCGGCGCTGGTGCTGGCAAGGCCGGTCACCGCGGCGCCAGCGCCTGCGGCTATGCCGCCGCTCAACTTGAAGAAATCCCGGCGGGATACGTTCTGGGTCATGTCTTCCTCCTGATTGGGTTGCGCGCGTGTAATCGCAACATTCTCAATTGCATAGGCCGTGCCAGGAAATATTTCCCTAATAAACAAATGCATATGGCAAATGGGCATTACCGTTCGGTAACGCAATCGGATGAACTTGACGGCAAGGTATTACCGTTTAGTACCATGGGTGAATGACCGACGGGATCGATACCAGGCGACGCAAATTATTGGCCGGGACAGCAGCGCTGGCTGCGTTCGGCTTGCGCCCTGTACGGGCCGCCGCCCAGCCCGTTCTGTTCGGCACCACGCCCGTGTTCCTCGATGAGCGGGCGCAGTTCCTCGCCGCCTGGCAGGCTTGGCTCGAGGGCTATCTTGGGCGTCCCGTGCGTTTCGTGCAGCGCGCAAGCTACCGCGAAATCACCGAGCTCCTGCTCGCGCGCAAACTGGACCTGGCCTGGCTGTGCGGCTATCCCTATGTGCGTTACCGGCAAAATCTGCCGCTGGTGGCGGTGCCGAGCTATCAGGGCGCGCCGCTCTACCGCTCCTATCTCATCACGCCTTCAGAGGACAGGCACACCCAGACATTTGCAGATTTGCACGACCGCGTGTTTGCCTATTCCGACCCGGATTCCAATTCCGGCTGGCTGGTGCCGCAGGTGACAATTAAGCGGCTGGGCTACGATCCCGCACGATTTTTTCGCAAGGCCTTCTTCACCTGGAGCCATCGCCGCGTCATCGAGGCCTGTGCAGCCGGCCTCGCGCAGGGCGGCGCGGTGGACGGCTATATCTGGGACACGCTCACGCGCCAGCACCCGGAACTGGCCTCGGCCACGCGCGTGGTATGGCGCTCCGAGCCCTTCGGCTTTCCGCCCATAGTCGCCGCGCCAAGCACATCCCGCATGCAATTAGGCAGGCTTCGCCAGGCGCTGCTCGGCATGCAAGACGACGCCGAAGGCCGCCGCCTGCTGAGCCAGCTCAATCTCGACGGCTTTGTCGAAGGCAGTCCGAAGCTTTTCAACGGCATCGAGCAGAACTGGCGTTTTCTGGGAAGCTGATATGCTCAACCAGCTGAGCTACCGGATCAAAACCCCCCTCGCTCTGGTGTTGGTGATCCTGGTCGCCACCGCCCTGGTCTCCGCCCTGCTGACATGGCGCAGTTACAACGACGCCAGGGAAAGTTTCATCTCGCAGGCTTCCAGCCTGGGCCGCGTGCTTTCGCGCACCCTGCGCCCGGCGCTCGTGCATGACGACACCTGGCAGGCCTATGAAATCCTGAGGACGCCGCTCGAAAAGGACGAGAATCCGGGCCGGGATTTCGTCCTGCTGGACAAGGGCGGCCTAGTATTCGCCGCCTCCGACCCGCGTAGTTTTCCGGTGCTGGCCCGCCTGACCTCGCTGCCGAACGAGTCCCCTTCCTTGCCTGTACCGAAGACACAAGCCCAGCGCGTCGTCGAGGACGCTGAGGGGCGCTACCTCTATGTGGCGACGCCGGTTCTGGCGGAAGACGGTGCACCACTGGGACAATTGGTGCAGCGCTATGACACCGACCTGCTCAAGCCCCGCCTCGCCCAGGTTTCGCAGGGCATGCTGCTGGCGAGCCTGGCCGCCCTGTTGCTGCTGCTGCCCATCGGCTGGCTGGCCGGCAAACGGCTGGCCGAACCGCTCTCGCATCTGGCCGAATGCCTGGGCCGGGTTGGGCGCGAAGCGCCGGACGCCATCCAGTGCGAATTCCCCGAAGGCCGCGACGAAATCAGCCAACTCGCCAAACGTATCCATGAAATGCTGACTGAACTCCGCGCCAAGCAGTCGCTGGAAAAACACCTGGCGCAAAGCGACCGGCTGGCGGCACTGGGGCGTCTTTCCGCCGGTATCGCGCATGAAGTCAACAATCCCCTGGGCGGCATGCTCAACGCCATCAGCAACCACCGCCGCGCCGGCGAGGTCGACCCCCGCACCGAGAAAACCCTGTCTCTGATCGAGCGCGGCCTGACCCAGATCCGTTCGACGGTTTCCGCCCTGCTGGTAGAGGCGCGACTGGAATCCAGGGCGCTGGCCCCGGCCGATATCGAGGACGTGCGCACCCTGATCGCAGCCGATGCCCAAGCCAAGATGCTCAAACTCGATTGGTCAAACAATATGTCCGAGCCGCTGCCGCTGCCTTCGGCCCAAGTGCGGCAAATCCTGCTCAATCTGCTGCTCAATGCTGTGCATGCCGCCCCTGCAGGCGGGCAACTCAGCCTGAGTGCGGAACCCCATGCGCATGAACTCATACTGCGCGTGGACAACGATGGGCCCGCCATCCCTGCCCGCCGCCGTGAGCATTTGTTCGAACCCTTCTTCGGCGAGGGTGAAGGCCACGGCCTCGGCCTGTGGGTGACCTATCAACTGGTGCAGCAACTGAACGGAAAAATCGAGGTCGACAGCCAGTCGGGCCACACCCGCTTTACCGTCACGCTGCCATTGGATGAGGACAGCCATGTCGAATGAATCCCGCATCCTGCTGATCGAGGATGATCCCATCATGGGCGAATCCCTGATGGACCGTTTCGAACTGGAGAGTATGACCGCCGACTGGGCCCGCACCGGCGCAGAAGGCCGCACACGGCTGGAAAACGGCCAATACGGCGCCGTGCTTTCCGACATCCGCCTGCCGGACATGGGCGGCGACGCCCTGTTCCTGGAACTTGCCGGCAGCCTGCCCGCGGTGCCGCCCTGGCTGTTCATCACCGGCTACGGCGCGGTGGACCAGGCCGTGCGCTTGCTGAAAAACGGCGCGGCCGATTACGTCACCAAACCCTTCGATCTCGATAGCCTGATCGAAAAATTGCGCCGCCAGCTCGACGCCAATCCGGCGCCGCGCCATGCAAACGCCCCCGACCTGGGCATTTCCCCTGCGCTGCGGCGCATCGAGTCGCAGCTGCCGCGACTGGCGGCACAGGCGCGCACCCTGCTCGTCACCGGCGAATCCGGGGTAGGCAAGGAAATGGTGGCGCGCGCCTTTCACTGCCTGACGCCGGAAGGCGATGGCGCGCCTTTCATCGCCGTCAATTGCGCGGCCATACCCGAAACCCTGCTGGAAGCGGAACTGTTCGGCCACGAAAAAGGCGCCTTCACCGGCGCCGGCCGGGTGCGCAAGGGCGTGTTCGAACAGGCTGACGGCGGCACGCTGTTCCTCGACGAAATCGGCGACATGCCACTGGCCATGCAGGTAAAACTGTTGCGCGTGCTGCAGGAGCGGCGGGTGACCCGGCTGGGTGGCGAGAAATCCGTGGCGGTCGACCTGCGCCTGGTTTCCGCCACCCACCAGGATCTGAAGAAGCTGGTCACCCAGGGCCGTTTCCGCGAGGATCTCTACTACCGTCTCGATGTCATCCATGTGCACATCCCGCCGCTCAGGCAGCGGCGCGAGGACATTCTTTGGCTCGCCCGTCGATTTTTGCACGAGGCGGCCCCCGACAAGCGGTTCTCCAATGATGCCGAGCAGGCCCTGCTGACCTACGACTGGCCAGGCAATGTGCGCGAACTCAAGCACGCCGTGGAGCGCGGCGCCATCCTGTGCGAGAACGGCACGATCGGCCCGGGCGTGCTGTTCGGGGGGGATGACAACGAGCCTGAGCAAGCGGCGGCGAGCCTGGCCGACTTCATCGCCGAATCGGAGAGACGCTATATTGGCAAGGCGCTGGAAGATCACGACGGCCATCTCGGACGCACCGCCGGCGCCCTGGGCATCAGCCGCAAGAATTTGTGGGAAAAAATGAAAAAGCTGGGCCTGTCCTCGCCGAATCAAAATGGCGAATGAATCTTTACAACCCCTCCTTGATCCAAACAATTCGGAACCCATCGCGAGAATCCTGACATGAGTTGTCTGATGAACGCTTGGGAAACGCATGAAAACGAACTTCGCTACTGGCTGCGCGGCCGGCTGGGCAATGCCCACGATGCCGAGGACATGCTGCAGGAGCTGTTTCTCAAGGCCATGCGCCAGGACAGGAAGTTCTGCGAAATCGACAATGCGCGCGCTTGGCTGTTTGAGGTAGCGCGCAACGCCATGGCCGACCGCCTGCGCCTGAAAAAGACGGAAGTCGAATTGCCAGATGATTTGGCGGCCGAGTATGAAGAAGCGCCGGCCGTGGAGTCGCTCGCCGCCTGCCTGCCGCGCGCGCTGTCCGAACTATCGGAAGAAGATCGCGAGGCCATCAGCCGCTGCGACCTCGAAGGCATGACTCAGGAAGACTACGCCCAACTAAAGGGCCTGACCCTGCCCGGCGCCAAGTCGCGTGTGCAGCGCGCGCGCAAGCGCTTGCGCGAGCATCTCACCGAGGCTTGCCAGGTCAAATTCGATGCGGCGGGCAAGGTCTGCTGCTTCGTGCCGCGCAGCAAGGTCTGATTTCTTTCAGTTAGCCTGCATCCTTTTCTAGCCTCGTTCGTCTTCTGCTTATGAACGACACGGAGTTATCCATGACCACGCTTGCCGCCCAATTGAGAAACCTGCCCAGCCGCCAGCCGATCCTGTTCCTGATCGTGGCCGCCGCGGTCTGGCTGGGCCTGTACCAGTCGCTGGTCCCGGTTTCGGAAACTCTGGTCGGCGTGCTGCCGGTCGAACGCCAGAGCCACCTGGGCGACGCCCTGCAGTTCTTCTTCTACGACACCCCCAAGGTCATGCTGTTGCTCGTCGGCGTGGTATTCGCCATGGGCATCGTGCATACCTATGTCTCGCCCGAGCGCACCCGTGCCCTATTGTCTGGCCGTCGCCTGGGCGCGGGTAACGCCATGGCGGCGAGCCTGGGCATCGTCACGCCCTTCTGCTCCTGCTCGGCGGTGCCGTTGTTCATTGGTTTTTTACAAGCTGGCGTGCCGCTGGGCGTGACCTTTTCCTTCCTGATCGCCGCGCCCATGGTCAACGAGGTGGCGCTGGCGCTGCTCTTTGGCCTGTTCGGCTGGAAAGTCGCCGCGCTCTATCTGGGGCTGGGGCTTTCCATCGCCATCTTTGCCGGCATGGTGATCGGCAAGCTGGGCATGGAACGTCATCTGGAAGACTGGGTGCAGAAGCTGCAGAACAGCCAGAGTCCGGCACAGGTGACAGGCGAGACGATGGCCTGGGGCGAGCGCATCGAATACGGTTTCCAGCACGTGCGCGAGATCGTCGGCAAGGTCTGGCCCTACATTCTCGCCGGCATCGCCCTGGGCGCCGGCATCCACGGCTACGTACCGCAGGACTTCATGGCCTCCATCATGGGCCGTGACGCACCCTGGTGGTCGCTGCCCGCTGCGGTCGCCATCGGCGTGCCCATGTACACCAACGCCGCTGGCATCATCCCCATTGTCGAGGCGCTGATGGGCAAGGGCGCGGCGCTCGGCACGGTGCTGGCCTTCATGATGAGCGTGATCGCGCTCTCGGCGCCAGAAATGATCATCCTGCGCAAGGTGCTCAAGCCCCGCTTGATCGCCACCTTCGCGGGCGTGGTGGCCACCGGCATCCTGCTTGTGGGCTATATTTTCAACCTCTTCTTGTAAGAATCGAATCATGGATATCAAGGTACTCGGCACCGGTTGTGCCAACTGCAAAAATACCCTCCAGTTGATCGAAGAGGTCGCTGCCGAAAAAGGCTTGGCGATAAAGATCGAGAAGGTCGAGGACATCCAGGCCATCATGGGCTACGGCGTCATGTCCACGCCCGGCGTGGTCGTCGACGGCAAGGTTGTGCATGCCGGCGGCGTGCCCACCCGAGACAAGGTCGCGGGTTGGCTGGCCGGGGCGCTCGGCGCACCGCAGGCCGCACCCACCGGCAACTGTTGCAGCGGCGGAAAGTGCTGTTAGGAAAAATGCAAATGGACCAGAAAAAACGCGTTTACCAGGTCATCGCAGAGCGGCTGGATGCGCACGGCAGCACCGCATACTGCAAGGATGCCGAAATCACGCTCGACACCGATGTGCAGAATCGCGACGATGCCTTCAACCCGGCCGAACTGCTGCTTGCCGCCCTGTCCGGCTGCATCATCAAGGGCATAGAACGGGTGACGCCGATGCTCAAATTCGAATTGCGCGGCGTGGAAGTGCGCGTTACCGGCGTGCGCCAGGATGTGCCGCCGAAAATGGAAAGCATCCGTTACGAAATCATTGTGGACAGCGACGAGTCCGATCGCCGCCTGGAACTGCTGCATGAAAACGTGCAGAAATTCGGCACCGTGTTCAATACCCTTGCCCCGGGTACCCAGCTTAGCGGGGTAATCAAGCGAAAGTGATGCACCATATCGAAGTCCTGGGCTTCGACTGCACTGCCTGCCGCAAGATTTCCGAGCTTGTCGGGGAAGTTGCCAGAGATCGACATCGACATCAGGCTGGAGAAAGTCAGCCCCCTACCCGCCTTGCCGCCAACCGCGCGCTTGCCGTTCCCGCTATCGCCATCGACGGCAAGCTTTTGCACAGCGGCAGCTTGCCAAGCCGCAAGACCATCACAGCTTGGCTCACCAGTTTTATGTAAATGGAAGTCTGACTGAGCTCCTATCCTTACAGGTATTGGATTTTGCAAGACCTCTTGCATAACGCATGGGCCACCCTATCCCGCCAACCCAATAAATTATTTTTATTTTCAATTGGTTAACTGTATTTCCTCGATTGGCACGCTACGTGCAATGAAGTATTCAGCTTCGGCTGCATCCATTCAACCAGAGGAGACTCTACATGAAATCAAAAGTTATGGGCCTAGGCGCCATGCTGGCGCTGGCCGCGCCGATGGCCTGGGGCGAGGCCAGCGTGGCCGATTATCGCGCGCAACTCGCGGACAAGGACGCCAACCCCGGCATACTGATCATCGACAAGGGCGAACGGCTCTTTCATGAGAAGCGCGGCCCCAAAAACGCCAGCCTGGAGAAATGCGATTTCGGCCTCGGCCCCGGCAAGCTCAAGGGCGCCTACGCGCAACTGCCGCGCTACTTCAAGGACACCAACAAGGTCCAGGACCTGGAGTCGCGCCTGCTGACCTGCATGACCAAGCTGCAGGGCTTTAGCGAGGACGAACTCAAGGCCAAGCTTTACGCCGACCAGCGCCTGAACGAGGACAACACCGACGTGGAAGCCATCACCGCTTACGTCGCCTTCCAGTCCGACGGCATGAAGATCAACCCGCCACTCAAGCACGCCGCCGAGAAAGAGGCCGCGAAACTGGGCGAAGCCATGTTCTGGCGCCGCCACGGACCAATGGACTTCTCCTGCGCCACCTGCCACGCCGAGGACGGCAAGCGCGTGCGCCTGCAGAGCCTGGTCAACGTCTACAAACCCAAGGATATCCAGGCGACCATGAGCACCTGGTCGACCTATCGTGTGTCGCACGGCGTGGTGCGCAACATGCAGCACCGCATGTGGGACTGCCACTGGCAGATGCGCACGCCGGACATCGATTACGGCTCACCGGCGACCGTTGCCCTGATTTCTTTCCTCACCCACCAGGCCAAGGGCGGCACCTACGACCTGCCCGGCATGAAGCGCTGATACGGAGCCCGACATGAAAACAAAACTGATGACCGCCTGCCTGCTGGCCGCCCTGGCGCCCTTCGCGCAGGCCGACGACAAACTGGCCACCAAGGTTGACAAGCTGGTGGCCGAGAGCTTCAAGTCCGGCCCTGGCCAGGACATGGCACGCCTGGAACAGGATGAAACCCAGAAGATCTGCTCGGTTACGCGCAACAACCCCACGCCGGCCCAGGCCCAAGCCATCAATGCACGCGAACAGGCCACCATCAAATATCCTGACGGCAACAAGCTGATGGGTGACTGGAAAAACGGCGAGAAGCTGGTGAAGGCTGGCTTCGGCATGCGTATCGGCAACATCGAGCCGGACCCGACCGCAAAGCAGAAAGGCGGCAACGGCGGCAACTGCTACGCCTGCCACGCACTCGACCCGAAGGAAGTCGCAGCTGGCAACCTCGGTCCCAGCCTGACCGGCTACGGCGCGCTGCGCGGCTCCAGCGACGAAATCGTCAAGTACACCTACGACAAGCTCTATAACACTCAGGCTACGGTCGCGTGCTCGAACATGCCGCGCATGGGCCACAACGGCATCCTCACCCCGGCCCAGATAGCCGACATCACCGCCTTTCTGATCTCACCCGAGTCGCCGCTGAACAAGAAGTAAGCCGATCGCCATTTGTTGATTGTTAAAGTTTAGGAGATTCAACAACCATGAACGCTTTGCGTAGAAACGTCCTCAAGGGCGCCACCGGTGCCGGTGCGGTAGCCGTTGCAGTTGCCGCGGGCCTGATCACGCCCGCCCGCGTGCTGGCCGCCACCCCCCGCTCGGCCTTTGAAGCCAAGGGCATGGCCGATGCCATGAAGGCACTGGGCCTCGCCGCCCCGGCCGATTCCAAGGACATCACCATCAAGGCCCCCGACATCGCCGAAAACGGCGCAGTGGTGCCCGTGGAAGTGACCAGCAGCATCGCCGGCACCTCCGCGATCGCCATCCTGGCCGAGAAGAACGCCACCCCGCTGGTTGCCGACTTCGACTTCAAGGGCGGCGCCCAGGGCTTCATTTCCACCCGTATCAAGATGGCCAACACTTCCCTGGTGCGCGCGGTCGTGACCGCCGGCGGCAAAACCTACACCGCCGCCAAGGAAGTGAAAGTCACCATCGGCGGCTGCGGCGGCTAATCCCTCGCACGCGCAATCGATCGATACCGAATTCAGAAAGGAAGCAAAATGGCAGAACCAATGAAAATCCGCGCCACCATGCAGGGTGACGTGGCCGACGTGAAAGTGCTGATGAACCACCCGATGGAAACCGGCCTGCGCAAGGACGCAAAAACCGGCCAGCTGGTTCCCGCGCACCACATCAACACCGTGACCGCCAAGGTCAACGGCGCTGTCGTGCTGGAAGGCAGCATGGCCGGCGGCGTGTCCAAGAACCCCTACCTGGGCTTCAAAGTCAAGGGCGCCAAGGCCGGAGACACCGTCGAAGTGTCCTGGGAAGACAACAAGGGTGACAAGCGCACCGACACCGCCAAGGTGGCCTGAGCGGATAAGCATCCCGCCACCGGTCTCGACCAACCCGCAGCCGCCCATCGGGGCGGCTTTTTTTTCTCCAGGTAACGCTATTGAGCCAAGCGCGCGAACGATTCCAGGCACTTCATTGGTATGATGCCCCATTGCATCAGCAATGGGGTTAGCAGGCGCGCATTGCCGGTCGGAAAATGCGCAGGAAAGCCGCCAGGAACTCTTGCCACGACATGAAACGCCGCCAACTGTTCGCCGCCATCGCATTCGCCCCGTTGCTTGCCAGAGCGGCCGCGTCATCCGGCGTATTTGTGGTCCATCCGTATGACACCCCGAGCCGCATCTATGCCCGCTTCCGTCCGCTGAGCCTCTATCTGGGCGGCATGCTCGGGCAGCCGCTGCGGCTGGTCATCGCCCGCACCTATGAAGAGCAGATCGAGATGATCGCCTCGGGCCGTGCCGATTTCGCCTACCTCGGCCCCACCCCCTACATCCGGGCACGCAGACGGGCCAAGGTGGAAATCCTCGCAGGCGAATCGGAAGGCGGCCAGGCTTTCTACCAGAGTGCACTGGTCGTGCGCACCGACAGCACGATCGAGAAAATCACCGACCTGATCGGCAAACGCGTAGCTTTCGGCAACGAGATTTCCATGTCGAGCGCGGTGGCCCCCAAGCTCATCCTTGCCCATGCCGGCCTCAAGCGGAAAGATCTGGCCGGCATCGCGCATCTCGACCGCCACGAGCGCGTAGCGCTGGCGGTGCTGCATGGCGATTTCGATGCCGGCGGCCTGCGCCTCGACATCGCCAAATCCTATTTGTCGCGCGGCTTGCGCGTGCTGGCCACATCACAACCCCTGCCGCCGCACATGATCGCGGCTTCTCCGCTATTACCCCCGGAAAAAACCAAACAGGCACGACTGGCGCTGCTGCACCCCGATGCGGCCGGGCGTGATGCCTTCCAGGCGCTGGGGGCAGCGATCGGTTTCGTCGATATCGAAGATGCCCACTTCAACGTGGTGCGGCGCATGGAACGCGAACTGGAGGACTGGTGACCAGGCGCTCGCTTGCATTCAGGCTGACCGTCATCCTGGGCGGTGCCTGGTTTGTGCTGTTCCTCGCCCTGGGCGCGGCCATCTGGCAAACCACCCAGCGGCTGATCCAGGAGGCCCAGACCGACAAGGCGCGTGCACTCGCCACGCAGTTGGCGACGATTTCGCTCGATGCGGTGCTGCTGCGCGACTACGGCACGCTGGAGCGTTATCTGGCTGATCTTTCTGGCGCGGTGGCCTACGCGGAAATACGCCGTGCAGACGGACAGGTGCTAGGACGCACTGGCAAGCTGGTTCCGGGGCTCGAACTGCTGCGCGCACCCATGCGCACCGCCGGCGAGGATATCGGCGAAGTGTTGGCGCAATACGACCCCAATCCAGGCC
>VFQM010002123.1_pt1 | contig 15483 bp, 13 predicted proteins | sample 3512391 | NCBI WGS metagenome assembly VFQM01 (sample SAMN10412369, study PRJNA504923) | tailings metagenome | isolation source: Replicate 1 from Balatoc abandoned mine | place: Philippines
CGAAGTCACGCCCATGGACCTGCATCATCTGGCGCGGTCGCTGCACCGCTCGTTCAGCTTTCTGTCGCGCGCGAGCGAACTCGACTTCAGCCTCCACATCGACCCTGGGGTGCCCGAGGTGGTCGAGGGCGACCCGCTGCGGGTGCGCCAGATCCTGGCCAACTTCATCAACAACGCGCTGAAGTTCACGGCCACGGGCTCGGTGCAGATCCGCATCGAGCGTGCTGCCGGGTCGAAGGTGCGGCTGGCGGTACACGACACCGGACCCGGCTTTGACGATGCCACCCGTCAGCGGCTGTTCCTGCCGTTCAGCCAGGCCGACGAATCCACAACACGCCGCTTCGGCGGCACGGGGTTGGGTCTGTCCATCTGCCGCGAACTGGCTGCCCTGATGGGCGGAGCCGTCGGCGCGGACAGCGTGCCCGGGCAGGGAACCGTCTTCTGGGCCGAGTTGCCCTTGCCACCGTCCGCGCGCCCGCCTTCGGCGTCCGACTTTGCCGGGCTCGACGCCGCCGCACTCGCCGACCTGAACGTTCTTGTGGTGGAGGACAACGACGTCAACATGATGATCTGCGTGGCCCTGCTCGAGCAGCGCGGCGCGCGTGTGGTTCAAGCGGCAGACGGCCGGCTGGCGCTGCAGGCCGTTCGGGAGCACGCTGCACAAGGGCGCGCCATCGATCTCGTGCTGATGGACCTGCAGATGCCCGTGATGGGGGGGCTGATAGCGACGCGGCTGCTGCGTATGGAGCACAACCGGTTCGAGTTGCCGATCATCGGCTTGTCCGCGGTTGCCTTTGCCGCTGAGCGGGCCGAGGCGTTGGCTGCCGGAATGAACGACTTTGTCGTCAAGCCGATCGAGCCGCGCAAACTCGAGCGCGCGATTCTTCGCGCAGTGGCAGAGCGCATGGAGGTTCTGCGATGAATCCAGCCGCCATGCGCGTGGCCCGCCTGGCCGGCGCCATCGGCGCCGAGATTTCCGGCATCGATCTGCGTGAACCCCTGCCTGCCGAACAGTGCGCTGCAGTGCGCCGCATCTGGCTCGAGAACGGTGTCGTGTTCCTGCGCGACCAGCCACTGACGCCGGACCAGTTCATGGCCTTTGCCCAGGTGATCGGTACGCCGGTGGAGTACCCCTTCGTCCATGGCATCGCCGGCTACCCGAAGATCATCGAAATCAAGAAGCTCGCGCATGAGACGGTCAACTTCGGCGGTGTCTGGCACACCGACACAGCCTATCTCGAGCGGCCTCCGATGGCCACGCTGCTGCTGGCGCGCGAGGTGCCTGCGCAGGGCGGCGACACCTTGTTTGCCAGCCAGGTGGCGGCCTACGAGGCCTTGTCGGACGGCATGAAGCGCCTGCTGGCGACCCTGGGGTGCGTGAACAGTTCGGACAAGGCCGACACCTCGCGCACCCGTGAAGACCGCATCGCGGAAGGTGGCCGCGGCGAGCGGCGCAGCTACGAGGCCGTGCACCCGGCGGTGCGTGTTCACCCCGAAACCGGCCAGCGCGCGCTGTACATGAACGCCGGCCACACGGTGCGCTTTGCCGGCATGACCGAAGCCGAGAGCGCGCCGCTACTCAACTTCCTGTTCGAGCATCAGAAGAAGGAGGAATTCACCTGCCGCTTTCGCTGGCAGGAAGGCTCGCTCGCGTTGTGGGACAACCGCTGTGTGCAGCACTACCCCATCAACGACTATCACGGGCACCGCCGCGTGATGCACCGCATCACGCTGGAAGGCGATGTACCCCAAGGCTGAGCGTCCCGCGCGACCGAGTTCGGCGCTGGCCGGCTCCGTCACGGGACCCGATGGCGCGCCACGCATCGGCCGGCTGATGGGCCTGAACGAGGACTGGCGGCGCCGCAGCCTGGCGGCGGTCTGGCATCCCTGCACGCAGATGAAGCTGCACGCGGCGGACGGCGCGCCCAACGGCGCCGCGCAGCCGCTGGTGCCGATCGCACGCGCCGAGGGGGTCTGGCTGCACGACTTCGAAGGCCGGCGCCTGCTCGACGGCATCAGCTCCTGGTGGGTGAACCTGTTCGGCCACAACCACCCGGCGATCCGTGCCGCGCTGGTCGATCAGCTGAACGAGTTGGACCATGTGATGCTGGCCGGCTTTACACACGCTCCGGTGGTCCAGCTGTCCGAACGTCTGGCCGCCTTGACCGGCCTCGGCCACGCCTTCTACGCCAGCGACGGCGCCTCGGCCGTCGAGATCGCGCTGAAGATGAGCGCGCACCACTGGCGCAACGCCGGCCGGCCGGCCAAATGCCGTTTCGTCGGCGTGGCCGGCGGTTATCACGGCGAAACCGTCGGCGCGCTGGCGGTGACCGACATCGCCTTGTTCCGCGAGGCCTACGCGCCGCTGCTGCGCCTGGCTGCGACGGTGCCGAGCCCCGATGCGCGCGCGGCCGGCGACGGCGAGGACGCCGCCGCAGCGGCCGAGCGTGCCGCGGCCGCGCTGGCCGACTGGTTGGCCGCGCACCACGCGCAGACCGCCGCGCTGATCGTCGAGCCTTTGGTGCAATGCGCCGCCGGCATGGCCATGCACCACCCGCGTTACCTGCAGCGCGCCCGTGAACTCTGCGATCGTTACCAGGTGCACCTGGTGCTGGACGAGATTGCGGTCGGCTTCGGCCGCACCGGCACCCTGTTCGCGCACCAGCAGGCCGGCATCCGGCCCGACCTGCTGTGCCTGTCCAAGGGCCTGACCGGCGGCACGCTGCCGCTCTCGGTCGTGCTGAGCACCGATGCGATCTACGCCGCCTTCTACGACGATGCGGTGGCGCGGGGCTTCTTGCATTCGCACAGCTACACCGGCAACCCGCTGGCCTGCCGCGCCGCGCTGGCGACGCTGGACCTGTTCGAGCAGACCGATGCGCTGCGCAGCAACGTTGTCACCGCCGCGCGCCTTGCCGCGCTGTTCGAGCCGCTGTCGATGCACCCCAGGGTGCGCCATGCACGCCGGCAGGGGATGATCTTCGCGTGGGACGTGGCGAGCAGCTTGCCCGACTTCGCGCGCCGCTATGCTCGCCACGCGCTCGAGCAAGGAGTGCTGCTGCGCCCGATCGGCTCCACGCTGTATGCGATGCCGCCCTACGTGATCTCCGAGGCCGAGGGCGAGCACCTGGCGACCGGCGCGCTGGCCGCACTCGAGGCGACGCTGGCGGAGGAAGCCGCCGGTCACATGCCAACCCAGGGTGAGGTCGATGGCGTCTGAGCCGCGTTCGCTGTTCGTCACCGGCACCGACACCGGCGTCGCGATGCTGCACGCACTGGCACGCCACCACCCCCGGGTGGTGGGCATGAAGCCGGTCGCCGCCGGGCTGGTGCGCCGAGGCGAGGGCTGGATCAGCGAAGATGTGCTGGCGCTGCGCGCGGCGTCGACCGTCGCGGTGCCGCCCGCGCTCGACAACCCGGTGGCGCTGCCCGAGCCCTGGTCGCCGCACCTGGCGGCGGCGCGGGCCGGCCGGCGCATCACGGTAGCCGAGCTGCTGGCGGCGCAGCGCGCGCTGCTCGCGTACGCCGAAGTGGTGCTGGTCGAAGGCGCCGGCGGCTGGCGCGTGCCGATCAATGACACCGCGACGCTGGCCGACCTGGCCGTCGCGATGGCCGCGCCGGTCGTGCTGGTGGTCGGCTTGCGCCTGGGCTGCCTGAACCACGCGCTGCTGAGCGCCGAGGCCATCCAGGCCGACGGCCTGCGCCTGGCGGGCTGGGTCGCCAACAGCATCGACCCGGCCATGCAGTGCCGCGACGAGAACATCGCCACGCTGCAGCGGCGCCTGGCCGCGCCGCTGCTGGGCGTGCTGCCCTGGCTGGACGCGCCGGACCCGCGCGCGCTTCGGCTGCAGCTGCCCGACGGCTTCCAATGAGCTGGCTGGATGAGTTCGACGCTCGCCTGGCCGCGCTCGACGCGCAGGCGCTACGCCGGCGCCGCCGCGCCGTGCAGCCGGAAGCCGGTGCGCGCCTGAACGTCGATGGCCAATCGCTGCTTGCGTTCTGCAGCAACGACTACCTCGGCCTGGCCAACGACCCGGCACTGAAGGCCGCGGTGCACGCCGCCGTCGAGGTGTACGGCGTGGGCGCCGGCGCTTCGCCGATGGTCAGCGGCCACAGTGTCGCCAACGCGGCGCTCGAACTGGAGCTGGCCGAAGCCGTGCAGCTGCCCCGTGCGTTGTACTTCTATGCCGGCTACGCAACCAACGCGAGCATCGTGCCGGCGCTGGTCGGCGCGGGCGACGCGCTGTTCTCCGACGTGCTGAACCACGCCTGCCTGATCGACGGCGCGCGGCTGTCGAAGGCGCAGGTGCGGCGCTTCGCGCACGCCGACCTCGCACAGCTCGACAAGTTGCTCGCGGTCAGCCCGGCACGCCGCAAGCTGGTGCTCAGCGATGCGGTGTTCAGCATGGACGGCGACGTGGCCGACATCCCCGGCCTGCTGGCGCTGTGCGAGCGGCACGATGCGCTGCTGCTGCTGGACGACGCGCACGGCTTCGGCGTGCTAGGCCCGCAGGGCCGTGGCGCGCTGGCAGCGGCCGGGCTGACCGGCGCGTCTGCCTCGCCGCGCCTGCTCTACATGGCCACGCTGGGCAAGGCGCTGGGTGTGGCCGGCGCCTTCGTGGCCGGGCCTGAGGTGCTGGTCGAATGGCTGCTGCAGAAGACCCGCAGCTACACCTACGCCACCGCCGCGCCGGCGCTGCTGGCCGAGGCGGTGCGCGCCAGCCTGCGCTGCGTGCTGACGGACGAGGGCGAGCGCCGCCGCCAGCGGCTGCGCGCGCGCGTCGCGCAACTGCGTGATGGCCTCGCGCCCGGCGCCGACGCGGCGGTCGATGCGGCCGGGTGGGCGCTGCTGCCTTCGGACACGGCGATCCAGCCGCTGGTCATCGGCGACAGCGCGGCAGCGCTGGCCTTGATGGAGCGGCTGCAGGAACAGGGCCTGTGGGTGCCGGCGATCCGGCCGCCGACCGTGCCTGCCGGCAGCGCCCGGCTGCGCATCGCGCTGTCTGCCGCGCACAGTCGCGCCGACGTCGACGAACTGCTGGGCGCGCTGCGCAGCGCCGCCCGCGGGCTGTGACACCCGCTGGCTGACCGCGAGGGTCAAGCCGAATCGCAAGTCGCGGCGCGCAGTGTGCGTTGCAGTGCGGCCAGCACCACATCCCGCGCCTTGTGCTGCGGGTCATGCCCGACGCCAGGCAGGGCCGTGACTTCCATGCGCATCCTGCCGTGGTGGACCAGGGCACTGGCGCTGGGGCGCCAGCCGTAGTCATCGGCCTGGCCGAAAATCGCTGTCACCGGGCAGCGCACCTCGGCGATCTGTTCGGCCATCGTCCACTCGACCGCATCGTCGGTCGACCACGGCCCGTGCCAGCCCCAGAACATCGAATCCGTCTTGTCGCCGTGGTGGCGCATCAGGCGTTCGCGCAGCCCACCGTGCTCGAACGCCCGGCGCGCGGTGTCCATGCCTCGCACCATGTGCAGGTCCAGGGCGATGGTGGGCGAGCAGGCGCAGACGCCCAGCACCGCCTTCGGGTGCGCCGCGGCCGCCAACACCGACATGGCGCCGCCGTCGCTGTGGCCGAACAGGAGCGCCCGCTCGATGCCGAAGTGGCGCAGCAGGTCGCCGAACACGGGGCCGGACTCTTCGAGGCGATAGCTGCGCTCACGGCCGCCGGTCAATGCGTCCGAGCCGCCGTAACCCCAACGGTCGTAAGACAGCACGGGCAGCTGGGTCGTGTCTGCGATCTCCTGCGGGAGGTCCTTCCAGGTGCTGGTGCAATCCAGGCCGCCGTGCAGCATGACGACGACCGGGCGAGTGCCGTCGATGCGGCCCCAGCTCCAGGCGCTCAGACGGTGCCCGCTCGCGACAAATTCATGCTGCTGCATCGTGGTCCTTCGGATGTCGTTTCAGGGCCTGTCGGTCGCAGTACCGGCGCGTGCGCACAGCCTTCGCGCAAGGTCGTCGCGAATCAGGTGCAACTCCATCAGCATGGCGTCAATGCACTGGCGCCGACGCTCCAGGGCGGCCATGGCCTGTTCGCCCTCCAGAACGGTGCCTGCCGACTCCGAGTCGGCAGGGGGTGAGGGCAGTCCGCAGAGGCGAAGGTACCGTCGCATCTCGGTCAGCGAGAACCCGATGGCCTTGAAGCGGAGGATCAGCTTCAGTGCGCGAAGCTCGCCGGCACCGTACACACGTGCACCTCCCACGCGGCGCGGACTGAGCAGCCCGAAGGCCTCGTAGTGGCGAATCGCTCGCAGCGAGATCCCGAACCGGCGGCAGGTCTCGACGATGCCAAGGCACGCGACCGGGTCGGCTGTCGATGCGGACTCCAAACTCTTCGCGGCGCGTCGTCCGGCCGGAACTGGCATGTTCGCGCTGCGGAACTCAATAAGACTTCGGCAGCCCCAGCACATGCTCGCCGATGTAGTTCATCAGCATCTCGTTGTTGATCGGCGCGATCTCCAGCAGGCGGATCATCGGCCACAGCGTGACGACGTCGTAATCGCGGTCGAAGCCATAGCCGCCATGGGTCTGCAGCGCCGCCTCCACCGCGGCCACCGCGGCGCGCGAGGCCAGCAGCTTGGCCATGTTGGCGTGCGCCCCGGCGTCCTCGCCGTTGTCGAAGCGGTCGGCGGCGTCGTAGGTCATCAGCCGCGCGGCTTCGAGTTCGGCCTTGGCCAGCGCCATGCGGTGCTGCAGCGCCTGGTAGCTGCCGATGGGCTTGCCGAAGGGCTTGCGGTCCTTGGCGTAGGCCACGCCCTTAGCCAGTGCGTAGTCGCCCAAGCCGATCGCAGCGCCCGCGGCCAGCAGGCGCTCGGAATTCAGGCCCTCGAACATCAGCTTGGCGCCTTTGCCGGGCTCGCCAATCACGGCGTCGGCGGGCAACTGCACGTTGTCGAAGAACACCATGTACTGGCGCTCGGCCGTCTCGACCTGGATGTTGAGCTGCTTGAGCGTGATGCCCGGGGTCTTCATGTCGAGGACGAACAGCGACATGCCGTCGGTGCGGTGCTTGACCTCGCCGGCCTTCGTCGTCCGCGCCACCACCATCATGGTGTCGGCGTCGCGCGCGCCGGAGATGAACACCTTCTGCCCGTTCAGCGTCCAGCCGCCGTCGGCATTGGGCGTGGCCAGGGTCGTCATCGCGAAGCTGTTGGTGCCGGCGTTGGGCTCGGTGATGGCAAAGCACATCTTCTTCTCGCCGGTGCAGGTCGGCGTCACGTACCTGGCGATCTGCTCGCGCGTGCCGTTGCGCACGATGGGCACGCGCGCCAGGCCGGTGACGACCAGGAACAGTGTCGGCACGCCGGCCAACGCCAGGGCCTCGTTCAGGGCCGTGATCTCGAGCACGCCGCCGCCCGAGCCACCGTACTCTTCGGGGATCGACAGGCCGAGCAGGCCGAACTTGCCCAGGGCCTGCCAGAGTTCTTCGGGGAAGCGGTCTTCCTTGATGCACTGAAGGATGTAGCTGCGCGGGTACTGCGCGGTGACGCCGCGCGTGGCTTCCTGGATGTCGCGCACCCGTGACTGGATCTGCGAGGAAGCGGTCTTGAGGCCGGTGGGCGAAGTGACGGAGTTCATGGGGGGTCCTTTCGGTGGCTGTGCCAGGAAGCGAGGCGTCGCGGAGCAGGTTTCAGAGGGCGTCAGAGGGCGTCAGAGGGCCAGGTCGGCAGGGATGGGCACCGGGTGGTCGAGCAGCATTTGCGCGTAGGCCTTGCCCTGCGAGTCCATGCGCACCGATGCGATGCCGCCGCCGCCCAGCGCTTCGTGCAACATGAAGTTCAGCGCCTGCGTGCCCGGCAGGTCATAGCGCTTCACCTTGCCGTGGACGAGGTGCGCGAACCAGCGTGCCACGGCCTCTTCGGTGATGGCGGCGCGGATGAAAGGCAGGAATTCGGGCCTGCGCGCGATGATGCCGATGTTGGCCGAGTCGCCCTTGTCGCCGCTGCGGCCCCAGGCCAGTTGCACCAGCGGCACGCTGCGCGTGCCGCGCGCGAAGGCGTCGGGCGCGGGCAGCGGGCCGCCGACGGCGGGCAGCGCGGCCGGGTCCAGCGGCTGGCCGGCGAGTTGCGGCGCGCCCACCTGCTGCTTACCCATGTCGATGCTCGCGCTCAGCTGCGACTTGGGCACCAGGCACGAGAACAGCCTTACCACCGGCTGCACCTTGGGCCGCCCGCCGGTGAAGCCGGTGATCGCCGGCGACGACATCAGCGCCATCGGCGCGACCTCGCGCGAGAACAGCTCCAGCGCGTCCTTCAGCGGGTGGCGCACGCCGACCTTGAGCATCACCTCGCGCGCCGACACGCGGGCCTGCGCGCCGTAGGTGTCCTCGGCGCCGATGGCCTCGACGCTGGCCTCGGTGAAGTCGGGCCAGCCGCGCGCGGCGAAGTGGCGCCGCATGCGCGCCAGCATCGCCGCGCCGGTGCGGCGCGCCTTGGCACCGGCGTCGATGCCGCCGATCATGAACAGGCTCATCGCGCGGAAGCCGTCGGCGTAGGTCAGGCTGGCCTTGGCCTGGTCGGTCGGCGGGCGGCCGCGCGCGCCCTTGACCTCGACGCGGTCCGGTCCCACCTGCGTCAGCGTGACGGCGGTGAAGTCGCACACCACGTCGGGCAGGATGTAGGCGCGCGGGTCGCCGATCTCGTAGAGCATCTGCTCGCCCACGGTGGACGGGCACACCAGCCCGCCAGTGCCGGCCGGCTTGGTGACGACGAAGCTGCCGTCGGCGCGGCACTCGGCGATCGGGAAGCCCATGTCGTCCCAGTCCGGAACGCTGGCCCAGTCGGTGTAGTTGCCACCGGTGGCCTGCGTGCCGCACTCGATCAGATGGCCGGCCAGGCTGCCCTGGGCCAGTTTGTCCAGGTCGGCTGCGGTCCAGTTGAAGCGGGCGATCAGCGGCGCCAGCGTCACCGCGCTGTCCACGCAGCGGCCGGTGACGACGATGTCGGCGCCGGCGGACAGCGCCGCGGCAATCGGGAAGGCGCCGAGGTAGGCGTTGGCGCTCATCACCTTGGCCGGGAAGGCGGCGCCGGAGAACATCTCCGTCGTGCCCGCGGCGCGCATGGCCTCGACCTGCGGCATCAGGTCGTCGCCCAGCACGGCGGCGATCTTCAGCTCCACGCCCTCGGCCTGCGCCGCGGCCACCAGCGCGTCGCGGCAGGCGGACGGGTTCACGCCGCCGGCGTTGGCGATGACCTGGATGCCGCGCGCCTTGATCTGCTTCATCAGCGGCTTCATGGTCGCCACGAAGTCGGGCGCATAGCCTTGCGTCGGGTCCTTCGCCTTGGCGCGGATCAGCAGCGACATGGTGATCTCGGCCAGGTAGTCGAAGACCAGCACGTCGATGTCGCCGCGCTCGACCAGTTGCGCCGCGGCGAATTCGGTGTCGCCCCAGAAGCCTGAGGCGCAGCCGATGCGAAGGGTGTCTTTGCTCATGGGGTTCGTCTCCGTGCGTTCGGTTTGCGCTCAGGGCTGGGCCGGTGCGGCGTCGCGCGGCCAGAAGATGCGCCAGATGCCCTTGGCCGTGGCGCAGGTGCGTCCTTGGGCATCGAGCAGCTCGCCTTCGGCGAAGGCGATGTTGCGGCTGGCGCGCACGACCTTGCCGCGGGCCTGGAAGTGGTCGCCGCTGGCGGCATCGACGTAGCTGATGTCGAGGTTGATGGTCGACTGGCGCAGCCGCTGCGGGTCGATGCCGCGCATCTCGGGCCGTGCGAGCAGCGACGAGGCGATCGCGCAGCCCAGCGCGCCGTCGAACATGTAGGCGATGACGCCGCCGTTGAGCACGGCGTCCGAGCCGCCGCCGCCGCGCTGCGTCGCCATCACCTGGGGCAGGCGCACCACGGCTTCGCCGACACCGACGATCTCGACCTCCAGCCCTTGCGCGCGCATGAAGTCGTTGTTGCCCCAACGCCGCCAGAAGGCGTCGATGACGTGCCGAGGCAGAGGGTTGTCGCTCAACGGTGGGTCTCCGGTTCAGGCAGCCAGGCCCAGCGCCTGGATGCGTTCGACATGGGCCAGCAGCGAGCGCTTGGCCATCGGCCACAGGGCCTTGGGCGTGTCGGCGTAGGCCAGCGGCACCCAGTCGTCGGGGCCGCCGTCGGGCTGCTGGCGCATCGCGGCGACGACCTTGGCCTCGCGCGCCAGGCGGTGCGCCTTGAGCCTGGCGATGGTGTCGGCGGCCGCCCCCATCACGTGGCCATGGGCCGGCAGGATGAAGCGGATGGCATCGCTGCCGCAGGCGGCGCTCAGCGTGTCCAGGGAATCAAGGTAGTCCGCCATGCTGCCATCCGGCGGATCGATGATCGTGGTGCTGCCGTTCAGGACGTGGTCGCCCGAGAACAGCAGGCCGTCTTCTTCGACGACCAAGCACAGGTGGTTGGCGGCGTGCCCCGGTGTGTGGATCGCGCGCAGCGTCACCGGGTGCTCCGGGTCGTCCAGATGCACACGCTCGCCGTCGCCGAGTTCACGGTCGGGCACGAACAGGGAATGCGCGCGCGCGGTCGGTGCCGACGCCATGCCCAGGATGGGCGGGCGCTGGCCGGTGCTCCGTGCGCAGAGCTCGGCCAGCGGCTTGGCGCCGGGTGAATGGTCGGGGTGCGAGTGGGTGCACAGGATGGCCCGGATGTTGCCCCCGGTCGCCTCGAACAGGCGCGCCACGTGCTCGTCGTCGGGCGGGCCGGGGTCGATGACGGCAAAGCCGCCGGCGGCGCTGCCGACGATGTAGCTGTTGGTGCCCGGGCCGGTCATCACGCCGGCGTTGGGTGCCGTCAGCCGCCAAAGGTGGCGCAGCAGTTGCACCGGGTGCTCGCTCTGCCAGTCGAGCGCGTGTTCGAGCTGACCGTCGGGACAGACCAGTTCCAGCTCGCCGAAGGGCAGGTCGGACTCCATGAAGCGTTGCGCCTTGCCGCCGACGAGCGCCCCTCGAGGGCAGGAGTCCCACAAGGGCTGGCCGCCGGCGCAGGCCTGCAGCACGGCGTCGATGTCTTCGAAGCGAGCCAGCCACTGCAGTGTTCGCAGGGTCGGGAAGATCAGCGGCAGGCTGCCTTGCTGGTGGCGCTGCAGCGCGAGTTCGGCACGCAGCCAGACCGGCTCGAACTGCTCGGCGTCGTCGGCCACGGGCGTCTGGCCCTCGGGCATGCGGGCGATCAGGAAGGCGGTGCTGAAGCGGCGCGGGCCGACGTCACGGTCGGTGGTCCAGCGCGCCAGCGTGTGCACATCGGTAGCGGCGAGCCTCAGGCCACGCTCGCACAGCTGCGGGTACAGCGGCTGGTCGCGGCGGATGGCGGCCAGCTCGGCCGCGGCCACGGGCCGGCCGTCAGCGTGGCGCGCGTGCAGCACGCCCAGTTCCTCGAAGCTCTCGCGCAAGGCCGCGAGCGCGGCGGTCAGCTGCGCCGGGGCAGCACCCTCGCCGCCGTGCACGAGGTCGTGGGCGCGCGCGTCTTCGTCGTCGATGCGGCCGCCGGGGAACACGAACACGCCGGGCAGGAAGCTGGCCGTCGGCGAGCGCCGCGTCAGCAGCACCTCGGGGCCGGCGGCGGTGGCGCGCAGCCACAGCAGGGTGGCCGCCGGTCGGGGCTCGACGGGCCGGCGCGCCGGGTGCAAGTGCAGGGTTGGGCGGACCATGGCACCGGCCTGCTTCAGGCGCTCGCGCTGTTCGTGCGCAGCAACTCGTCCAGCGTGCGCTCGAGGTGGCGCAGCGAATTGCATTCACGCGCGATGTGGCAGTAGGGCGCGTAACGTTTCATCTCCGAGTCGCCTAGGCCCCAGAACGACAACGGCTCGGGGTTCAGCCAGATCACGCGCCGCGCGCGGCCGTACAAGGTCTTCATGATCTCGGCATGCGCCTGGCCGCGGTTGTTGCGCGCGTCGCCCAGGATCAGCACCGTGGTGCGGCGGTCGATGCGGTGCATCAGCTGTTCGTCGATGTCCTCCAGCACCTGCCCGTAGTCGGTGCCGGCGCCGCCCACGGCGTGCATCACCCGGTCGACCGCCTGCTCGACCGGCAGCGCCTCGAAGGTGCCGCTGACGTCGACCAGATGGTTGGTGAAGGCGAAGGACTGCACGTCGGAGACCAGCTCGTCCAGGCTGTACAGGAACAGCAGCAGGAAGCGCGCGTACTGGCGCACCGAGCCGCTGACGTCGCAGATGGCCACCACGCGTGGGCGCTCGATCTTGGTGCTGCGCCAGAAGGTCTCGAACATCACGCCGCCGTAGGCCGCATTGGCGCGCATGGTGCGGCGGAAGTCGAGCTGGCCGCGCTGCTCGCGCCGCTTGCGGTGCGCGTGGCGTTCGGCCAGTCGGCGCGCGATCTTGCGCACGATCTCGTGCATGCGCGCGAAGTCGCGGCGGTCGATGTTGGACAGCTTCTGCGTCTGCAGGAAGTCGTCGTGCAGCTCGCGCGTCGGCGCCGTGCCGTACATCGACAGCTTGCGTTCGACGAAGTTGCGCACTTCGTTGAACAGGTGCTTGCGCGCGCGTTCGAGCTCCACTGCGCGCTGCGGCGCCTGCGTCTGCCGGCGCGCCTCGGTGATCTCACGGTCGAGCAGATCCAGCCCCATGGCCTGCTGGATCTTCTGCGTGTAGTAGCCCTTCTGCGTGAAGAACCAGATGTCGGTCAGGCCGACGTCGCGCGCCGCCTGCTGCATGCGGCGCGACAGCGCGGCCGAGTCGCCGGCCAGCAGCAGCTGCGACAGGGCCTGCCCGGCGCTGCCCTGGCAGCCGCCGGGGCCGCCGCTGCCCTGGCCGCTGCCTTCGGCGCTGGACAGCGGCTGCTCGTCGGGCGGTGGCACGGCAGCGGGCGCCGCGCCGGGCTGGCCCGCGGGGCGCGTGCCGAAGGTATCGAAGTGGAAGAAGCGATCAAAGGTCTGGTCGAAGATGGCCCGGTCGGGTACGGTCTTGACCAGCGTCGCGCCGAGCGCGCTCTTCAGCAGCTCTCGTTCGCGCCAGCCCACCAGCGCCGTGGCGCGAGCAGCATCGATTTGCGCGTTCAGGCTGACTTCGATGTCGCTGCCGCGCAGCGCCTTGAAGAAGTCTTCAAGCGTGGCTTGCATGATGGCTCGACAGCGGCAGTTCCGCGTCCTTGCGCGCCTGCGCCAGCAGCGCCGGGAGCTGCTCGGTGGCCGAGGCAATGTCCTGCTCGAACTTGAGGAACACGTTGAGGGTGTCGCGCACCAGATCCAGGCTCAGGTGCTCGGCGTTGAGCAGCAGCAGCGTCTTCGCCCAGTCGATGGTCTCGCTGACCGAGGGCTGCTTCTTCAGGTCGATGGCGCGCACTGCCTGCACGAAGGCCACCAGCTCGCGATTCAGGGTCTGCGACAGCCCGGGCACGCGGCGCTCGAGGATGGCGCGCTCGACCTTGGCCTCGGGGAAGGGGATGTGCAGGTGCAGGCAGCGGCGCTTGAGCGCGTCGCTCATCTCGCGCGTGTTGTTGCTGGTCAGGAACACCAGCGGCTTGACCTTGGCCACGATGGTGCCGATCTCGGGCACCGAGACCTGGAAGTCCGACAGCACTTCCAGCAGGAAGGCCTCGAACTCGGGGTCGGACTTGTCGATCTCGTCGATCAGCAGCACGCAGCCGCGCTCCTGGTGCAGCGCCTGGTACAGCGGCCGCGGCTCGAGGAAGTGCTCGGAGAAGAACAGGTCGTCGTGGCTGTGCAGGCGCTCGATCGACGCCGCCAGGCCGACCGCGCCCTGCATCATCTCGGCCAGCTTGTCCTTCAGCAGCTGCGTGTAGAGCAGTTGCTTGCCGTACTTCCATTCGTACAGCGCCTTCGATTCGTCCAGGCCCTCGTAACACTGCAGGCGGATCAGCGGCACATCCAGGATGGTGGCCATGCTCTTGGCCAGTTCGGTCTTGCCGACGCCGGCCGGGCCTTCGACCAGGATCGGCTTTTCCAGGTTGAACGCCAGGTAGACCGCGGTGGCGAGCTCCCGGGTGCAGATGTAGTCGACGTCCGCGAGTCGGGACGACACCACGTCGACGGTGTCGAAGTGCGAGTCATGCAGGGATTTCATGGTTTTCCTTGGTACTGACCAGGCCGGTGCCGGCCTTCAGATGGCGTGCTCCGCCGACCCCGCGCGCAATGCCGAGCACGATGCGAAGATCGCTGGCGATGTCGAGCAGCCGAGTTTCGTGATCGTCGAGCTGGGCAGCAAAGGCTTCGAACCCGGCCTGCCAGCGCTGCAGCAGGATGCGCAGCCCGGCGTTGAGATCGGCCAGCTTTTCGTCGGGTCCGTGGCCAGCGAGTTGCCGCCAAGACTGCGAAACCAGGGTGTCGATCGCCATCAGCTCCAGCCGCAGCGCGCCCAGGCGCTTCAGCGTGTCCGGGGTCGGGCCGGCGCATCGCTGCCAGCGGGCGAGCGCCTCGAGTTCGGCCTGCATCGCACCCACCATGGCGCTGCCGAGCAGGGTGTCCTCGAGGGTCCGCAGCGGTTTGGCGATCAGGTCGAAGGCCTTGCCGTCGGTGCTCAGACGCCGCGCATCGGGGACAAGGCAGCCGTCCAGCACCAGGCCGCAGTGGCCCAGCGGCAGCAGCACTGCGTCACGCCCGGTCGGTCGGCGGGCCAGGCCCGGATTGTCGGCGTCGACGATGAAGGCGTCGAAACGCTTGCGCCCAGCGTCCTCGCCCGTGACCGCCAGCACGACGACGACATCGGCCGCCGGGCCGTTGCTGACGAAGGACTTCTCGCCCTCGAGCAACCATTGGCCGTCGTGCCTGCGCGCCGCACAGCGCAGCAGCTTGGGGTGGGCCCCGGCCTGGGGCTCGGAGATGGCCAGGGCAACGATCTTGCGGCCTCGGGCCATCATGCGCAGCAGGGCGCGATGGCCGTCATTGCCGACGTGCGGGCCGATGACGAAGCGGCCGAGCATCTCGTTCATCAGCCAGCCCAGGGCCAGCCCCAGGTGGGCCGTCTCGCGCGCGATGATGCCCGCCAGTGCAGCCACGGCCGGCCAGTCGGCACGGGGCTCGCCGCCATCGGGGTCGAACCCCACGCCCAGCATGGCCTGTGCGCCCAGGTGCTCCCACCAGGCGCGGGGGAAAGCATCGCCGCGCGACACCGCAGGCGCGCTGCGCAGCGCCTCGTGCATCGCGGCGCACAGACGGGCCGTTGCGCCTTCTTCGATGTCGGGCTGGTTCATCAGTGGAACCCCAACTGCCGTGCTGCCAGGTCGCGCATCACCTCTTCGGCGCCGCCGCCGATGGCGTTGACCTTGACCTCGCGGTAGATGCGCTCGACCTTGACGCCGCGCATGAAGCCGGCGCCGCCGAAAATCTGCACCGCCTCGGAGGCGCAGAACGCCATGGTCTGGGTCGCCTGGTTCTTCATCATGCAGATCTCGGCAACCGGGCTCTCGCCCTGCCCGAGCCGCCACGCCAGCATTTCCAGCATCGCCTGCGACGCCGCGACCTTCTGCGCCATGTCGGCCAGCTTGTGGCGGATCACCTGGTGCTGCGCAATCGGCTTGCCAAACGTCTTGCGTTCCC
>VFQM010002124.1_pt1 | contig 15476 bp, 15 predicted proteins | sample 3512391 | NCBI WGS metagenome assembly VFQM01 (sample SAMN10412369, study PRJNA504923) | tailings metagenome | isolation source: Replicate 1 from Balatoc abandoned mine | place: Philippines
CCAGCGGGTGTCGGCTGGCGTGCAGCAGGTGGGCGTGGAAGCGCCCGACCGAGGCGGCACCGCCAGAATCGGTGTGGCTCCAGACGACCATGGGGACGTGGCCGCCGCAGCGTTGCGACAACAGCGACTGCAGCCAGTGGTCCACGGCGCTGGACTTGCCGAAGCGCGAGGGACCGAAGATGGTCGCGCCGTCGACCTGGTCGTCGATCCAGCGCCCCACCGTGTCCACCATGTCGGAGATGGCCGGGGTGAAGAGCGAGTAGTCGCGCGTGACCACCGGGTGGTCCCTGGGCAGGTGCTCCGCGACCAGCGGGCTGGACGAAAGGGCCTCCATCACTGGGTCACCAGGTCTTGGCCATCTGCATGGGCGGCAGCGGACGTCGAGGCTCCGTCGTCACGCCGGGCGGATAGTCCGATCCTTCGCCGTGGGGCGCCGGCGGCGCAGGCACAGGTTGGCCCGCCAGCGCCTGGGCATGCTGCTGCAGCACCCGTCTGGCCTCCAGGTACGCCGGGTGTGGCGGCAACTTCTTGTCCTTCGAGCCTTCGGCATAGCGGATGAGCTCTTCGACGGCGTCGCACTGTGCCGTGAGGTGCAACATGCGGCGCTTCTCGAGCGCGCGGATGGCCTGGCGCATGTAGAGGGTGTGCGGCGACCGGTTCCACGGCGGCGCGGCACGGACAACGCCCAGGAACTCGCCGCGCTCGTTCGACACGCTTGCAAAGCGGGCGTCGTCCTCGTCCTCCAGTTGCAGCCACAGCAGCTTGCCGAGGAGATCCGTGCGCAGGGTGAGCCACTCTGCCGAGTAGCGGGCGTTGGCGAACTGGAAGTACGGTCGTCGGCCTGTGCTGACGCCTCCCTTCAGTGTGCAAAGCTTGCGGATGCTCACCATGCGCTGGACCTCGCCGGCGTCGGCCTGGCGGATGTGTTGCGGTTCACGGCTCGTCAGGAAGTCGAGCTGGGCCAGCGGGCTGCGCCAGCCCAGCCCGGAGTGCGGACGCGCGTTGTAGTTAGCGATGAGGGTGTCGAGAAGTTCCTCGGCGTATTCGAGCTGGAACTGAGTCTCCGCCGCCGCCTCGTCAGGATCAGTGCCGCGCTTGTCGGCCGGCTTGCTGCCGGTCGTGGTCGACAGCCGATGGAAGCCTCCCCTGGCGAGTTGGCCGAAGAAGGACTCGATGAACGGGCGGTCGTCCTTGCTGCGCCGGCTGGTGTAGCTGGTGGGACCCTGCGGTTTGAGGATCATCGAGCCGACCACCTCCCGAAGCTGCCGCTCGACCCGGGCGCAGATGTTGGCCATCGCGCCATCGACGCTGAACTCATCCCAGCAGGCGCCCAGGTAGCGCTCGTGGTGAGCCGACGGCAGGCCTGCGCCATCGACGTAGGCGTTGCCGCTCCAGTGCAGCTCGCGCGGCGCCCAGCGCGTCAGGGCGCGTTTGACGGTGCGCAGCACATCCTCGGCGTTGCACTCCGGGTGCAGGCTCAGGTGGTAGCCGAGCACGGCACGAGACTCGACCTCGATGATGACGATGACCCACAGACGAAGAATCTTGCGGGTCTCGTAGCCGCCGTGCGGCGACGGGATGGCCACGACCATGCGCGAATCGAGCTTGTGGGCGTCGCATTCGACCCGCTGGAACACGCGCAGGCGCGGCCGGTCGGCGCCGTCGCCGGCACGCGCTTTGCGTTCGGCCTCCCGGCCGCCGAGCAGTTGCCTCTGGCGCCGTGGGTTCTCGTCCATCACCCTGTCGATGAACTTGCAGATGCTGACGTAGCCCAACCTCTCGACGTTGAAGGGCCATTCACCTCGCGCCTCGAGGCCGGCTGCGCGCAACTCCTTGATGAACCAGTTGAAAAGCTCCTGCTTGGGGCGCATCGCCGCGGCGAGCTTCGGCACCTTGCCGACGATTTGTTTGCGGAACTTGGCCTCGAGGTCGGAGCCGCCAGGCGACTCGAACAGCCACCGGAGAGCCCCAGCGGCCCCGTCCCCCGCATCGCTGACCTCGAGCGGCGTCGTTCGAGACCATTCCTTCACCCGGCGATGCGGGAGCGCACCGCGCCAGCCGTTCACATTGCCGTCCGGGTGCTGCGCCAGGCAGCGCTCCGTGATGAGGCGATAGATGTGGGAGCGCCCGAAGCCGCAGGCCTCCCGAATCTCGGCCTCGGTCGCGCCGTCGAAGTAGAGCTGGATGCCTGTCTTGCGACGCAAGAACAACTCTCGCCGGTCTTGCGGCAAGGCGTCTGCATCAACCTGAGTCCACAGATTCGGCCGAATCTGATCGGGCATGGCGGCTTGGCCGGGCCAGGCCGCCGTGCCAATGCGAGCGCGTCTGGGCATGTGTGCCTCCCGCTCAAGCCGCCGTCGGCGGCTCCGCAAGAATAGTTGAATCGCGCCCTGCGTTACAACTTCTCTTGTCGCACGCGCCCTCAGTAACCCATCGTCGCTGTCAGCGCTGCCCAGGAGGATGGTTCAACCTATGAGTTACAACTTCTCTTGCGTGAGCGACCTCCAGCGTCAGGCGGTCACTCCGCCTCAAGTTGGACGCTTTCAGTTCGTCGGCACGTTGAGCAACGGGCTGACCGTGCAGCTGGGCGCCTTGACAGGTTTCGACCTCAACAAGTGGGACGCCACGAGCACGGAAGGAACCGAGTCGCCGCTGGGCGCCATCCACCAGGAAATGCAGCTCGCACGCTCACGTGATCTGTCGGTGTTCGGTGCCGTCAACTGGCGCGGCGTTCCCGGCCTGACGCTGGGAGGAGGCGTGTTCACGGGTGGCGCCACCCACGGCCAGACGTCGGAGAAGTCGCGCGTCACCCTGTGGGATCTGCATGCGCGCTGGACACCCGGCGCCTGGGACCTGTCGGCGTTGTACGCCCGGGGCAGCATCTCCAACACCGCGTCGTTCAACCAGGCGCTGGTGGGCAACCCGACCCTGGTGCCGTCGAGCTTCGATGGCAGCTACCTGCAGGCCGCGTACAAGCTGTGGAGCCGCGGCGACATGGCCTTCTCGCCGTTCGCGCGCTGGGAGCGCTTCAACACCGCGCGCAGCTACGCCGACATCGGCGCCGGCCTGACGCCCAGTGCCGCTGCTGCCGAACGGGTCTATCCCTGGGGGCGAACTTCCAGGTCGCGCAAGGCATCGTCGTGAAGGCCGATGTCCAGAGGTTCCGTTCGAGCCGCGACCTCGACCGCTTCAACCTCGGACTCGGGTGGGCGTTCTGAGTCGTCACCCGCGTCTGGCGCTCGTCGCGCTCGCGGCCGCGCCCGTCAGTGCATTCGCGGTCGACTACATGACCGCGGAGCAGGCCGCGCGGCTGATCTTTCCTGACGCCGAGCGGTTCGATTCGGTCGAGATTGCGCTCAGCCCTGCCCAGATGCGCAAGCTGGAGGAGATCGGTGTGCGTGCGCGCAGCGCGCGCTGGCCGGTCAGGGCCGCGCGCGGGCAGGGCGGCACGCTGGGCTGGTTCGTGGTCGACGAAGTGCTCGGCAAGTTCGAACTGATCACCTATGCGGTCGGCCTCGGTTCGGACGGGGCGCTGCGGCAGGTCGAGGTGCTCTCCTACCGTGAAAGCCATGGTTCGGAGATCCGGCTGCCGGCCTGGCGGCGTCAGTTCGCTGGAAAGCGTGCCGGCGACGCCATCGAGCTCGGCCGTGACATCGCCAACATCAGTGGTGCGACGCTGAGTTGCCGACACGTCACCGAAGGGGTGAAGCGCATCGTCGAACTCGTGCAACTGCTCAAGGGTGACGGCTCGCTGCGCTGAGAAGTCTTGATCGCCGCCGCGGTCGTAAAACCAAGCAGCGCCAGTCCTGCGTCAGGGCAATGCGGCGTAAGCTGTCGGCGAGAGAATCACCTAACCATCGCCGGAGTTCCACCATGCAAGGTCAGCCTGCCGTCCTCGATGCCCTGAACGCGCTGCTCGTTGGTGAACTGGCCGCGCGCGACCAGTACTTCATCCACTCCCGCATGTTGGCCGAATGGGGGTTGACCAAGGCCGCCGAGCGCATCGCGCACGAGATGGGCGACGAAACCGCCCATGCCGATGCGCTCATCAAGCGGATCCTGATGCTGGGTGGGACCCCGAAGATGACGCCTTCGGCGCTGAATGTCGGCACCGATCTGCCGTCCATCTTTGCCAACGACCTCGCGGTCGAACTCGCGGTGGTGAATCATCTGCGCGAAGTCATCGCGCTCGCCGAGGCCGAGCGGGACTTCGTGACCCGGCAGATCCTGCTGCCCATGCTCGAGGACACGGAGCAGGACCATGCGCACTGGCTGGAGCAGCAACTGGGCCTGATCCAGCGTGTCGGCCTGCAGAACTACCTCCAGAGTCAGATGAGCTGAGGGGGGCGGCGCTCAGGCACCGCTGCCGCGGCACTCGGGTCTGGAACAGATGCCGTAGAGCGCGAGCGCGTGTTCCTGGAGTTCGAAGCCGCGATCGGCTGCGATCTGCCGCTGCCGCCGTTCAATCTCGGCGTCGAAGAATTCCTCGACCCGACCGCAACGCATGCACACCAGGTGGTCGTGGTGATGCCCCTCGTTGAGCTCGAAGACGGCCTTCTCTCCTTCGAAGTGCTGCCGTTCCAGCAGGCCGGCCTGGACGAACTGCATCAGGACCCGGTAGACCGTCGCAAGGCCGATGTCGCTGCCTTCGATTAGCAACGCCTTGTAGACGTTCTCGGCGCTCAGGTGCCGCAGGGCGGACTCGCGGAAGATCTGCAACACCTTGAGGCGCGGCAAGGTCGCCTTCAGGCCGCTGGAGCGCAGGTCGTCGGTGGGTTCGGCTTGCTGCCGGTGGGGCATGTGGAACTCCTTGCTGCGCATGGTAAGGCGCGATCAGGCACTTGCGAGCTGTGCCGACCAGGACTGATGTGATCACCTCAAGGGGTGCCCTCGGGTATCTACACGATGGCCCCATCCTTCATCCGGTAGGCGACGGGCACCGTTCTCATCGGGCTACCCCTCACGCCTTGCGCCCATGCCAGCGAAGGCCGTGCCGCGCCGCCAGTACGACCACCAATCCCAGGCAGGCCCAGGACAGCGCGTCCCACGGCCCGTCGCCCACGAGCGCGGACATCAGCCCGACGAGACTGGCGGCGGCCAGCAGCGCGGGCATGGCGAAGACCTGCCGCAGCCCGCGAGCCTTCGCGGGCGCGCCTGGTGGGCGCGGCGGCATCACAGCTTGTATTCGAGCGAGACCGACGCAGTGCGCGGCGCGCCATAGATGGCGCCGAACTGCACCGTGCGCAGGTACTTCTTGTCGAACAGGTTGTCCACGTTCAGCCGCACGGTGGCCGCAGGGCTCAGCTCATAGGCGGCGAAGGCGTTGGCGACCAGGTAGGCGTCCTGCCGGGCGCCGCCGGCCTTGGCGACATCGGACTGCCAGCGGGCGGCTCCACCCAGCTTGAGTTTGGGCAGCATCGGCAGGCGGGATTCGGCCAGCAGCTTCAAGGTCTTGCGCGGCACCCACTCGTAGATGTCCTTGCCGTCGGGGCCGGTGAGCTTGAGCTGGGTGTAGCCCGCGGAGAGCTTGGTGTCTTCATCGAGGCGCCCGGTGACCTCGACCTCGAAGCCGCGCGACTTCACGTCCTTGGGTTCGTACCAGTTCTGCTGCGCAACGGGGTCGAAGCCGGCGATGGTCGCCAGCCCCTTCTGCTCGGCGCCGAACACTGCGAAGGTGGTTAGCAGTTTGCGGTCCAGCCACTCGGCCTTGACGCCGACCTCGGTGTTGACGCCCTTCATAGGGGCCAGAAACGCGCCGTTGACGTTGCGCTGATCCTGGGCCTGGAAGATGTCCGAGTACGACGCGTAGGCGAGAACGTCCGCCGTGATGTCGTAGGTGGCGCCGATGTAGGGGCTGAGCTTGTCGGTCTTCTCGTTGGTGAGCGCGACGCCACCGCCGTAGATCGATGTGCCGTCGCGCTTCAGGCTGATGGCATTGATGCCGGCGATGCCCTTCAGGCGGTCGGTCAGCGCCAGCCGGGTGGCGGTGTACAGGCGCGTGATCTGCTGGTGGCCGTCAGCGCCCACGGACGTTGCCCCCCAGGTGGGCTCCGGATAGGCGTTGCCCGGATACGGGAAGGCCGGCAGCGCCGGGCCGGCGGGGCTGGCGATGCTGTAGAACTCGGAGAAGTTCTTCTGCCGCGAATGGCTGAGCCCGAAGATGGCCTCATGTCTGCGACCGAAGGCGCTGAACCGGCCCGTGAGGTTGGCATCGATCACGTCGGCGCTGGACTCGCCCTGGCTGCGGTACGGCCAGCCGAGCAACCCGGTGTTGTCGTCGTGCAGGTGGCCGTTGAGCGGATATTCGGAGAAGAGCTTCGAGTTGGCCTTGCCCTTGCGGTGGTTGTAGGTGAGTTTGCCTTCCCAGTCGCTCGACAAGCTGTGCGTTGACTCGACGAAGGCATCGACGGACCGGTTGTTCCAGCGCGTCCAGTCCTGCGAGGTCGAGGCCGACACGTCGAAGTCGGCCAGCGTGCCGTTGGCATAGGGCAGCGTCAGGGAACCCCACATGGGGGAGCGCTGCTTCGCGTCCTGGACGGTCAGGCCCAGGGTCAGCACGCCGTCGTTTCCGATCTGACCTTCGACGACGCCGTAGATCGAACTGCGCCGGTTGTGCAGCGCGCGCAGGTGCGAGCCCTTGTCCTCGTGCGCGACCACCAGGCGCCCGGCCCAGGAGCCGTCTTCGGTGAGCACCTTGTTGTAGTCCAGTGACAGGCGCTTGAGATCGTACGACCCTGCCTTGGCGATCACCTCGCCGCTGTCCTTGTTGGTCGGCCGCTTGCGCACGAAGTTGATGGTGCCCGACGCATTGCCGACGCCGGTCAGCAGGCCGTTGGCGCCGCGGATCACCTCGATGCGCTCGAACAGGTAGGCGTCCTTCTGGCTTTCGACCAGGCCCCAGTCGTTGCTCATGCCCAGGCCATCGACCTGGGTGAGCATCACGTCGAAGCCGCGCGCCTGGTAGCTCGTGCGGTTGGTCTCCCACTCGTCGACGACGAGGCCGGTGGCAAAGCGCAGCGCGTCATTGCTGCCGGTGGCGCCGAAGTCGCGCAAGGTCTCCTTGTCGATCGTGCTGATCGACTGCGGCGTGTCCTTGACCTCCAGCGGCAGGTTGGTCGCACCCTTGGAGATGCGGCGCTCGCGCTTGGCGGTCACCACGACTTTCGGCAGCGTCGACTCCTGGGCTTGCGGCGCCGCCACGGGCTCGGCGAGGGCTTGCGCCCGGGCGCTACCCAGCGCCGCGAGGCAAGCCAGTGCACAGGCGCTGAGAGTGAACATGTTGTTCTTGGTCATGCTTTGGTTCTCCAACGTTGAATCGGTTTGGCGCTGGCCGTGGTGGCCGCTGCCGCGGGCGATGCGGGACGGCTGGGGTGCGCCGTGTCATAGATGTCGTCCTCGCGCGCAAGCACGGTCGGCATGACACGACGGCGGGCCCACCACAGGTACAGGCCGCTGGCCAGCACGACGATCGTGATCACGTCCAGCAAGGCCCAGAGCACCTTCAGCGGCACGCCGCCGTAGTCCCCGAAATGCAGCGGCTGCGACACCAGCAAGGCGGTCAGGTACCAGGGCAGCGCCGGCGCCGCCGTCGCCTGAGCCGTCTTGGCATCCACCAGCACCGGCTGCAGCAGGCGCGAGGTGAGCGGCGTGTCGCCGCGCAGGAAGACGGTGGTGTGGTGCGGGCTCGAGAAGGCGGTGCCCGGGAAGGCGATGAACGCGACCTTCTGCCGAGGATGCAGCGCCTGCGCCACCTCCAGCACGCGTTGCACCGGCGCCCGATCGGCCTCAGGCACCAGGGCCTGACCCTGGTACGGCGCCAGCAGCGCGCTCAGCTGGTCGTGCTGCCAGTACTTGATCAGCAGGTCGGCCCAAGTGTTGACCATGCCGGTGGCGCCGACCACGAAGGCCCACACCAGCGTGACGATGCCCAGCAGGTTGTGCAGATCGAGCCATCTCACGCGGGTGGAGCGCTCGCGCCGCACCTGGCCGAAGGCGAGCTTGCGCATGAAGGGCGCGTACAGCACCACTCCGCTGGCGATGGCCACGAGCAGCAGCAGACCCATGAGGCCGAGGAACAGCTTGCCCGGCAGACCGGCGAAAAGGTCCACGTGCAGCTTGAACATCACCCACATGAAGCCTTCGTCGAAGCGCGGTTCGGCGAGCACGGCGCCGGTGCGCGCATCGACGGCCACCGAGCGGAAGTCGTCCGTCGGGTCGGGCGTGGGCGTGAGCGTGACGAACCAGAGCCGGTCGTCATCCTCGTCCTGCGAGACGAACTGGACGACGCGCGAGGGGTGGCGTGCCTGAGCGGCGCGAATCATGGTGTCGACGCTTGCGCGTGCGCCTGTGTGCCGGATCTGCGGTGGCTCGACCTCGGTGCCGGTGAGGTGGCCGATCTCGTGGTGGAAGATCAGCGGCAGCCCGGTCAGGCACAGCAACAGCATGAACAGCGTGCACACCAGGCTGGACCACTTGTGGGCCCAGGCCCAAGCCTTCAATTGACGCGGACTCATCGGCGATGGCTGGTTGCGCTGACGGCGATGCCCATGGCGCTCAACCTTGAACTTCGAAGGCGATCGGCACGATGGTCCAGACCACCAGCGCCACGCCGTTCTCGATGAAGGGCGCAAATCGCGCGGCGCGCACGGCGGCAACCGCGCTGTCGTCCAGGCGCGGGAAACCCGACGAGTGATGCACGCTGACGCGGCGTGCACGCCCGTCGGTGTCGACCTCCACACGCAGGCGAACCTCACCGCTTTCCCCCAGACGGCGCGATGTGGCGGGATACACCGGCTCGGGCTCAACGACATAGCGGACGGCGGTTGTCGAGACGGCGCGCGGACCGGTGGGCGCCGAAGGGACTTGCAGTGCGGATGACGCGGCCGGCGCAGGCGACGCTGCGAGCACCGGCTGGATCAACTGCGGTGGCGGTGCGGCAGGCTCAGGCGTGGTCGCTGCCACAGAGATGGCGGCCGGCATCGGGGTCGGTTCAGCCGGTGCAGCCGGAGCGGCCACCTGGCCCCGGTGGGGCGGCACGGCGGCCTTCGGGCGGGGTTCGGTCGCCGGCGGAACCGGTTGCGACGTAGCAGGAGAGGTCACCAGGGTGACGAACAGTGGCGCCGCTTCGACCACGGCCCGCCGGACCGAGTCGACCTGCAGCAGTGCCCAGGCCGCAATGGCGTGCACGCCCAGCACGCTCAGCACGACGGTGTGCCGGGCAGCCGGCCGCAATGCCGGCTCGCGCTCGAACACGGTGTCGTGGGACGCTGCCATCTCAGTGCAGGGACTGGCCTTCGGCCGTGACGAGTGCGACGCCGCCCGGCTGTGCCTGCTGGGCGAGGTCCACCCAGCGCGCATGGGCCTGCGAAAGCGACTGGCGAAGTCCGGGACTGGCGTGCGGGTGGTGCTGCAGAAAGAACAGGTTGGACACCACCTTGCGCGCGAGCACACGCCGCAGGTCCACCGGCGCCAGCCGGGCCTGCGGGCATGGATCGGCCCAGGCCGTCATCAGAGCGACGGTGCCGGCAATCAAGGCATCGATGCTGGGCAGCGCGTCAGCGTCTGCCGCGTCGGGTTCCACACAGGCCATGCAAGTCTCCAGACAGGCCGTGCGCGGGCACGGCGATGGCTCGATGGCTGGCGTGGTGGCTGGCGACGAGGAGTGAGGGGCTCGGCCGCTGCTGGAGCGGCTTCGTCTCCCGACAGTTTATATCAGAATGCGAATCATTCGCAACAATGGGGAAAGCATCAGCGATGCCCGCCCGCCCCGCCGACCGCACCCGAGCGCAGGTCAGGCGCCTGTACGTTCGGGTGCCGGCGGCAACCCGAGTTGTTCGCTGATCTGTTGCACCCGCTGAGCGAGTTCAGCGGACACGCCGTTTGCGCCTCGGGCGCCTCTTCCGAGCAGGCTGGTCAGGCGAGCGAGCGGCCAGACCGTGTGCTCCAGACAGACGGCCCGCCAGTGCCAGGGCAGGGCCTCGTCGGCCGCCGTATTCAGCAGCAGGTCCAGCATGCGGCGCTGGACCCTGGCCTCCTGCTCCGGCTGCAGAAGGGACAGTCGACGACCGGCCTGCACGTAGTGGCACAGGACTTCGGCGCGTTGCGGGTTGTAGGCACAGCGCACACCCAGGCCAATGCGCTCCCAGCGTTGCTCTAGCGTTCCGTCCATCGTGGCCGCGTCACTCGGCTTCATGCAGCCCCCGCGGCATCAGCCAGCGCGCGCTCGAGCGCAGTGCGGCTGGGCGTTTCGACGAACACGCAGCGTTTGCCGGTGCGCTTGCAATGGTCCTTGACGCGCCAGTACGCGTCGTGGCTCACGCAGCCGGTCTGGCAGATCACCAGGTCTGCGGCGGCAAGCGTCGCGTCAAGCTTGGCCGGGTTGTCCTCATCGCCGCCGTCATGGTGCAGGAAGCGGCCACCCGTCCGCTCGACCACCAGCCGGTACAGGGGCACGCTGGCAGGCCGTCCGCCGACGCACAGGACCGAGCGGTCCGCCAGGCCGCGGGGCGGCTCCGCCGGATCTGCGGCCGCCGCCGCGGGCTGCGCTTCACCTGCCGTGCCCTTCGGCCGCAACTGCGCGGCCTCTGCACGAACCCGATGGCGCTGGGCCTGTTCATGCGCTGCAGTGATGTCGCGTTGCAGATCCCGGACCTGGCGTCGCAGTTCGGCCACCTCCTGCGTCAGTGCATGGCGCTCGCGCAACTGGGGTGCTGCCGCTTCCAGTGTTGCCAGCATCTCGCGCTGCTGCGCCAGCTCGGTCTGTCCAGCGACAGTCAGGGCCCGCTGGCGAACCAGCTCGCCCTCCAGCGCTTCGACCCTTTGCGCGAAGCCGGCGGCCTGCCGCATGCTTCGTTCCTGCGCGCCGGCAAGTTCGCGCGCAAGCACCGCGTTTTCATCGATCAGAAGCTCGAATCGTTCTAGCTCGACACGCGTGGCCATGCCCACCTGGTGCTGCAGCATGTGCACCTGACCGAGCACCGAGTACTCGAGCTCAGGTGTGCAGCGCGGATGCGTGAGGGTCGCCCAGAAAGCGCCGGGCAGATCGTGACCAGCGCTGGTCTCGAGCCACCATGCGGCCAACTCTTCGGTGGACTTCAGCTTGGTCGCGTGACCTACGACGAGTTGGAAGCGTTGGTCCAGATGCTTCTGCAGCGCCTCGGACACGCTGCTGCGCTGACGGCATTCGGCGACCGCGTTGATGTGCATCTCGTAGGGGTCGTCCCCGACCTGGGTATCGAGGACCTTGTTCATCAGTCGACGCAGCGCCTCGATCGGAATGCACACCCCGACCAGGGGACAGTGGGCGTGGTGACCCAGATCCCACAGTCGTCGCCGGCGTGTGCCAGGGGCTGGGATGGCGGTCTCGGCGACGGCGAACTGCCCGGTCCCTCGCGAGATGGCGAGCGCAATGGGGGCCAACGGAATGGGCAGATTGGATTTGCTGTGCTGGCACATGGTCTAAGCGAGCTGCTTCAGTGATTGACCGAGAGGAATGACTTGCGCGACCGTCAGCACGCGGAGCCGCACGGTTCGCCGCGGGCTGCGTTGATTGCAGCTCGCCAGGCGCAGGGTTGCGGCGTCGCACCACCCGCTGCGGGCTGCAAAAGCAACCGCAATCCGCCGTCAGGCGCCAGCAGGGCGACCGATTGCACGAGGCCGAACGAGGTCGGCTCGCGCACCAGCCACGCTTGCGTCCCCGTGCCGGCTTCGCACCAATGAAACTCCGTGTCGAGTCCTCTCGCAAAGGCCAGCCCGGCGCGGCCGCCCAGTTCCAGCAGGGAACCGGTCCACCCCATGCGCAGGCCGTGACAGGCGAAGCTGGCCATCATCGGAATCCGGGCATAGGCCGCATGGCGCAAGACTTCCAGGATGGCTTCGCATGGCAGCGGTTCGGCCAGGTCCGCTTCGGCCCCCTGTTCCAGCAGGATGTCCATGCGATCGACTGTCTGATGCCGCGCGAGCCAACCGCAGGCGGTCGCGCAATGGCCAGGCATCGTGGATCGCTGCCCAGGCTCATACCAGTCGAGCACCGCGTCTTCTGGGACGCCCGGTGAGAAGCGACGCACGATGTCGTGGAAACCATCAGGCGACGCGCCGTCACCCAGGTCGACATTCAGCACGGCATGGCCCTGGTGGTCGAAGAAGGCAAGTCCACGGCGCGCCTGCCCATTCGCCGTTGTCGACTGCGTCGCCCTGGCACAGGCGAGGCCTGTGATGACCATCTCCAGGCCGTTGCCGCTGTGGGCCAGGATGTCCTGTCCCGAAGGGCCTGGGTTTCGCAGCGAAGCGCGCTGGACGAACCGGCACAAGCTGTCGCCCGCCCGCAAGGTGACCGGCCCCCGCGCCAATGCCGCCCTCACGATGGAGCGCCAGGCAGGACGAAGCGGCCAGACGCGTATGCCGCCCTGGCTCTCTCCTTCAGGATCCTGCCCTTCCTCCTTCGTCACGAGGAGAGCTTCGGCGGCAGCGGCCCGCGACGGGCCGGACATGGACATGGTCAGCATGGAGTTCTCCATCGGGCTGGCACATGCTGGCGTCGGGCTGGCGGGTGCTCATAGATCGGGTGGCGCGGGCGAGTGGGCTGGGCGTCGCGCCTACTTGGTGAGGATCAGCTTGCCCATCGACGTGACACTCAGTCGATAGCGGACACCCGCATGCAGGATTTCCACCGCACGCTGTCCCTGCAGAACGTGCTCGCTGCGAAGCACCGACAGGGCCGGGGCCTCAGGACTCTGAGTGGCCGGGTGGTTGGCACGGCCGGGTGATGGCTGGATCAGGTCGGACCGCGGCGCCTGGGAGCGGTTCATGATCAAGCTGCGGCCATCGCCCGCACGGTGTGCGCCGGGGCGCGCATCGCTGCGCACGAACCTGCGCAGGCGCCGCGCGCTTCCTCGAACGTCGTGCGAGCGCAGTCGTGGCAGGCGCCGCAGCCCGTCGCTACGCGCAACTCGGCCTGCAGTTCCTCAAAGCTCGAACACCCGGTCGCCGCGTGGGCCGCGATCTGCGATTCGGTGACTCGGTGGCAAACGCAAACGATCATGGTCGGTTCCCAGGAAGGCGTTCCATCGAACGCTCCCATGCACTGTAATGCGACTCATTCTCATTTGCAAGTCACCAACTTCCCGCGGGCAGATTCTGGTGCTGCAGCGCAAGCGCTAGCCAGCACCGTGGAGGTGCCCCACGGCCTCAGGAGGCCGTCATCTGGCTTTGCAACCAGTTCGGTTCGCCGACCTTGGCGATCAATTCGATCTGTGTCTCCAGCCAATCGATGTGCTCCTCGGTGTCGTCCAGGATGTCCTGCAACAACTCGCGGGTCACGTAGTCGCGCACGCCTTCGCAGTAGGCGATGGCGTCCTTGAGGGTGGCTTGTGCGGCCGTTTCCGCCCGCAGATCGCAGCGCAGGATCTCCGGGGCGGTCTCGCCGATGAGCAGCTTGCCAAGGTCCTGCAGGTTGGGCAGGCCCTCGAGCATCAGGATGCGGTCCATCAGCTTGTCCGCGTGCTTCATCTCCTGGATCGATTCTTCGTACTCGTGCTTGGCCAAGCGATCAAAGCCCCAGTTCTTCAACATCCGGTAGTGCACGAAGTACTGATTGATGGCCACGAGCTCGTTCTTGAGCTGGGCCTGCAGCCACTGGATGACTTGCGGGTCGCCTTGCATGTTCGGTCCTTTCGGTTCGAGTCGGCGCGGGGCTTATGGAGAGCACCGCGGAATCAGATAATTCTGAGGGTCCTTGGTTGCGGTGACCTCAATGTAGCTGGGCTCCGGGGCGCATGACAGCACGGTCGGTCTGGTGGATGCCGCACCGTCGGTGACCGGAGGGCTTGGTCGCCTGAGCGGGCTCGCGGCCTCAGCGTTCGACAGCGCCGCGATGCTCGGTTTCTCGACATCCCAAGTTGCAGCACCCGCACCGATGCTGGGTGCCGGAACCGTCATCTTGCACCTGACCCAATGGGCATCCACGCCGACACCGTGCTCATGCAGCGCGACTCGACCCCAAACCGATCCGCGAGCCAGGCTTCGCCGCTCCATAGTCGACGCAAGAGAGATACCGTGCCGCCTCTTTGCCCTCCGCTGTTCAGCAAGCCTGGGGCAGCAGAGGGGCCCGCCTCGCATGCGTGCGTCGCCGAGAGACTAGAGCTTGACGATCAGGACGGACCGCTCGGGAACCGCCTGCAAGATCTTGGAGTGTTGGCGCCGACTGAAATTTGACCCACTTCCGAGGATCGTGCCGACCGAAAACTGACCCAGGTGTTCAACCTACCCTGCCCGACTTATCCACAGCGGGGCGGGGTGTGAGGAGTGATCACCATGGCCATGATTGGCAAGGTCCTGCGGATGCGCCACCGCGAGAAGAAGTCGGTGCGGGAGATCGTCAAGGCGACGAGTCTGGCGAGGAACACGGTGCGCAAGTACCTGCGCATCGGCAAGGCCGAGGCGCCGAAGTACCGTCGGCCGGAGGTGCCCACGAAGCTGGCACCGTTCGTCGAGGCGGTGCAGCAGGCGCTGCTGGCCGATGCGAGGCGGCCGAAGAAGGAGCGGCGCACGGCCAAGGCGCTGCATGCGCAGTTGGCTGCAGCCGGCTATGAGGGCGGCTACAGCCGGCTGACCGACTACATCCGGGCGTGGCGGGCTGAGCGCGGCGGCGTGCAGGCAGGCGACGCCTACGTGCCGCTGAGCTTCGAGTTGGGCGAGGCGTTCCAGTTCGACTGGAGCGAGGAGCCGCTGGTCATTGGTGGTGTGTACCAGCGGCTGCAGGTGGCGCACACGAAGCTGTGCGCGAGCCGGGCGTTCTGGCTGGTGGCTTACCCCAGCCAGGGCCACGAGATGCTGTTCGACGCGCACACCCGCTCGTTCGCCGCGCTGGGCGGCGTGGCGCGGCGTGGCATCTACGACAATATGAAGACGGCCGTGGACCGCGTGGGCAAGGGCAAGGTGCGCGACGTGAACCTGCGCTTCACGACCATGTGCGCGCACTACCTGTTCGACGCCGACTTCTGCAACGTGGCCAGCGGCTGGGAGAAGGGCGTCGTCGAGAAGAACGTGCAGGACAGCCGCCGACGGATCTGGCTGGACGCCCGGGATCAGCGCTTCAGCACGCTGGACGAGCTCAACGCCTGGTTGGCCGAACGCTGCCGCGCGCTGTGGGCCGAGCTGCGTCACCCCGAGCACAAGGCGTTCAGCGTGGCGGAGATGCTGGAGCTGGAGCGACAGCACCTGATGCCGATGCCTGCGCCGTTCGACGGCTACGTGCAGGAGTTCAGCCGCGTCAGCAGCACCTGCCTGGTGACCGTGGCGCGCAACCGCTACTCGGTGCCGTGCGAGTGGGCGCGGCACACCGTCAGCACCCGGCTGTATCCGGGCCGGGTGGTGGTCGTGGCCGAGGATCGGGTGGTGGCCGAACACGAGCGACAGCCGGGCAAGGGCAAGACGGTGTACGACTGGATGCACTACGTGCCGCTGCTGCAGAGGAAGCC
>VFQM010002125.1_pt1 | contig 15471 bp, 12 predicted proteins | sample 3512391 | NCBI WGS metagenome assembly VFQM01 (sample SAMN10412369, study PRJNA504923) | tailings metagenome | isolation source: Replicate 1 from Balatoc abandoned mine | place: Philippines
CGGGCCTGGATGGCGGTGCGCGACATGGACGTGGCGGCCGAGGTGATCGGCATCCGCATCATGTACACGAAGCTGCTCGCGTTCGCCGTCAGTTCGTTCTACTGCGGTGTTGCCGGCGCACTCTACGCCTACGCCTACCTCGGCACGGTCGAGCCCGAGGGTTTCAACCTCGACCTTTCGTTCAAGATCCTGTTCATGATCATCATCGGCGGTGTCGGCTCGATCAGCGGCGCCTTCCTCGGCTCGGCCTTCATCGTGCTGCTGCCGATCTTCCTCGATGTCATGGTTCAGGACGTGTTCGCCGGACTGCTCCCCCCTTCGATCGCGTCGAACCTGCAGTTGATGGTGTTCGGTGCGCTCATCATCTTTTTCCTGATTGTCGAACCGCATGGCCTTGCCAGGCTGTGGCAGATCGGCAAGGAAAAATTGCGGCTGTGGCCGTTCCCCCACTAAGATAGGTCGGCCCGGCTTCCGCCGGTTCGAATGAAGCAAAGACTTACTACGGAGGAGACAAAACCATGAAACTGAAAACCAAGCTTCTGCTGTCTGCTGTTGCTGTATCGAGCGTGCTCACGTCCTCGGCAGTTCTCGCCCAGGCCAGCGAGCAGTTCATCGGTCTGCCCAGTTACCGCGTCGGTGCCTATGCGGCCGGTGGCTCCGGAATCTATGGCGGCTGGATCGACTACATGTCCCTGGTCAACGAGCAGGGCGGCGTCAACGGCGTCAAGCTGACCTGGGAAGAGTGCGAAACGGAATACAACAACGCCCGCGGCGTCGAGTGCTACGAGCGTCTGAAGAACAAGGGCGCCTCCGGCAATTCGGTGTTCCAGCCGCTGTCGACCGGCATCACCTACTCGGTGCTGGACAAGGTCGCCCAGGACAAGATCCCGATGGTCACCATCGGCTACGGCCGGACGGATGCCTCGGATGGCCGCGTCTTCCCGTGGGTCTTCCCGATGCTGACCAACTACTGGTCGCAGAACACCGCCAAGATCAAGTTCATCGGCGCCAAGGAAGGCGGCATGGACAAGCTCAAGGGCAAGAAGATCGTGAACATCTATCACGATTCCGCCTACGGCAAGGAAACCATCCCGCTGCTCGATGCGCAGGCCAAGAAGTACGGCTTCAACGTCATCCACATTCCGGTCGCTCACCCGGGTAACGAGCAGCAGTCGCAGTGGCTGCGCGTCCGTCAGGAGAAGCCGGACTGGGTCATCCTGCGTGGCTGGGGCGTGATGAACCCGACGGCGATCAAGGCCGCCGCCAAGGTCGGCTTCCCGCGCGACAAGATGGTCGGTGTCTGGTGGTCCGGTGCCGAAGAGGACACGATCCCGGCCGGTACCGCCGCCAAGGGCTTCATCGCTGCCGGTTTCAACGTCGCCGGCGCCAACTACCCGGTGGTCAAGGAAATCCAGGACAAGGTCTACAAGAAGAACAAGGGCAACATGGAAGACAAGGCCCGCATCGGCTCGGTCTACTACAACCGCGGCGTGGTGCACGGGATCATCACCGTCGAAGCCATCCGTACCGCCCAGGCCAAGTTCGGCAAGGGCAAAGTCATGAACGGCGAGCAGATGCGCTGGGGTTTCGAGAACCTGGCCATCGACTCCAAGCGTCTGAAGGAGCTCGGCGCCGAAGGCTTCATGCCTGACCTGAAGGTGACCTGTGCCGACCACGAAGGCTCGGGCAAGGTGAAGTTCCAGCAATGGGACGGCAAGGAGTGGAAGGTCCTGACCGACTGGGTCGATGCCGACAAGGAGCTGGTGCGGCCGATGATCGAGGAATCCGCGGCGAAGTATGCCAAGGAAAAGAACATCACCCCGCGTGATTGTTCGAAGGAAGGTTAAGACGCCGGCGCCGACAGGCGCCTCGTCCTGACACGCCGGACCGGTGCGTGCCTACGGGCACCCCGGCCGGCGGCCTGACCGGATGGATGGAGACGATGATAACAACGACGACACATCACAATGAGGAAAGCGACCGTTACCTGACGGTCAACAACATCGAGGTCATCTACGATCACGTGATCCTCGTGCTCAAGGGCGTTTCCCTCGAAGTACCGAAAGGGCGGATCGTTGCCCTGCTCGGCGCCAACGGCGCCGGCAAATCGACGACGCTGAAGGCGATTTCCAACCTGCTCGGCGCCGAACGCGGCGACGTCACGAAGGGCGACATCGTCTTCAAGGGCACGCGCGTCGACCAGATGACACCGAACCAGCTGGTCCGGCGAGGCGTCATCCAGGTCATGGAAGGCCGCCACTGCTTCGCGCATCTGACGCTGGAAGAGAATCTGCTCTGCGGTGCCTATACCCGCGGCATCTCGCGCGCCGAACTCAAACAGAGCCTGGAGATGGTCTACCACTACTTCCCGCGCCTGAAGCAGCGCCGGATGACGCAGGCCGGCTACACCTCCGGTGGCGAGCAGCAGATGTGCGCCATCGGCCGGGCGCTGATGGCCAAGCCGGAAATGATCCTGCTCGACGAACCGTCGATGGGCCTGGCGCCGCAGATCGTCGAGGAAATCTTCGAGATCGTGAAGGACCTGAACCAGAGCGAGCGCGTCAGCTTCCTGCTCGCCGAGCAGAACACCATGGTCGCGCTGCGTTACGCCGACTTCGGCTACATCCTGGAGAACGGCCGCGTCGTCATGGAAGGCGATGCCAAGGAACTGGCCTCGAACGAGGACGTCAAGGAGTTCTATCTCGGTCTGTCCAGTGCCGGGCGCAAGAGTTTCCGTGAAGTGAAGCACTACCGCCGCCGCAAGCGCTGGCTTTCCTGAGGTTGCCGTGCGCGCCCCGATGCTTCGTTGCTCGTCCGCTTGTGTGCCCGGTGCACACGGCGCGGACTCGCGCCTCGCCTCGGGACGCTACTTGGCAACCTCAATGACCGTGGTCGCGCGCTTTAGCTGCCGATTCAACCCCCGAAATTAAAAGAAATTTTCCCCTAGGCTGGCCGCTGCTTTGCCCGGAGATATGCAAATGGAATTTTTTGACGCACTGGAAACCCGCTCCCCGGAGGTGCGTGAGCGCCAGCAGATGGCGGCGCTGCCGTCGCTGATTTCTTTCGCCAAGTCGTATGCGCCGGTATTCGGCGAACTGCTGGCCGAAATCGATCCCGAGACGGTGACGAGCCGCGATGCCCTGGCCAAACTGCCGGTGATTCGCAAGGGAGAGCTGCTCTCCCGGCAGCAGGCGGATCGGCCTTTTGGCGGCTTTGTCGGCGACTGGCGCGGGCGGGTGGCGCGGGTCTATGCGTCACCGGGACCGATCTACGAGCCGGAAGGGCGTGGCGCCGATTACTGGCGGACGGCGCGGGCGATGTTCGCTGCCGGATTCCGTGCCGGCGACCTCGTGCATAACAGCTTTTCGTATCACATGACCCCGGGGGGCTGGATCATGGAAGCTGGCGTGCTGGCCTTGGGTGGCACGGTGTTTCCCGCTGGCGTCGGCCAGACCGAACAGCAGGTGCAGGCGATGGCCGAATTGCGGCCGGATGCCTATACCGGCACGCCCTCGTTCCTGAAGATCCTGCTCGAGAAGGCTGATGAACTGGGGCTGGACATCAGTTGCGTCAAGAAGGCGCTGGTATCTGGCGAAGCCTTTCCGCCCAGTGTCCGCGACGCTCTTGCGGCACGCGGCGTGCAGGGCTACCAGGCATATGCGACGGCCGACCTCGGGGTCATCGCCTACGAAACGCCGGCCCGCGAGGGCCTGGTCGCCGACGAAGGCGTGATCGTCGAGATCGTTCGCCCCGGCACCGGCGATCCGGTGCCGGCAGGCGAAGTCGGCGAGGTGGTGGTGACGGCGTTCAACCGCGATTACCCGCTGATCCGCTTCGGCACTGGCGACCTGTCCGCCATCCTGCCAGGGGCCTCGCCCTGCGGCCGTACCAACCTGCGCATCAAGGGCTGGATGGGTCGGGCGGACCAGACGACCAAGATCAAGGGCATGTTCGTCCACCCATCCCAGGTGGCGGACGTGCTGAAGCGCCACCCCGAGGTCTCGCGCGCACGCCTCGTCGTGGACAACGCCGACGGTCAGGACCGCATGACCCTCAATTGCGAAAGCACGGCCAGCGACGGGCTGAGCGATGCGATCGTTGCCTCGCTGCGTGAAATCACCAAGCTGCGTGGCGAAGTCGCCTTCTTCGCCCCCGGCCAGCTCCCCAATGACGGCAAGGTGATCGAGGACGTGCGAAAATACGAGTGATGCGTTCGCTCACTCTATTCGTCCCCCTGTTACTGATCACCGCCACCAGCCTCCGTGCCGAGGAGGTGAGCCCCGCCGTGGAGGCCCGGCCCGCCACGGAGGCCAGCCTCCCGGGCGCGAGGGAGGGCCTGGCGCCCCCTCCGGCCGTTGGCGATTCCGTACCACCGGCGACCGATGCGGCGCCTGCTTCCGCTCCCGCTCCCGCGCCCGTCATGGCCCCTGTAGAGCCGCCTCCGCCGCCACCGATACCGCCGGAGCCGGAATCCAGAATGGCGACGGAAGTGCCCCCGGAAGTTGCTGCCGATGCCGCCCCGCCACCCCCTCCCGTCGCCTCTCCGACACGCCGCGACCGCATGCCGGTGCCCGGTGACTGCGCCATCTTCCGCGAAGGCGGCCAGGGCTACATCCTGAAGGCGCCAACCTACTGGCTGAAGGGCACCATCGTCGAAATCTACCGGCGTCCGCATCGCATGGACGTGTGTCCCGATGCAGGCAAGCCGCGAGCTCACTACAAGCGCGAGGACTGGGTTCGTCTCGCCGCGGCCTATCCCTGCGTCAGCGATCCCGCCCGCGTTGCCGATGTCGAAGCGATCCGGGTCCGGCTGCGAGTTGATGACTGGGACACGCCGTGGAGCGTCCAGCACGGCCGCAACGGTTGGCTGATGCGCGGGCATTTCCTCGACATCGAACTGGAGGAAGGCCGCGTCGTCGATATCGATGGCACCTTGCTCGAATATTGCGAAGAAAGTGAACGAAGCGAATGAGCGCTCCACCACTTGCCGGTGTTCGTGTCCTCGACCTGTCCCGCCTGCTGCCGGGGCCGGTGGCAACCCTGCACCTCGCCGACATGGGGGCCGACGTCATCAAGATCGAGGATATGGGCGTCGGTGACTATGCCCGCACGATGGGCGAGGGGCCCGACGGAACCAGCTGGTTCTTTCGCGCGGTCAACCGCAACAAGCGCGGCCTGACGCTCGATCTGAAGCAGGAGTCCGGGCGCGAGGTGCTGAAGAAACTGGTCGCCAGCGCCGACATCCTGATCGAGAGCTTCCGCCCCGGGGTCATGGATCGCCTCGGTGTCGGCTACGCCGCGCTGGCGGCGATCAATCCGCGTCTCGTCTATTGCGCCGTGACCGGCTATGGTCAGGACGGCCCCTGGGCTCTGCGTGCCGGCCACGATCTCAACTACATTGCACAGGCCGGTGTCCTCGAGCAGACCGGTGCGGCCGGTGAATTTGCCAGCGCCCCGCCGGCAATTCCCGCCTTGCAGATCGGCGATCTGCTCGGTGGTGCAATGAGCGCCGTCGCCGCCATGCTGGCCGCCTTGTTCCGGGCGCGCAGCACCGGAGTGGGCGGTTTTGTCGATGTCGGGATGAGCGAAGCCGTCCTCGCGCACAACCTGTTCCCGCTGTTCGCCTTGCAGGCGGCGGGCGATACGCCGGCTCGCGGCACCGATCTGCTGACCGGCGGCCATGCCAACTATGCGGTCTACCGCACTGCCGACGACCGTTTCATGGCCGTCGGCGCGCTCGAAGAAAAATTCTGGCAGATGTTCTGCGATGCGGTCGATCGTCCGGCATGGAAGGCACGCTACGCGGAGGCCCGCTCTCCAGCCCTGCGCATTGACATGGAAAACCTCTTCCTGACGCGGACGCAGGCCGAATGGGCGGCGCTGTTCGATCAGGTGGATTGCTGCGTGACGCCGGTGCTGACGACGGCGGAGGCGCTCGCGCACCCGCAGGCCAAGGCGCGCGGGATGACGCTGCAGGCCGACGGCATGACGCAGTATGCCCCCCCCTTCCGCATCTCCGGCTGGGATTTCGCCGTGGACCGAACGGCACCGGCTGCCGGCGAGCACACCGAGGAAATCCTTGTCGAAGCCGGCTACGCACCTGCCGAAATCGCTGCGTTGCGGCAATCACGTATCGTCTGAAGGCCGCGCCGGTCCTAGAATGCGTCGATGTCCACGGCGCTCCTGCTCCTTCCCGATTTCGTCCTGATCCTGCTCGGCCTGGCGCTGCGGCGCTGGATGGGATTGGGTGACCATTTCTGGTCAGGCGTCGAGCGACTGGTGTATTTCGTGCTCTTTCCGGCGCTGCTGGTCAACGCCATCCTGCGCACCCGGCTCGATCTCGCCGCAGCCATGCCGCTGTTGCTGACGGCCCTCGGGGCGATGGCGACGGGCATGGTGCTGTCCTGGCTGGCGCGGCCGCTTTTCCGTCTGCCGCCGATGGTCTTCGCGTCGATCTTCCAGTGTGGCTACCGGTTCAACTCATACATCGGTCTGGCGGCTGCGGGATTGCTCTTCGGCACACCGGGCATCGCCGCTCTCGGCCTCGTCGTCGGCGTCGCCGTTCCTTTTGCCAACCTGTCATCCGTCTGGATGCTGGCCCGCCACGGGGAGACCGGCGTCTGGCGCGAGATTGCCCGCAACCCGCTGATCTGGGCGACCCTGACGGGGCTTGCACTGAATCTCGTCGGTTTCGAGCCGCCACAGCCGCTGTCGACCTTCCTCGGCCGGCTTGCCGATGCCTCCATCGCTCTCGGGCTGCTCGCCGTCGGCGCCGCCCTGCGCCTGCAGGAGCAATCCAGGCAGCCGGGAGTGGTCGGCGCTTCCCTCTATCTCACGGCGGTCAAGCTGGCGGCAGTGCCGCTGACAGCCCTTCTACTCGGCCGCCTGCTCGGACTGGAGGCCTTGTATCTGGGCGTGGCCGTTCTGTTCGCCTCCCTGCCGACCGCGTCCTCGGCCTATATCCTGGCGATGCGCATGGGCGGTGACGGCCGCAGCGTTGCCTGGATCATTTTCGCGACGACCCTTGCCTCGATGCTGACCATGCCGCTGTGGGCGGCTGCGCTGGCCGGCTAAAAGGGCAGGGCCCCGATCAAGGGGCCCTGGCGGTTGTTCCGGGAATCTGCCTGCTTACTGCTTCTTGCCGCGCTTCGGTGGCGGTGGCGGCGGCTCCGGTGGCGCTTCCGGCCTGGCTGCTGCTTCCTCGGCGTTCGGCTCGCCGGACTGCTGCTGCATGTGGGTCTGCATCTGCTGCATCATGCTCCATGGCCACATGGCTGCCTGGGCAAAGGCGCCACCCGCCGCAGATTCGCCGCCGGCACCGGCGGCCTGACCCTCTGCCGACATCTGCCCCATGGCCTTGACTGCAGAAATGGTGGAATGCTGCATTTCCAGCCCCTGGATGGTCATCTGCAGCATCGACAGGTTCATGCGCAGCCAGCCTTCGACAGCCTTCAGGTCGCTGATCCGCTTCTCCAGCTCGTCCGTGTCGAAAGTTGGTGCCACCATGCCGGGCAGCGAAAATCCCATGTTTCCCCACATGCCTTTCATGAATTCCAGCGGATCGGAGTTCGGTGTCTCGTTGCTCATCGTGGGGTCTCCTTCATCACGTTGTCGGCTTGGCGTTCCATGGTAGCAGAAGCCCGTTCCTGCACCGGCACGAAAGTGACACTTGATGATAGAGTTGCGTTCAACAAGAACGGTGGGAAGAACGGACTATGCTCAAGCTGCTGGTGATCGAGGATCACGCACTGGTGCGCGAGGGGCTCGTGCAGACCTTGCTGCAGCTCGGTGATGACGTGGAGGTGAAGGAGGCGTCCGATTGCGAGGCCGGCTGTGCCGCGCTCGGCGATGCCGATGACTTCGATCTGGTGCTGCTCGACCTCGCCTTGCCCGGCATCGACGGCCTTACCTGCCTCAGCCTCTTCCGCCAGCGCTACCCTGCCTTGCCGGTCGTGATCGTCTCCGCCTATGACGACACGCACACCGTCAATCGGGCGCTCAAGGCTGGCGCTTCCGGCTTCGTGCCCAAGGCCTATTCCGGCGACCGGTTGCTCGATGCCCTGCGCAAGGTGCTCGACGGCACGATCTATGTTCCGGAACAGACGCTGCCGGCCAATGGCGGAGTCGGCCTGTCGGTACCGGCGGCGGCCAAGGGGGTGTCACCTGCCGAAATCGGGCTTACCGGCCGTCAGGCAGATGTCCTCGGCCTGATGGTGAAGGGGCGCTCGAACCGGGATATTGCCGAGTTGCTGGGCCTTTCCGAGGGCACCGTCAAGATCCACATCACGGCCATCTTCAAGGCGCTCGGCGTCAACAGCCGCACGCAGGCACTGGTCGCTGTCGCCCGCAAGGGCATCCGGCTCTAAACACCGTCTTCAGCGGCGGTAGCAATAGAGCCGGGTGCCGCGGCCGTCGCCCACTTCGACAACTTCCGTCGGCTCGATCCCGGGTACCGGGAAACTGTTGCTGACGAACAGGCTGCCCGGCTTCATCTCGGCCTCCACCTTGCGCCAGAGATCGGCCATCGGTACCGGCGACAGGAAGGCATAGACCACATCGAAATCCTGTAGCGGCATCTGCCACAGGCTGCCCCAACGCAGCTCGCAGTTGGGCAGCGCCAGGCTGAGAAAGCGCCCGCCGAGCCAGGTCAGCGGCGCATTTTCGATCCCTACGAACTTCGCATCCGGATGCGCCAGCGCCAGCGGACGCAGCACGCTGCCGAGGCCGGCACCGAGGTCGGCGATGCAGGCGCCTTCGTGTGACGGCAACAGCTGGTCAAGGGTGTCGGCCGTCTGGCGGTTGCTCAGATAGAGCGGTACCTGTCCGGAGAGCGCGCCTCGATAGACGAGCAGAAGCAGGATCGCTGCCGCCAGGAACCAGCCGGGATCGATGTCGAGTTGAGCGACGAGCCAGGCAAGCGGCGCAAAGATGCCGTGCATCAGCCGCCACCACCAGGGCTGTCGCGACAGGGTGGCGAGCAGCGCGGCGACGGCACCGATGGCGATGACGACTCCGCCCCAGGGCAGCGGCTCGCCGCGCATGCCGTAGTAGGGCCAGGCGAGCGAGAGTACCGCAATCAGTGCGGCAAACTGCAGGGCAAGTTGACGTAGGGGCGGGCTCATGCGGCGCTCGTAGTGTTCGAGCGCCGCATTCTACCCGTGCCGGTGATCAGGCGGCAGCCGCCGCGCTCGCCACCCGCCCGTTGGCCAGAGAGGTGCGCAGGGCGGCCCGCTGTGCGACCACCTTGGCGACGCTGGCCGCCTTGACGTGCCCGAAGCCGCGGATCTGCTCGGGAAGAGCGGCCAGCTTCACGGCGTCTTCCGGTATGCCGGTACCCAACTGCTCGAGGATCAGTGCGACGTCGGCTTCGTAGTCGGCGATCAGCTGCCGCTCCATGCGCCGCTCCTCCGTCTTTCCGAACATGTCGAACATGCCGCCGCGCAGGAAGCGCAGCTTCGCCAGCAGGCCGAAGGCGCGCAGCATCCACGGGCCGTAGGACTGCTTCTTCGGGTGGCCGGTGTTCGGATCGGTCTTCGCCAGCAGCGGCGGCGCGAGATGGAAATTGAGCGCGAAGTCGCCCTCGAAACTGTCGCGAATCTTAGCCATGAAGGCCGGGTCGGTGTAGAGGCGCGCCACTTCGTACTCGTCCTTGATCGCCAGCAGCTTGAAGTAGTAGCGGGCAACTGCTTCGCTGAGTGCGCTACTGCCGAGCGGCCTCTCGGCAGCGCGAACGCGTTCGACGAGCGTGCGATAGCGGGCCGCGTAGGCGGCATCCTGGTAGTCGGTCAGGATCGCGACACGTTCCGCTATCATTTCGTCGAGCGACTTCGGCAGCGCGACCACGTTGTCGGCCTGCGCGAAGCGGCGCACGGCGTCGAGATCGAAGGCCGCACGACGCCCCCAGAGGAAGGCACGGCGGTTCTTGTCGACGGCGGTGCCGTTGAGTTCCATCGCCTTGTCCAGCGCTTCCAGCGACACCGGGACCAGGCCCTGCTGCCACGCGACGCCGAGCAGGAAGGTGTTGGCAAAGATCGCGTCGCCCATCAGCTTCTGTGCCAGTGCCTGCGCATCGAGGAAGAGCGACTGCCCCTCGCCGCAGGCATCGGCGATGCGTTGCTCCATGCGGCCGAGCGGGAACTGCCAGTCCGGGTTCTTCGTGAAGTCGGCCGTCGGCGTTTCGGCGGTGTTCACGATGGCGCGCGTCTTGCCGGCCAGCGTCTTCGAGATCGCCTCGTTGCCGGCGCTGACGACGAGGTCGCCACCGATCAGCGCATCGGCTTCGCCGGTGGCGATGCGCGCGGCGTGAATGTCGGCCGGGCGATCGGCGATGCGCAGGTGCGAATAGACAGCGCCGAACTTCTGCGCCAGCCCCGTCATGTCGAGTACCGAAACCCCCTTGCCGTCGATGTGTGCGGCCATGCCGATCAGCGCGCCGATGGTGACGACGCCGGTGCCGCCGACGCCGGTGACGAGGATGTTGAACGGCTTCGCCGTATCCGCCGGGGTCGGCATCGGCAGTGCGGCGAAATGCCCCTCCACGGCTTCATCGGCGCCCATCGCCTTCGGTTTTCTCAGCTGCCCGCCCTCGATCGTCACGAACGAGGGGCAGAAGCCCTTCAGGCACGAGAAGTCCTTGTTGCAGGCCGACTGGTCGATCTGGCGCTTGCGGCCGAACTCGGTCTCGACCGGCACGATCGAGAGGCAGTTCGACTGCACGCCGCAATCGCCGCAGCCTTCGCAGACCGCCTCGTTGATGAAGACCCGGCGGGCCGGGTCGGGCATCTTGCCGCGTTTGCGGCGACGCCGTTTTTCGGTGGCGCAGGTCTGGTCGTAGATCAGGATCGAGACGCCGGGGTATTCGCGCAGTTCGCGCTGCACGGCATCGAGCTCGTCGCGATGGCGGATCGGGATCGGCGCGCCGCCCGGCTGCGCGAGGCCGGTGACCTGCGCGTACTTCGCCGGGTCGTCGGTAACGATGACGATCCGGTTGATGCCTTCGCCCTCGAGCTGGCGCGTCATCTGCGGGATCGTCAGCGTGCCGTCGACCGGCTGGCCGCCGGTCATCGCCACGGCATCGTTGTAGAGGATCTTGTAGGTGATCGGGTGGCCGGCGGCAACGCTCTGCCGGATCGCCAGCAGGCCGGAATGGAAGTAGGTGCCGTCGCCGAGGTTGGCGAAGATGTGCTTCTCCTCGGTGAAGGGCGCCTGCCCGACCCAGGGCACGCCTTCGCCGCCCATGTGCGTGAAGGTCGCCGTGCTGCGGTCCATCCACGTCACCATGTAGTGGCAGCCGATGCCGGCGACGGCGCGCGAGCCCTGCGGCACGCGCGTCGAGGTGTTGTGCGGGCAGCCGGAGCAGAAGGTCGGCGTGCGTTGGGCGAGCAGGATCGGCGAGGCGAGGGCCTTCTGCTTTCCTTCGATCAGTGCCAGCCGCTGCTGGATGCGGGACGAGGTGAAGAAGCGGTCGATGCGCGAGGCGATGACGCGCGCGATCTGCGCCACCGAAAGTTCGCCGGCCGCCGGCAGCAGCCACTCGCCGTGCGAGACGACGCCGCGGTTGTCCGGCGTCGAGGCCCACTCGCCCTTCTCGTCGAACTTGCCGATGACGCGCGGGCGTACGTCTTCACGCCAGTTGTAGAGTTCTTCCTTCAGCTGATATTCGATCAGCTGACGCTTTTCCTCGATGACGAGGATTTCCTCCAATCCTTCCGCGAATTCGCGCACGCCTTCCGACTCGAGCGGCCAGACCATGCCGACTTTGTAGAGGCGGATGCCGATCTCGGCGGCGAGCGCATCGTCGATGCCCAGTTCGTCGAAGGCCTGACGCACATCCAGATACGACTTGCCCGAGGTGATGATGCCGAGCCGCGGGGCGGGGGAGTCAATCACCACGCGGTTGAGATTGTTCGCTCGCGCGTAGGCCAGCGCGGCGTAGAGCTTGAAGTGCAGCAGTCGGCGTTCCTGCTCGTGGCGGTCGTCCGGCCAGCGGATGTTGAGGCCGCCTTCCGGCAGTTCGAAATCGGTCGGGGTGGCGATCTGCAGTGACAGCGGATCGATGTCGACCGAGGCCGAGGTTTCCACCGTGTCGGCCAGCGCCTTCAGCGCCACCCAGCAGCCGGAATAGCGGCTCATCGCCCAGCCGTGCAGGCCGTAGTCGAGGTATTCCTGGACGTTCGCCGGGTAGAGCACCGGCATCATCACCGCCTTGAAGAAGTGGTCGGTCTGGTGAGGCAGCGTCGAGGACTTGGCGTTGTGGTCGTCGCCGGCGATCACCAGCACGCCGCCGTGCTCCGAGGTGCCAGCGGCGTTGGCATGGCGGAAGACGTCGCCGCAGCGGTCGACGCCCGGACCCTTGCCGTACCACATGCCGAAGACGCCGTCGTATTTCGCGCCCGGGAACAGGTTGAGCTGCTGCGTGCCCCAGACCGCGGTGGCGGCGAGGTCTTCGTTAACGCCGGGCTGGAAGACGACGTGCTGCGGTTCGAGAATTTTCCTTGCAGCCCAGAATGCCTGGTCGACGCCGCCGAGCGGGCTGCCGCGATAGCCGGAGACGAAGCCGGCGGTGTTGAGTCCGGCTGCGAGGTCGCGCTGGCGCTGCAGGAGCGGCAGGCGGACGAGGGCTTGGGAACCGGTAAGAAAGACACGTCCCGAGGCGCGGGTGTACTTGTCCTCGAGCGTGATCGAGAGATCGCTCATTGCTACTCCTCCGTTGGCTTTGGATCCGGTCACGTTCTTGTGGAGCGCGCCGGGCGATTGTCGTCGTCGCCGGTGGGCGACGGAGCGCATTGTATGTGACCGCAAATTCCGCGTAACGTTGCGGCGCAGCAGGCAGCATGTCGGGTGGGTATAATCCGCCGCTTACTTCCCCGATCCGAAAGTGACGCCCCATGGCCGGAGCCAGCCTGCTTGCCCTGCTCGACGACATCGCGACCATCCTCGACGACGTCGCCGTGATGACCAAGGTCGCTGCCAAGAAGACCGCTGGTGTCCTCGGCGACGATCTGGCCCTGAATGCCGAGCAGGTCTCCGGCGTGCGTGCCGAGCGCGAACTGCCGGTGGTTTGGGCCGTGGCCAAGGGTTCGCTGGTGAACAAGGCGATCCTGGTGCCGACGGCGCTGGCGATCAGTGCCGTGGCGCCCTTCCTCGTCATCCCGCTGCTGATGATCGGCGGGCTCTACCTCTGCTATGAAGGCGTCGAGAAGCTGGCCCACAAGTGGCTGCATCGCGGCGACGCCGAGGCCGAGCATCAGGCGGAGCTCGCGGCCGTGGCCGACGAGAGCGTCGACCTCGTCGCCTACGAGAAGGAGAAGATCAAGGGTGCGATCCGCACCGACTTCGTGCTCTCCGCCGAGATCCTCGTCATCGCCCTCGGCACCGTTGCCGACAAGCCCTTCGCGACGCAGGCGGCGGTGATGGTCGGCATCGCGCTGATCATGACGGCAGGGGTGTACGGGCTGGTTGCCGGCATCGTCAAGATGGACGACGTCGGCGCGCACCTCGTTCAGAAGCCAGGCGCTGCCGCGCAGGCGGTCGGCCGCCTGCTGCTCGCTGCTGCGCCGAAGATCATGAAGGCGCTGACCGTGATCGGGACGCTGGCAATGTTCCTCGTCGGCGGCGGCATCCTCACGCACGGCGTGCCGCCGCTGCATCACCTGCTGGAAGGGGTTTCAGCGGTAGCCGGCTTCATCGGGCCGCTGCTCGGGGCGATCCTCGATGCGCTGATCGGGGTGGTGGCCGGCGCGGTGGCGCTGGCAGTGATGACGCTTGCCGGCCGGCTGCGCGGAAAAGGTGGCGAGCCGGCGGCACCCTGACGACAGGCGTCAGGGCAGGATCTTCCCCGGATTGAGCAGATCGTCCGGATCGAGTGCCTGTTTCAGTGCGCGCATCACGTCGATCGCGCCTTCGCCGTGCTCGCGCACCATGAACTTCTTCTTGCCGAGCCCGATACCGTGCTCGCCGGTGCAGGTACCCTCCATCGCCAGCGCACGTTCGACGACGCGTTCGTTGATCCACTCGGCTTCCTGCATGTCCTTTTCGTTCTCCGGATCGACCAGCACGACGAGGTGGAAGTTGCCGTCGCCAACGTGGCCGAAGAGCATGATGGGAATTTCCACCTGCCGCAGGTCCTCGTTGGTGGCATGGATGCATTCGGCGAGCCGCGAGATCGGCACGCAGACATCCGTCGGGAAGGCGCGCCCGCCGGGCTTCATCTGCAGGCAAGCGAAGTAGGCGTCGTGCCGGGCCTGCCACAGGCGCGTGCGGTCCTCGGGGCGGGTGGCCCATTCGAAGTTCTCGCCGCCGAGTTCGCCGGCGATCTGCTGCACCAGTTCGGCCTGCTCGGCGACGCCGGTCTCGCTGCCGTGGAACTCGAAGAAGAGGGTGGGGCGCTCGGGCAGGGTCGTCTTGCTGAAACGGTTGATGGCGGTCAGCGTCAGTGCGTCGAGCAGTTCGATGCGGGCAACCGGGATGCCCATCTGGATGGTCTGGATCACGGTATTCACCGCGGCGTCGACGTCGGGGAAGGCGCAGACGGCGGCAGACATCGCCTCCGGCACCGGGTAAAGCTTCACGGTCAGCTCGGTGACGATGCCGAGCGTGCCTTCGGAGCCGACGAAGAGCCGGGTCAGGTCGTAGCCGGCGGACGATTTCTTCGCCCGGCCGCCGGTGCGGATGACGCGGCCGTCGGCGAGGACCACGGTCATCGCCATCACGTTCTCGCGCATCGTGCCGTAGCGCACGGCGTTGGTGCCTGAGGCGCGCGTGGCGGCCATGCCGCCGAGCGAGGCATCGGCACCGGGGTCGATCGGGAAGAAGAGGCCGCTGCCCTTGAGGGCGTCGTTCAGCTGCTTGCGCGTGACGCCGGCCTGTATGGTGGCGTCCAGGTCTTCGGCGTGGATTGCCAGCACCTGATTCATTCCGGAAAGGTCGATGCTGATGCCGCCTCGCACGGCGAGCAGGTGGCCCTCGACAGAACTGCCAGCACCGAATGGAATCATCGGCGTGCGATGGATGGTGCAGAGGCGTGCAATTTCTGCGACTTCATCGGTTGATTGCGCAAATACGACTGCGTCGGGAGGCTCCGGGGCGTGTACGGATTCATCCCTGCCGTGTTGCAGGCGAACCGATTCCCCTCGCGCGAAGCGCTGTCCGAAGCGCGCAGTCAGTTCGTTTGCTAGTTCGGGAGGAAGGTGGGGCGGGGTGCTGTCCATAGGGGCGAAGTCGTCCATGAGGGTTTATGTGAGGTGCGCCGGCAGTTTTTGCCACATTCTAGACGGCGCCCATTGGAAAAAAGCTGGCCGGTCTCGCCGCAAGGCCGGATATTTGCTATTATTCGGCTCCGTTTTTGCGAAAGCATTTGACAGTCATTTGTCAGTTGCGCATAATCTCCGGTTTCGCTGGAGGAGTTCCCGAGCGGTCAAAGGGATCAGACTGTAAATCTGACGGCTCTGCCTTCGAAGGTTCGAATCCTTC
>VFQM010002127.1_pt1 | contig 15463 bp, 12 predicted proteins | sample 3512391 | NCBI WGS metagenome assembly VFQM01 (sample SAMN10412369, study PRJNA504923) | tailings metagenome | isolation source: Replicate 1 from Balatoc abandoned mine | place: Philippines
TTTCAACGAGATCCTTTTGCTCTAACACTTTTGTGAGCAGAGGTAGAAAAAAATTCTGATTATACGTTATTCTGCCAGTAGACGAATATTCTCCTGATTTTGGGATGGAAGACCGATGATGGAAGACCGAAGAAGGTGAAGAATTGGAATTTACTAGGTCATTTGATCTTTGAAATAAGTTACTGGCAAAATTCCGTATATGCATAAAAAAAATTGACTTATTTCAAGAGTCAAAACGGAAAGTGGAATAGGTGGAAATAAAAAAGCAGGAGAAAATCCCCTGCCCTTTATTTGAAAACTAAACCAACTATTATTTAACTACCACAATGAATCCAAAAATAATACAAATCTGTATAAATCAAAATGCCGAATAAAAAATTGTATTTTTTTATTTCTTCGTAGGAAAGTTACCCCGCTTAAATGCAATCCCCAATGCCAAGCCCTGGCTGAATTGGACTTTGTCATCTTGATCAATATCGTAGATGCTTAGACTGGTCAGACTGACATTGATCAAATTGGTCACCTTAGCGGTAAGGGCGACATCCAGACGGTGATCGATTGTATTGAAAGCTAGCGTCTCATAGTTTGCATACATCTGGTAGCGCAAGAGCAAGGTTAGATTTTCGGCAAGTTTTTTATTCCACTCGGCCATCAGGTTAAATGCAAGCCACTCCTGCCTTACCTTTTCACCGATCTCTACCCCATAGTTTGATGGGACAAAATTGTAAAGCGTGGTATCGGTCACAAATGTCCATCGCGGTGAGAATGGAGAAAGTCTCAGAGAAAACTCAGAGTTGGGCTTATACTCGACCCCCAAACCGGTGGTCAGGTATCCGGGATTCATAAATTTTGAAATCAGCACGCGATTAGGCTCTGAGAAGTCATAGCCTGGGGCAAACTGAGTCAAAAAATTGACCGCAAAGAAATAATTCCATTTGTCATTGATTTTGTAACCGATCTTGGAGTCGAGAAAAATCCGATCATTCGATTTACGGGCATCTTCACCTTGATTTTTCACAATACCGTAGATGAAATCCATGGTATTGTCCCATGTCCATTTATCTTTGGCATAGTTGGCACGACCCTGTAGGTACATTCCCAAGGCTACAGAATTGACCCCGCCTCCTTTCCAGTTGCCACTAAATGAAGCCTGATTGAAGTTTATCCCACCACCGATTTCCTTTAGCCAGTAAGTGGTGTCCGCAGGGGTAGCGCTCTCTTCTTGTGCCAAAACCCATTTCGCACTCAGCAAAAACAGGATAAGTGTAAAATATTTTTTCATTTCCCAGTTAGATTAAGATGATAAGTAAAATTAGGAATAGTATTTTGGAAATACTTTAAATCGGGAAATTTCGACCAAAAGTAGCGCTTTGAAGTACTTTGGTTTATGATTTGCTTTTTCGAGTTTCTTTTTACCAATCAAATTGTATGGGCTTTGAAACGACACTTGTTTTTGGGATTATAGGATTAGCTGTAATACTCTTTTTCACGGAAAAATTTACAGTGGACACCGTCGCTATCGGAGTGATGGTGTTATTTATGCTTTTTGGAATATTGGATATCAAGGAAGGAATGGCCGGATTTTCCAACTCCGCCACCATTACTGTGGCGGCCATGTTTGTAATATCTCAGGCAATTTTCAAAACCGGAATTCTGGATCAATTCAGCAATTACCTGGGAAGTCAAGCTCAAAAAAGCGAAACCAAGCTGATTCTGACTTTGATGCTGAGTACAGGATTGCTTTCTGCACTTATTAATGATACAGCGGTAGTGGCACTACTCATGCCCGCAGTCATCTCCATTAGCCAAAAAAACAATATTCCTGCATCTAAGCTTTTGATGCCACTTTCGTTTGGATCACTGATGGGCGGAATCTGTACCCTATTGGGGACGAGTACCAATATCTTGGTAAGTGGAATTGCCGAAAAAGCGGGCTTCGAATCTTTTGGTGTGTTTGAAATGAGCGGTATGGGTATCATTTTCCTGACGGCCGGAACCCTCTATATGATCTCCTTGGGAAAATGGCTCATGCCGAAACGGGAAGCTAAATCGGGGTTTTCGGACACCTTGGACTTAGGCAATTATGTGATTGATATTTTAGTAAATGAGGACTTTGAGCAATTGCAAGAGCCGATTTTCAAGCAAAAGATCTTTTCGAACGGGAGCTTGCAGGCTTTGCATATTATCCGAGAAAATGGAAAAAGAACACGGGTCTATCCCAACACAGCAATATTGGTAGGAGATACGGTCCGGGTTGCATGCTCGCAGGAGCAGCTCGAAAAAATCCAAAAAACAAAAGGAATTGAAATCAAGGCTGAATTGGACTGGAATGAAGAAACATTGACCAATGAAGACGAAAAGCTATTCGAAGCGATGGTCACTCCAAATTCTTTTTTGATTAATAAAAGCGTCCAATCGATCAAATTCAGACAACTGTTGGAAAATGTCATGGTCATTGGGATTAGACATCGATCAGGAATACTGGAAAATATGCTTTCCAAAACCACGCTCAAGCCCGGGGATATTCTCTTACTGCGAGCCTCAGAAGAGGCTATTCAGGTGATAAATAATTCAGAGGATCTTTTGCTACTCTCCTCCAAAAAAGTCTCTGTCTTGAATAAAACACAAACGATCCTCACGCTGGCGATCATGGCTATGGTGATAGGTTTGGCGGCCTTTGGTGTATTTCCGATTACGCTTACGGCAGTAGCAGGCGCTGTACTCATGGTTTTGCTTAGATCAATCAGTCCGGAGGACGCCTACAAATCCATCGACTGGAAAGTGATTTTTATGCTGGCGGGAGTTTTATCCATGGGGGCGGCTTTAGAAAAAACTGGCGGCTCCCAGATAATTGGGGATTGGGTGGTTGGCACTTTTGGCGCAATGGGACCAAGGGTAGTTTTGAGTGCGATTTTTGCGCTCACCTTTCTACTTACTAACGTAATGTCAAACAATGCCTCAGCGGCTCTTTTGGCACCAATTGCGATTAGTATTGCTACGGGTTTAGATGTAGATACTCGGCCATTTTTGATGGCGGTGACCTTTGGGGCAAGTTTGAGTTTCATGACTCCCATGGGCTATCAGACCAATACCATGATCTATACCCCGGGAAATTATCGATTTGGCGATTACATGAGAGTCGGTGCTCCACTGAATATTCTTTTCTGGATTATTGCTACTATTTTCATCCCGATCTTCTTCCCTTTCTGAACCTTCTAAAAATTCTTAATTTCAACTGTACAACCAACCCGCTTTCACTATGAGAACTTTAGGATTCGTTTTAATCATTCTAGGAATTGTTATGTTATTCATTCCCGGAATCGGATTTACAACCAGGGAAACCGTGGTCGATGCCGGACCAATTGAATTATCCGCAGAGAAAAATCATGATGTCAGCTGGCCCATTTATGCTGGAGGAATAGTTGCTGCCGCTGGCTTGGCCTTGGTGATTTTTGCAAAAAAGAAATAAAAAAAGGCTCCGATAAGGGAGCCTTTTCTTATACAATTCAATCGATCAATCGGACTTTCATGACCTCATCTGCATCCAAGCTGAAGAATTCACGGTGAACACTAAATTCAGATTCACCCTCTTTGGGATGCTTGGCTACATAGGTGCCATCCTCTTGCATGACGTAGGCATTGACATTGTCCCGCAGGTTGAATGAAAGAATATTCATCAGCTGTCTTTCCAAAAGAGGTGACTCAACCTTGAAAAGCGATTCGAGCCTTTTGTCAAAGCTCCTCACCATCATATCCGCACTACCGGAATAGGTTCTGGTGTTGCCATTGTTATGAAAATGGTAGATCCGACTATGCTCTAGAAAGTCTCCTACAATAGAAATCACCTCGATATTCTCGCTGAGCCCTTTTCGGCTCGGCCTGAGGCAGCATATCCCCCTTACGATCAGCTTCAAGGTAACTCCAGACTGTGAAGCCCGATACAGTGCATAGATTATCTCAGAGTCCTCGAGTGAATTTACCTTGATAAAAATCCCAGCGGGGAGCCCATTTCTCGCATTTTCTGACTCCTGCTCTATAAAATGAATCAACTGATTGCGCATATCTCGAGGTGCAGTGATCAGGTTTCGATAATCGCTGGGGACGGAGTGACCGGTGATTACATTGAAAAACTCAGAAACATCATTAGCCAAGACTTCATTGGTGGTCATGAGGCCAATGTCTGTGTAGAGTCTGGCAGTGTCTTCATTATAATTACCTGAGCCTAAGTGTACATATCGGGTGATCTCCTGATCGTCTTTTTTGACGATCAATAGCAACTTGGTGTGGGTCTTTAGATTAGAGATTCCATAGATTACAAAACACCCGGCTTTCTGTAGCCTTTTTGCCTCTCTGATGTTATTCTCCTCATCAAATCGAGCCTTGACTTCAAAGAGTACGGAGACGTGTTTGCCATTTTCGGCAGCCCGAAGAAGTGCTCGCGTGATCCTACTTTCCTTAGCCAATCTATAAATGGTCATTTTGATGGCCATCACATCCGGATCTTCGGCCGCCTTTTCGATCAGATCAAGGATGGAGTCGATATTATTGTAGGGATGGTGAAGGAGGATGTCTTTTTCCTTGAGTATTTCAAAAATCTCCGCTCTCCCCTCTTCAGGATAAGACAGAGGCTTAACCGGCTCGGGGATTTGAGGCATTCGATCTCTAAAACGCTTGTTGCCGACAATCTGCCATAGACTCGTAAAATCAATCATACTGGACCGCTTGACCAAAAAGACTGAATCCGGTCGCAGGTTCCAACGCTCAAGTAGCGAATTGAGCATCCATTTGGAGTAGCCTTCTTCAATTTCGATTCGTACGACGCGGCCTGTTTTGCGCTCCATGAGCTTTCGCTTTACTTCCTCTAAGAAGTTGGCATCCATATCCTCACTTTCCTCGAGGGTAAAGTCTCCATTACGAGTGATTCTGAACAAGCTGACAGACTCGATTTCCACATTTCGGAAAAGTGAGACAATATTTTCCCGAATCACCTCCTCGATGGGAATGAGATTTAGAGAATTTTCTCGCTCGATTTCAAAAAAGCGGGGAATATTGGCCGGAATCTGGACAAAACTCATCTTTCTCATGTCCTTTCGCTCTCCAGGACTGGTAGTCACCACGCCAAAAACCAGCAGCTTATTCATCAAAATAGGAAAAGTACGATAGCCGTCATATACCATCGGAGTCAGCATTGGGTAGATCGCCTTCATGAAGTATTGCCTCACCTTCTCCTGTTCCTCATCGGTCAGTTTGGATACATTGACCAAAGAAATCCCCTCCTGGTGAAGCTCCGGTAAAATAACCTTGGTAAAGTGCTCATGCTGATCGGAGTGAAACCGCTGACAGTCCTTCATCAACTTTTCCTTAAATGGCTCCTCTCTCAGGCCGGAGTAATCCACCCGCTCCTTGTCGTAATCGAGATAGTTATACAGTGAACCAACTCGAATCATAAAAAACTCATCCAAGTTGGAGGCAGTGATTGCCAAAAATTTCAATTTCTCAAAAATGCTTCGATGTATTTTTTTAGACTGATCGAGAACGCGCTCATTAAACTTAACCCAGCTTAAATCACGGCTGATCAAATCGCTTTTTTGGATAATTGATTCGTACTTATCTCCTACGGCCAGTTTCATACTATTCGGAATTGTGTCAAAATTTATCTTTCGATGAATTTCAGAAATTTATAATTCAAAAAAAGGGGCCCTAAAAGCCCCTCTCATTTAGGTGTCAATTTTTGCATATTTTGCATTGCGCTCGATAAACTCCCGGCGAGGGGCGACCTCATCCCCCATCAACATGCTGAAAAGATGATCCGCTTCTGCCGCAGACTCGATCGTCACTTGCTTGAGTGTCCGCGTATTTGGATCCATGGTAGTGGACCAAAGCTGTTCGGGATTCATCTCTCCGAGACCTTTGTATCGCTGTATACCCACACTGTCTTCTCTACCATCCTTTGCCATTTCGGCGATCAACATTTTACGCTCTTCCTCAGTCCAACAGTAGCGCTCATCTTTACCTCGCTTGAGCAGGTACAAAGGCGGGAGCGCTATGTACACGTAGCCTTTTTCGATCAGGGCTCGCATGTATCGGAAGAAAAGGGTCAAAATCAAGGTTCTAATGTGGGAACCATCGATATCAGCATCCGTCATGATGATGATCTTGTGGTAACGGAGATGAGAAAGATCGAGCTCCTTGTCGTCATTGACTGTACCAAACTTCACTCCCAGGGCAGTGAGGATGTTTTTGATCTCGTCGTTATCGTAGATTTTGTGTTCGTGAGCCTTTTCGACGTTCAGAATTTTGCCTTTCAGCGGCAAAATCGCCTGAAAATCCCGGTCTCTACCTTGTTTGGCAGAGCCTCCTGCAGAGTCACCTTCTACTAGATACAATTCACACACAGTCGGATCGGAATTGGCACAATCGGCCAGTTTTCCAGGAAGACCTCCTCCACCCAACACGTTTTTCCGCTGCACCATTTCTCGGGCCTTTCGAGCGGCATGACGAGCTTGGGCCGCCAAAATCACCTTTCCAACGATCGTTTTGGCCTCACGAGGATGCTCTTCCAGCCAGGATTGAAGGGTCTCTGAAACCGCACTATCCACTGCTCCGACTACATCCGAATTCCCAAGCTTGGTCTTGGTCTGCCCTTCAAACTGAGGCTCCTGAACTTTGACCGAGATCACCGCAGTCAATCCTTCTCGAAAATCGTCTCCTGAAACTTCGATTTTTAGCTTTTCTAACATCCCGGACTTATCCGCATAGGCCTTGAGCGTTCGTGTAAGAGCTCTCCTAAAACCAGTCACATGGGTTCCACCTTCGTAGGTATTGATCGTATTGACGTAGGAAACGACATTTTCGGTGTAGGAACTGTTGTAGTTCATCGCTACCTGAACAGGGACTTCCTGATTGAGAGATTCAATATAGATCGGTTCCTCGATGATTTTTTCGCGAGTCTCATCCAAATACTGAACAAACTCAACCAATCCGCCTTCGGAGAAAAATTCATCAGATTTTGGCTCACCATCTTCCTCTATTTCTCTCAAATCTTTCAAAAAGATCCGGATTCCTGCATTCAAATAGGCCATCTCACGCAAACGATTCGCGATGGTCTCGTACTTGAATTCGGTAACGGTAAAGATGCTGGCGTCAGGTTTGAAATGAATAATTGTGCCTCGCTTTTCGGTTTTGCCAATTTCTCTGGCGGGATATTGCGGCACACCGATTTTGAATTCCTGCTCGAAGATTACTCCATTGCGGTGTACAGTGGCTTTGAGGTCTGTAGAAAGTGCATTAACACAAGAAACCCCTACCCCGTGAAGACCACCGGAAACTTTATAGGTATCTTTATCAAACTTGCCCCCCGCATGAAGTACCGTAAGTACCACCTCGAGAGCAGATTTTTTTTCTTTTGGGTGCATGTCGGTCGGAATTCCCCGTCCGTTGTCTTCGACTGTGACCGAATTGTCCTCATGGACAGTCACTTGGATGGTATCACAGTGACCTGCCAATGCTTCATCCACGGAGTTGTCCACCACTTCCCAAATGAGGTGGTGTAGGCCTTTGACTCCTACATCACCGATGTACATTGCGGGACGCTTTCTTACTGCCTCCAAGCCTTCTAATACCTGGATATTCCCAGCGCCATACTCAGCTGGATTTTTCGCTTTTTCTTCGCTCATAGTTTTTTGGAAAAAAGCCTCAAAAAAGGCCTAAAAAGGTATTTTTCGGTTAATAAATAGCTTTGCAAGTTAGTCAAAAAAAGCGACATAAACCACCCTTTGCTCCGAACTTAACCCTACCTAAACTAAGGTCCTTTTGGAAGAAGAAATCGAATCATTAAAATGGAAAACAAGGTCCATATCTTCAAAATTCAGGCTTTGAAAATTCTCAAGTGGATTAGAGATCCTTGGTAGACCTAAAAAATCTTCCAAAAATTATCAGCTTGGAATAATCAAAAACAAACCAAGATTAATCTAATAATGTGGAAAAGTTGTTTCCTGGGATTCAAAAAATACCCAATTGTGGGTATTTTTTTCTTAGCCCTCACCTGTACTTTTGACTCGGGTGATTAAGCACTTTTCTCATAATTTTCATAATTAAAAGTATTAAGGGATTTTTTTTCAGGACTTTTTTACCCTTTTCTCACTTCCTCTTATTAGAGGAAAAAAATAATGGCTGAAACATTCGTTTCAGCCATTTCCTTTTTTGTTTGATTCCTTCTCTAGTAAAACCTCACTTCGCATTCGGGATGACTTGATCTAAAAGAATCCACCGCTCTGCTAGTGAGCCGTGTATTGAAGCAAATCAATTGCTTCATATTACTGAGGCCGTCCAGCGGTTTTAAGGATCTGAGATTAGTACTGGCTACATCGAGTTCTTCGAGATTATAGAGCGTTTCCAGACCTTTGAGGGTTTTTAGGTTAGTTCCAGAGAGATTTAGCCTTTTGAGCTCAAGTAGGTACGTCAATGGCTCCAACGCTTCGATTCCTGTATTTGAAATATCAAGCTCTTCCAACTTAGCCAAGCCGGATATAGGTAAAAAATCAACTACAGGCACTCTGGAAAGACGCAGGGAAGTTAACAATCTCAGACCGCTGATATGGGTCACCGAAGTCAAAGGAGCATCGAAAACTACCAACTTTCGAAGATTGGAAAATACCTGAAGTGGAGACAAATCTTGGATACCCACCCGCTCGAGAGTTAATTCTGCTCGGGAAGTCAAGATATGAAGCTGCTCAGTACTTGGGCTTTCGGGCAAAGAAAATCTACTGCGGAAAATATCTCTCCACTCGGAGTTCATTTCCATCCACCATGACTCTAGTTCAGAAGTCCTGTACACGATGGTCAAATCCGGTTTGATCAGCAGCAATTCAGGAACTTCTTCAGTGAAAAAATCCGCCTCATTCACATTAAGATAAGTCAACTTAGGAAGTCCCAACAAAGGCTTGATTGATTTGATTGGGCTACCTTCCAGATCGATCAGCTCCAATCCCTGCACTTCAGTAATTGAACTGAGGTCTGTCACCGAAGTATTTTTCCCAACGATCCGATTGAGCTTTTTCAACTCGCTGAGCGGGAGCAAATCATCAATCAGATGATTATTGGAAAAATCAACCTCACTGAGATTTACCAGCCTGGTGATTGGGTTCAAGGTCTCAATTCCTGCGCTATCGAGGTCAATTTTATTCACCATCACGGTCTGGGTCAACACCTCAATACTCGGCTGATCAGAAGTGATCAGTGGATTGTTTCTTTTCAGGACTTGCTTCCATGCCGAAGACAGCCCATCCCACCAAGATTCCAGATCTTTCACATGGTGGATCAGCAAAACACTCGGACGAGTTCGTACAAAATTATCCGCGATAGTTGGAGTGATCTGAGTTTCATCTGCAGAGATTTTCCTCAGTTTGGGAAGATTGGCGATGGGATTCAGGTCACTGACTGGAGTTTTGGTGATATCCAAGATTTCCAATTCGGACATCTCTGAAAGAGGTGTCAGCTCCTGCAAATTAGTCTCAGACAAATCCAGATAAGTCAATGAAGTAAGCTCCGCGAGCGAAGAGAAATTGACGAGATAGTTTCGGGCGAGTACTAATTTCTTGAGCTTCTTTAGGGATTTGATATTCTCAGCATTATTGAATCCACTTTCCAAGAGGTCAAGTTCTTCCAGATTTTGAAACTCATTGAGCACGGCAAAACTCACAATGGGCGCTTTTTGGATCTTGAGCGAAATCAGGTTTTTCAAATTGAGAAGCTCAGCGATACTATCTACTTGAGTATTGGATAGATCCAGATATTTAAGCCGATCTGAGTATTTGATGAATTGGATATCTGAGGTAGGGGTGCCTGAGATATTTAGACTTTCCAAAAAAGTCACATTTGAGATCGGTCCTAGATCCACAATATTGGTTCCTGAAATATCGATCACTTTCAGATCCCTCAACTCCGAGAGCGGGGCCAAGGATCTAATTGACTTATTTCCAGACAGATTAAGTGAGTCAATACTTACAAATCGATAAAGCATATCCAAATCCGCTGAATCGCTCGCTGTGAGTGAAAACCGCTCTTTGAAATAGGTTTTCCACGATGGGGTCAACCCATTCCACCAGGCTTTGAGCTCCTCATCACGAGAGACTTTGGTCGTGTAAATACTGACAATTTTGAGGTCTTGAGAGTTTTCCTGAAGGTTAACTTCCACAAATCGCGGCTTGGTATTGGTGATTTTTTCACCATTTAAGCCGGAGGCAGTAATGGTACGGTCAAGCGATGCCAAAAAAAACACCTCGCCATTTTCCTTTTGACCGGGTTTGACCTCTCTTATTTTAAACTTGAATTGGACATTTTTATAAAAAAACTCGATATCCTTCAAATAAGCCGTCACATCTTTATTGGTCACGACTTTTCTATCCTGAAGGAGATCGTCTTCTATCTGAACTTTGGCATCCCTGAAGATCTTGAGATAGCTTTCGCGGATGATCACATCCTTGTCACGGGCAGAAGTCTCATCGCTTCCCACAGTATTGAGCAGGTATTCCAAAAACAGAATCTGATCCTCCACTTTGGAAGAAAAATCAGCAATCTGCTCCTTGGTATAGCCTTTTATCGTCTGAGCCTGTGATCCAAAAATCACCCAAAAAACCAAGAAAGCACTGAACGAAAGTCTCTTAATTTTGATCATAAATGTACTTCAGAATGGTCTCCTTGTCCCCTGGACCAAGGCGAACCAGATTGGATATAAGCCAACCAGTATTGAATCCTGGCCTATTGAAGTTGTTGACTTCAAAATACCAGCCTCCCACTTGGAAAAAGTGAAATTTTACCCCAGTGACAGTTTCAAACCGGAGGTTATTTTGCTTCATCTCATACAAGAAGATTGCCAAATAATCCGGCGAATAGCTACTGGATGTAAATGACTCCGGCTTATTTGAGTCCTGAAATGCCCTGCGCAGATTCATAAAACCCAACTCATGACTCAGTGGGTGCAGAAATTCTTTTTGGGATCCGGCGGGTTTGGCAAACAAATTTTTAAATGGCTCAAACACAACCCGGTCGATCACCCATTCAAATCCAAGTCCTTCGGGCTGGATTTTCATGATAAAGGTGACCTTTTCTCTTTTTCCTTTGAAGATAAAATTGGCGTCCACTTCCGCAAACCAACCCTCGCGCTGCAGAGAGAGGTAGCGGGGATAATTTTCGGAGAGAACAGTTTGGGTAAATTGGTTTTTGAGATCCTGGGAAATTGTCCCTGTCTGATTGTCAAAAAGAATCTGAAGAAATCCCTTGCGTAGAGGCAGATTACGGTAGAGCGAATCTCCTGGATAAAACCGGGTATTACCATCTACCGATTCTTCGCCGTTGAATCTTCTAAAAAATTGATTGAGCTGCTTGGTAGAGGCTGAAAAACGGCCGTCATCCTTGATTGTCCCGGGGCCGCCTAAGCCCTGCCCCGAGACAAAAGAGATGACTGCGCTATAAAAAACGCAAATCAAAAGGAGTTTTCTCATGCTGAGGTTTCGGTCACTCGTACGTCACCCAGCATTACATCCCAAAACTCGATAGTACGGCCTGCGATCTGAGTTTGCTTCTTTTCGACGTAGATCGTGATATCTTTTTTGGTAGTGTCTTTGTAATTCATGCCAGTTTCGATAGATGTACCTTCAAAACGCTGATAAATCGTAATCACCCCCACGAATCGGCCATCAGGCTGTCTTTCTAAGTCGGAGATATACTGAATATCGTACCAGGTGATATTTACTCGATCATAGTTAAGGGCCATCAAGCGCTCGAAATATCTTCTCACTTTGTAGTAGGCAATTTCGCTGGTGTTGATAGAGGATACGCCCATCTCTGCACCTGGAGCAAAAAGCTCCTCAGCACGATCCATGACTCGATTTGCTTCAGAAAACTGCGTCTCTTTGCTACCGATGATCGAGATGTATTTCGAAAGGTCCTTTACTTTTTCAAGAGCCAACGAATCGATGGCCTGCTTGCGCGCTGGGCTGATGTTATCCTGAGCCAAAGCGACCATGGACGAGGAAAGGAACAAACCCAAGAAGAGGATTAGTGTATTTTTCATTTTTAGTAGGTTTTCGGGAGGCGATTATTTTCTTCTAAGTTCCAGCTCTGACACTTTGCCGCTGGCATCCAGACGAATATCTGAGATGTAGTTGAGGTTTTTCTTGGTGTCCTTCAAGTACTCGAGGTACTTTCGGATCGTGGTAGGCTCATCGTAGTCCTTCACACCATTTTCCTCATGGATTACGATCAGAACAGGAGTCTCCTGATTAGAAAACATCCCAAGTACGTCCTGAATGGATTGATTGGCGGCGTTGACATTACTTGCATTAGCTACGGCATTGAAGCTGTTTTCGAGCTTTTCGGCTGCCAATTCTTCTGCGGAGCGAGTAGGTGCAGGAGGCGGAGTCTCTTTTACCACTTCTTCCACCGGAGCAGGAGGAGGTGCAGGCGCTGCTACTTTCTTCTTGCTTTTGCAGGCTCCCATAGCCAACATTGCCATTACTGCCAATAGCATGGTTTTTCTTGCAGAAAATGAGAACAGAGATTGTTTCATCTTTTAGTTAATTAGGATTTTTTAGGATTTGATACTGGGTGCCGAAAGGACGGGCAATTTTGATGCAAAGTAAATAAAACAAAACGATCTCTGACAAAACCTATTCCCGTTTCCAATTCATTTTTAAATTTCTGTTCAAAAAATTGTTAAAAACAAAGGAAAATCACAGTGATTCTTGATAGACGGGGACAAAATCTGGAAAAATAGAGTTGAATCCCGGACTAAACATCGAACGCTGGAACCCAGAAAAACAGCACCTAATCACTTAAAACAGTCAAAAAATACCTAGCGCTAGGTATTTTTTGAGAGTGCTTTTTCGAAGACCTTTGGAATGTGTTAAGTTTTAAATCTGGCTTTGGCCAAGTATTGAAAAGGTTTGCAGGCTCTGCAAGCCTTTTTTTACTTTTAGGCATTTCGAATTCTATCTAAAGCCTAATATTCCTGAACTCCACCTCAATTAAATTCGTCCTTGCCCACCAAAAGTAGCTGATCCTCGCTCGATTTGTTTTTTTAACTCAGTAAACCTGGTGGCCTATTTCGGTAATTGGCACATTAAGAAGTATCGAGACCTTATTTACTTACCGGTAAAATAGCAGATCACCATCTTTTCATTATTCAAAAATTCAATCCAGAGTTTGCATTTCATTTCCTGACTAGAGATAAAACTGCCTCAAATTCAATCGCCATATTAAATATAACTCATTGACTATCTAAGTACTAACTATCAATCATTATTCCCTAGACTTTCTTGCTTTTTTCTCTTCCGAAATGCTTCGGCGTTGACAAATACGAGGGCTATCACTTAAACCAGGTTTGACCTGAAATTTCTGTCTTGATAAGGAAATAACAGCTGCCACTTGAGTCAATATTCGCAAGATCTGGGAGAAAATCATAGTCAAAACAATCAAACTTCTGAAGAGAATTCTACTTTTCTTCTTTCGATTGATAAAATTTTATTCTGATTTTTCTTGTTTAACCAATATTTTTTTTTCAGCTATTCATCTACAAAACTCATCATTAAATACTTGATTATTTGTTGATAATACCTTTTTGTTTAATGTTTAAATATTTTTGTTAAACAATTTTTATTCTGTTTTTATTTTACTTCAAAAATTTATCCTAATTCAATTAATCCTTAATCAACCTTTATGAACGTTACCTTAGCAGCGGAACTGGTGGGACTGGACCGCATCATCAACAGTGATCCGATAGCGATCACCTTCTTTATTGGCTATATGGCCATGTTTGCATCTTCGGTGTTCTTCTGTGTGGAAAGAGGTTCAGTGGACGGGAAATGGAAGCTCTCCCTTCTCGTATCCGGTCTGATCACGGGCATCGCAGCAGTACACTATTACTACATGAGGGATTTTTACCTGCAGACCGGCGCTAGCTTTTGTTCTTCGTTTTAATTTCTCTGATTTCCTTTCCACACATTATATATGGATAGTTATATCAGAAAAGCGACTTAGAATTGCCCGGTGCTGAGCATGACCAAATTGCAGGCGGAAAATGCATCTATTCCAGCTTCTTTGGCTTTTTGGAAAAATTCAGGATTCTCCGTTCCCGGATTAAAAATAATCCGTTTGGGTTGCAAACTGATCAGATAATCGATCCATTCGGTTTGATTGTCAGGGCCAATGTAGAGTGTAATGGTATGAATCCCTTCCAATCTTGGCTTCGATCTGAGATCCAGTATTTTTCTTCCAAAAACCTCACCTGTTTTGATCCCAATCGGAACAAACTCAAACCCGTGCTGATCTAGCATCTTTGCCGCCACAAATGCGTACCGGGATGGATTATTTGTGGCCCCAACGATCAGGGTCTTGCGATCCTCAGACTTGCCGACTTCCATAATTTTTATCCCGCTCAAAAGTATCCATATGGCGGTGCTTTTTGCTTTCGTAGATATCCGAAAGGGTGATCATAATCCCTGTCTCCTCCACCTCACCAAACTCGTCATTCAGCGCCGTACCAAAAGTCCTCATGGTTGGTGAAAGATTCATGTAAGTATTGATCAGTGGGGGAATATTTTCTCCCAAAGCCCTGATTTTGCCATTGAGCAGCTTGTATCCTTCTTTATAATCCAGTCCTTCAAATGGATTTGGCTGGTGGAGAATGTCGGTCTCATAGGTTAAGTGAAGGTTTTGCTTAGGACTAACAAGTCCCTCATGATCAGGAAAATAATGATTCATAAAGAAAAGTAAAAGATCCCGTCCTTCCCGATTGAAATGGGGATACATGGTCACTTTCCCAAAGAGATACTTTACGTCAGGATTGAGCAAAACAACTGCGCCTAATCCATCCCAAAGATTGTCGAGGCTGAAAATCCCTTTCCTGTTATCCAGACCTGGCTGATATTTTGGCTGGACAAAAGATCTACCCAACTCCAGCGTGAAGGGGATAAATTCTTTGATAAACTTCTCAGAAAAATCGAATAGATGAGTCGTGGATAGGTTGATCGAGCCATCAGGAAGAATGGCATTTTTGCACATGATCAGTCGATAACCGGCTACTATTTCGTCATCCTCTGGGTTCCAAGTGATCAGCTGATCGTAGCATTTTTCGCAGGTGTCATTATCATCCAGATCCAAGGCCATACCTGTACCTCCTCCTGCCGCCCTAAACGTCAACTCCCGAAGTCGTCCAATTTCCCTGACCACATTCGGTGCATTATGGTGGTTGACCAGATACACCAAGTTGTCACCATTGTTGGTATGCCGTAAAAATCGCTCTTGAGTTAGCTCTTTTTTCAACAATTCCCGGGAAACCGGTGGGATGATCGATTCGAGTTTATGCATTTGATCCTAATTTATAGGCCTCATCTTTGATTTTTACTGCCCAGGAAGCATCATTTTTGGGATGATCAAACTGAGTGTGGGGAATTGGCTTTCCGAT
>VFQM010002128.1_pt1 | contig 15452 bp, 11 predicted proteins | sample 3512391 | NCBI WGS metagenome assembly VFQM01 (sample SAMN10412369, study PRJNA504923) | tailings metagenome | isolation source: Replicate 1 from Balatoc abandoned mine | place: Philippines
ATTTTTCTGATGAACCACGCGCTTGCAATTCGAATTTTACCCTAACATCCAAATCACTTTTTGCTTTGGTTACTTGGTAGCCATCATTTTCAAATGATTTTTTTAATTCTGCATATTCAAAAAGATTATCCTGGTCAGCCACAATAATGTGTTGCTTGTGACTAGAGACAACCAGTTTTTTATATTTATCAATCCAGTTACTCATGAACAATGTTTACCATCAAAAGACATGATAACGAAGGCACTATCTGACTGGCAGATATAAATGTAGTTTCCCAATTCTCTTTTTCTTTATAAAGCCGATTTAACCGGGACTGCTTAATATTTTCTATTCCTATTCGTCTCATTTGTTTCTCTTGAAAAACGAAGGACTTTTCTTTATCATTTTTAATTTTTACAGTATTTGAAAGTATGCTCTTCTCAAATTCTTCATATTTCACTTGCAGCAATTCTTCGGCTTTTTTTGAAACTCTACTAAACACTTGTCGTGATTCTTCTATCGGGAGAACTCCAACGCAATCAAAAAAATCATTTTCCTGAATAAGCTTATCCCAAACACTCTGAGCAAACGCTGAAAAATTCTCTCCCTCAGAAGAAATGAAGATAGGTTGAATAACCTGGCTTGTCTCGAATTGATTTTTCACTTCAAGGTGCCAGAGAGACCATTGACCAGGAGTGGAATTTCCTTGCTTTATCTTTACATTAGGTATCTGCTGTGAATCTGTGTACGGAATCGCTTCCTTCAATATCGTCTGAATAATTTCATGCTGTAAAGAAATCGGTTCAGGAATTGGGTTATTAACACTTTCTCTTACATTAAAAGTGTATATGCTTTCTTTATACCCAGGAAATTTGAATCTAATACCATCTAGCAAACTATGATATGCTATGCCTTTTGTTTGAAGGTAGTTTTTAGTTAACCCTTCTAACCACTTTGGCAGAGGACTATGTTTAATGGCATCAACTTTATCGGCCTTTATATCTTTAGATGCTAATGTCGGTAATGCACCCTCAGTTGTTTTATACTCCTTTAACTTACTCTTGATTTCATCTAACCAATTATTACTTTCTTGCTCAAACTTCGCAGGGTTTAACAAAGACGTGAGATACAACCGATTTAATTGATCGCGTTCTAAAGTGCTATCCAACACATCCGATGTCTTGTCGATTCCTAACTCATTCATTATTTGAGTGAGCTTAGTTTCAACAACTTCATACACTCGCTTATCTACGGAATTGTCAAGCATCATATTTAGTGCAAGCACCTCAAATGATTGGCCTATACGATCCACCCGACCAATTCTTTGTTCCAATACCATCGGATTCCAGGGCATGTCATAGTTTATGACAATATGGGCGAACTGCATATTCAGTGATTCACCTGCCGCATCTGTACATATTAATATTTGAGCACCTTCTTTAAATAATTTTAATGCATTTACACGCTGGTCAAAATCCATTGAACCATTGATAGCTTCACAGATATACCCACCCTTTTCTTCCAGCACTTTCTTCAACATGAATTGCGTACTCGTGAACTCCGTGAAGATTAAGAATTTCAAATCAGGGTTTTGCTCTGTTCTCTTTAGTTCCTGTAATTTGGTTAGTAGAAAATCAACCTTCGCATCGGTTTCTTTATCCAGGCAATCTTTAGCATCACGAATTAAACCTTGAAGAATGCTCAACTCTGTGTCGTAGTTAGCTTGAGTCTCCTCAACTAAAGAGAATATCTTTTGCTCAAAATCCATTTCCAGTTGACCCTCGTAACCATACTCCTCCAGATTGTTTATGATGTGCTCTTTGTTTACCTCTTGTCGTTCTCCGGAAAGTCGCTCAGCTCGCTTCTGCATAGCGTCCAAAATCGCCTGGGTAGAACTACTCATCATGCGCTGAAACAATATCATCACAAAACCATAAGAAGTATTCTTGGTTTGTTGCGCTAGGTTAAAGCCGCTGACTACGTACTCCGTAACCGCATCATACAGTGCTTTCTGTTTTCGGTGGATTACACCATCATAGATTACTTCTATCTTTTTTGTATGCCGCTTATTGAAAAGTGTTTTTCCGTTATAGTCAATGGCTTGTCTCTTTTCAGTACGAACTACATAAGGCTCAAGTTCAGGAATGGATGGCATTCCTTCTCCAGCAAAAGCATCCGCATTTAATAATTGAAGTATTCTTCTAAAATGATCGCTTTTACCTCTATGAGGGGTTGCTGAAAGTAAAAGCACATTTGGAATGGCATTGCATAAAATATCGGCCATTTGATAACGACCAACTTGGGTATTGCTTCCACCAACTTTATGACACTCATCTATCACTAGCAAGTCAAACTCAGCTTCAATTACGTTTTGAACACGATAGCGATTATACTCTTCTACTTTTTGTTTGCTCCAACCTTGCCTTGTCTCAATTGGCTTAAGCGCATCCATTGAAACAATAATTTGATTGTGTTGTGTAAACAAATTAATGTCATTGTCGACTTCAAGACGCGCAAAGGTTCTACTTACTGTATTGATATAATCTGTGTCGTAAATATGAAATACTTCATTGAAGTGTTTCTTCATTTCTTGTTGCCATTGGCCCATAGCAGACTTAGGAACAACTACTAATGTACGCTTTGCTATTCCTCTCAACTTAAGCTCCTTCAAGATGAGACCAGTTTCTATGGTTTTACCCATACCTACTTCATCTGCAATTAAGTAACGGAGAAACTGACCCGACATCACTTTCTCCAGGGCTAGTATTTGATGTGGCAATGGAACAATATTGCTCTCAATAGGAGCCAGCATAGATTGTTTAAAGACTTCGCTTTTTATTTTAGCAGCGATGGCTTTAAAAGCTATTTCAGAATCGGTGGGGATTTTCTTTTCATCAGACAATTCAGAAAATGGAACTGACTTGATTTCACCAGTAGATAATATTTTTATATCAACTATTTGTTTACCAAATACTGATCTTTTAGAAAGTATATCTACCTCTTTCCCTTGAAATTTCATTTTGATAACCTGATTGAGTGTGTTGATATTTTTGCATCACTAATTTTAGTGCCATTCCAACCAAAAGAACCAAGATGTGTCCCATCAGAATCACACAATTCAAACCCTCCGTTTTCTACATCAATTGAGATAAATCGAATGGCGTTTCCAGCACCAGCAGAATAGATATCTCGAATTTTAACCCCACTGGAATTTATACTACTTATATTCTCGTTAAAGGAATATCCATTAGTGAAGCAAAAATACTTACCATATTTTCTGTAAACAGCAACCGCTTCACCAGACGATTTACAATTATCAATTTCAGCTTGACATTTAGCTCTATACTCTTCTTCAGCAACTTTGTGATTCGGAAATGGAGTAATACTTGGATTCCAATTTTTTAATTCAAGGTATTTGTAAGTCAGCAAGAATAAAAACTCTTCAGTACGAGCGGATTCTAAATTCAATCCCGAAAAATTCAAAGCTTGAGTTCTTTGGAAGTTTGCTGTAGTAGTATACGCCTTAAGGTCAATTTTTGATCTACTCCAATTTGAGTGGCTATTGAAACTGTAAAATGAACCTAACTCCTCTTTTGAATACGTGATTACCTTTGCGCCCAAACTTTCGGACTCTTGCTCATCTATGACAATTGATACCCTCAAGTATCGGTCGTTAACTGCTTCATGTTTGTTACTTAATTCATCAATACTAGCACAATCAATTAACCCACTAAACAATGCCTGGGTCTCCCAATCAGAATTACTATATATAAACGTAAATAACCTTGAACCAAATTCAGTTTGACTAAAATTTATAGTCAAATGCAACTTCAGTTGGCTATCCCAAAATTTCCTTTTTGATAACAAAATAAAATCAGACAAAACATTATCAACGTATGGTGATAGTTGATTTTGATCAAAAACCGCTGGAATGGATATTTCATTTAGAATCGCTCTCATTTCTTACGGTAATAAGTTGAAACAAAGCGTTATTCCATTCGTCAAAAAAACCATTTGGAAACTCAGTCAATTTTGCACTCTCCAATATTTTTATATTTGAAATCTGTGACTTATGATTAGGATCAGCCTTTGGCCTATCAAAATAGAAAATCTCAATTTTGTTATTTTTAATCTGGTTATTCTTTACAGATAATCTAATACCATTAAGAATATGGTCACTATGAGTTTCTATAAGCAATTGAACACCATGTTCCGCTGCTATTGCTGCAAGAGTTCCAATTTTACTTTGACCTTTAGGGTGTAAATGAGCTTCAGGATTTTCGAGTATGATAATATCTCCCGGTTGAGAAGTTAGAATAGAGATTAAAATAGACAACACATAAGTTAATCCGAATCCTACATTGATAGGTCTAAACTCATTTGTTATTACGTTATCAGGACCAGAATCAAATTGAATTACAAGTCGAATAGCCTCAATGTCTGTATTTGGAAAGATTGTTATTTTAACACCAGGGCTTATCTCTCCTAACCAGGCATTTACATTGTCCAGAATATTTAAAGTTTTTGAGTGCTCATGTTTTAGTTCAGGAATTCGTAAATCATTTCCTGACATTAAAGATAAATACTGAATTGAGTAGTCACCCTTGTTTCCTAATCTCCTTCTTCTTACCCTTTCTAAACTCCCAATCTCGTATGAAAGCTGAGGCCCAATTCTTTCAGCGCTTATATAGACAAAATTATCAGTGAACAAATTAGTATTGAAAAAATTCCCTGTTTTAACAAGGCTACCCTTGAGTATATCTGATTTGTCAGGGTCTATGTCTTGCCGATCCCAATATAATTCCCATGTTGCCTTTTCAGAATTATCTATTAATTCAAATACTACCTTTTTCTCACCAGTTGAATATTGAGCAAAGATGTCTTTTCCATAACCGAGACGAATTAAATCTCCATTTAATAAAATCTCACCAGAATAATTAATTGAATTACTAAGGAACGATTGCCTCATTAATAACAAAGATTGAAGCAAGGTGGATTTCCCCATCCCATTTAACCCTGTAAACAAATTTAGATTCGAGAGCCTAAAAGTATACTCTCCAATTGTCTTGAATTTCTCGATTCTAATTTGATCAATCATTTTACTGTTTCCTTTAATAATTTATTAACCAAATCAAATCTATCTGTTATCGCTTGCTTATCAGAAGTATGAATTGAAATCGAATCAATATATTTTGCGTCAGCAAGCACTTCCTTATAACCCTCAATAAATTTTTCCCTTCTGGATAACAGTGTCTCTCGTTCAGAATCATTGAGTTTTGAAATGCAAGTAGTTAAGCACTCAAAAATCGCTTTGTTAACTTTATAGTTCTTTGATACCTCATCGAATACCTGTCTAGTAAATGCATTCTTCCCAAGAAGTTGATGGGTTGTATTCAATCCACTTACAAACTCCTTTGTAAGAGACTCCATTTTTACATTGTCTATTCTGCCAATTTCCTCCATTGCAGAATCAAGAAAATGATACATGGGGGGTTGATACTTTTCATAAGACTTGAATCTAAATGCTAAGTATCTAAGACATAGTTCGCGATCATCCATTCTGCGACTATTCAATCGGGTAAGCATTTTGAAAGGCTCTATTTCAGACAATTTCTTAAGAAATTGCGCAGGCTTACCTTGGTTAATCGCGTGCCTTATTTCTTGTTTTGTTAGCTTTAATCCTCCTGTATTTACTCTCTCAAATATTCTATACTTAACTTCTTTTGGAGTTCCCGGTCTAATCAAAATTAAAATTACTTGAGCATTGCGTATGGTTCTTTGCATCGGCTCTGGTAACTCATCAAACGTTTTGTTTTCAAATTTCTCTCTGTCAAGAAATTCTAATCCTTTCAAACGTAAAGGTTCGTTCTTATCTACAATAAATTTTCTAATAGTAGAAAGCCTTTGAAGGCCATCTATTACTTGCCACTTCTTCTTAGTTGTAGTGTCGAAATAAAAGGCAGGTAATGGAAATCTAATTAATATTGATTCAATAAGCCTACTCATTTGAACTTGCGACCAAAGATCCTTTGATCTTTGAAATTCTGTATTTAAATCAATTATTCCTGAGTTTGGATCAAAATCATCATCGACCTCCAGCTTATTGAGATCATATTCCATCTTATACAATAAGAAGTCAATATTTTGTTGCTCCACAGAAATATCAATATCCCTTGGGTCAAATGTCTTTAATGGATATCCTTCATCTGATTTATCCGAAGGATCAGGATCAGTTTGACTTTCTAATGTGTCCTCGTAATCTTCCATATTCCTATTATTAAACTCTATCCTTAGCTATATCGTAGTACATCAACAATTGCTCATCTTCCAGCAAAATGTTTTGGGGAATCATATCACCCAGTGAAACAATGGTTTTGAAATCCTTTTGCTCCCAGCAATTTTTAAATCCTGCGCGAAGTGCCTCAACTCGAACCTCTTTAAGTTTTTTCGCTTTTGGTTGGCTGATAGCAGCTACATAAGTATTGAACTCCTTAAGTAGAACTTTTGTACGAAGTGCCTCTCTGTCTTTTGCTTCATTGGGATTGGGTGTACGCCATTTGCCATCGGCATCCTGAATGAAACTCTCTGTTAAAATATCATTCAACTCAGGTAGTAAATCACCCTTTCTTAGCGCTTGTGTCGCAACTTTCCAATCATTAGTAATATCCTGGTATTTCTGTTTTGATTTTCTTAACCTCTCCTTCAACCATTCAATTGCATCAGCCTCGTTAGTAACAATCAAGGACAGTTGAATAAACTCAGGCGCCTTAGCTTTTTTATCATCATACTCTGCTGCTTGCTCAGCAGTAAAGAACATTCCATCTCTTTCAGTAAAGCGTTGTTTTATTCCATCTTGAAAGTCTTTAGAATCTATTGGAATTGGTAAACCTCGCATTAAATAAAATGTAATCAGACGATCATAAAGAATTTTTAGACTACGTTCAATAATTGCTGCGGTGTTATTATCCTTTTTGAGATGAACTGGAAGATGGTGTAAATGTTCAGTAACAAAATCCCAAACAATAACTCCATCTTTATTGGATTTGAATGTATTTTCAAATTCAATTGTAGGCTTATAGCAACTAATAACGAGGTCTTGCTTAACTGCTGTTGGTGATGTAACGGCTTTAAAACTTTCCTTTTGCTTGTCAAGTGCTGCTACATTTGCTATTATAAAACCTGCCTTCTGTAAGGAAGATTGAATGGCATTCCAGATTGCAGCACTTGTGTTGCTAAACTCAACCGTCATCCATTTCCCCGATTTTAAAATTCTATAATACTCGGCAAAACTTTTACTCATTAAATCCTGGTATTCAAGAGTAGATTTATTTTGAGTATTATTTTCAATCGCCTCTAACTTATTGTTCGTCTTAACTTTTAGCCATGCTTCGGCAATAAAATTCAATTCCGAGTACATTAAGTTTGCTCCAAAGGGGGGATCGGTAAATATATAATCAATTGAATCTGAAGGGAACTCAAATAATTTTGTAGCTGATTGTACACCTATAAGGCAATTTCCAACCTTATTGGGGAAGGTAATTTTAGCCTTATCCTTAATAGCAGATTCGAGAAGTTTAATTGCGTTAAGTTCCTTTACTAATGAGGGCATATATAATGTTCCTGACATTGGGCCACCACCAGCACCCCATACGCCACTTTGATAAGTGTAGCGATATAATTTTGTATTTTGAAAGGCGATTTTGGTTATAAGTATATAAAACTCTGAAGAAGGTGATAATTCTCTAAATCGGCTAATTACAAATAAGTTTCTATCGGTGTAGAAATGATGCACATTTGTAACTCCTGCATGTACTCCAGATCTCCATGTATCACCCCATGATTCACCCTTATCCATCATTAAATTGTTGGGAAACCAATTAGGATTGGGAAATGATTTTATTTTACTAATCAACTCTAAATCGTATTTATCAGGTTGTTTTTCGTATCGTTTAGTTCCTAGTGAATAATTAATATGAACTGGGACTGTTTTTGTTTTCCGAATTGTACTATTAAGAACATAGTCATACTCAGTAACCCAAGCTTTTTCTATCTCTCGTTTCTTTAAAACCTTGCTGCAATGAGGACAAGAAAACTCTTCTAATACTTTACCAGCATCTTTGTCAACAGCATTGTCCCAAAATACAACTTCACCTGAACACTGATTACATACGAAAACATCGCTCCATACAACATAATTAATATTTCCAGTACCACCGTTAGAGTGTTTGGTTTCAAACATCCACTTACATTCAGCATTAATTTGTTGAATTATTTGTTTTGCTCTTTCAATAAAGTCCGCTAAAGAAACGGGCAAATTATAACTTGATGATATAAATGATGCCAATGGTGAAAGGTCACTAATTATAGAATTTCGTGCCCCCCATAATGGTTGATTAAAACCCATTTCAGAGAACTCCTTTTCTATTTTTAATTTAGTTGCTACATCAGGATTTGAACACATTCTTGAAGCAACACCTGTCATTCCAGTTCCTGCAAAACCATCAAAAATAATATCCCCAGGTTGTGTGTAATGCAATAAATACTTCATTATTGCCTTGTGTGGAACTTTTGTAGGATATGGATGATATAAATAAATTGGATCATATTTTCCTTCACTTACATCACTTGCATAAGGTTCATCAACTTGAAAATTTCTCTTTCTGCTCTTTATGTTTTCTTTTTCCTTCTCCCATTCTGCAATAAAATCATTCAGCCAAGGGTTTGGGCAAGCGGTGTAGTAAGGAGGATCGCTTAGATTGATGATGTCTTCATCCTCACCAATAGGAAATCCTTCTATCTTCTTTAGTTCAGGAAGCTTCTTACGAAGTTCATCGCGGAAGAATTCTCTCCGTTCCTCTTCCGAAGTAAATGTTTTCCCTAAGCATTCAATTTTTTCGGTCACTGCCTTCATAGATTAAGCGTTACTTAATAATAATCCTCACTTTATTTCTTTCCTTTCCAACGCATAGACTATCAATGTAGGCAGTAAGCGTACTAATTGCTTCTTGAGGCGTAAGCGGTTTATTCAACTGCTTTCGAATATCCTCCATCGTTATCTCTACCTTATCAATACCCTGGGCAAACTGCGCAATCAGGTTTCTAAGCTTAGGAGCATTATCAGAAGTGAGTTCCGTCTTAGCCGTGCGAAAATCTTCCACCAATTTTCTATCCTCAACTTTCAAAATATCCATGTTCTCTTGCACAGAAGGATCTTTGAATACTGAACGCATGGCTGCTGTCCATTTCCCCAAAATTTCATCCAGTTGCTCTTCTAACTGAAGAATATTATAGGTTGGCTTACCATAATATTCACGTGGATTAAAATCATGGTAAGGTTCTGTTAATACGATCGCTTTGGTCAATGCCGGATCAGCCTCGCGAAGTGATACAATACTATTCAACCAATTCTGATATTCTGTAGCGGTAATAAACTCAGAGTCTTTGATAATATCGCACACTCGTTTCTTCTCGCTTGCCATAATTCGTTCCTTAGCCAGGGCGTCTTTTTTTATTAGACGGCAACGCGTGTATTGATTCAGGTAGTACTCAGCATAACGGTCAATTAAAGAATTGAGAAGCGCTTCATACTTTTTAATATCCGAATCCTTTGAGGAAGATACGACACTTGGCAAATCATCAATAGCTCCTTTAATATCATCATACAGTGGCTTCTCCTCCTGCACAACATACGATTGAGCAGTGTATAGATACCCTACTAGTCGTTCAAATTTTTCTGCCTTGTCCTTTAACTTGTCAATAAGGTCACAATATGGATATGCTTTAAATGCTGTTAGCAATTCCTCCTCTGTAAACTTGAATGCTTTTAATTTGCCATAAGAATTATAAGCTTGAATATTATCCAGAACAGTACCAAGGGTTTCTAACTCTGTTTTCATTCTTACGCTGTCCTCCTCACTTAACAAAGGAACGTTTCTGCACTTCAGTCCTTGTACTAAAATTGCCTTAGTCTTAACAGCTCTTTCTGCTTTTGTTTTTGCCTCAGTAATAATCTTACTAATAGTTTCTGCTTTGTCTAACTCGGATGTATAATCAGGTAAGCCTAAGCAAGTAAAGAGTGCTTTCAGGTTTTTAATTGGAATTCCTTGAGGTTGCTTTACGTGTTGAAATGTGAAGTAGTCCTCTTCAGAAAGTGTTAATACTGATTCAATATTAGTCGCAGAGATATTCTTGCTGCCTGACCAGTTTATTTCAATATCGCCTTTGAATGCAAGTGCTGATAAGACAATGAATTCTAACTGATAATCAATATTAAAATCAACTGAATACCAGAGGTTGGCAGGTGCATAGTGTGCCCATATAATATCTGATCGATTTAAAACAGAACCAGAACCAGCTTCTTTCAATTTCTTCTTAATACTCTCTGCATACTTACTGTTATCTGTAACAATAGTTTGTCCACTCCATAAGCCAAGTCCGCTTAATATTGCTTCACCGTCTCGGTTCGCTTGAGAGGTAGTAGTAATTTTCTTGAGTGCAGCTTTGATTCTGCCATCAAAATTATCCTTCGTTAAAGGTTGCAGTAAATCGGTGAAAGCGGGGTAGTGTGGGTATTTATCATTAAACGTTTTATTCAACACTTTTGCGGCCACACTTCGAAAAATCATTTCTTTAGTTGAACCTTCTCCTAACAACGGATACGATTTAAGAGATTTACTTTCTCCCTTATAAATCACTTTTGTTTTATCAGCATATTCTTTGTCAAAGAGGGAAATCGCTTTGCGCTGATATTCTTCTATCTGGCTGCTGAATAATTGTTTTTGATTAGTGGGTGCCGATGCGTGTTTAGCTTTAGCGGCACCATATAGACAAATAGTATCCTTAAATTCATCAGACAACCCTGCAACATCAAAATACACTTCGTCTGCTTCATCATTTCTATTGATAGCATTAAACAATGGGCAGAAGAAAATATAATACTGTTGTATCGGTTCGGTAGTGCTTCTCTCATTGGGATTGCCAAAGAAAATATAACCAAGCCGGAAACTCTTCTTATCAATCCACTCCAACGAATGTTGCCAAATCTTAAATCCAGACCTGTAAGAATCTTGCTGAATTTCTAGTACGTATTGCAGGAAGTCAAAGTAGTATTGGTCAGCCTGGTCTGTATCTTTTTTAATAACCTCATCGGCATAATCCCTTATTAATTGTGGTATGTTGATTCCACCCTCTGTCCGTATGTAGAAGTCGGAACTAATTGTATCCAAATCAATATACTGACCAGCGGTAGCCGTCACCAATTGCTTTGCCGTGCTATCAATTGCCGCTAATAGTAATTCCGGTTCATCCACTCCAGGTATTGTTACACACAAATCTTCTTTAAGACTGTGTGCATTCGCTCCATTTCGTTTATCTAAGTCATCACACAAAATACGGATGGCCAACGCTTGTGAAATACTTTGTGCTATTTCTTTCCGGTTCGCTCTTGCTCCAGTAAAATGACTAGACACTCTACCGGAAATAATATCAACCTTATCCCTTACTATACGAATATCAGGAATTGCCAACATAGCTGGGTTACTCGCCAAGTCTGGCCAATAAGTATCATAGGTAATCAGTCCTGGGTTATTAGAAGGAACTTCATTTTCCAAAATATTCTCAAACTTCACTGAGAGCACTTTCAGAATCTCTCGTTGGCTTTTACCGTGCTTTATTTTTTCGAAGTAGCTGACATAATTTGGATGCACTGGAAACAGGTCAATGAATTCATTGAGATTAGTATTTATCCCTTCGAATAAGTGAGCGAACTTCAATAGGTGCTCTCTAATCTTTTTCTTTTGGTGAATGTCTTTCTTTAGCAGACGTTCTTTTACTACATAAGACACATCCTCCTTTGTTATAATCAGGTCAGCGTAACGGTCTTCAATCTTATTGAGCATGTCAGCCTGGAATTGAAACTCCGGTGAGCGGTACAACAATTCCTGTACACCAAACATCAGTTTGAACCTGGAATTATCACAAGCCTCACCCAATTGGCGCAAAAGCATCAAATCATTGTTCAATTCATTTGGCTTCCTCCCTTTCAAATATTCCAATAGCTCATCGATGACTATTAGAAAATGATGTTTTGGAAATTTGGCTTCAAACTCAGCCATCATCTGCTGCACCAGTTCCTTCCAGCTAAAATGTGAATCATCATCGAATTTGAAATTGATGCCTTCTTTTTTGAGGTATCGTTCAACCTGGGCAAAGACAATATCTTTCAAAGGCTTATCGGTCCCTATTTCAAAGCGAAGCACTTTGTACTTTCCTGCGATTGATTTGAATTCCTTCTTTAACTCATCATTCTGAACGTGCTTGACCAAATCAGTATTCTCCGCAATAGCAGACACAAGTGACATCAAGTGCGATTTACCCGTACCATAACTACCTACTACTTGGATGCCTTTCGTTTCATAGCTTGGCTCAGTTGCTAAATTTTTGATTATAATTTCGCGTAAATCTTCTTGCATTTTTTTAGAGAACACGAATGTCTTTACAAGATTCTCTGCTACCGAATGATCTTCGGCTTTAACCAATTTTACAACCGTGGTGATGGGTTCAAATTTGATAAGCTCTTTATACTGCATAATGGAGTCTTTTTAATTGCGTATCTGAAAAATCGAGTGAATAGTTTTGATTTTGTGATGGCCAGTTTAATACGTTTGGTAATTCAGATTGATTTTCCCAAATGATTATTAATGCTGCCGATTTAGAAAACTCTTTAAGTAATTGAGAAGCGTTTAACTTAAGTACCGGTTCTAATAATATTCCCAGGTTGTGAATAGCCACAACTTCATTAGCTGAACCTTCAATTCTGGTCTTCGTCTCTTCTAACAATTTCTTGGTGTATTCATAAACATCAATATTGAGGTAGCTATAGTCTTCTAGTGAATCAATATATTTTGAAAGCTCTTTGCCTACATTAAGTACACCGATATTTTGCGATTGAATAAAGGCGATACACTCATCTACATTTTGAGGTGTACACATTAAGGTGTAGAGCTTATAGCGGTCATTCGATGTTTTTATATCATTAATTGAATAGGTGCTCATGCTAAACCTTATTTCTCTTTAAGTCTCTTCTTCATAAATGAGTGTACTACCTCTATTGACTTCATGCCCACCTGTTCATCCTTCACGACATCATATACTTTATCAGCTAACCAAAGGGTAAGAAGTTCATCTTCTGTTATGCTTAAAACTTGTGCGAGCTTTTTTAGATGATGTCTGCTTACCGGCTTTTCATTACTTTCCATTTTGCTTATGTAAGCAGTGTCTACCTCCAACTCCGCTGCTACCTGACGCTGAACTAAGCCTTTGGCCTCTCTCAGCACTTTCAGTTTTTCACCCAGCATATATTACCATATTTGGTCTTGTCCATAAAAGGTCTAATTTAGGAATAATTGCCATATAATCTAATATAAATTGGCGCTTGAACTTATACTCAATGGGTGTGCTTGAGGTGATAGTAGGTCACAGAGTAATCAGGCTGTAGCCTGATAAATCAATTCAAAATGTCAGGCTAAGCCTGATAGACCATCTTCAAATTTCCGACACTGCACCGCAATTGCTGCTAGCTGGCCTCAAATCTCACCGAACAGCCTGAATTGAGTTGCGTAAAACTCTAACTTATTGATTACCTGTTTATTCTAATAATTTTAGATAAATTTACTTTTAAATGAATTTTTGTATAGATTCATGTGTTACTTTTGCAACCTATTTTACTTATAAGTGAATTTTGAAATAGTTAGACTTTCGGACTTTAGCGGTAAAAAGGCTACTATTTATTCGGTTATCCAGGAGGATGAAGACTTAACGCTATTCGACCATTTTATTGAAGAAAATGAGAACGAGTATCCAGATGAAATCTTAGACATTGTAAAACGCATTAAAGCCATCGGCCATGCTACAGGCGCAAGAATTGACTTTTTCAAAGATAAAGAAGGTGTTCCAGGTGATGGGGTATGCGCTTTGTATGACAATCCCGATAGCAATCTTCGGCTGTATTGTATTCGATACGGCAATTGTGCCGTAATCCTAGGTGGTGGTGGCCCTAAACCAAAATCAATAAGGACACTTCAAGATGATCCAAAGCTTACCCAAGAAAATTATCAAATGCGGGATGTTTCACAAGTAATCATGAATGCCCTAAAAGAAAAAGAAATACGTTGGTCAAGTGATGGTATGGAATTAATAGGTGATTTAAAATTCACTCAAGATGAATAACGAAAAAGGAGCAAGAACGTACACAAGCAAAACCTTGCAGAAGGTTTTAGAAAAAGTCTCCCCAAAAGAGCAAAGGCGCACCGAACAACAAATGTTGTTGGCAGCCAAAATCGCAGATGCGATTGACGCTAAGGGCTGGTCGCGAAAAGAATTTGCTGAGCGATTGGACAAGTATCCTTCGGAAGTAACCAAGTGGTTGAGTGGCACTCACAATTTCACAGCCGATACTCTTTTTGATATTCAGGAAGAGCTTGGCATAAAGCTTATTGAAATTGAAAGCACAGTAAGCCGTGGGCCACAGTATGAAATTAAGGTCATGGTAACTGCACCAAGCCATTTCCCCACTACCTTCTTAAGTGACTATAAACACTTACATGTTTCCAAAACAACCAATATCAATTCCGAATTAAAAACTAAAGAGAAGGCATATGCCTGAAGAAAAAGATGATCTAATGCGCTTCCAACTCAGAGCGATTGAGTTGCATGAGCGATCGCTGGTTAAGCCAGCACCTGGTTTTACGGTGACTAATTTTCACTTCAATATCAACATTGAAAGTAATGTTGATACTACACAAAAAATAGTTCTGGTATTAACCAAGGTGAAAATCTTTGGCGATGACCAAACAACCGAGCTAGGATCATTAACAAGTGCTTGTGTATTCAGTCTTGGAAATTTTGATGCAGCCGTAAAGCTTCAGCCAAATAATTCATTTGAATTACCGGAAGGACTGGCGGATATATTAAATGCGGTTGCTTTATCGACTACAAGAGGAATAATGTTTTCTGAATTCAAAGGAACACTACTACATCATGCATTCCTTCCAATCGTAGATATCAAGGCACTGAAAAAGGAATTAATCAACAAATAATCTACATCATTCCTGAAATAAAACTTCAGGGAAATTCTAAACTCATTAAAATTTATCGGATTTAGGTACTCACACTACCTAAATTCAGTTCTTTTTAGAGTAACGCTCTGCCCTACCTCTGTTCCACACGGAACATTCATTCAAAATCGTTTACATTCCTTTACAATCTTTCACAAACTTTAATAAAGTTACACAGTCATTCACTACCGTTAACAATCGTTAACCTGCGCTTTGGGGTCGCTATATCTTTGACCCATGAACACAGCGATAAATCAAAATCATGGGATGGGCAATGGGATTGCCTTTCTTTTCGGAGCAGCATTTAATCTGCTGGCCAATGTAAATCTTTTATTTCTTCTGGACTATGCGCTGCAAGC
>VFQM010002129.1_pt1 | contig 15445 bp, 17 predicted proteins | sample 3512391 | NCBI WGS metagenome assembly VFQM01 (sample SAMN10412369, study PRJNA504923) | tailings metagenome | isolation source: Replicate 1 from Balatoc abandoned mine | place: Philippines
ACGAGATCTACCCGAACGGCATCTCGACCTCGCTGCCCTTCGACGTGCAGCTGGCGATCGTGCGCTCGATCAAGGGGCTGGAGCACTGCCACATCCTGCGCCCCGGCTACGCGATCGAATACGACTACTTCGACCCGCGCGGGCTGAAGTCCTCGTTTGAAACGAAAGCCATCCGCGGCCTGTTCTTCGCCGGCCAGATCAACGGTACCACCGGCTACGAGGAAGCTGCCGCGCAGGGTCTGCTCGCCGGCGCCAACGCCGCGCTCTACGTGCAGGAACGCGAGGCGTGGAGTCCGCGCCGCGACGAAGCCTACCTCGGCGTGCTGGTCGACGACCTGATCACGCGCGGCGTCTCCGAGCCGTACCGCATGTTCACCAGCCGCGCCGAATATCGCCTGAGCCTGCGCGAGGACAACGCCGATCTGCGCCTGACCGAGCAGGGCAGGGCGCTGGGGCTGGTCGATGACGTGCGCTGGGACGCCTTCAACCGCAAGCGCGATGCGATCGCCGCCGAGCAGGAGCGCCTGAAGGCGACCTGGGTGCGGCCGCAGACCTTGCCGCCGGCCGATGCCGAGCGCGTGCTGGGCAAGGGCATCGAACGGGAATACACCCTCTTCGACCTGCTGCGCCGGCCGGATGTCAGCTACGCGGCACTGATGACGCTGCCCGAAGCAGATTCCGGCATCACCGATCCGCTGGTCATCGAGCAGGTCGAGATCCAGGCCAAGTACCAGGGCTACATCGATCGTCAGCAGGACGAGGTAGCGCGCAATCTGGCGCATGAGGAAACCCTTTTGCCGGAAGGGCTCGACTACAGCACGGTGCCGGGCCTGTCGAAGGAAGTGCAGCAGAAACTGCTGCAGCACAAGCCGCAGACGCTGGGGCAGGCCTCGCGCATCCAGGGCATCACGCCGGCGGCGATCTCGCTGCTGCTGGTGCACCTGAAACGCATTGGCCCGGCCCGGGAAAAGAAAAGCGCATGAGCCGCGAGCAGCAACTGGCGGCGGGGCTGCGCGCCCTCGGGATCGAGCTGTCGGCCGAGGTGCAGGCGAAGCTGCTGGCCTATGCGGCCTTTCTGGAAAAGTGGAACCGCACCTACAGCCTGACCGCGCTGCGCGATCCGGCGCTGGCGGTCAGCCACCACCTGCTCGATTCGCTGGCGATCCTGCCCTACGTGGGGGAGGGGGGTCTGCTCGACGTTGGCAGCGGTGGCGGCCAGCCGGGCATTCCGCTGGCGATCGCGAAGCCGGAGCTGGCGGTGACCCTGCTCGATAGCAACAGCAAGAAGACGGCCTTTCTGCAGCAGGCGGCAATCGAGCTGTCGTTGAAGAACGTGCAGGTAGTGACGGAGCGGGTAGAGGCCTACCAGCCGGCAGCACCGTTCGCAGCGATTACCTCGCGCGCCTTTGCCGAACTGGCTGATTTCGTCGGCCTGACGCGGCATCTGCTGGCTCCCGGGGGCGAGTGGCTGGCAATGAAAGGGCAGCGTCCGGAAGCAGAAATGAATAAACTGCCGGCCGGGGTATCCGTAACGGCAGTGCACCGGCTCGACGTGCCGGGGGTGGATGGCGAACGCCATCTCGTCGTGATGAGGGAGTCATAAGCGTGGCGAAGGTTCTGGCGGTAACCAATCAGAAGGGCGGCGTCGGCAAGACCACGACCGCCGTCAATCTCTCGGCGAGTCTTGCGGCGCTCGGCCAGCGCGTGCTGATGATCGACCTCGATCCGCAGGGCAACGCGACGACCGGCTGCGGCGTGATGAAGCGCGAGGCGTTGCCGACCGTCTACCAGATCTTGATCGGCCGTTCGACGCTCGAGCAGGCGCGGATCAGGACCGAGTTCGGTTTCGACATCCTGCCGGCCAACCGCGAGCTGGCCGGTGCCGAGGTCGAGCTGATCGAGATCGACAACCGCGAGTTCCGCCTGCGCGATGCGCTCAACGCGGCCGGCGACCAGTACGATTTCGTGCTGCTGGATTGCCCGCCGGCCTTGAACATGCTGACCGTCAACGGTCTTGTCGCGGCCGAGGCGGTGATGATTCCGATGCAGTGCGAGTACTACGCACTGGAAGGCCTGACCGATCTGGTGACGACGCTCCGGAAAGTCCGTGCCAATCTGAACCCGGTACTGCAGATCGAGGGTCTTCTGCGGACGATGTACGATCCGCGCATGACATTGATGCAGCAGGTTTCCAGCGAACTGGAGAGCCATTTCGGCGAGAAGGTCTACCAGAGCATCATTCCGCGCAACGTGCGCCTTGCCGAGGCGCCGTCCTACGGCAAGCCGGTGATCGCCTTCGACCGCGCATCGAAGGGCGCGCAGGCCTATCTGCAGCTGGCGCAGGAAATGCTCGACCGGCGCGACGGCCGGATCGCCACCAGCCAACAGGGAGCACTGGCATGAGAATGAAGGGACTGGGCCGCGGCCTCGACGCGTTGCTGGCAGGCGACGAATCGAAGAAGGAAGTGCAGCGGTCGCTGCCGGTGGCTGCGTTGCAGCCCGGCAAGTATCAGCCGCGCACGCAGATGGACCCGTCCTCGCTGGAGGAGTTGGCCGCCTCGATTCGTGCGCAGGGATTGATGCAGCCGATCCTGGTGCGCCCGGTGGCGCCCGACCGCTACGAGATCATTGCCGGCGAGCGTCGCTGGCGTGCCGCGCAACTCGCTGGCCTCACCGATGTGCCGACGCTGATCCGGGAAATTCCCGATGATGCGGCGCTGGCGATGGCGCTGATCGAGAATATCCAGCGCGAGAACCTCAATCCGCTGGAAGAGGCACTCGGCCTGCAGCGCCTGGTCGACGAGTTCGCCATGACGCATCAGCAGGCCGCTGACGCCGTCGGGCGGTCGCGTCCGGCAGCATCCAATCTGCTCCGCCTGCTGCAGCTCGCGCAACCGGTGCAGGACATGCTGATGTCCGGCGAGATCGACATGGGTCATGCCCGTGCGCTGCTGCCGCTGGCTGGCGGGCTGCAGGTTGCGCTGGCGCAGCGGATTGCCCAGAAGGGCCTGTCGGTGCGTGAAGCAGAACGTCTGGTGCAACGCGAAATGGCGCCACCCTCGACAAAGGTGCCGCCGAAGCCCGATCGGGATCTGCTTCGTCTGCAGGAAGAACTGTCCGATTCGCTGGGCACCAGCGTCGGCATCAAAGCCAACCGCAAGGGTGCCGGCAAGCTGACTATCGAATTTTCTGATCTGGATCAGTTAGAAGGCCTGCTGACTCGGCTACGATAGCCGATTGCGCATTATGTGCACCGCAGCATAATTTGACTCTTGTAGAAGACTGGGTTAGACTGCTGCGGTTTTGGTCGGAGCATCCATTGCACCCGCAAGTCCGCTGGATCATAGGCTGGCAGGCAACGCTGACACTGATCGTGGCGGCCGCTGCTGCGGTGCAGGGTGGAATGAACGCTGCGTTGTCGGCTGTTGCCGGAGGCGGCATCGGGGTGGTGGCCAACCTCCTCTATGTCTGGCGGGCGATGCGCCTGTCGGCTGACGAGGCGGGCCGTACGGATCCGATGCGCGCGTACCGGGGGCAGGCAGCAGGGGAGGCGATCAAGTTTGCAGCGACGCTCGCAGGGTTTTCCCTGGTGTTCGTCAGCTACAAGAGTGTTGCGCCGATTCCGCTGTTCATCGGATATGCATCGACCTTCGTTATTTATTGGCTGGCGCTGACAAGACGGCGCTGACCTGAAACGGTTCTAGGGGATTGAGGGATCATCATGAGCGCTGAAGGCGGTCTGACCACAACAGGTTACATTCAACACCACCTGACCAACTTGGCGGTTTGTTCCGACGCCGCCAAGGATGCCGCCGGCCACTGCCACGGTTTCTGGACGTTCCACCTCGATACGCTGCTGGTTTCCGGCCTTCTCGGCCTTCTCGTCTTCGGCCTGATGGCGAAGGTGGCGAGCAAGGCAACCGCCGGCGTTCCCGGCGGCCTGCAGAACTTCGTCGAGATGGTCGTCAATCTGGTCGACCAGCAGGTGCGCGATACCTTCCATGGCAAGAGTGCCTTGGTTACCCCCCTCGCCATCACCATCTTCGTCTGGGTGTTCATCATGAACGCGATGGACCTGATCCCGGTTGATTTCCTGCCGGTAGCGGCCAGCGCCGTCGGTATCGACTACCTCAAGGTGGTGCCGACGACCGACCCGAACCTGACTTTCGCGATGTCGATCACGGTGTTCTTCATCATGATCTGGATGAACCTGAAGGTGAAGGGCTTCGGCGGCTACATGCACGAAATCTTCACGGCACCGTTCGGTGCCAAGCTGGCGCCGGTCAACTTCATCTTCCGCGTCGTCGAGGACATCGCCAAGCCGATCTCGCTGGCACTGCGTCTCTTCGGCAACATGTATGCCGGCGAAATGGTGTTCATCCTGATCGCGCTGCTCGGCCTGTACCAGCTGCCGCTGGCCTTGCCCTGGGCCCTGTTCCACATCCTGATCATCACGCTGCAGGCGTTCGTGTTCATGATGCTGACCATTGTGTATATGTCGATGGCCGCCGAGTCTCACTAAACACATAGATTTCGTTTCACAAACTGTTTTTCGATTAACCGCTACTTTCCAAACTTAGGAGTCAACATGGAACTCGCAACCGTCCTCTCCAACACCGCTATCGCTGTTGCCATCCTGATCGGCGCCGGCGCCCTCGGCACCGCCATCGGCTTCGGCATCCTCGGCGGCCGCTTCCTGGAAGGCGCTGCCCGTCAGCCGGAAATGATCCCGACGCTGCAGGTCAAGATGTTCATCGTCGCCGGTCTGCTCGACGCCGTCACCATGATCGGTGTCGGTATCGCTCTGTTCCTCCTGTTCGCCAACCCGTTCCTGGCCCTGATCAAGTAATCGCCCGGTCCCTAACAGAAAGGAGTCTGGCGTGAGCATTAACGCTACTCTGATTGGTCAGGCGATCTGGTTCGCGCTCTTCATCTTCATCACGATGAAGTATGTCTGGCCGCCGCTGCAAAAGGCGATGGCCGACCGCCAGAAGCAGATTGCCGATGGCCTGTCCGCCGCCGAGCGCGGCAAGCAGGAGCAGGAGATCGCTGCCAAGCGCTCTGCCGAAGCTCTGCGCGAAGCCAAGGAAAAGGCTGCCGAAGTGATCGCTGTCGCCGAAAAGCGTGCACAGCAGATCGTCGAGGAGTCCAAGGGTCAAGCCAAGGTCGAGGCCGACAAGGTTGTCGCCAACGCCAAGGCAGAGATCGAACAGGAAGTCGAACGTGCCAAGCAGCAGCTGCGTGAGCGTGTTGCCGAGCTGGCCGTTGCCGGTGCCGAGAAGATCCTGAAGAAGGAAATCAACGCCGCCGCGCATGCCGACATTCTTGGCTCGCTCAAGCAAGGTCTGTAACGCATATGGCTGAAACCGTCACCATTGCCCGGCCGTACGCCGAAGCGGTGTTCTCGCTGGCGCGCGAAAAAGGCGCGCTGGCGCAGTGGTCCGACCGTCTCGAAGCGCTGGCGAAATTCGTCGGCAACGCCGAGGTGGCCGCTGTCATCGACAACCCGAATGTGCGTCAGGAGCAGCTCATCGAGCTCTTCTCCGCGGCATGCGGCAAGGCAGATGACGGTCTGACCAACCTGCTGAAGCTGTTGGCCCAGAACGACCGGCTGACTGTTCTCCCCGAGATTGCCGGTCTCTACGAGACCTACAAGCGCGCCGAAGAGGGCACGCGTGATGGCGAGATCGTCTCTGCCTTCCCGCTGTCCGACGCCCAGGTTCGCGACGTCACCCCCGAGCTGGAAAAGCACTTCAAGTGTAAGCTCAACCTCACGGTCAAGGTCGATGAGTCCCTGATCGGCGGCATCGTGGTGACCGTTGGCGACCAGACGCTCGACACCTCCGTGCGCGGCAAGCTCGCGGCGATGGCCGTGGCGCTGAAAAACTAGGAGATTTCCATGCAGTTGAATCCATCCGAAATTAGCGAACTGATCAAGAGCAAGATCCAGAATCTGCAGGCGACCAGTGAAGTTCGCACCCAGGGCACGGTCGTTTCCGTGACCGACGGCATCTGCCGCGTCCATGGCCTCCAGGACGTCATGCAGGGCGAGATGCTGGAATTCCCGAACAACACGTTCGGCATGGCGCTGAACCTCGAGCGCGACTCCGTCGGTGCCGTGGTTCTGGGCGAGTACGAGCACATCGTCGAAGGCGACACCGTCAAGTGCACGGGCCGCATTCTCGAAGTGCCGGTCGGCCCCGAGCTGCTTGGCCGCGTCGTCAACTCGCTGGGCCAGCCGATCGACGGCAAGGGCCCGATCAATGCCAAGCAGACCGACAAGATCGAAAAGGTCGCTCCGGGCGTGATCTGGCGTAAGTCGGTGTCGCAGCCGGTGCAGACCGGTCTGAAGTGCGTCGACTCGATGGTGCCGGTCGGCCGTGGCCAGCGCGAGCTGATCATCGGCGACCGTCAGACGGGCAAGACCGCCGTCGCCGTCGATGCGATCATCAACCAGAAGGGCAAGGACCTGTTCTGTATCTACGTTGCCATCGGTCAGAAGGCCTCGACCGTTGCCAACGTCGTGCGCAAGCTGGAAGAGAACGGCGCGATGGAATACACCATCGTCGTTGCCGCCACCGCTTCCGAATCCGCTGCGCTGCAGTTCATCGCACCGTACGCCGGCTGCACGATGGGCGAGTACTTCCGCGACCGCGGCCAGGACGCCCTGATCATTTATGACGACTTGACCAAGCAGGCCTGGGGCTACCGTCAGGTTTCCCTGCTGCTGCGCCGTCCGCCGGGCCGTGAAGCCTACCCGGGCGACGTCTTCTACCTGCACTCCCGTCTGCTCGAGCGTGCCGCTCGCGTGTCGGAAGCCTGGGTCGAGAAGTGCACCAACGGCGAAGTCAAGGGCAAGACCGGGTCGCTGACCGCGCTGCCGGTGATCGAAACGCAGGCCGGCGACGTTTCCGCGTTCGTTCCGACCAACGTCATCTCGATTACCGACGGCCAGATCTTCCTGGAATCCGACCTGTTCAACGCCGGTATCCGCCCCGCCATCAACGCCGGTATCTCGGTGTCGCGAGTCGGTGGCGCTGCCCAGACCAAGCTGATCAAGAAGCTCGGCGGCGGTGTCCGTCTGGCACTGGCGCAGTACCGCGAACTGGCTGCCTTCGCGCAGTTTGCTTCCGACCTCGACGAAGCCACCCGCAAGCAGCTGGAGCGTGGTCGCCTCGTGACCGAGCTGATGAAGCAGCCGCAGTACTCGCCGATGAGCATTTCCGAAATGGCCGTGACGCTGTACGCCGCGGACAAGGGCTACTTCGACGACGTCGAAGTCAAGCGCGCGCTGGAATGCGAAAAGGCCATGATCGGCTACCTGAAGGCAAATTGTGCCGACCTCATGAACAAGATGGAGTCGACCGCGGAGCTGGACGCTGAAAGCGAGAAGCAACTCGCCGCCGGTATCCAGGCTTTCAAGGGCTCGTGGGCCTGATCGGCTAGGAGAACGCCATGCCTAGCGGCAAGGAAATTCGCAACAAGATCAAGAGCGTCGAAAACACGCGCAAGATCACCAAGGCCATGGAGATGGTGGCCGCATCCAAAATGCGCAAGGCGCAGGACCGGATGCGGGCTGCCCGCCCCTACGGCGACAAGATCCGGCGTGTGGCGGCGAACCTGTCGCATGCGATTGCCGAGTACAAGCACCCCTTCCTCGTCCGGCGCGAGCCGGTGAAGAAGGTGGGCCTGATCCTCGTCACGTCCGACAAGGGTCTCTGCGGTGGCCTCAACTCCAACGTGCTGCGCCTTGCGGTGCAGCGCATGAAGGAGTGGGAAGCCCAGGGGGCCGGCATCCAGGTGACCGCAATCGGCAACAAGGGTTTCGGCTTCATGCAACGTGCTGGTGCGCAGATCGTCTCGCACGCGACGGGCATGGGCGATACGCCGCACCTCGAAAAGCTGATCGGTCCGGTCAAGATCCAGCTCGACGCCTACGTCAAGGGCGACATCGACCAACTCTACATCGGCTACACGCGCTTCATCAACACGATGAAGCAGGAGCCGGTGATCGAGCAGTTGCTGCCGCTCTCGGGCGACGCCGTCGGCTCGGCCGAAACCAAGTGGGACTATGTCTACGAGCCGGACGCCAAGGAAGTTGTCGACGACCTGCTCATCCGCTACGTCGAAGCGCTGATTTACCAAGCGGTGGCCGAGAACATGGCTTCCGAGCAGAGCGCACGGATGGTGGCAATGAAGTCCGCTTCCGATAACGCCAAGAACGTGATCGGCGAACTCAAGCTCGTCTATAACAAGGCGCGCCAGGCAGCGATCACCAAAGAGCTGTCCGAGATCGTCGGCGGCGCCGCGGCGGTGTAACAGGTTTCAATCATTGAGGGATTCAACATGAGTCAAGGTTCCATTGTTCAGTGCATCGGCGCCGTTGTGGACATCCAGTTCCCGCGCGAAGCGATGCCGAAGGTCTACGACGCACTGATGCTCGACAAGAGCGAAGAGCACGGCAACGTCGAAAGCGGTCTGACGTTCGAAGTGCAGCAGGAAATTGGTGACGGCGTCGTCCGTACCATCGCCATGGGTTCGTCCGACGGTCTGCGTCGCGGCATGAAGGTGAACAACACCGGTGCCCCGATCTCGGTTCCGGTCGGTCACGGCACCCTGGGTCGCATCATGGACGTGCTCGGTCGCCCGATCGACGAAGCCGGCCCGATCGCCGGCAACGAAACGCGCGCCATCCACCAGCCCGCTCCGAAGTTCGACGAGCTGTCGCCGTCGGTTGACCTGCTCGAAACCGGCATCAAGGTTATCGACCTCGTCTGCCCGTTTGCCAAGGGCGGCAAGGTCGGCCTGTTCGGCGGCGCCGGCGTCGGCAAGACGGTTAACATGATGGAGCTGATCAACAACATCGCCAAGCAGCACTCGGGTCTCTCGGTGTTCGCCGGCGTGGGTGAGCGTACCCGTGAAGGTAACGACTTCTACCACGAGATGAAGGACTCCAACGTTCTCGACAAGGTGGCGATGGTGTTCGGTCAGATGAACGAGCCCCCGGGCAACCGTCTGCGCGTGGCGCTGACCGGCCTGACCATGGCCGAGCGTTTCCGCGACGACGGCCGTGACATCCTGCTGTTCATTGACAACATCTACCGTTACACCCTGGCCGGTACCGAAGTGTCCGCGCTGCTGGGCCGTATGCCTTCCGCCGTGGGCTACCAGCCGACGCTGGCCGAAGAAATGGGCCGTCTGCAGGAGCGCATTACCTCGACCAAGGTTGGCTCGATCACCTCGATCCAGGCCGTTTATGTGCCTGCCGATGACTTGACCGACCCGTCGCCGGCCACCACCTTCCTGCACCTTGACTCGACCGTCGTGCTGTCGCGTGACATCGCCGCCCTGGGTATCTACCCGGCCGTCGACCCGCTCGACTCCACCTCGCGTCAGCTCGACCCGCAGGTCGTTGGCGAAGAGCACTACGCCACTGCCCGTGCCGTGCAGATGACCCTGCAGAAGTACAAGGAACTGCGCGACATCATCGCCATTCTGGGTATGGACGAACTGTCGCCGGACGACAAGCTGGCCGTGTCGCGCGCTCGCAAGATCCAGCGCTTCCTGTCGCAGCCGTTCCACGTGGCTGAAGTGTTCACCGGTTCCCCGGGCAAGTTCGTGCCGCTCAAGGAAACGATCAAGGGCTTCAAGATGATCGTTTCGGGCGAGTGCGACGCGCTGCCGGAGCAGGCGTTCTACATGGTTGGCGGTATCGAGGAAGTTTTCGAGAAGGCCAAGACGCTGCAGTAATCTGCGGCTATTAAATGGGAGACCCGGCAATGGCAATTACCGTACATTGCGACGTGGTGAGCGCTGAAGAGCAGATCTTCTCGGGCATCGTCGAATTCGGCGTGTTCCCGGGCGAAGCGGGCGAGCTTGGGGTGTATCCGCACCACACGCCGCTGCTGACCCGGATCAAGCCCGGCACGATCCGCTTGAAAGTGCCTGCCCAGGCCGATTACGAGCTGGTCTATGTTTCGGGCGGCATGCTCGAAGTGCAGCCGAACATGATCACCGTTCTGGCTGACACCGCGATCCGTGCGCACGATCTCGACGAAGCAAAGGCGCTGGAAGCCAAGAAGCGTGCGGAAGAGGCTCTCGCCAACCGTCACGCAGAAATGGACTACGCCACGGCGGAAGCCGAACTGGCTCAGGCTGTTGCACAGCTGCAGGCGATCAAGAAACTCAAGAATCGCCACTGAGTTCGATGCATCCAACGAAAAAGGCAGCCTCGGCTGCCTTTTTCGTTTGTCGGGACGGGTGTAAGCCCCGGATTCCAAGATCAGAGGCGTGAGATACGCTGTTCCAGACGATCAAGATCCGCGGACGCCGCGCCAACGCCCGCGCTGAATTCCTTGAAATCAGATTCGCGCAAGAGCAGAGTGAGTTCGTCGGCGATGAACTCCGAGATGTTTTCTCCCAGCCTTTGCACTTGTGATTTGAGCGCGGCAGTAGAGTTTCGTGAAGCAAGGGCGATACGTCTCGCGGGTATGTCGCCGACGATTCGCGCCAGGTCAGCCTCCACGTCCCAGCGCAGGTTGCGTGCAACGAATCCCAGCGCCTCGGCGAAGTCCGCGGCTCCCGTGATGCGGGCATTTGCCAGCAGCGATGAGCGATCCGCCAGCAGTCGGCGTGGGGTATCTTCCGGCAACTGAATCAGGACTGCTGAAGGTGAGCCGGAGGCGTTTTCGCAGGGTGCGAGGCTGCCGTCGCCAAGGATGACGACGGTCAGGGACAGTTGCCCGAATTCCGCACGCGCACGCTGCCCGGCAAAGGGCTTGAGCCGTGCAGATGCCCACGGTTCTGCCATTAGCAGATGATTGAGAAACGAAACGCCGGTGCGCAGCAGCATCAGAGCAACAAACCTAGGCAGAAGGCGGGCACGGCCGGCGCGAACATTGGCGAACGCAAGCCGTCAGAACTTGAACCCGCGGTGGAGTGCACAAACGCCCAGCGTCAGGTTGAAGTACTCGACGCGTTCAAGCCCGGCCTGCTCCATCATCGCCTTCATCGTCTCCTGATCCGGGTGCACGCGGATCGACTCGGCGAGATAGCGGTAACTGTCTTCGTCCTTGACCAGCATCTGGCCGATGCGCGGGATGACGTTGAACGAATAAAAGTCATACACCGGGGCCAGCGGTTTCCAGACCTGCGAAAACTCGAGCACCAGCAGACGTCCGCCCGGCTTCAACACACGCCGCATCTCAGCGAGGGCGACGTCCTTGTGCGTCATGTTGCGCAAGCCGAAGGCAACCGTGCAGCAATCGAAATAGTCGTCGGGGAAGGGCAGCTTTTCGGCGTCGCATTGTGCGACCGGCGTGATGAAGCCCTTGTCACAAAGCCGGTCGCGTCCGCGCGTCAGCATTGCGTTGTTGATATCGGTCAGCCAGACCTGGCCGGTTCTGCCGACCCGCTTCTGGAACGCAAGCGAAAGATCGCCCGTGCCGCCGGCGACATCAAGGACACGTGAGCCTTCGCGAACGCCGCTCTTGGCGATCGTGAAGGCCTTCCACAGCCGATGCATGCCGCCCGACATGACATCGTTCATCAGGTCGTAACGCTGTGCCACGGAATCGAAAACGTCGGCGACGCGGCGCGCCTTCTCCGCTTCCTGAACCTGCTCGTAGCCGAAATGGGTAGTCTTGTCGTTCATGCTCGTGTTTCAGTGATGGCCGCAGCCGCCCTTGGCCTTGGGCGGTTCCGGCGGATTGTCTTCCGGGTTGCGGCTCTTGCCTTCGGCGGCCAGGCGATCGAGATAGCTCTGCCACAACTCCTCGCGATGTTTGCCAAGGTTGTAGAGCATGTCCCACGAGTAGAGGCCGCTGTCGTGGCCGTCGGAAAAGACCGGGCGGATCGCGTAGTTGCCGACCGGTTCGACGCGCTCGACGGTGACATCGCGCTTGCCAACCTGAAGAACCTCCTGACCCGGCCCGTGTCCGCGGGCCTCGGCCGAGGGCGTGAACACGCGAAGGTATTCGTATGGAAGCTCGAAGCGCTCTTCGCTGGCAAACGCGATTTCGAGGATACGCGACTTCTGGTGGAGCTTGATTTCAGTGGGCTGCGGTGTGTCGTTGCCAAGTCCGGCCATGATGCCTTCCCGGGATGCTCTGCGGACCCGTAATCATAGCCGAGAACGCCCCTCTACGGGAGCGAAGCCGGCCCGCAAAGCGCTCAGGACGCAGGCGCCGCCCGGAAGCTGACCCTTTCGAAATCGGGACCTTCCATCAGCACGTGCAGCAATTCGACCCGCTGCGATGCGCTGTCAAATATTTCCAGCACCCGGCCGGCCTGATACCAGCCGCGAGGCACGACGAGTGTGGCCTCCGTACTGACCGACGCGATTGCAGGCAGCAGGAAGGCGCGGCTGAACATATCCGCCCTTCCTTCCGGCCCGGTCAGCGGACGGGCGGCGATGGCCTGCGGCAGGCCGGGAAGGGCGGCGATCCCCGCGACCAGGCTGCCGCTGCGATCCTGCATCAGCCAGGTCACGTGCGCAAAGAAATACCGCTCGCCGTCATGCGGGCAGATCGCCAGCAGCTGGCCGTGAGCCACCTTGTTGCCAGCCATCGAGCGCATCAGACGGAAGCCGTTCGCCGACTGATTGACGACCTCCCAGTTGTCCGGTGTCGCCGAAAACGACTGTGCCTGCCGGATCTGCAGCTTGGCTGACGGGTCGTCCATGTGCCGGAAGACGAACAGCGTGTCGAATTCCTGGCGCGAATAGACCTTGGTGTTCTCCGGCTGCGAAAATTCCTGGCCCGAAATCAGGAAGTGCATCGTTTCAAAACCGGCACCGACCCGCGCGACCCCCGATGCTGCCTGTCGCCGGAACTTTCGCCCGGCCCGCGCCTGGGTCCACGGCCGGGCCAGATGATCAAGCAGGCGGCGGCACTGGCCGGCCGTGCAGTCCTCGCCGAGCCCGATCTGGCTGGGCGGAATGCGTTGCGATAGCTGTTGCCGGACCTGGGCCAGCGCCATCGCGAGCCGCGATGTATCGAGCCGGCGGACGTTGTCGGTATTCAGGCACTCGGCGATCGGGCGCAGCCCGGTGTCCTGCATCAGGTCGACGACGAAGGCCGGCAACGGCTCGCCGACATGAACGCCAAGGACGCCGACCAGCGCGCCCCACTGGCCGGCCCAGCGCCGAACGAGGCTCTGATCACGCACAGACAGACTATAGGGGCCGGCCAGATCGATCAGCAGCGTTGCCGCATAGGCCGCCATGCAGTGTGTCGCACGCCCGAGCGGATCGAGCGAATCGACGATCGGTGTCGTCGCGACCCCCCACTCCTCAGCGCTGGCGTAGTAGCCGTGCAGATCCAGCCAGATGCCCGTGGGCAGCTCCCGGCGTGCACGCAGATGCTCGACGATGACCATCTGCGTGTAATAGATGCAGCGATGCAGAATCAGCGCAACCCGCAGCGGATACTGGGGATCGTCAGTATCGGCATCCAGCTTGGCGCACTGGGCATAGGCCTGCGCCATCTTCCGCCAGACCGTCACTACCTGCTGAAAGGCCTGCTCCTCGACGTCGCCGAGCGGAAGCGCCTTGTTGACGTAGCGGTGAGCAAGCTCTTCCTCGACGAAGCAGAGCGGTACGCGTGCCTGTTCGAGAAGGTTGAGATAGGTGATCGCAGCAGGTGGCGCCTCGGCCAGCGTGTCGAAGAAGACGATCAGCCCGGCTTCCGCCTGCAGCGGATTGGCCAGCGGCAATCGGGCGAGGAATGCAAGACCGGTTTCCAGGTCGGTGATCACCGGCGAGATCGTGTCGATTCTTGAGGGAATGCCGACCATTCCAGCGGTACTCATGGCCGTACCTCCTGTTTGACTCCATCGCCAAGTCGTTTGCCGAGCGCCTCGGCAAGCACCCGCGGAGCAACCCGCGCACGCGCAGCTCCCGGCAGGCGCTGCGGCGTACCCCAGACGGGCTGCGGGAAGTGTCGATCATCCCGCCAGCGCGGAATGACATGCCAGTGGAGATGAGGGACGACGTTGCCGAAACTCGCGAGGTTGATCTTGTGCGGCTGATAGTACTGCCGGATGACCGCCTCGACGGCGAAGACCACCTGCATCAGCGCGGCCTGTTCCCCGGCATCGAGATCGCTCATTTCCTTCGCGTGCCGATTCAGGATGACGCGGCTGAAGCCCGGATAATCGGCATCGGAGACGCTGATTACTCGACACAATCCATTTTCCCAGAGCACTTCGCCCCCGGGCGAGTTGCACAACTCACACTCGCTGTCGGCGTGATGCGGAGGGCACACTGCTTCATTCGTGTCATTCATGGCTTCATCCTATGCATTCGCCGTGGCGGAATGAAGGAAAAAAATCACGAAATGACGCGTGTGGCGGCCTGAGACAGGCCGCCACACGGGGATTCTGCACCTGAAGATTCGCCCGAATCAGAGAAGGACGCGTTCGATCCCGCCGCTGTTGGCCTTCTGCACATACTTCTCCATCCAGTCCTTGCCGAGCAGGTGCTTCGCCATCTCGACCACGATGTAATCCGATTTCATGTCGGCATCGTCGTTGTAACGGGAGAGGCCCTGCAGGCAGGACGGGCAGGATGTCAGCATCTTCACGTCGCCGGTGAAACCGTCGGCGCGCAGCTTGGCCGCACCCGTCTCGATTTCCAGTTGCTTGCGGGAGCGGACCTGGGTCGAAATGTCCGGGCGCGATACGGCCAGTGTGCCGGATTCGCCGCAGCAACGATCCGACAGGTCGACCTGCTGACCCATCAGCTCGTTCACCACCTTGATGCCGGACATCGTCTTCATCGGCATGTGACAGGGCTCGTGGTACATGTAGCGCGTACCTTCGACGCCGTTCAGCCTGACCCCCTTCTCGATCAGGTATTCGTGGATGTCAAGCAGGCGGCAGCCGGGGAAGATCTTCTCGAACTGGTACTTCTGCAACTGGTCCATGCAGGTACCGCAGGAGACGATCACCGTCTTGATGTCGAGGTAATTCAGCGTGTTGGCAACGCGGTGGAAGAGCACGCGGTTGTCCGTCGTGATCTTCTGCCCGGCATCCTCCTCGCCGGCGGCGGTCTGCGGGTAGCCGCAGCACAGATAGCCGGGCGGCAGCACGGTCGCGGTGCCCAGCTCATAGAGCATCGCCTGCGTCGCCAGACCGACCTGCGAGAACAGACGCTCCGAGCCGCAACCCGGGAAATAGAAGACGGCATCCGAGTCTTCCTTGTACTTCTGCGGATCGCGGATCACCGGCACGACGGTGTCGTCCTCGATGTCGAGCAGCGCACGCGAGGTGCGTTTCGGCAGCCCGCCCGGCATCGGCTTGTTGATGAAGTGGATCACCTGGGCCTTGATCGGTGCCTTTCCGAGTGTCGCCGGCGGCGCCTTGACCTGGCCCTGGATCAGGCCGAATGATTTGGCGACGCGGTAGCCGAGGCGCTGTGCCTTGTAGCCCCACTCGATCATGCCCT
>VFQM010002130.1_pt1 | contig 15445 bp, 11 predicted proteins | sample 3512391 | NCBI WGS metagenome assembly VFQM01 (sample SAMN10412369, study PRJNA504923) | tailings metagenome | isolation source: Replicate 1 from Balatoc abandoned mine | place: Philippines
CATGGTCAACGTGACCAATGGTGCCAACGTTGACGTGCGGTTTATTACGTTCAAATTTTTCCTTAGCCACGACAGTAAACCTCTTACTTAAAGGGCGGAATTAGCCTTGTTTTTTAACCAGCGCTTCGACGATGTTCGACGGAGCTTCTGCGTACTTGGAGAACTCCATGGAGTAGCTCGCGCGACCCTGGGACATGGAGCGAACGTCGGTAGCGTAACCAAACATCTCGCCCAGCGGTACTTCGGCACGGATAACCTTGCCGGACACCGAGTCTTCCATACCCTGGATCAGACCGCGACGACGGTTCAGGTCACCCATCACGTCGCCCATGTAGTCCTCGGGGGTCACTACTTCTACCTTCATGATCGGCTCAAGCAGCTTACCACCGCCCTTCTGGGCCAGTTGCTTGGTCGCCATGGAAGCAGCGATCTTGAACGCCATTTCGTTGGAGTCCACATCGTGGTAGGAACCATCGAACACCGAAGCCTTCAGGCCGATCAGCGGATAACCGGCCACGACGCCGTTCTTCATCTGCTCTTCGATACCCTTCTGAATGGCCGGAATGTATTCCTTCGGAACCACACCGCCCACGACTTCGTTGGTGAACACCAGACCTTCGGTGATATTGCCCTTCTCGTCCACATCCGGAGTCGAGAAGCGAATCCAGCAATGACCGAACTGACCACGACCACCGGACTGACGAACGAATTTGCCTTCGATCTCGACATTGTCCTTGGAAATGGTTTCACGGTAGGCGACCTGCGGCTTACCGATGTTGGCATCTACGCCGAACTCACGCTTCATGCGGTCGACAATGATGTCCAGGTGCAGCTCACCCATACCACCAATGATGGTTTGGCCAGACTCTTCGTCGGTCTTGACGCGGAAGGACGGGTCTTCCTGGGCCAACTTGCCCAGTGCGATGCCCATCTTCTCCTGATCCGCCTTGGTCTTCGGCTCAACGGCAACGTGAATTACCGGCTCCGGGAAGTCCATGCGCTCGAGAACGATCTGCTTATCCAGATCACACAAGGTATCACCGGTGGTGACATCCTTCATGCCGATCAGAGCAGCGATATCGCCCGCGCGCACTTCCTTGATTTCTTCGCGCTGGTTGGCGTGCATCTGCACCATACGACCAACGCGCTCTTTCTTGCCCTTGACCGAGTTGATCACCGAGTCGCCAGAAGCCAGCACACCGGAATACACACGAACGAAGGTCAGCGTACCAACGAAGGGGTCGGTAGCGATCTTGAACGCCAGCGCCGCGAACGGCTCGTCGTCACTGGACTTGCGGCTGTCGACCTTCTCGTCATCATCCGGGTGCACACCCTTGATGGCTTCGACTTCGTCAGGCGCAGGCAGGTAGTCGATTACGGCATCGAGAACCAGGGGAACACCCTTGTTCTTGAACGAAGAACCACAAACTGCCGGAACGATTTCACAGGCCAGGGTACGCTGACGCAAACCAGCCTTGATCTCTTCGACGGACAGATCGCCCTCTTCGAGATACTTGTTCATCAGCTCCTCATTGGCTTCGGCTGCAGCCTCGACCATGTTGGAGCGATACTCTTCGGCCAGGTCCTGCAGCTCCGCGGGAATCTCTTCCTCGCGGTAGGTCATGCCCTTGTCTTCGTCGTTCCAGTAGATCGCCTTCATCTTCAGCAGATCGATCTGCCCGGCGAAGTTTTCTTCTGCACCAATGGCCAACTGAACCGGAACCGGGGTATGCCCCAGACGCTTCTTGATCTGCTCAACCACACGCAGGAAGTTGGCGCCCTGACGGTCCATCTTGTTGACGTAGACGATACGCGGCACACCGTACTTGTTGGCTTGGCGCCATACGGTTTCCGACTGCGGCTCCACACCGGAGGTACCACAGAACACCACGACGGCACCATCGAGCACACGCAGCGAACGCTCTACTTCGATGGTGAAGTCCACGTGACCGGGGGTATCGATTACGTTGACACGGTACTTGTCCGGGAATTGACTGCGCGAGCCCTGCCAGAAAGTGGTTACAGCAGCGGAAGTGATGGTAATACCACGCTCCTGCTCCTGCACCATCCAGTCGGTAGTAGCCGCGCCATCATGCACTTCACCCAGCTTGTGGTTTACGCCGGTATAAAACAGTACACGCTCGGTCGTGGTGGTCTTGCCCGCGTCAACGTGGGCACAGATACCGATGTTCCGGTAGCGATTGATTGGGGTAGTACGAGCCATAAAGCCCTCGCGAAGTTAATGACGCTGAAATCAGAAGCGGTAGTGCGAGAAGGCCTTGTTGGCCTCGGCCATACGGTGCACGTCTTCACGCTTCTTCACCGCGGCGCCTTTGCCTTCAGCGGCATCCAGCAGCTCGCCAGCGAGGCGCAGAGCCATGGACTTCTCACCGCGCTTGCGCGCGTAGTCCACCAGCCAGCGCATAGCCAGGGCGTTACGACGGGACGGACGAACTTCGACCGGAACCTGGTAGGTAGCACCGCCGACACGGCGGGACTTTACTTCGACCAGCGGAGCGATGGCGTCGAGAGCTTTCTCGAAGATCTCCAGGGGATCGCTGTTCTTGCGTGCTTTGACGGTTTCCAGAGCACCGTAAACGATGCGCTCGGCAACGGCCTTCTTGCCGCTTTCCATCACGTGGTTCATGAATTTGGCGAGAAGCTGACTTCCGTACTTCGGATCGTCCAGAATCTCACGCTTGGCTGCTACACGACGTCTTGGCATTGATAAGCCCTCAAACGGTCTTCAGGTTAGCCCGGGACTGTGCCCGACCTTACTCTTATCGACTCAATAAAAAGAAAAAACGGTTGCGCGCGAATTACTTCGGACGCTTGGTACCGTACTTGGAACGACCCTGCTTACGATCTTTAACGCCGGTGGTATCCAACGAACCACGCACGGTGTGATAACGCACACCCGGAAGGTCTTTTACACGACCGCCACGGATCAGCACGACGCTGTGTTCCTGCAGGTTGTGGCCTTCACCGCCGATGTACGAAGAAACTTCGTAACCATTGGTCAGGCGCACACGGCAGACCTTACGCAGTGCCGAGTTGGGTTTTTTCGGCGTAGTGGTGTATACGCGAGTGCACACGCCACGACGCTGCGGGCAGTTCTGCAGCGCAGGCACGTCGGATTTTTCGACGATGCGCTTGCGCGGCTGACGCACCAGCTGGTTAATCGTTGCCATCTATAAGCTCCACTGTTGTCTTTCGACGCTATTGCTTTACGGGTAAAGCAAAATGGCAGAGCAACATGCCCTGCCAAATTTAGGGGTGCATGAGTCTAAAGAGACTACCCGCCCCCGTCAAGGCAAAGCCCGGGCGATTGCTCACCCGGGCCATGCACTCAATTATCCCCAGAGTTCAGCGCTTCGGTCAGTGCGGCTTCCACCTCACTGGCGCTGACACGCACAGGTTTGTCGGCATCACGCTTACGCTTGCGCTCGGCATGATAGGCCAGACCGGTACCGGCAGGAATCAGACGACCCACCACCACGTTTTCCTTCAGACCACGCAGGTAATCACGCTTGCCGGTGACAGCTGCCTCGGTAAGCACGCGAGTGGTTTCCTGGAAGGACGCCGCGGAGATGAACGACTCAGTCGACAGCGAAGCCTTGGTGATACCCAGCAGCACACGGGTGTACTTGGCGATGAACTTGTCTTCCGCAGCCAGGCGCTCGTTTTCGCCCAATACAGAAGTCAGCTCGACCTGATCACCCTTGATGAAGCTGGAATCGCCCGACTCGCTCACCTCAACCTTGCGCAGCATCTGACGCAGGATGGTTTCGATGTGCTTGTCGTTGATCTTCACGCCCTGCAGGCGGTAAACGTCCTGGATCTCGTTGACGATGTACTTGGCCAGCGCACTCACACCCAGCAGACGCAGGATGTCGTGCGGGTCGCTCGGACCGTCGGAAATCACTTCACCCTTGTTCACCTGTTCGCCTTCGAAGACGTTGAGGTGACGCCACTTCGGAATCAGCTCCTCGTACGGATCGCTACCATCGGTCGGCGTGATGACCAGACGGCGCTTGCCCTTGGTCTCTTTGCCGAAGCTGATGGTGCCGCTGATTTCCGCGAGGATCGACGCCTCTTTCGGGCGACGCGCCTCGAACAGGTCGGCAACACGCGGCAGACCACCGGTGATGTCGCGGGTCTTCGAAGTTTCCTGCGGGATACGCGCGATGACGTCACCGACACCGATCTGTGCACCGTCAGCCACGCCAACCAGGGCGTTTGCCGGCAGGAAGTACTGGGCCGGTACGTCGGTACCTGGCAACAGCAATTCCTTGCCATTGGCATCGACCAGCTTCAGGGCAGGACGAATATCCTTGCCAGCCGCCGGACGATCCTTCGGATCAAGCACTTCGATGTTGGTCAGACCGGTCAGTTCGTCGGTCTGACGCTTGATGGTGATGCCTTCCTCCATGCCAACGAAGGTCACCGTACCTTTCATCTCACTGACGATCGGGTGGGTGTGCGGATCCCACTTGGCAACGATGGCACCGGCGTCGACCTTGTCGCCTTCCTTCACGGAAATAACGGCACCGTAAGGCAGCTTGTAGCGTTCACGCTCACGGCCAAACTCATCGGCCACCGCCAGCTCACCAGAGCGGGAAACCGCGACCAGGTTGCCGTCCACGCGCTCGACGTGCTTGAGGTTGTGCAGACGGATCGCTCCGCCATTCTTCACTTGGACGCTATCGGCAGCCGAGGTACGGCTGGCGGCACCACCAATGTGGAAGGTACGCATGGTCAGCTGGGTGCCCGGCTCACCGATGGACTGGGCAGCAATGACGCCGACCGCTTCACCGATGTTGACCTGATGACCACGTGCCAGATCGCGACCGTAGCACTTGGCACAGATACCAAAGCGGGTTTCACAGGTGATCGGCGAACGCACGACCACCTCATCGATACTGTTGCGCTCGATGAACTCGACCCACTTCTCGTCAACCAGAGTACCGGCCGGCACGATGACTTCATCGCTGCCTGGCTTGAACACATCCTTGGCGATAACACGGCCCAGCACGCGCTCACCGAGCGGCTCGACCACATCGCCGCCTTCGATATGCGGAGTCATCAGCAGGCCGTGCTCGGTGCCGCAATCGATCTCGGTCACCACCAGATCCTGCGCCACGTCGACCAGACGACGGGTCAGGTAACCGGAGTTGGCGGTCTTCAGTGCGGTATCCGCCAGACCTTTACGCGCACCGTGCGTGGAGATGAAGTACTGCAGTACGTTCAGACCTTCACGGAAGTTCGCGGTGATCGGCGTCTCGATGATCGAACCGTCCGGCTTGGCCATCAGGCCACGCATACCGGCCAGCTGACGGATCTGCGCAGCACTACCACGCGCCCCCGAGTCGGCCATCATGTACATGGAGTTGAAGGACTCCTGTTCGACGGTCTTGCCCTCGCGGTCGACCACCTTCTCTTTCGAGAGGTTGGCCATCATCGCCTTGGACACTTCGTCGTTGGCTTTCGACCACAGGTCGATCACCTTGTTGTACTTCTCGCCCTGGGTGACCAGGCCGGAGGCGTACTGCGATTCGATTTCCTTCACTTCCTCGGTGGCGGCGTCGATGATGCGCGCCTTCTCATCCGGGATGACGAAGTCGTTCACTCCGATCGACACACCGGAGATGGTCGAGTAGGCGAAACCGGTGTACATCAGCTGGTCGGCGAAGATCACAGTGTCCTTCAGACCCACAGTGCGGTAGCACTGGTTGATCAGTTTGGAAATCGCCTTCTTCTTCATCGACTGGTTGACCACGTCAAACGACAGGCCGGCCGGGACGATCTGGAACAACAGCGCACGGCCAACGGTGGTGTCGACGATACGGGTGTTCTTGACCAGGCTGCCGTCCTTCTGCTTGACGGTCTCGTTGATGCGCACCTTGACCTTGGCATGCAGGGAAGCCTCACCGGCGCGGAACACCCGGTCGACTTCCTGCAGGTCGGCAAACACGCGACCTTCACCCTTGGCGTTCACCGCTTCACGGGTCATGTAGTACAGACCCAGTACCACGTCCTGCGACGGCACGATGATCGGCTCGCCGTTGGCAGGCGACAGCACGTTGTTGGTCGACATCATCAGCGCGCGCGCTTCCAGCTGGGCTTCCAGGGTCAGCGGCACGTGTACGGCCATCTGGTCACCGTCGAAGTCGGCGTTGTACGCGGCACAAACCAGCGGATGCAGCTGGATCGCTTTACCTTCGATCAGCACCGGCTCGAACGCCTGGATGCCCAGACGGTGCAGGGTCGGTGCGCGGTTGAGCAGTACGGGATGTTCGCGAATCACTTCAGCGAGAACGTCCCACACCTCGGGCAGCTCGCGCTCGACCATCTTCTTAGCCGCCTTGATGGTGGTGGCCATACCGCGCATTTCCAACTTGCCGAAAATGAACGGCTTGAACAGCTCGAGGGCCATCTTCTTCGGCAGACCGCACTGGTGCAGACGCAGAGTCGGGCCCACGGTAATTACCGAACGACCGGAGTAGTCCACGCGCTTACCGAGCAGGTTCTGACGGAAGCGACCCTGCTTACCTTTGATCATGTCGGCCAGCGACTTCAGCGGACGCTTGTTCGAGCCCGTGATGGCGCGACCGCGACGACCGTTGTCGAGCAGGGCGTCGACCGCTTCCTGCAGCATGCGCTTTTCGTTGCGCACGATGATGTCCGGCGCCGACAGATCGAGCAGGCGCTTCAGGCGGTTGTTACGGTTGATCACGCGGCGATACAGATCGTTCAGATCCGAAGTCGCGAAGCGGCCGCCATCCAGCGGAACCAGCGGACGCAGGTCCGGCGGCAACACCGGCAGGACAGTCAGGACCATCCACTCCGGATGGTTACCGGAGTCCTTGAAGGCTTCCATCAGCTTCAGGCGCTTGGACAGCTTCTTGATCTTGGTTTCCGAATTGGTCTGCGGGATTTCCTCACGCAGACGGGAAATCTCGTGATCCAGGTCGATCGCCAGCAGCAGCTCGCGTACCGCTTCAGCACCCATGCGCGCGTCGAAGTCGTCACCGAACTCTTCAAGGGCTTCAAAGTACTGTTCGTCGTTGAGCAGCTGGCCCTTCTCCAGGGTGGTCATGCCCGGATCGATCACCACGTAGCTCTCGAAATAGAGCACGCGTTCGATGTCACGCAGGGTCATGTCCAACAGCAGGCCGATACGCGACGGCAGCGACTTGAGGAACCAGATGTGGGCGACCGGCGAAGCCAGCTCGATGTGGCCCATGCGCTCGCGACGCACCTTGGCCAGCGCCACTTCCACGCCGCACTTCTCGCAGATCACGCCACGGTGCTTGAGGCGCTTGTACTTGCCGCACAGGCACTCATAGTCCTTCACCGGGCCAAAGATCTTGGCGCAGAACAGGCCATCGCGCTCCGGCTTGAAGGTACGGTAGTTGATGGTTTCCGGCTTTTTCACTTCGCCGAAGGACCAGGAACGAATCATCTCGGGCGAAGCCAGGCCGATACGAATGGCATCGAACTCTTCGATTTGACCCTGGTTTTTCAACAGATTAAGCAAGTCTTTCAAGGCCTTTCCTCCTCACGGACCTGCTGCGGCCGTCAGCGCGGCCGCAGCAGAACGTGTTATTCGGTTTCCAGTTCGATGTCGATACCGAGCGAGCGGATCTCTTTGATCAGCACGTTGAAGGACTCGGGCATGCCGGCCTCCATGCGGTGATCGCCGTCCACGATGTTCTTGTACATCTTGGTCCGGCCGTTCACGTCGTCCGACTTCACGGTCAGCATTTCCTGCAGGGTGTAGGCGGCGCCATAGGCTTCCAGCGCCCAGACCTCCATCTCCCCGAAGCGCTGACCACCGAACTGCGCCTTACCACCCAGCGGCTGCTGGGTAACCAGGCTGTAGGAACCGGTGGAACGGGCGTGCATCTTGTCGTCGACCAGGTGGTTCAGCTTGAGCATGTACATGTAGCCGACGGTGGTCGGACGCTCAAACTGATTACCGGTACGGCCGTCGAACAGGCGCATCTGGCCGCTTTCCGGCAGATCGGCCAGCTTCAGCATGGCCTTGATCTCGCTCTCCTTGGCACCGTCGAAGACCGGAGTAGCCATCGGCACACCGCCCTTGAGGTTCTTCGCCAGTTCGAGGATCTCGTTATCGGAGAAGGACTCGAGGTTTTCCTGGCGGCCACCGATCTCGTTGTAGATTTCGCTGAGGAACTTGCGCAGTTCAGCGACCTTGCGCTGCTCTTCAAGCATGCGGTTGATCTTCTCGCCCAGGCCCTTGGCCGCCAGGCCCAGGTGGGTTTCGAGGATCTGTCCGACGTTCATACGCGACGGTACGCCCAGCGGGTTGAGGACGATGTCGACCGGTGTGCCATTGGCATCATGCGGCATGTCTTCGACCGGCATGATCACCGAGACCACACCCTTGTTACCGTGACGACCGGCCATCTTGTCGCCCGGCTGGATACGGCGCTTGATGGCCAGGTAGACCTTGACGATCTTCAGTACGCCCGGCGCCAGATCGTCGCCCTGCTGCAGCTTGCGCTTCTTGTCTTCGAACTTGTCGTCGAGCAACTGACGGCGGTCGGAGATGTAGGCCTGGGCCTTCTCCAACTGCTCGTTGAGCGCATCGTCGGCCATACGCAGCTTGAACCACTGACCACGCTCAAGGCCGTCGAGGAACTCATCGGTGATGACCGCACCTTTCTTCAGACCGGCACCGCCTTCTGCCTTGGCACCAACCAGCGCCGAACGCAGACGCTCGAAGGTGGCACCTTCAACGATGCGGAACTCTTCGTTGAGGTCCTTGCGGATCTCGTCAAGCTGCTGCTTCTCGATGGACAGCGCGCGGCTGTCACGCTCAACGCCGTCACGGGTGAACACCTGCACATCAATCACAGTGCCCTTGGTGCCGGTCGGCACACGCAGGGAGGTGTCCTTCACATCAGACGCCTTCTCACCGAAGATCGCACGCAGCAGCTTCTCTTCCGGGGTCAGCTGGGTTTCGCCTTTCGGGGTGACCTTACCAACCAGGATATCGCCAGGACCAACCTCGGCACCGACATAGACAATGCCTGCTTCGTCGAGTTTGTTCAGCGCAGCTTCACCCACGTTGGGGATGTCTGCGGTGATCTCTTCAGCACCCAGCTTGGTATCCCGGGCGACACAGGTCAGCTCCTGGATATGGATGGTGGTGAAACGATCTTCCTGAACCACGCGCTCGGACAGGCAGATGGAGTCTTCGAAGTTGAAGCCGTTCCACGGCATGAACGCGACGCGCATGTTCTGACCCAGCGCCAGCTCACCCATGTCGGTGGACGGGCCGTCAGCCATGATGTCGCCGCGCGCCACCTGATCACCCTTTTGTACCAGCGGACGCTGGTTGATGCAGGTGTTCTGGTTGGAGCGGGTGTACTTGGTCAGGTTGTAGATATCGACACCGGCTTCGCCTGTTTCGACTTCGTCATCGTTGACACGCACCACGATGCGGCTAGCGTCGACGGAGTCGATCACACCACCACGACGGGCCACGACGCAAACGCCGGAGTCACGAGCAACGTTGCGCTCCATACCGGTACCCACCAGCGGCTTGTCGGCACGCAGGGTCGGCACAGCCTGACGCTGCATGTTCGAACCCATGAGGGCGCGGTTGGCGTCGTCGTGCTCGAGGAACGGAATCAGCGAAGCAGCAACCGAGACAACCTGCTTGGGCGAGACGTCCATCAGGGTGACGTCTTCCGGTGCCTTCACGGTAAATTCGTTGAGGTGACGTACTGCCACCAGCTCGTCGACCAGCTCACCCTTGTCGTTCAGGGTCGCGGAGGCCTGAGCGATCACGTGATCGGCTTCTTCGATAGCAGACAGGAAGACGATTTCGTCAGTGACCTTGCCTTCCTTGACCACACGGTACGGACTTTCCAGGAAGCCGTACTGGTTGGTGCGGGCGTAGGCGGCCAGCGAGTTGATCAGACCGATGTTCGGACCTTCAGGGGTCTCAATCGGGCACACGCGACCGTAGTGGGTCGGGTGTACGTCACGGACTTCGAAGCCGGCACGCTCACGGGTCAGACCACCTGGGCCAAGCGCGGAAACACGACGCTTGTGGGTGATCTCGGAGAGCGGGTTGTTCTGGTCCATGAACTGCGACAGCTGGCTGGAACCGAAGAACTCCTTCACCGCCGCGGCAACCGGCTTGGCGTTGATCAGGTCCTGCGGCATCAGGCCTTCGCTTTCGGCCATCGACAGACGTTCCTTGACCGCGCGTTCGACACGCACCAGGCCGACACGGAACTGGTTCTCGGCCATTTCGCCGACACAACGTACGCGACGGTTACCCAGGTGGTCGATGTCATCGACAATGCCTTTACCGTTACGGATGGCTACCAGAGTCTTCAAAACGTCGACGATGTCTTCCTTGCTCAGCACGCCCGAACCTTCGATCTCGGTGCGACCGATACGACGGTTGAACTTCATGCGGCCAACAGCCGACAGGTCGTAACGCTCGGCACTGAAGAACAGGTTGTTAAACAGGGTCTCGGCGGCATCCTTGGTCGGCGGCTCACCAGGGCGCATCATGCGATAGATTTCGACCAACGCTTCCAGCTGGTTGCTGGTGGAGTCGATCTTCAGTGTGTCGGAGATGAACGGACCACAATCGATATCGTTGGTGTACAGCGTCTCGATGCGCACGACCTGGGCTTTGACAATCTTGGCCAGCAGATCCGTGGTCAGCTCAGCATTGCAGTCGGCAATGATCTCGCCAGTTGCCGGATGCACAATCGCCTTGGCAATAGTACGGCCGAGCACGTATTCCAGCGGGACTTCCAGCTCCTTGATGCCGGCCTTGTCGATCTGGTTAATATGACGCGCCGTGATACGACGGCCCTGTTCGACAATGACCTTGCCCTTTTCATCCTGAATATCAAAGGCCGCAATTTCACCGCGCAGGCGCTGGGGAACCAGCTCCAGCTTGAGGCGCTCATCTTCGACATGGAATACGTTGGTATCGTAGAAATTCGTGAGAATCTCTTCGGTGCCATAGTTAAGCGCGCGCAACAAAACCGAGGCAGGCAGTTTGCGACGACGGTCGATACGCACGAAAACGCAGTCCTTGGCATCAAACTCAAAGTCCAGCCAGGAACCACGATAGGGGATGATGCGCGCGGAATACAGCAGCTTGCCCGAGCTATGGGTCTTGCCACGGTCGTGGTCGAAGAACACACCCGGAGAACGGTGCAGCTGGGAAACGATCACCCGCTCGGTACCATTGATGACGAAGGTACCGTTCTCGGTCATGAGCGGAATTTCGCCCATGTAAACTTCTTGCTCTTTGATGTCCTTGATCGCTTTGTTCGACGACTCTTTGTCGAAAATGATCAGGCGCACCTTGACTCGCAGCGGCACCGCAAAGGTCACGCCGCGCAACACGCATTCCTTGACGTCGAAGGCCGGCTCGCCCAGACGGTAGCCGACATATTCCAGGGCAGCGTTACCGGAGTAGCTGATGATCGGGAATACGGACTTGAAGGCCGCATGCAGGCCGATGTCGCGGATCTGCTCCTTGCTCACGCCTTGCTGCAAGAATTCACGGTACGAATCCAGTTGGATGGCCAGGAGGTAAGGCACATCCATAACGTCCGGCAACTTGCTAAAGTCCTTGCGGATACGTTTTTTCTCAGTATATGAGTAAGCCATCAGCGTTCCCCAGCTTGGTCACCTGCTTGTTTGGCAGCCGCCGGCGGCGGCTACCAGAAAATCGTGCAAGCCCTACGGCCTGCGCCACCTTTCCGGTGGGTATTCCGTTTACAGCCAGGTACGGCCTAGAACGGAAAAAGGCCGGTGGCAATTGCCACCAGCCGTCAGCCTGTTGCTTAACGCGCGGGCTGTAGACGCAAGGTCGTCGCTTACTTGAGCTCGACTTTGGCGCCTGCTTCTTCCAGGGCCTTCTTGGCAGCTTCGGCTTCTTCTTTCGAAACGCCTTCTTTGACAACGCCCGGGGCGCCATCGACAACTGCCTTGGCTTCTTTCAGACCCAGACCAGTCAGTTCGCGAACTGCCTTGATCACGTTCACTTTCTTGTCGCCAGCGTCAGCCAGGAAGATGGTGAACTCGGTCTGCTCTTCAACAGCGGCAGCGGCAACAGCCGGGCCAGCTGCAACAGCAGCAGCGGCGGTAACGCCGAACTTCTCTTCCATCGCCTTGATCAGTTCAACGATCTGCATGACGGACATTTCGGATACGGCGTTGATGATGTCTTCGTTGGTCAGAGCCATGACTCTAATTCCTGTATTGGGGTGACAGCCTTCGCGGCCATCAAATTAAACAAATAACGTTGAAAGAGGTGAAATGCCTGAATCAGGCAGCAGCGCCTTCTTTCTGGTCGCGAATAGCCGCCAGAGTACGAGCCAGCTTGCTGGTAGCGCCTTGAATCACGCTCATCAGCTGTGCAACGGCTTCGTCGTAGGTCGGCAGAGTTGCCAGTACGTCGATCTGATTGGCTGCAATGAACTTGCCTTCAAACGCAGCTGCCTTGATCTCGAACTTGTCCTGACCCTTGGCAAACTCCTTGAAAATACGGGCAGCAGCGCCCGGATGTTCGTTGGAGAAGGCAACCAGGGTCGGGCCTTTGAACACGTCGTTGAGCACTTCAAAATCAGTGCCTTCAACGGCGCGCTTGAGCAGGGTGTTACGTACGACTTTTACGTACACACCAGCTTCGCGGGCCTCTTTACGGAGTCCGGTCATAGCACCTACGGTCACGCCACGGGCATCAGCCACGACAGCGGACAGGGCAGCTTTGGCAGCCTCGTTGACTTCAGCGACGATGGCCTTCTTGTCTTCGAGTTTAATTGCCACGGGTTTACTCCTGGATGTTACCGTTTCGCCAAGCCAGGCTTGGCGTCGTTTTGGTGTCTGATTCGGTAAGGAATCGGGAGCACCATCTGCGTAGGCAATGGTTTAAGACTTACGTCACCTACGGTCTTGGATAGCCCCCGCCAGGCAGGGACCCCAATAGTTGAGGTGAAAGCTAGCCTTCACCCCTTATCACTTAGGCTTCCAGAGAAGCCTGATCGATCTGCAGACCCGGACCCATGGTGGTGCTCAGGGTAATACGCTTGACATACACACCTTTGGAGGTGGACGGCTTCAGGCGCTTCAGATCAGCCAACAGTGCTTCGACGTTTTCCTTCAGCTTGGTCGGCTCGAAATCAACCTTGCCTACGGAGGCGTGCACGATACCGTTCTTGTCGGTACGGAAGCGTACCTGACCAGCCTTGGCATTCTTGACCGCAGTAGCGACGTCAGGAGTCACAGTGCCTACTTTCGGATTCGGCATCAGACCACGCGGACCAAGAACCTGACCCAACTGACCGACTACGCGCATGGCATCCGGAGAAGCAATGACCACGTCATAGTTCAGATCACCGGCCTTCATTTCGGCAGCGAGATCATCCATACCAACCTTGTCTGCACCAGCAGCCAGCGCAGCTTCAACGCCCGGGCCCTGAGTAAACACGGCAACACGAACAGTCTTGCCAGTACCATTGGGCAGCACGGTGGCGCCGCGAACGACCTGGTCAGACTTGCGCGGATCAACGCCGAGGTTGAAGGCAATATCTACCGACTCTTTGAACTTGATGGTCGACAGCTCAGCCAGCAGAGCGGCGGCCTCGACAAAAGCGTATTGCTTGCCAGCCACCACTTTCTCAGCGATAGCCTTTTGGCGCTTGGTCAACTTAGCCATTACACACCCTCCACGTTCAGGCCCATGCTGCGAGCAGAACCGGCGATAGTACGCACAGCTGCATCGAGGTCAGCAGAAGTCAGATCAGCCTGCTTGGTCTTGGCAATCTCTTCCAGCTGAGCACGGGTAACGGCACCCACTTTCTGGGTGTTCGGGCGCGCAGAACCACTGGCGATACCAGCGGCTTTCTTCAGCAATACAGCTGCCGGAGTGCTCTTGGTTTCGAAAGTGAAGCTACGATCACTGTATACAGTGATGATTACCGGGGTCGGCAGACCGGCTTCCATACCCTGAGTACGGGCATTGAAGGCCTTGCAGAACTCCATGATATTCACGCCATGCTGACCCAGCGCAGGGCCAACGGGCGGCGACGGATTGGCCTGACCGGCCTTAACCTGAAGCTTGATGTAAGCTTGGATTTTCTTAGCCATTTAACACTCCAATTATGGGTTCAAGCGCCCAAAGGCTCCCCACTCTCTTTTTTGGGTTTATCCCAGTGACAACAAAGCCCCGCAGCCAGAAGACTGCGGGGCGCGGGATTACATGGTCAGACCTTTTCGACCTGACTGAACTCCAGCTCAACCGGCGTGGAGCGACCAAAAATAATCACAGCCACATGAATACGGCTTTTCTCATAGTTGACCTCCTCAACAACGCCATTGAAATCAGCGAAGGGACCATCAACCACTCGAACCGTCTCACCCGGCTCAAACAGCGTTTTGGGTTTAGGCTTATCACCGCTATCCGCCACACGACGAAGGATGGCCTCAGCCTCCTTCTCGGTAATCGGCGCAGGCTTATCAGCCGTGCCACCAATAAAACCCATGACACGAGGCGTATCCTTGATCAAGTGCCAAGTACCCTCGCTCATCTCCATCTGCACAAGAACATAGCCCGGGAAGAACTTGCGCTCGCTCTTGCGCTTCTGGCCGTTACGCATCTCAACCACTTCTTCAGTGGGAACCAGAATCTCGCCGAACTGCTCTTCCATGCCAGCTAACTTGACACGCTCGATTAGCGAGCGCATGACATGCTTTTCGTAACCCGAATAAGCATGCACAACGTACCAACGCTTAGCCACGGCGCACCTATCAACCAACAATCAAAGAAACAAGCCAGCCGAGCAGGGAGTCAAGCCCCCACAACATCAGCGCCATAAGAAGAACCACCAGAACAACAATCATGGTGGTTTGGGTAGTTTCCTGGCGCGTCGGCCAGACCACCTTGCGAATTTCAACGCGCGCCTCTTTCAACAGAACAGCAAAGGCCTTGCCTTTCGCCGTCTGAAACGCCAGAAAGCCCGCTGCAGCAGCAAGCACCAGCAGCACCAGGACACGATAAAGAATCGGCTCAGCGGAAAAATACTGATTCCCGACCACGCCAACAGCAACCAAGAGCGCCACAGCCAGCCACTTAAGGGCATCAAGGCGATTTTCGCTGCCTTCAACTTTACTCGTCATCTAAGAAAATCCTGCTGCAAGAAACGCCAAATTCGCATTTTGGAATTTGGCAGGCCAGGAGGGAATCGAACCCCCAACCTGCGGTTTTGGAGACCGCCGCTCTGCCAATTGAGCTACTGGCCTAGATAAGTCAGGCCGACCATTATGCCGACCTGACGAACCAATATCAACGATTACTCGATGACTTTGGCAACCACGCCAGCACCAACGGTACGACCACCTTCGCGAATAGCGAAGCGCAGGCCGTCTTCCATGG
>VFQM010002131.1_pt1 | contig 15443 bp, 13 predicted proteins | sample 3512391 | NCBI WGS metagenome assembly VFQM01 (sample SAMN10412369, study PRJNA504923) | tailings metagenome | isolation source: Replicate 1 from Balatoc abandoned mine | place: Philippines
AACCTAATTTTGTAAGCGATACAGAAGTTTGGTTGCCAAGCGATACACAAGACAAGGAGGGGATATACAAAACCTTTGACCGTTTTTCTTTAAAAGTGCAGTTCAGGACAGTTTCCAGCAGCCTTGAATTGTTAGTCACATTTGAAGGCAAGTCAAAGATTTTCAAAACACCTGTCTCAGAATTATTTGAAGAAGTACCAGTAAGGGCATTCAATTGGGTAGTATATGAAAAAGGGTTATACCGCTTTGATGAATTGCCGGATGATGGAAAAAGAAATTACGACAAGGTTTATCCTGTTTGGAATTTTGAAATAAGGGATGCTTTGCACCAGGAGACAGAAGCCCCGGACAAGACGAACAAATACAGGAAGTTCAAAACGGCCATTGATAAATTTTACAGAGAGCAGCTTAATACGCCCGAGTTCAAGGCCATCATTCCGCTTTCATCGAAAGGGTTTATACCAGTTGATGAAGTCCGCATAGGTTCAATTGAAAAGTCCAGCAACAAACTCGTATTTGGAAATCAAAAGCTGCACCATGTACCGTATTATGGCATTACAGAAAATGGTCCTTTCGAGTTAAGCCCATCATCAAAGATTCATTTCTTTTTTATTCTCCATGAAGATGATAGAGAAGTAGCTGCCAAGATTCACAACTACTTTAACGGCAAACTCAACGGCTTTAGGGGGCTATCAAAGTTCATTCATACACCGTATCATCCAGATAAAGAACTCGCAATCTATTTCAAGGACAGGGAGAACCCTTGGCCGGAACTGTATGAGCAAATCAATGACAAGGACTTTGATACCGACATTCAGCACATAGCTATTTACATTACCCCAATCAGCAAGAATGTTCCAGTTAAATCTCAGAGGTTGATTTACTACAAGCTGAAGGAGCTTCTACTAAAAAAAGGAGTTTCCTCTCAGGTAATAGATCCTGATAAAGTGAGTAGCAACGATAAGTATCATTTCAGTTTGCCTAACATCGCAATTGCCATTCTCGCAAAGCTCAATGGCACTCCGTGGAGGTTGGACACAAAGCTGAAGAATGAATTGATTGTTGGAGTCGGAGCATTCAAGCACACAGAAGTTGACATCCAATATATCGGCAGTGCTTTCAGTTTCTCCAATACAGGGAAATTCAACCGCTTTGAATGCTTTCAGAAAGACCAAACAAAAGAGTTGGCAGGTTCAATCCTCAGAGCAGTTAAAGACTATGTGAATGTAAATACAGGAATCAAACGGCTTGTGATACACTTCTACAAGAGTATGAGCCATGATGAATTACAACCAATAGAAGACGGCCTCAAAGACCTTGGTTTAGACATTCCAGTATTTATAGTTTCCATTAACAAAACAGAGTCTTCAGACATTGTTGCATTTGATAACAGTTGGAAAGACCTTATGCCAATGAGTGGCACTTTTATAAAGATTGGATACAACAAGTTTCTGCTGTTCAACAATACACGATACAACCCGAAATTCTACAGCTTCCATGACGGCTTTCCGTTCCCTATTAAACTGAAAATCTTTTGTACAGAAAAAGAATTGGTGGAAGAATACAAGACGGTAAAGGAACTGATTGACCAGGTATATCAATTCAGCCGTATGTATTGGAAATCAGTAAGGCAACAGAACTTACCAGTCACCATCAAATACCCTGAAATGGTCGCAGAAATGCTCCCTCATTTTGATGGAAATGAAATACCCGAATTTGGAAAAGATAACCTTTGGTTTTTATGAGCAACTGAACAATAGTATATATCAAAAACATGGTCTATCCTCGCTGCATTATGTTAGTAAAATCCATTTTGGAAGAATTCTCTATCCCTTCGGGCATATCATATCAGGAAAGGTAGATTTATTAAGTGAATTATCGATAAAACAATGTTAGTTTCACTAATCTAAAGAGCCTATTACTGCCAATTTACCAGCATTAATTACTGGCAGGCTTCATCATGCGTACGCTTATCTTAGTCGCTAGTTTTCTTCTGTAAAAGAAATTACAATCGAGAAATTCATAGCTGAACAAAAAATCGAAAGAGTGAAAGAACTCTTGTTAAATGCGCAAATATCTCTCTTTGAAATTGCCACGTCATGAATTTTAGTAGTGTAGCACATCTTTCATCTCAGTTCAAGAAATAAATAGGCCTAACCCCACTCAATTTGAGTCTCCAGCCAATCAAGTGCCGATCGTTGGATGATTTTCAAGCTTAAGAGAACAAACTTAAAGTCGAAATTTTGTAAAGCTTTAGTACAATCGTATAATCAGTTTTTTGCTTGAAATAAATAAGTATTATATCATAAATCCTTTAGGTTATAGTAAGCCATGGAGAAGCTAATCTTTCCCCAGTCCAATTACAACAAAATAATTTAACTTACGTTACCCACTAAATGATGCGAAAAATTATCGCCATATTATTAGCAATCACCTATTCATTTGGTTTTGCACCAAATGTTGTGGCAGAGGCTATGAGCGATGAGATTAATTTTGTGGTCAAAAAAAAATGTGCAAAAGAAAAACAGGTTCATTTCACATCCCCCACAGAAATTTCTACCAAAAAGGCCGAGTTAGGTTCAACTCAAATGCTCAACGCCATCTGTGTTACAAGTATAACTTCAACATTTGGAGTTAACCCTGTACCTATTATACATGCGCTATCTATAGAAAGAAATATCGCATTGGCTCAATTATATAATTCACCCACATTAGGGAGAGATCCCTGTCCTCCAAAAGGCTAATATTAACCTCAATTTACTCCCCAGTCTTCGACTTTTGCACTCCTTCTTATGGTGCCAGGAGAGTATTCTAATCTTTAATTGAATTCAAACCCAATCGGGTTCACAAAATTTAGTAGAATGAACAACTATTTAATTAATAGTCGCTCGCTTGTTGTATTGCGAGTGGCTATCAGCGGCATATTTCTCATAGCCGGACTCAATCATATACTTTTTGTCGATAAAGTTGCTGCCAGATTAAAAGCAGCACAAATGGCAGATTTTATATTAGCACTAGGTTCTCCAGAGCCACTAATTATAATCAGTGGCGCATTTATGCTCATAGGTGGATTGGCACTATTTCTCGGTTTTAAAACCAGAATTGCAGCAATCGGACTAATCTTGATCCTTTTGCCCATAACATTTACTATTCAGGTTGGGCAATGGGCTTCTGCCGGACCTCTTTTTAAAAACATAGCCATTTTAGGGGGCTTAATTTTCTTTGCCCTCAATGGTTCATTGTGCTATTGTGTTGATAGCATGCTAAAATCTAAATCAAAAAATATTACATCATGAAAACTCTAATTAATATATCAAAAGGCTTATTGTTCGCAATCTTATTTGTGGGGCTTAGTTATTCTTCAGAGGCACAAAATGTGCCTTGTAAAGCAAATGAAAAAGGATTAAATAGTTATGCTATACTAGTGCGTACAACTCAGCATATGGGAGCAGCACTCAAGACTGCCAAGCAGTTAAGCGAAGCTGGTAAAAGCTACGAAGCATTTGAAGTAGTCGTTTGTGGTAAAGTGGTAAAGGAACTGGCTGATAAAAGCAATGAGGCAGTTTCTAAAATGCTCACTGAAGCCGTAAGTCTTAATGTGAAATTCTCGGTATGTGGTATGTCGATGGAGAAATTTGAAGTACAACCACAGGAACTACCTAAACCGCTGGAAGTCGTTGACAATGGACTTGTCCGCATTTTTGAACTTCAGGAAAATTGTTATTACACAATTGAACTTTAAATCAATAGAAATGAAAACTAATAAATATATCCTTTTGGCAATAGTGTTGGTCTCTGTACTAGGCTTTGCCTTTATGTTTAATGTAGACAAGGGTGAGCGGTTGACTACTGCTCAAATCGACACTAACCCAGAGTATAATCTTAGTACAAGTGAGGGAATAAGTTTCCTTTTAAAAGATGCAAAAGGAAATGAGATAAACCTTGATGAGTATAAGGGTAAAACTGTGGTACTTAATTTTTGGGCCAGTTGGTGTCCGCCATGTATAGCTGAGATGCCAAGTATTCGGTCTTTTTATCAAAATATGAATAGTGAAAAGGTTGAATTAATACTGGTAGCCTTAGATAGAGATTTTAATAAGCCAAAAGCCTTTATGGAGAAGAATGGATACGACATGCCTTACTATCAACCAGCGGCTGAATTGCCTCGTGAGTTTAATGTAAGAGGTATACCAATAACTTATATTATAGACCCTCAAGGAGAAATCGCCATCACACATTCTGGAATGACAGACTTTACCAGTTCTGAATTTATGGAAAGCATAGAAAAGCTTAATCTCTAATGAAAATCCGAAAAAAGAAACTAATTGAATGGGGAATCATCATTATGGTGATCTCCATTCTATACTTTACTGGTCTTCACAGAGAGGTAATAGGAAGGTTGCAGCAGGGTATTTTGGTTACAGGTTTAATTCAACCCGATGTAATTGATAACAATGATCGGGACAAAGAATTGTTGACTGGAGAGTTAATATTAGAGGCTGCCGATGGTAAGCGAGTCTCACTTAGCGATATGCAAAATAAGGTATTGTTTATCAACTTCTGGGCTACCTGGTGCCCACCATGTATAGCAGAAATGCCAGGTATAAATGATTTATACAACGAGACAGTTGATGACGAGATGGTCTTTTTGATGATATCAACCGATAAAGAGTTTAACAAAGCAAAGGATTTTGTTAGTCGCAAGGGGTTTGACTTCCCTATATATCGACTTAGAAGTTCCATTCCGTTTGCATTGCAAAGCCGCGTGTTGCCCTCAACCTATATTGTGGCAAAAGATGGTGAAATAGTCGTAAAGCATCAGGGTATGGCTGACTATAATAATAACAAGATGAAAGATTTATTAAAGAAATTAAGTGATGAAACGAATTAATCAATTAGTTAAAGGCCTACTGGGAGTCGTTTTACTTTTCTCCTTACAAATTACCAACGCTCAGGTTCAAGATGATCCTGAATGGAAGTTTGAAATTTCTGACAGCATTGAGCTAAACAAGGAAGTTACCTTATTATTTAAGGCACAGGTGCCAACAGATTGGTATATGTATGCCAATGACTTTGATCCGAATCTCGGCCCAATGCTTACTGAAATTGATTTTGAAGATAATGACAGTTATGAACTCATTGGTAAGTTGAATTCAATAGGTGCAAAAGAAAAATTCGATAGTCTGTGGCAAGGCAAATACTCATATTTTACTCAAGAGGCTGTTTTTGAACAGCAAATTTTGATAAAAGACTTGCCCTTACAGATTGAAGCCACCGCCAGCTATCAGATTTGTTCCGATGTGACTGGTCAATGTATTCCATTTGAAACCGCTCTGAGTTATTCAACGATTGAAGAAACAGAAGTCCATGCGAAATACCTGTCGGAATTTAAATCTGACGGAATTGAGAGGGTAAAAATGAAACCATTTAAAAATCCTTATGGGAGTGCAGCTGCGGCAAATGACCGCTCTTCATGGGGATTTTTTTTTATATCATTTGGAGCTGGGTTATTGGCCTTACTTACACCTTGTGTATTCCCTATGATACCGATGACTGTCACTTACTTTACTAAATCAACAAACAACAGACGTAAGAATATAGCAAATGCAGTAATCTATGGAGCTTCCATTGTGGTGATTTACTCACTTATGGGAACAGTGTTTTCATTTATTTTTGGGGTCGAGTTTGCCAACTTCTTGAGTACTCATTGGCTACCCAACCTTATCTTTTTTGCAGTATTCCTCATATTTGCGCTCTCGTTTTTTGGACTTTTTGAGCTTACACTTCCAAGTGGCCTCGTGACTACTTTTGATCGCAAAGCTGACAAAGGTGGCTTAGCAGGTATTTTTTTTATGGCACTTACACTTGTTTTAGTAGGATTTAGCTGTACGGGCCCTATAGTGGGAACCATTTTATTGCAGTCTGCTAACGGAGAAACTTTAACACCGTTAATAGGAATGCTTGGCTTTTCATTGGCCTTTGCTATACCCTTTACAATTTTTGCAGTTTTTCCGGGCTGGCTAAAATCACTACCTAAAAGTGGCGGGTGGCTTGGTACTGTTAAAGTTTCTTTAGGCTTTTTGGAATTGGCCCTGGCATTAAAATTTCTGAGCATGATTGATCAGGTTTACCACTTAGAATGGCTCAATAGAGATGTGTATTTAGTCTTGTGGATTAGTATATTCTCACTTTTAGGGTTCTATTTATTGGGTAAAATTCATCTGGCAGGCGAAAAGAAAGATTCTCCTGTTTCGGTAAGCAGACTTATTTCGGCCATGCTTGTTTTTGCTTTTGTTATTTATCTTATTCCGGGTCTAATAGGCGCACCTCTCAAACCATTGGCAGGGTACTTACCTCCAATGACTACACAGAATTTTGTTTTGAGCAATAATTCACATCAAAGGGAAAATGTTAAACCATTGAACTCAACATGTGAATCTCCAATATATGAGGGACTGTTTGAACTCCCACATGGCCTTCGTGGTTTTTTTGATTATGAGCAGGCACTTGCCTGTGCAAAAGCAGAAAGCAAGCCACTTTTTATTGATTTTACAGGTCATGGTTGTGTAAACTGTCGTGAAATGGAGGCTCGTGTTTGGAGCGACCCCCGTGTTCTCCAACGGTTAAATGAAGACTTCATTGTCTTAGCACTATATGTGGACGACAAGAAAAAATTAGCAGAGCAAGACTGGTATGTATCGGCTTATGATGATAAAGTGAAAAAGTCCATTGGTCAACAAAATTTGGATTTCATGATTCAGAAACTTAATGCTAATGCTCAGCCATATTATTCCCTAGTGGGACAAAATGAAAATTTACTTTCAGTTCCATATGGTTATAATCTAAACGTTGAATCTTTTGTCGAGTTTTTAGATCAAGGAAAACAACGGTTTGACTTACAGCATCAACGAAAACAACCATCCATATGAATAAAGTGGTTTTGCACATATCAACAGGAGACGAAACAGTACATAAAAAGTTAATTGTGCAATTAGATAATATTAAAAAGGGTCTGCCCGAGTGTACAATTGAGGTAGTGGTTCATGCAGACGCGATTTACATGCTATTGGCAGACACTAGCAAAATTACCAAGCAGATTAGAAGAAGGCGTAATCGACATATGAAATTTCTAGTATGTAATAATTCTCTCGTGGGTGTTAATCGACCATCGATTGATCTGATTAAAGGGGTAGAAGTTATAAATTCTGCGCTTATCCACCTTGTGCAAAGGCAGCAACAGCATTGGGCCTATATCAAAATGGGGTGATTGGTATATATGATTCGTTCAAGTTAAGTTTTACTACCTAGAAACCAATGGTAGCTGCAATATTGATAATACCTAAAGTGAAATTATTTCACCAGCGCTTGTTTGAAATAGTGCCTGTGAACGGAGAAATACCATTGTCTCTAGTATAATTTTTCTCTCCGTTCCAGGTCTTATTTAATTTTTACTTTTTTAAAGCACGTACTGTCCTTTCAATCTCAGATTGACGGTAATATCCTTATCACTGCTATTTCTGAAATACCAGCCGTGCTTACCCTCAAAGGGAGCTAGAAAAGTTCCTACCATATTGTTAGAATAAGCAATGGTGTAACTCTCAAAATAAACCTGCTCCGGTTTAATCTTTTGTTTTACCTCACCATGAAAATCAAAATACAGTACACCACTATTGGTGAGCCATTCGTATTTCACCTTACCATACTTAAGTACATTGATCTTATATTCAATACCCTTTCCAGCAGGTACAGTCACCATTACCTCATCTGTACGCTCTGAATATTGCGTGTCAGGAGCTGGTGAAAACGCTTCTGAAGGCACAGCAACGTCTGGTCCAGAACCTGCCTTTTCTAGCCGGATTACAGGTCGATTTTCATCTGTTACAGCCAGAGTCTCAGAAGTATCATCGTCATTCTCAATATACAGCTTACTGAAACCTAGAGTTTTACCTGCTCCGGTTGGATCTATACCATACTCTGCTGGTAAAACTGCTGTAACTAATACTAATGCACCTAATACTATCGCTACCAGCGTTGCTTTAAGTAATTGCTTTTTATTTAAAATTTGTTGTTCCATTTTTTTTAATAATTATGAGGTGAAATAACCAGTTAACTGAAACCCTAGTAGCAAAAAGCCTGCGGCCATAAGCAGGGTATTGGTCAGTGTAGCAAAGCGTCTGAAGCTTGCTTGCCTTCGCCATGTAACAATCAACAAAAGCACCAGAGCCAAAGCCATAAACTGGCCGATTTCTACCCCGATATTAAACCCAATCAGATTGGTAAACAGCCCCTCTCTGTCAAACTTAAACTCCTGCAATTTGCTTGCTAAGCCAAAGCCATGAAATAACCCAAATATGAGTACCGCTGCTTTTGTATTAGGCTGCTTTCCGAAAAACCGCTTGAAACCACCAAGATTATCAAAGCCTTTATATACAATTGACAGTGCAATTATGGCATCAATTAAATAGGCGTTAATGGCAATATCTGCCATCACTCCAAGTAGTAGTGTTATGCTATGTCCTATGGTGAAATAACTCACGTATAGCAAAATCTCTTTGGTTCGATATAAAAAGAAAATAACGCCTACCAGAAAGAGCAAATGATCATATCCTGTAATCATATGTTTTGCTCCTATATAGAGAAAGGGGATAAACGCAACTCCGCTATTACCAGATAAAAATGTTTGAGTATTTTCATCCACTCCATGTGCATACACCTGTGTCCCTAAAAAACTGAATAGAGCCAACAGTACCAGTGTCACTGTCTTTCTATTCCGAAAGACAGTGAGTAATTGTGAAAACCATTTATCTAACTTAATGTGCATGACCATGAGCTTTTACTTGGTTCAAACTATCCAACCTTCTGGCCTCTTTTGCCTCCTGTTCCTCAATCGAATTGTCTTTGGGCACTTCATTATCAATTGGCTGAACTTCTTGTGCGTTCTCAGTTTTATTTTCTTGTGATTTATTTCCGTTACAAGCTGTTAACATAAGAATGGCAATACCCGAGATTATTATTGATTTTTTCATTGTAATAAGTATTTAGTTTTAATTGATAATTATTCTTCTTCTGAGTTGATTTTAGCAGATATTATGGAGTAGGCATTTTTAACCACCCAATCCTGTTCTTCTATTGAATCCATTCCAGGAATTTCAATTGCAGTATAACCATCTGCAATAGTTCCGGTCTTAACCGGCACCAGTTCAAAAACATAGCTGTCAGTTGATTTGGAAGCTAACCTTAACAGAAAGTTTTCACCATTGTATTTGACAATGGCATCTGAAGGGACAGTGGTTTGCTGTGCAGCATCCGTTTCAACCAGTGCTTTGACGTACATGCCCGGCAAGATTCCTTTTTGATCCCCGTCTGCTATGTGGCAATGAACAGGTACAATTCTCTCTTCTGAGCTTACTTTCCCGACAAGAAACACAGTAGCCTTACGCTTGTATCCGCTTTCATTTCCTTGGGAGAAACGTAATTCTTGTCCTTCCTGTATTTGGGAAATATCCTTTTCGTAGGCGTTTAGTACAACATGAAGCTCATTTGTATTTACTATTTCGAATAAGACATCTTTGGGATTTACATAATTACCCAAGTTGAAATTGCTGGCCTTTATAAACCCGTTAATTGGAGAATAGACCCTTGCCTTACGGCTTAGCTCTCCACTTTTTAGTGAGCTGATATTAATACCAATAAGCTTTAAAGTCTCTTCAAGCCCTTTAATTCTGGCCTGAAGGATTTTGTAGTCAGAGGAAACCTTTTGATAAGTCTTTGCTGAATTTACATCTTGATCCCTAAGCTTTTGTTGCCTTTCATATTCTTCCTCCAGGTATTCTAACTGACCTAAACTTTCCAAATACTGCTGCTGAAGTTCTATGAATTTAGGGTCTTCAAGCACAGCCAAGGTCTGACCTCTCGTCACTTTTTCACCAGGTAGAAGGGCTGGTGTCGTAAGATAACCACCTAGAGGTGCCGATAAGGTTGCTATTCCACTTGGTTCAATTTCAACTTCTCCGTTCAATTTGAGTAGATTGCTTAGGCTTCTCATTTCGGTTTTTCCTATTGAAATATCCGCCAGTTCAAACTGAGCTTTGGTAAAAATCACTTGATTATTACCTGTCGGATCACTTGAAGATTCCGCTGATTCAGTTACTACTGATTCTTGATTTTCATTATTATTACTTTCACAGGCCATGAAAACATTCATAGCTATGACCATTAGCATGGTATTTTTTATATTGATTTTCATTTTTCTATATTTTATCGTTAATTCACTGACTACCTTATTCCTAACAGCTGTTCTATTTCAATAACTATCTGATTGTTTTGCCATACGGTGTTTAGATACTCCTGCTGTATGTCAATTGCCAGCGTGAGATTTACAAGCTGCTCACTGTATGAAATCTCACCACTCTTAAAGCTTAGTTCAGAATTGGAGATTATGAGATCAGCCTGAGGTAATGCCTCTCCTTCAAAGTAGTTTAGTGAACTTTGTAGTTTGTTATACTCTTGCACCAATGAGCTCAATTGTCCTCTTAGTTGTGTCTCCGCAAGGTCAACTGTTGAACTTGCTATCTCCGAATTTATCTTCGCTGCGTTGATCTTAGCTTTATAACCACCGGGGAAAATTGGTATAGAAACACCAAGGGTAAAAAATCCAAATCGATCTGAGCTATTAAAATTATAATCAACACCATCATAAATAGCAGCTCCATTATAGGTTTGACTCGCATAACCAATCATAAGATCCGGAAACATTTTATTCTGCTCAACTTTTACCTGCTGGGTACTAATTGCTACGTTTTGTTTTAGATAATCCAACATCGGATTCTGACTTATTGCAGATGTATCTGACAGTAGCCCTGTCATACTTTCTTTTTTGAGACCACTATTGTTGATTTCAAACTTTTCGTTAGTATTCAATAAAACAGCTAAAGACGTTTTTGCTATCTCCAGATCAGAATGAAGTTGTTTGAGCTTGTTTCTCACACGCATAGACTGGGTACTGGCAGTTACCCGCTCCAGGTTTGTTGACTCACCTGTTTCGTATCTGGCTTTGCTAAACCGACTCAAGCCGTTATAAATGCTATCCTGTTTTTCATATAGGTGAATCTGCTCCTGAACAAAAACAATTCGCATGAATGCATACTTAACATCAGATACCAACTCATTCTCATCTAGGGTCTTTGCATATTCGCTTGCCCTCACTTTTTCCTTGCCTAGTTTAGACTGGGCACTGTAAAGTGTTGGGAAATTGATCCTCTGCGTTACGTTAAAAAGATTATCCTGTATGGTTGGGTTACTAACCACTCCTTGCGAATACGACACATCCGTTTTAGGAATTGTCACGGCTCCCTTTTTGAGAGCGATGGCTTCCTCCACTCTTGAATTAGCTATTTTCATGGAATGATTATTCTCTATCGCCATTTCAATAGCCCGTTCCATTGTTAAACCAGACGTATTTACAGTTAATGAATCCTGAGCCTTTAGATTCTGCGTCATTATCATTCCTCCTAAAACTAAAATTACACTTAGTGTTTTTGTGCTCTTAAGCCTAATTTTAGTATTGCTGAAATAGATATAAAGAACCGGAAGAACTATGAGTGTTAATAAAGTAGCTGTAAGTAGCCCACCTATCACCACTGTAGCTAATGGCCTCTGTACTTCTGCACCAGCAGTTGATGAAAGGGCCATCGGCAAGAAACCCAGTGACGCTACCGCAGCTGTCATGAGTACGGGTCTTAACCTTACTCGGGTACCTTTCAAGACTCGCTCATATATATCTGAAACGCCTGACTTTTCTAGTCTATTGAACTCTGCAACCAGCACGATACCGTTAAGTACAGCCACACCAAACAAGGCGATAAATCCAACACCAGCAGATATACTAAAAGGCATATCTCTTATTAAAAGAGCAAAAACACCTCCGATAGCTGATAAAGGAATTGCTGTAAAAATCAACAGGCTTTGTTTGACTGACCCGAATGTGAAATACAATAAAACCAGTATCAGAAGTAAGGCCAATGGCACTACAATAGCCAGCCTTTCGCTAGCACGTTGCAGGTTTTCAAACTGTCCACCATAAGTCACATAATACCCTGCAGGCATATTTACCTTTTCAGAAATAACCTTTTGAATATCAGAAACAATGCTTTGTACATCTCTGGTTCTTACGTTAAACCCAATTGTTACTCTTCGTTTTGCATTGTCTCTCTGAATCTGAACAGGGCCAGGTTGAAAGTTGATATTCGCTACCTCACGCAGTGGAACTGCTCCTCCATTCGGGTTATCCACGTATAGATCCTGTACATCGGAAATATCCGTTCTATGCCCTTTATCCAATCTTACTACTAAATCAAAACGTCTTTCCCCTTCATAAACAAGACCTGCAGTTTTACCAGCAAATGCGGTAGCAATAGTCTGATTAATGCTTTCTACATTCATACCATACTCTGCTATCTTATCTCTATCTAACTCAATTTGAATTTGTGGTAGACCTGTGATTTCTTCAACATATAAATCCTCAACCCCTTCTATTGATCTGATATTTCTCCCAACATTATCTGCCAGCTCAGAAAGCATATTAAGGTCTTCTCCATAGATTTTAATTACCACATCCTGTTTTGCTCCTGTAAGTAATTCATTGAATCGCATTTGAATAGGTTGCTGGAAACCGAATGTAGCATTGGGAATTACCGCTAATGATTGCTGCATTTTTTCTGCTAATTCCTCTCTGGTTTCTGCACTTACCCATTCATCCTTTGGCTTTAGAATAATCATCATATCACCCGCTTCTATAGGCATAGGGTCGGTAGGGATTTCACCAGATCCTATCTTATTCACCACTTGCGTTACTTCTGGATATTCTCTTAGAATAATTTCTTGAGCCTTTTTAGAAACATCAATTGATTGTTGAAGTGAGCTACCAACAGGCACTCTGGTTTCAACTGCAAAATCGCCTTCATCTAACTGAGGTATAAACTCACCACCCATTCGGCTAAATGTGAATAATGTTATAATAAACAGTACCACTGCGATTCCTAGGACCAATCCTTTCTTATGAATAGCCCTTTCAATAACGGGTTGATAAATTCGCTGAAAGAAATCCATCATCTTATCAGAGAAGTTTCGTTTATGTGCCGTTTTTTTACTCAGCACTAAAGCAGACATCATTGGAACGTATGTCAACGACAGTATAAAGGCTCCCAGAATTGCAAATGATACAGTCTGCGCCATAGGAGTAAACATTTTCCCTTCTACGCCCACCAATGCCCAAAGAGGAAGGTAAACGATCAAAATGATAATTTCTCCAAAAGCTGCTGATGTCCTGATCTTACTTGATGATTCAAATACCTCATGATCCATTTGATCCCGGGTGAGCATGGCACTCCCTGCATACTTTTTCTTGCTAGTATTAACTCCGTGCAAGACAGCTTCAACAATAATGACAGCTCCATCCACAATAAGGCCAAAGTCAATTGCACCCAAACTCATTAGATTACCTGAAACACCGAATAGCCGCATCATGCCAAGAGCAAACAACATGGCCAGCGGGATTACAGAAGCTACCACAAAACCACCTCTCAGATTACCAAGGAAAAGGATGAGGATAAATATGACAATTAAAGCTCCCTCTGCTAGGTTTTTTGTAACTGTGGAAATAGCTCCATCCACTAATTTCTTTCTATCCAAAAATGGCTCAATAGTTACTCCTTCAGGGAGGGTAGTTTTGATTTGCTCGATTTTATCCTTGACGTTACTTATTACAGCTGAAGAGTTAGCTCCCTTGAGCATCATTACTATTCCTGTTACCACTTCACCTTCGGCATTGCGTGTAGCCGCACCATACCTTACGCTATGCCCAAACTGAACAGAGGCAATGTCTCTTATCAGTACTGGGGTCCCTCTTACATTTGATTTAACAACAATCTTCTCAATCTCATCAAGGTTTTTGACCAGCCCTTCGCTTCTAATGAAATAAGCATTAGGATTTTTGTCAATATACGCCCCACCGGTATTTTGATTGTTGGTCTTAAGTGCCTCAAAAACTTCATTAATACTAATGTCGAAGCTTCTTAATTTGTCAGGATCTATAGCTATCTCGTATTGTTTAATATAGCCTCCAAAACCACTTACTTCCGCTACTCCTGGAGTACCAAGAAGTTGGCGTTTAATAATCCAATCTTGAATGGTTCTTAGTTCAGTAGCATCGTACTGATCTTCAAACCCCGGCTCAGGACGAACGACATATTGGTATATTTCACCAAGTCCTGTAGTGACAGGAGCCATTTCAGGCTGACCAACTCCCTCTGGGATTTCTTTACCAGCTAAGGATAGCCTTTCCTGTACTTGTTGCCTCGCCCAGTAGAGATCGGTACTTTCTTCGAAAACAATAGTAACAATGGAAAGACCAAATCTGGAAAATGACCTCATTTCCTTTATTTCAGGAATAGTCACCATGGTTTGTTCTACCGGAAAAGTTACTAACTGTTCCACCTCTTGTGCTGCCAGGGTGGGTGACACTGTGATTACCATCACTTGATTGTCGCTAATATCGGGTACGGCATCTATTGGCAACTTTGTCAACGAATAGCCTCCCCAACCGATCAATGCTAGTGTGAATAATCCGATAATGAGTTTATTCTTTATCGAAAATTTTATAATGTTATCTAACATGATTTTTAATTAAATGAATAATTTTATGATTACTTAATTCCTCAGAAAAAAGAAAGAGAAGAGGTTAGCGGGAAATAAAAACTCGATATAGTGAGCAATTAAATCCTAATGAAAAACATCTTAGTGCTCAACAATTGAAGCAGCAATTTTTGTAACTAGCATGCAAAGTGTGAAAGCATTTAGATTTTGCATAGCATTATGCTTTTTGCGACATAAGAATTATGACACAAAAAGGTTGTTAGCTAGTGATAGTAACCTCTTATGAAATAAATAAAAACGGAGGTCCTCTTAGTGTGAGTCCTGAGGAATGAGGGGAAAGGGTTTTCCCATCTTTATAACCTGTCCTAACTTGAGTGGTAAGTTTTTCCGGCCAGATTTCAATTGATGAAATAGCCTCAATATAAAATACAGCAACATTAATATTTCTCGTATCAGCACCTTTTATTTGGGCTAATTCATGAGAATGAGAGCTATGAGAATGATTCTCAATTAACTGATGTAAGAATCTTACTTCTTGAACAGAAGTATTCTTTTCTTCCAGATGGTCATCATTATGGTGTTTATGTTGTTCTGAAGAAGTTCGTACTACTGTATCAAGGTCGTCATGCGAGTGGTGGATATGGGGTACAGTGTTCTGAAGTGTAATCAGGCTGACTACACTTAACAAAAACAAAGCCTTTAACTTTAAATACCTTCGCATAATTTAAACAAAGATGGGATAGTTCATTAAACTGTGTCTAGGGTTTAATCTTTGTGACAACCCATTGTCT
>VFQM010002132.1_pt1 | contig 15443 bp, 16 predicted proteins | sample 3512391 | NCBI WGS metagenome assembly VFQM01 (sample SAMN10412369, study PRJNA504923) | tailings metagenome | isolation source: Replicate 1 from Balatoc abandoned mine | place: Philippines
GTCGGTGGTAATCTCCCACAAAACCGCATAAAAAAGCCACCCCTGCGGGTGGCTTTCAGGCCGAGCGCGGGATGCGCTTGCAAGCGCATCCCGCATGATGCACGGTGCGGTCTCGTTGGAACTTAGTTCTTCGACTGGTCGACCATCTTGTTCTTGGCGATCCACGGCATCATCGCCCGCAGCTTCTCGCCCACCACCTCGATCTGGTGCTCGGCGTTCAGGCGACGGCGCGAGATCAGGGTCGGTGCGCCGGCCTTGTTCTCGAGGATGAAGCTCTTCGCGTATTCGCCGGTCTGGATGTCCTTCAGGCACTGACGCATCGCGTTCTTGGTGTCCTCGGTCACGACGCGCGGGCCGGTCACGTACTCGCCGTATTCCGCATTGTTCGAGATCGAGTAGTTCATGTTGGCGATGCCGCCCTCATAGATCAGGTCGACGATCAGCTTCAACTCGTGCAGGCACTCGAAGTAAGCCATCTCCGGCGCATAGCCGGCCTCGACCAGGGTCTCGAAGCCGGCCTTGATCAGTTCGACGGTACCGCCGCACAGCACGGCCTGCTCGCCGAACAGGTCGGTCTCGGTCTCTTCGCGGAAGTTGGTCTCGATGATGCCGGCACGGCCGCCGCCGTTGGCCATGGCGTACGACAGCGCGATGTCGCGCGCTGCGCCCGACTTGTCCTGGTACACGGCCACCAGGTGCGGCACACCGCCGCCCTGCGTGTAGGTGGCGCGAACGGTGTGGCCCGGCGCCTTCGGCGCGACCATGATCACGTCGAGGTCGGCGCGCGGCACGACCTGGCCGTAGTGCACGTTGAAGCCGTGCGCGAACGCCAGTACGGCGCCCTGCTTTGCGTACGGCTCGACGTTTTCCTTGTAAACCTGGGCGATGTTCTCGTCCGGCAGCAGGATCATGATGACGTCGGCCGCCTTGACTGCGTCATTCACCTCGGCGACCTTCAGGCCGGCCTTCTCGACCTTCGTCCACGACGAGCCGCCCTTGCGCAGGCCGACGGTGACGTTCACGCCCGATTCGCTCAGGTTCTGCGCATGCGCATGGCCCTGCGAGCCGTAACCGATGATGGCGACGTTCTTGCCTTTGATGAGGGAGAGGTCGCAGTCCTTGTCGTAGAAAACTTTCATTGGATATTCCCGTAAATGTGAGTGGTTGTTGTTCGGTTCAGACCTTCAAGATGCGCTCGCCGCGGCCAATGCCCGAGCCGCCGGTACGGACGGTCTCGAGGATGGCAGAGCGGTCGATCGCATCGATGAACGCGTCAAGCTTCGATTTCGCGCCGGTCAGTTCGATCGTGTAGGTTTTTTCAGTCACGTCGATGATGCGGCCGCGGAAGATGTCCGTGGTCCGCTTCATCTCTTCGCGTTCCTTGCCGACCGCGCGCACCTTGATCAGCATGAGCTCGCGCTCGATGTGCGCGCCTTCGGTCAGGTCGACCACCTTGACCACCTCGATCAGGCGGTTCAGGTGCTTGGTGATCTGCTCGATCACGTCGTCGGAGCCGGTAGTGACGATGGTCATCCGCGACAGCGTCGGGTCTTCGGTCGGCGCGACGGTCAGGGTTTCGATGTTGTAGCCGCGCGCGGAGAACAGTCCCACCACGCGCGACAGTGCGCCGGCCTCGTTTTCCAGCAGGGCAGAAATGATATGGCGCATTACAGTTCCTCCGAGCCCAGCAGCATTTCGGTCAGGCCCTTCCCTGCCTTGACCATCGGCCACACGTTTTCATCACGGTCGGTGATGAAGTTCATGAAGACCAGCCTGTCCTTCATCGCGAACGCTTCACGCAGCGAGCCTTCAACATCGCCCGGCTTGTCGATCGTCATGCCGACGTGGCCGAAGGCCTCGACCAGCTTATCGAAATCCGGCAGCGAATCCATGTAGGACTCGGAATAGCGCGAGCCATAGTCGATCTGCTGCCACTGGCGCACCATGCCGAGATAGCGATTGTTCAGGAGGATGATCTTCGGCGTCAGGTGGGATTGCCTGCAGGTCGCAAGTTCCTGGATGCACATCTGGATCGACGCTTCGCCGGTCACGCAGGCGACGGTGGCGTCCGGATTGGCCATCTGCACACCCATCGCGTACGGCAGGCCCACGCCCATCGTGCCCAGGCCGCCGGAGTTGATCCAGCGGCGCGGCTTGTCAAAGCCGTAGTACTGGGCAGCCCACATCTGGTGCTGGCCGACGTCGGAGGTGATGAAGGCATCGCCCTTGGTGACTTCCCATAGCTTCTCGACGACGGACTGCGGCTTGATGACCTCGGTCGAGGTCGGGTACTTCAGGCAGTCACGCTTGCGCCACTCGTTGATCTGCTTCCACCATGCGTCGATGGCGCCGGCATTCGGCTTCGTCTCCGCCGCGTCGAGCTGGGCCAGCAGTTCCTGCAGCACGTCCTTGACGTTGCCGACGATAGGCACGTCGACCTTCACCCGCTTGGAGATCGACGATGGGTCAATGTCGATATGGATGATCTTGCGCGGCACGCTGGCGAAGTGTTTCGGATTGCCGATCACGCGGTCGTCGAAGCGCGCGCCGATCGCGATCAGCACGTCGCAGTGCTGCATCGCCATGTTGGCTTCATACGTGCCGTGCATGCCGAGCATGCCGACGAACTTGTCGCTGGACGCGCGGTAGCCGCCGAGGCCCATCAGGGTGTTCGTGCACGGATAGCCGAGCTTGTCGACCAGCTTGTTCACCTCGGGTGCGGAATCGGACAGGATCACGCCGCCGCCGGTGTAGATCATCGGGCGCTCTGCGCTCAGCAGTAGCTGAACCGCTTTGCGGATCTGGCCGGCATGGCCCTTGTCGACCGGTTTGTACGAGCGCATTTCGACTGTCTTCGGATAGTCGAAAACGCTCTTGGCGATCGTGATGTCCTTCGGGATATCGACCAGCACCGGGCCGGGACGGCCAGTGGTTGCGACATAGAAGGCTTTCTTCATGGTGTCCGCGAGGTCGCGCACATCCTTCACGAGGAAGTTGTGCTTCACGCACGGACGGGTGATACCGACAGTGTCGCACTCCTGGAAGGCGTCCTGACCGATCGCATGGGTCGGCACCTGTCCGGTGATGATCACCATCGGGATGGAATCCATGTAGGCGGTGGCAATGCCGGTGACGGCATTGGTCACGCCCGGGCCGGAGGTGACGATGCACACACCGACCTTGTTCGAGCTGCGCGAGTACGCATCGGCTGCATGCACTGCGGCCTGCTCATGACGAACGAGAATGTGCTGGAACTTGTCCTGCTTGAAAATCTCGTCGTAAATGTAGAGAACTGCGCCGCCGGGATAGCCGAACACATGTTCGACGCCCTCTTCGGCGAGACAGCGCACGACGATCTCGGCGCCGGTGATCTCGGAGGTCATTGCTAAGTCCTTTCAAGGTCCATTGGAAATTGATCGGATGCTCTCTCCTGGCGGTAGCGATCGCGGCGACACCTCTGACGCATCCCTTTGTCGTGCGGTCACGCCGATCCTTCCTGCGCACCAGGCGCAGTCCAGACCGACGCTGAATGCACTTCGTTCAGCCTCTGCTGGTGCCGCTGCTCGCGCTGCCTCACGCTTGTGGCATGGGTTAGAGCAAACAGCTCTTCCGGGGGCATGGCGCCCGCAGAAAATCATGCCGGGGTTCCGCGCTGCGTCTTGTGCAGCAGGGAGCCGGCCAAAAAATTCCCCTCGCTGTGGCGAGGGGAACGATACGTTAATGCGTTGCAGCACACAGGTCAAGGGAAATCTTGAAAAAAGCCAATGAAATCAAGCGTTTTACCTGATCCGCATGAAGCAGCACGGCAAGCGCCGATGGTTTGGGCGACAAGCTTTCCATTTGGTTATCGCACTGCAGGGGCGGCTCTTTCCGCGGCTCGACGTACAATGCCCGGCTTTGATTCCCGCCATCCCGCCGTGACTGACGCCGCCACCCCTGCCCTACACTCCGCCCCCGTCAAAAATCGCCTGTTCGGCATGGTCTATGAGGGCATGCTACTGTTCGGTGTGCTGTTCATTTCGGGTTGGCTGTTCTCTACCTTGCTGCAGCAACGGCACGCGCTGAGTCTCAGGCATGCGCAGCAGGTGTGGCAGTTCCTGGTGTTGGGCGCTTATTTCATGTGGTTCTGGACCCATGGCGGACAGACGCTGGCCATGAAGACCTGGCGCGTGCGCGTTGTGACAACGGCCGGCGAACCACTAGGCTGGAAGCGCGCCCTGCTGCGCTACCTGCTAGCGTGGCTGTGGTTCCTGCCCGGGCTGGCGCTGGCCTACCTGATCGGCGCAGGCGGCTGGCTGCTATTGCTGCTGCCTGCATTGAATGTGGCGCTGTGGGCGGGTACCGCCCGCCTCGACAGCGACCGGCAATTCTTGCACGACAGGCTGGCCGGCACGCGGCTGGTGCTCGCACCGGCAGCTCGGCCGCCTGCCCCTCGTCCTCCTGCCCAGAGCGCATAGCGCAATGCGATGATCGCCACGCTGACCCGCGCCATGATCGCATTGCAGCTGGCCATACTGGCCGGCCTGACATGGATCCTGGTGCGAATTGGATGGCTGGACTGGTTACCTGCCTTGCTGGCTTCGGCCAGCTTGCTGCTCGCTGCGCGCGCAGCGATCATCGTGAATAACTATTGGCTGTCCTGCGCGCTGCGCCAGCGAATGCACGATGGCAGCCGCCCGCCGCCGCTGCGGCTGGCTGGTCGGGTGGCGCAGGAAGTCTGCTGGAGCATGGCCTGCTGGTTCTGGCTGTTTCCGACCAGCCGACCGTTCTTCGTGCAAGCTCAGGACGATGGTAAGGCACCGGTGCTCATGCTGCATGGATATGGCGCGAACAGCGCGTTCTGGCGCCCCTGGTCCCAGCGACTGACGCAGGCCGGCATCAGCCATGCTGCGATCGACCTGGAGCCTGTGCTGGCAAGCATCGACGACTACGCGCCGCTGATCTCGCACGCAGTCAATCAGCTCCGCCGCAGCACTGGCAGCGAACGCGTGATCCTGCTTTGCCACAGCATGGGAGGCCTGGCGGCACGTGCGTGGCTGCGCGCCTGCGGCGGCGCATGCGTCGCGCGCGTAATCACGCTGGGCTCCCCGCATTACGGCAGCGAACTGGCGGCCTATGGGGTGGGAATCAATGCGCACCAGATGCGGCCAGCGTCTTCCGATGTCCGCAACTGGCTGCAAAGCCTTGGTGTATCGGAGGGTGCGGAGCTACGCCGATTATTTGTGTCGATCTACAGCCGGCACGACAACATCGTGTCGCCGCAAGCCTCTTCAATTTTGCCGGGCGCACGCATGGTGGCCCTGGACCTGATCGGCCATGTGGCACTGGGCTTCGACGCGGAGGTTAGCGAGATGGTACTCGCCGAGATTATTTCAGCCCGTCAAAGCAGGTCGACAGCAGAAACCCGATGACCTGCTCGTCGGAGTACTGCTCGTTCATTCGCAGATAATCGAGCGTCGGATCGCAGGAACGCGCATAGATGGTGAACAACACCACTTCGGTGGGCAGGTCCTGCCTGATCGAACCCTGCGCGCGCGCCTTCTCGATCAGTTCTCCCATCAGCTCATTAAGATCCATCAGGCGGCTGATGTACCGAGTATTATTCAGCAAGGCCTCGCGCAGGCTGGTGTTCTCGGCAGGCAGCGTGGGCAGGCCGCCTTTCATCCGAACTTCCAGCGCCCATTGCAGCACGCTCTTCAGTTGGTCGATCGCCGGCTGTTCCGGCAACAGGCTGCGAACAAATGCCAGGGTGTTCTCAAGCAACCTGATCATCGCTGCGGCGGCCAGCGCTTCCTTGGACGGGAAGTGCTTGTAGAGGCTCGCTTTGGCTATACCGACCTCGGCGGCTACCTCGTCCATGGTCATCATTTCAAAACCCTTTTTCGCGAGCAGTCCGTTGGTCGCGTCGACGATCGCGTTTTCTCGCACGATCAACTGCTGCTGCTTGAATGAAAGCTTGGGCTCTGTACTCATCGGTAACTATAAAGGCTCGCCGGTTTGGAACTTTTGCGATTATACGGCAGCCGAAACAGGCATGCGCAAAATTATGGTTCTACCAACTATTTCAAACCGTGAAACCTGGGTGCAGCGCCTGATACTGCCTCTTCTGATTCTGCTGGCCGCGACACCGCTCCGGGCCGAAAATCTTGTTGAAATCGCAGACCGCGCCGGTTCATTTAATACCTTCCTCGAGGCAGTACACATGGCGGGTCTGTCGGGCCAACTGAACGAGGCGGGTCCGTATACCGTGTTCATGCCAACCGATGCCGCATTCCGCCAGCTTGACGAATCACGCTGGCAAGCGCTGCAGGGAGATAAGCGTGCACTGGCACGTTTCGTCCGCTATCACCTGATCCGGGGCAAGGTGAAGGTTACCGAGGTCAAGCCCGGCCCGACAAAGAGCGAGGCCGGACCGCTGCTATCGCTGAAATCGGACAACGGCATGGTGACGGTCAACGGTGCGCGAGTGACAGAGAGCGATCTGTCGGCAGACAACGGCATCATTCATGGCATCGACGCGGTGCTCATGCCGCCGGATTAGCTTCGGCTATCATCGGCGCATGCCAGAAAAAATCCGTTCCCTCTGTATCTACTGCGGCTCCTCCACCGGCCAGGATCCCGCCTTCGCCCAAGCCGCAAAAACGCTGGGCGAATTGATGGCGGATCAGGGGCTGGCGCTTGTGTATGGCGGCGGGCATGTCGGCCTGATGGGTATCGTCGCCGATGCGGTACTGGCAGCCGGTGGCACCGTGACCGGCGTCATTCCGAAAGCACTGATGGACACCGAAGTCGGCCACGAACAATTGACTCGCCTGCTGGTAGTGAACGACATGCACGAGCGCAAGGCCCTGATGGCCGAGCATGCCGATGGTTTCGTCGCGCTGCCAGGGGGGATCGGCACCTTGGAAGAACTGTTCGAGGTAATGACGTGGCTGCAACTGGGCTACCACGCCAAGCCGGTAGGCTTGCTGAATGTAGGGGGCTTCTACGACGAACTGCTTGTCTTCCTCGACAAGCAGCGCGATGCCGGTTTCCTGCGGAGCGAGCACCGAGACCTGCTGCTGACGGACAGCGACCCGGTCGCGCTGATCGATCGCATGCGCTGCTTCGAGATGCCGGCAGGCGTGAGCGTGTTCAGCCGGATCAAGGCACGCACGCTGGTGCCCTGACGCGCACAGCAATCAGCCGAGCGCCCCGCTGAAATCTTCGAGCAGGTCCACGGTGTCTTCGATCCCCACTGACACCCGAATCAGCGATTCCGCGATTCCCATCGACGCGCGTCGCTCGCGGCCCATCTCGTAAAAAATCGTGTGGGCCACCGGAATAACCAGCGTTCGTGTGTCGCCCAGGTTGCTGGCCGGGACGGCAATTTTCAGCCGGTTCAGGTATTCGAAACAATCGACCCCGTCGGCCAGTTCGAAACTGAACAGGCCTCCGAACGCGCGAAACAGCGAGGCCGCAATACCGTGCTGCGGATGGGATGGCAGGCCCGGATAATGAACGCGGGCCACGCGCGGATCTTCAGACAGCATGCGCGCCAGCGCCAGCGCGCTGGCCGACTCGCGCTCGATGCGCAGGGCCATGGTCTCCGAGCCGACCGCGAGGTGATGCGCCGCCTCCGGTCCCAGCGAGGCGCCGAAGTCGCGCAGCCCCTTGGCGCGCAGCTGGGCGATGCCCCAGACATTGGGCGCGAAGCGCTTGTAGTTCTCGGCGATGTTCGGAAAGCGGGTCCAGTCGAACAGGCCGGTATCGGTCAGGCTGCCGCCGAGGGCATTGCCGTGGCCGCCGATGGACTTCGTGAGCGCATTCACCACCAGGCTGGCCCCGACCGACTTCGGACGGAACAGGTAGGGCGAAGTCATGGTGTTATCGACCACGTAGAGAATGCCGCGCTCGCGACACAATGCGCCGATACGCTCGAGGTCGGCCACCTGGGTGCGCGGGTTGGCGATCGTTTCGACGAACACCAAACGCGTGTTCGGCTGCAGCGCGCGCTCGACGTTTGCGACATCGGTCGCATCGACGAATGACACCGGCATGCCCTGCTGGCTGACGGTCTGCCAGAGGCTATTCGTATTACCGAACAGGAAATACGACGAGACTACGTGGTCGCCGGCGCGCAGCAGGCCCTGCACGATCGCGCCGATCGCCGCCATTCCGGTAGCGAAGCACAGCGTTGCCATGCCACCTTCCATCCGCGTGATCTTGTCCTCCAGCGCACTGACTGTGGGATTGCCCTGCCGGCCGTAGCGATAGCCGGGCTTCTTGCCCTGGAAGACGTCGGCGAGTTCGCGCGCATCCTTGTAGCCGAATGCGACCGCGGTGTGGATGGGTTTGTGCAGCGAGCCGTGCTCGATCGGTTTTTGCCGATCGCTGTGTAGCACGGTGGTGGTAAAGCCGTAGTGGTTCTGCTCGGTCATCTGAAGCGCCTGTCCTGTTCAGTCGACACGCGCCAGGTTCAGGTTCAGCTGCGTACGCACCGCATCCTCTGCCACCTCCTTCGGATGCGCACGCGCATATTCGATCCGGTCAAGGTAATCGCGCGAGATGTCGCCGGTCACGTACTCGCCGTCGAAGCAGGAAGCCTCGAAGCGCTTCAGTGCAGGATTGACATCGCTGATCGAGCGCTTCATCGCATCGATGTCCTGATAAACCAGCGCATCAGCGGTGATTTCCCGGCACACCTCCTCATCGGTGCGACCGTAGGCGATCAACTCGTCGCGGGTCGGCATGTCAATGCCATACACGTTCGGATACTTGACCGGCGGAGCAGCCGACGCAAAGATCACGCGCCGCGCGCCGGAGTCGCGCGCCATCTGCACGATCTCCCGGCTCGTGGTGCCGCGCACGATCGAATCGTCCACCAGCAGCACGCTCTTGCCCTTGAACTCGGCACTGATCGCGTTGAGTTTCTGCCGTACCGATTTCTTGCGCACGCCCTGGCCCGGCATGATGAAGGTGCGACCGATGTAGCGATTCTTGATGAAGCCCTCGCGGAACGTCAGGTTCAGCTTGAGCGCCAGTTCCATTGCGGACGGACGCGATGAATCCGGGATCGGCATCACGACATCGATGTCGCCGTCGGATATCTCGCGACGGATCTTGTCGGCCAGGTACTCGCCCATTTTCAGGCGGGTAGCATAGACGGAGGCGCCATCGATCACCGAATCAGGACGCGCAAGATAAACGAACTCGAATGCGCACGGATTCAGCGAGGGATTCTCCGCGCACTGCTGGTTGTACAGCTTGCCGTCATTGTCGATGAAGATCGCTTCGCCGGGCATCACATCGCGCAGGAAGCGGAAGCCCAGGCCTTCGAGCGCGACCGACTCGGAAGCCACCATGTACTCCGGCCCCCTGCCTGAGTCTTAAAAGCCAATGCAGAGCGGGCGGATGCCATAAGGATCACGGAACGCGAGCATGCCGTAGCCTGCGATCTGGGCGACCACCGCATACGAGCCGCGTACTCGCTTGTGCAGCCCGGAGACTGCGCTGAACAGGGTGCCCGGGTCGAGCGAAAAGCCAGTGGTGCACTGCTGGATCTGGTGCGCGAGCACATTCAGCAGCACCTCGGAATCAGAATCGGTGTTGATGTGACGACGGTCGTTCTTGAACAACTCGATCTTCAACTGCACTGCATTGGTCAGATTGCCGTTGTGCGCCAGCGTGATGCCGAATGGCGCGTTCACGTAGAACGGCTGTGCTTCTTCCTCACTGGACGAACCTGCCGTCGGGTAGCGGCACTGGCCGATCCCCGAGTTTCCGGGCAGCGAGCGCATATTGCGAGTGCGGAAGACATCACGCACCAGCCCGTTCGCCTTGTGCATGCTGAACGTGCTGCCATGGTTGGTGGCAATGCCGGCCGCATCCTGCCCTCGGTGCTGCAGAAGCAGCAGGGCATCATAGATGAGCTGGTTGACGGGGCTGTGCGAAACGACGCCGACGATCCCACACATGGTGGACTCCTTCAAAAAACGGGACCGGCCGCCATTGGCCGGTCAAAGTAATGCTTGTGCTCAAACGGACAGGACGGTACCGGGCAAGCCCATCTTCGACAGGCGGGAGCGCACCTTGTCGGCCTCGTCCCGGCTGCCGAACGGACCCACGCGGATCCGGAAACGTTCCCCGTCTTTGGTGCTGACCTTTTGCGAATACGCTTTGATCCCAGCTTTTTTAAGGCGGTTCTCCAATTCCTCTGCTTTGGCCTTGCTTCCCACGGCCGCAACCTGCACGACATAACGCGCCTTTTCAGCCGGCCTTTCGACAGGCTTCGCAACAGGTTTGTCCGCCTGCACGGCGTCGTGGCGCTCGACGACAGCATCGACGACCTTGGCAGGCGTCGGAGCGGACACCGAACTCTCGGCAGCCGCTTCAGCAGAAGCGGTTGCCGGCTTGTCATCGATACGGCCCGCTTCCGGTGGCGTGGACGGCGGCAAAGGCATGGGAGCAGGGTCAGCAGCCTGTACCTTGTCGCGCGGGGGGATCTGGATGGCGATGTCGTCGGAAAGCGGCTTGGGCTCCGAGTCGAAGATCATGGGCAGGCCGATGACTGCAGCCAGTACGAGTGCAGTGGCGCCGACAAGCCGACGCCGCGCACGCTTTTTCTCCGGCAGCATCGGATCCATCGGTTCCTCGCCCTGCGCCTGCTTGCTCCGGCTACGGCGCGGCATAACCGGCACCTCGGGTTCAGTCGCCGGATCCTGCTTTTTGTTGCTGAGGAACGAGAACAAGCCCATAAGGAATTCTTGGGTCAGCGGGAGAGGAGGAGCGTCGGTCAGTTTGCCGATTTCTCCGCCATGACACCCGCAACAGTGAGGAATGATCCGAAGACCGCAATTCTATCATTCTCGCCTGCATCATTCCGCGCTGCCGCATAGGCTTCGGCAGGGTTGGCGAAGCAGCGTATGCGGCGCTCGCTGCCTGCATCGCTGCTGCCGGAAATACCGGCGTCCGCCAGCGCACGCGCTATCGCCGCGGCGGTGGCTGCACGAGGCAGCGGCAAATCAGTCAGGTACCAGTGGTCGATCCGTTCTTTCAGTTGCGCCAGTATGCCGGCAATGTCCTTGTCAGCCATTGCACCGAATACGGCGTAGGTATAGGGGTAGAAGCCCATGTTGTCGAGGTTCTGCGCCAGCGTCGCTGCTGCGTGCGGGTTGTGGGCGACGTCGAGGATCACCGACGGCCTCCCCGGCAGCACCTGGAAACGCGCCGGGAGTTCGACCAGCACCAGCCCGCTGCGCACCTCCTGCGCACCCAGCGGCAGGCGTTCGCGCAGGACTTCCAGCGCCGCCAGCGCGGCACTCGCATTGAGCAACTGGTTGGCGCCACGCAGGCTCGGGTAGGCCAGCGAGTGCCTGCGCACGCTTCGCCCGCCATAATTCCACTGCTGGCGATCACCCGCGTAGTTGAAGTCGCGACCGAACAGCCAGAGGTCGGCACCGATCGCATTCGCATGCTCGACCAGCGAGGCCGGCGGCTCGGGATCGCTGCAGATGGCAGCACGTCCGGGGCGAAAGATGCCAGCCTTCTCGAAACCGATTTTTTCCCGGGTGTTCCCCAGATATTCCATGTGATCGAGGTCGACACTGGTGACAATCGCCACATCGGCATCAATGATGTTGACCGCGTCGAGCCTTCCGCCAAGGCCGACCTCGAGGATCACTGCATCGAGTTGCGCGTCAGCGAACAGCTTCAGGATCGCCAGTGTGCTGAACTCGAAATACGTGAGCGATACCTCGGCCCGTACCGCCTCGACCTGCGCAAACGCAGCGCACAGCGCATCATCGCTGGCATTCTGGCCAGACAGACGGGCACGTTCATTGAACCGAAGGATGTGAGGAGAGGTGTACAGTCCGACCCGGTAGCCCCCCTGCATCAGCATGGATTCGAGCATCGCGCAGGTCGAACCCTTGCCATTGGTGCCGCCGACGGTAATCACCGGACAATCGAACTTCAGCCCGAGCCGGCGGGCCACTTCGGACACGCGCGACAGGCCCATGTCGATCGCCTTCGGGTGCAGGGACTCCAGGCGGGCGAGCCAGTCGTTCAATGACAATGATTCGGGCATAGCGGCACGTGACAAAAACGACGCTGGACCCTCCTGCCGACCTCCGGCCCGGCGCACTAGCCAGGCAGCGGGCCCGCAGGGGGATCCAGTCTCTTTGGGTAGACGAGAGGCTGTTCAGGCAAGCACTTCCGGTGCCTGGTTCTGCAGCAGCGCCAGCAGGTGCGCGATCTCCTTGCGCATCTCGCGCCGGTCCACGATCATGTCGATCGCACCCTTCTGCAGGATGAACTCGGAGCGCTGGAATCCTTCTGGCAGCTTCTCTCGCACGGTGTTCTCGATCACGCGCGGGCCGGCAAAGCCGATCAGCGCCTTTGGCTCGGCGATCACCACGTCGCCCATGAAGGCGAAAGAGGCGGACACACCGCCCATGGTCGGGTCCGTGAGCACCGAAATGAATGGCAGTTTCTTCTCCGCCAGCTTGGTCAGCATCGATGTCGTCTTTGCCATCTGCATCAGCGACAGCAATCCTTCCTGCATGCGCGCACCGCCGGTCGCGGTGATGCAGATGAAAGGCACTTTCTGCTCGAGCGCGGTCTGCGCGCCGCGCGCGAAGCGCTCGCCGACGACTGAGCCCATCGAACCGCCCATGAACTCGAATTCGAAACAGGCCACAACGACAGGCAGCGACATGATGGCGCCGCCCATCACGATCAGCGCATCGGTCTCGCCGGTGCCGTCGAGCGCCGACTTCAGGCGCTCCGGATATTTTTTGCTGTCCTTGAACTTCAGCGTGTCGACGGGCAGCACTTCCTGGCCGATCTCGTAGCGCCCTTCCGCGTCCAGCAGCGCGTCCAACCGCTCGCGCGCCCGGATTCGCATATGGTGGTCACACTTCGGGCAGACCTGCAGGTTCGACTCAAGATCGGTGCGATACAGCACCGACTCACAGGACGGGCACTTGACCCACAGGCCCTCGGGTACCGAGCGGCGGGTATTGGCGTCGGAACGCTGGATGCGGGGCGGGAGGAGTTTCTCTAGCCAGCTCATCGGGACTCGCTTTCTTTCATGGGCGCAAGGCGCCGGGTAACCGCGAATTGTACCCGCAGCGGCACAAAGCGACCAGACCGGAATATGTCAATTCCGGCAACTTTTTATGTCGGCTGCAGGGGCGCGGTCAGGCATCCCCCTGGTCGATCGCCTTCCGGATACCCGACAGAAAGGCCTGCACCGCCTCCACCGCCCTATCTTGCGGGGTGTTCTCGAGTTCCTGAATGATCCGGCTGCCGATCACCACCGCATCGGACACGGATGCCACTGCCTTCGCAGTCTCCGGATCGCGGATACCGAAGCCGACGCCGATCGGCAGCTTCACATGCTGCCGTATCTTGGCCAGCCGCTCGGAAACCTCGCCAGTGTCGATGTGGCCGGCGCCGGTCACGCCGCGCAACGAGACGTAGTAGGAAAAGCCGCTGCTGATCTGCGCTACTTGCCGGATCCGCTGTTCGGTCGATGTCGGTGCAAGCAGGAAGATCAGGTCCATGTCGCGAGCCTTCAGCTTCTGCGCGAAATCCTCCGCTTCCTCGGGCGGATAATCCACCACGATCGCGCCATCGGCCCCGGCAGCGCTGGCTTCGGCGACGAAGCGATCCACCCCCATGCGCTCGATCGGATTCGCATACCCCATGAGCACGACCGGGGTGCGCTCATCCTGCTTGCGAAAGGCCCGGACATATTCGAGCACGTCATGCATGCCGACGTTGAACTTCAGTGCGCGCTCGTTGGCACGCTGGATAACCGGGCCCTCGGCCATTGGGTCGGAGAACGGCACCCCGAGTTCAAGTATGTCCGCGCCGCTGCTGACCATTGCATGCATCAGCGGCACGGTCAGTTCGGGCGCCGGATCGCCGGCAGTGATGAATGTGATCAGGGCCTTGCGGTTCTGCTCGCTGAGGCGGGAAAAAGTCGTCTGGATGCGGGACATGGAAGTTGCCTGTCTGGTTCGGTTCAGTGCTTGTCTTGTGCGTGCTGCTTGTCGTATTCCTGAACCGTGTGCATGTCCTTGTCGCCACGGCCGGACAGATTTACCAGGATGACTTTGTCTTTTGGCAGCGTCTTCGCAAATTTCACCGCATAGGCGATGGCGTGGCTGGACTCGAGCGCCGGGATGATGCCCTCGATGCGGCAGCAGTCATGGAACGCCTGTATCGCCTCGGCATCAGTCACGCTCACGTATTCTGCTCGGTGAGAATCCTTCAGCCATGCATGCTCGGGGCCGACACCCGGGTAGTCGAGGCCGGCCGACACCGAATGGGTCTCGATGATCTGGCCGTTCTCGTCCTGCAGCAGATAGGTACGATTCCCATGCAGCACGCCGGGCACGCCCCCCATCAGTGACGCGGAATGCTTTCCGGTTGTCAGTCCCTCGCCGGCAGCCTCGACGCCGATCAGCTTCACCTCGGGGAAATCGATGTACGGGTGGAAGATGCCCATCGCATTCGAGCCGCCGCCAATACAGGCCATCACATAGTCGGGCTGGCGGCCGGTCAGCTCCGGCATCTGGTCGATGCACTCGCGCCCGATCACGGACTGGAAGTCGCGCACCATCATCGGGTAAGGATGCGGACCGGCGACGGTGCCGATGATGTAAAAAGTATTCTCGACATTGGTGACCCAGTCGCGCATTGCCTCGTTCAGTGCGTCTTTCAGCGTCTTCGAGCCGGACTCGACCGGCACCACGGTCGCGCCCAGCAGCTGCATGCGGTAGACGTTCTGTACCTGGCGCTTGACATCTTCCGCGCCCATATAGACCACGCACTCGAGACCAAAGCGTGCACAGATGGTGGCCGTCGCAACGCCGTGCTGTCCGGCGCCGGTTTCGGCGATCACGCGCGGCTTGCCCATGCGCTTGGCCAGCAGCGCCTGTCCGATCACGTTGTTGATTTTGTGCGCGCCGGTGTGGTTCAGGTCCTCGCGCTTGAAGAATATCTGCGCGCCGCCCGTCTCTTCCGACCAGCGACGTGCGTGATAGATGGGGCTCGGTCGGCCCACAAAATACTTCAGCTCGTGGTGAAATTCGCGCAGGAACTCCGGGTCATTCTTGTAATGCGCGTAAGCCGCCTTCAATTGTTCGAGCGCGAAGGTCAGCGTCTCCGAGACGAAGCTGCCGCCATAGGGGCCGAAATGGCCGGAAGCGTCCGGCAGGGTGTATGCGCCGACTTGCGCGGGATGATGGTCCATGGGTCTCTCCTCGTTACTGCTGGAATGCGGGAATTACTGGCTGTCCGCGGCGCGGACCGCGGCGACGAAGGCGCGCATGAGCGCCATATCCTTGACGCCCTTCGACGCTTCGATGCCACTGCTGACATCGACGGCGTACGGGCGTACCCGACGCACGGCGTCAGTCACATTTTGCACGTTCAAGCCACCACTCAAAGCG
>VFQM010002133.1_pt1 | contig 15439 bp, 14 predicted proteins | sample 3512391 | NCBI WGS metagenome assembly VFQM01 (sample SAMN10412369, study PRJNA504923) | tailings metagenome | isolation source: Replicate 1 from Balatoc abandoned mine | place: Philippines
CAGCCTGCAGGTGAAGGGCGGCCGCGAGGCCGCGCTGCGCTTCGCCGGCGCGCTCACACTGGCGCTCAACGCCACGTCGCTGGGTGGCCCCGAGACGCTCGTCGAGCACCGCGCGTCGGTCGAAGGCGCCAACCGGCAGAGCCCGGACGACCTGCTGCGCGTCTCCGTGGGCCTCGAACACCCCGACGACCTCATCGCGGATTTCCGGCAGGCCCTCGACGCAGCCTGACGCACGGCCCGGGCCCGCGCCGCGGGCCTGCGGTCACCAGGCGCCGGTGTTCGGCATCGACGCCCACGGTTCGCGCGCGGGCAGCGCGTCGCCCGCCTGCAGCAGCTCGATCGAAATCCCGTCGGGCGAACGCACGAAGGCCATGCGGCCGTCGCGCGGCGGGCGGTTGACCACCACTCCGTGCGCCTGCAGGCGCTCGCAGGCGGCGTAGATGTCGTCCACCGCGAAGGCGAGGTGGCCGAAGTTGCGCGCGCCGCCGTAGTCCTCGTCGTCGTAGTTGTACGTCAGCTCGACCTCGACCTCGGGATTGGCCGGCGCGGCCAGGTAGACCAGCGTGAACCGGCCCTCCGGGTAGTCCTTGCGGCGCGTCTCGACCAGGCCGAGCGCGTCGCGGTAGAAGCGCAGCGAGGCCCCGAGGTCGCGCACGCGCACCATCGCATGCAGGTACTTCATCGGCGCAGGGCCTCCTCCAGTTCGGGGTCGTCGAGGAACAGGTCGGGCAGCAGCGGCATCGCCGGGTCCACGGCGTACTTGCTGAAGTCGGCGACGCCGGCCTCGCGCAGCACCGCCTCGTCGATCAGGAAGCGGCCGCTGAAGCCCGCCGCGGGCCGCACCAGCACCGCGTGCGCGGCATCGGCCAGGATCTCCGGCGTGCGGCACTTGGCCGGCTCGGTGCCCGGGATCATCTTCAGCGCGTCGGTGGCGATCACCGTGCGCGGCCACAGCGCGTTCACCGCCACGCCCCGCGGCCCGAACTCCGCCGCCAGGCCCAGGGTCACGAAGCTCATGCCCATCTTGGCCAGGGTGTAGCCGGTGTGCGGGCCCCACCACTTCGGGTCCAGGGTCGGCGGCGGCGCCAGCGTCAGGATGTGCGGGTTGGCGGCCCGGAGCAGGTGCGGCAGCGCCACCTGCGAGCACAGGAAGGTGCCGCGCGCGTTCACCTGCTGCATCAGGTCGAAGCGCTTCATCGGCGTCTGCAGCGCGCCCTGAAGCCAGATCGCGCTGGCGTTGTTGACCAGGATGTCCAGCCCGCCGAAGCGCTCGACCGTGGCGGCGACGGCCGCCTGCACCTGGTCCTCCTCGCGGATGTCGCACTGGATCGCCAGCGCCTGGCCGCCGGCGGCCTCGACCGCGGCCGCGGCGCTGTGGATGGTGCCCGGCAGCTTGGGATTGGGCACGCCGGACTTGGCCGCGATGGCCACGTTGGCGCCGTCCCGCGCCGCGCGCAGGGCGATGGCGAGGCCGATGCCCCGGGAGGCGCCGGTGATGAACAGGGTCTTGCCGCGCAGGTCAGCCATGGGAATTCCTCGTGGTCGGCCCGAAGTGTAAACCGGGCGGCGGGGCGCGCCGCCTATAATCCCGGGCCATGGATTCAAGCCAGCTCAGTACGCTCGTCGACTGGATCGCCCGCCATCCCTGGCTGGCCGGCCTGGTCATCTTCCTGATCGCCTTCGGTGACGCCCTGGTCATCGTCGGCGTCGCCATCCCGGCGGTGCCGCTGCTGTTCGCGGTCGGCACCCTGGTCGGCCTGGGCCACGTGGACGGCGCCTACGCGCTGGCCTGCGCCACGCTCGGCGCCTTCGCCGGCGATGGCATCAGCTACTGGGTCGGCCACCGCTACGGTCCGCAGCTGCGCCAGCGCTGGCCGTTCGTGAAGCATCCGGAATGGCTGGCGCGCGGCGAGACCACTTTCCGCCGGCATGGCATGAAGTCCATCGTGATGGCGCGCTACATCGGCGCCATCCGTCCCTTCGTGCCGGCCATCGCCGGCATGCTGAAGATGAAGCTGCGCCAGTACGTGCCAGCCAGCGCCTTCGCCGCCGCGATCTGGTCGGCCACCTTCCTGGCGCCGGGCTGGGTGTTCGGCACCTCGCTGGACCTGGTCTCGGCGGTGGCCGGGCCGCTGTCGGTGGTCGCGGCGGTGCTGCTGGTGCTGGTGGCCGCGATCCTCGGCACCGTGTTCTACGCCTGGCGCTGGCTGGGCGACCACACCACCGGCCTGGTCGAACGCGCGCTGGCCTGGTCGCACCGGCATCCGGTGCTGGGTCGCTATGTCGAAGCCATCATGGATCCGCGCCGGCCCGAATCGGCCTCGCTGGTGTTCTTCGCGGCCATCATCGCCGCCGCGGGCTGGGGCTTCTTCACCGTACTCGGCTCGGTGGGCGGCGGCAGCGCGCCCTCGGACCTGGACCTGGTGGTGCACCAGGCCATGTTCTCGCTGCGCAACCCGCTGGCGGACACGCCGATGGCCTTCCTCGCCACGCTGGGCGACGCCGCGGTGCTGGCGCCGGCCGTGCTGGTGGTGTTCGCCTGGTTGTGGTGGCGCAAGCGCCGCGTGGCGGCCTGGCACTGGCTCGCCGCACCCGCGTTCGCGCTGTTCCTGACCTGGCTCCTGGGCTACCTGCTGGACATGCCCAAGCCACCGGCGGCGACCGCGGTCGCGGGCTTCAGCTTCCCGTCGGCGACCGTCACGCTGGCCACCGTCGTGTACGGCTTCTTCGCGGTGCTGATCGCGCGCGAGCTGCCCGGCCGGCGCCGGGTCTGGCCCTACCTCGTCGCGGCGCTGGCCGTGGGCCTGCTGGGCTTCGCGCGCCTGTACCTGGGCGCGCACTGGCTGAGCGACGTGCTCGCGGGCGTGCTGCTGGGCCTGCTGTGGATCGCGGCCCTGGGCATCGCCTACCGCCGCCGCGTGGTGCGTTCGTTCTGGGTCCGCCCGACCGCGACGCTGTTCTTCGTCGCGGTGCTGGGCATGGCCGCCTGGCACGGCGGCCGCAGCGCCGAAGCCACGCGCGAGCGCTTCGACCCGCCGCTGGCCCTGGCCCCGCTCGACGCCACCGCCTGGTGGGACGGCGGCTGGGCCACCGAGTTGCCCGACCGCCGCAACGCCCGCCACGCCGGCAACGCCTGGCCGCTGAACGTGCAGTACGCCGGCGCGCTCGACGGCCTGCGCGCACGCCTGCTGCTCTCGGGCTGGGAGAACTACGCGCCCGGCGGCTGGCACGGCCTGCTGCAGACGCTCGACAAGGACGTGCGCCCGGACACGCTGCCGGTGCTGCCCGCCACCCACGAGGGCCGCGCCGAGGCGCTGCTGATGGTGCGCCCGGGCGCGGCGCCCGGCGAGCTGCGCGTGCTGCGCCTGTGGCAAGCGCCGTTCCGCCTGCAGCCCGGCGACCTGCCGCTGTGGCAAGGCACGGTGCAGGTGCTTCGCTTCACCCAGCGCATGGACTTCTTCCGCTACTGGCAGGCGCAGCCGGACGAGGACGCCCTGCTCGAGGGCCTGCGCCGCGATGCCTCGGGGCTCGACGCCGCGCTGCCGCCGCCGGGCGCGCCGGGCCGGGTGCTGCGCCTGCGCGCGGCGCCCTAGTCGGACTGGAAATCGGGCAGGCGCTCGACCAGCAGCTGCAGGCGCGCATGCGGGTCGTCGAGCTGCAGCAGCTGCTGGCGCTCGCGCGGCGACAGCGGCAGCCACTCGGCCAGCCGCCAGCCCACCCAGTCCGCGTCGGCCAGCCGGCCCTTGCCGGCGCCCTCGTGCTCGATGCCGGCCTTGTCCAGGATGCGCGCCAGCAGCACCGACAGCAGCGCGTGTTCGTCGCGCACGCTGGCGGGCGCGGGTTCATCGAGCCAATCGATCTCGCCGACCAGCAGGCCATCGTGCCGCGCCTGCGCGCGCCCGACGCGGAAGCGGCGCCGGCCTTCGACCGTGATGCCCAGCAGGCCATCCTCGGTCATCGCGAAATCGACGATCACCGCCTCGGTCCCGACCGAGGCCGGCAGCGCCGGCGCGCCGGCCTCGCTGCCCTCGAGGATCAGGCAGACGCCGAAGCCTTCGCCGCTGCGGCCGCAGCGACGCACCAGGTCGAGGTAGCGCGGCTCGAAGATGCGCAGCGCCAGGCTGCCGCCCGGAAGCAGCACGGTGCCCAGCGGGAACAGCGGCAGCTCGGCCATCTCAGCCCGCCAGCGCGGCCAGGCAGCGGCGCGGCGCGCCCTCGAAGCCGCCGTTGGACATGAACACCAGGTGGTCGCCCGGCTTCGCCTTCGCCACCAGCGCGGCGATCATCGCGTCCACCGTCGGCACCGCCTCGCCCTCGCCGCGCAGCGCGCCGACCACCTTGCCCGCGTCCCAGGCCAGCTCGGGCCGGTGCAGGAAGACCACGGCATCGGCCTGGTCGAGCGAAGGCGCGATCTGGTCGGCGTGCGCGCCCAGGCGCATGGAATTGCTGCGCGGCTCCATCGCCACCAGGATGCGCGCGGCGCCGACGCGCGCGCGCAGGCCCTCGAGCGTGGTGCGGATCGCGGTCGGGTGGTGGGCGAAGTCGTCGTAGACGGTGACGCCGTTCGCTTCGCCCAGTTTCTCCAGCCGGCGCTTGACGCTGACGAAGTCCGACAGCGCCGGGATGGCGCGCGCCAGGTCGGCGCCGACCGCGTTCGCCGCGGCGATCGCCGCCAGCGCGTTCATCACGTTGTGCCGGCCGACCAGCGACCAGCGCACCGTGCCCGCCACGGCACCGCGGTGCAGCACGTCGAAGTGCGTGCCATCGGCGGCGTGCAGGCGCGCGCTCCAGTCGAACCCGCCGTCCAGCCCGAAGGTTTCCACCGGCGTCCAGCAGCCCATCGCCAGCACCTCGGCCAGCGCCGCGTCCTCGCCGTTGACGACCAGCCGGCCGCGGCGCGGCACGATGCGCACCAGGTGGTGGAACTGGCGCTGGATCGCCGCCAGGTCCGGGAAGATGTCGGCGTGGTCGTACTCGAGGTTGTTGAGGATCGCCACCGTCGGGCGGTAGTGCACGAACTTGCTGCGCTTGTCGAAGAAGGCCGTGTCGTATTCGTCGGCCTCGACCACGAACTCGCGCCCCGAGCCGAGGCGCGCGGACACGCCGAAGTTCTCCGGCACGCCGCCGACCAGGAAACCCGGGTCGCGGCCCGCGGCCTCGAGCAGCCAGGCCAGGATCGACGTGGTGGTGGTCTTGCCGTGCGTGCCGGCCACCGCCAGCGTGTCGCGCCCGGGCAGCACGCGCTCGCCCAGCCACTGCGCGCCGGAGATGTAGCGCAGGCCGGCGTCGAGCACGTGCTCCACCGCCGGGTTGCCGCGCGAGAGCGCATTGCCGACGACCACCTCGTCCGTGCCGGCCGCGATGTTCGCCGGGTCGTAGCCCGACGACAGCCGGATCCCCAGCTGCTCGAGCTGGGTGGACATCGGCGGGTAGACGTTCTGGTCGCTGCCGTCCACGGCATGGCCGAGCTCGCGCGCGAGCGCGGCGACGCCGCCCATGAAGGTGCCGCAGATGCCGAGGATGTGCAGTTTCATGTCGGGAAGGATCTCAGGAAGTCGGCGCGCCCGGCACCTCGGGCAGCGGCACCAGCGAGGTCACCAGCAGCACCTCGCCGATCACCAGCGACAGGGCCAGCAGCAGCGCGGCGAAGGCGGGGATGTCCAGCGCCTGCCGCCAGATCGCCGCCTCCACGCGCAGTTTCCAGACGAACAGCACGATGGCGAGCAGGCCGAGCGCCAGCGAGGGCGACTGGCCCTGCGCCAGCGGCCCGGCGTAGGCGAAGGCGACCGGCGCGCTGGCCAGGCCGAACAGCAGGTTGCTGCCGGCCAGCGCCATCAGGGTCTGGGCGAAGCGGTTTTCGTAGCGGCGCATGCCCAGCAGCGCCTGGGTGAGGCCGGCGGTGACCAGGACGGTGAGCAGCCCGCGCGTGGCCAGGCCCGCGAGTCCCAGGCCCTGCGAGGCGCCGAGCGCCAGCTGCAGGCCGACCAGGCCGCCGAGCAGGGCCCAGGCGGTCGACGGCGCGTACGGCAGGTCCTGCGGGCCGCGCCGCAGCAGGCACAGTTCGAACAGCTGGCGGGTCAGCGCGGCCACGGAGGCCGGGCTCAGCCGATCTCGGGGGTCGGCGCCAGGGTCTCGAGGATGCGCTGGAAGACCTCGTCCATCCCGCCGACGCCGTCCACGCGGGCCAGGCGGCCGGCCTGGCGGTAGAAATCCACCACCGGCGCGGTGGCCTCGTCGTAGACCTTCAGGCGGTTGCGCACGGCGTCCGGGCTGTCGTCGGCGCGGCCCTCGGCCTGGGCGCGGCCGGCCAGGCGCCCGATGAGCAGCTCGGTGTCCACGTCCAGCTGCACGGCGATGTCCACCGGCTGGCCCAGGCGCGCCAGCAGCGCGTCCAGGGCATTGGCCTGGACCAGGTTGCGCGGGTAACCGTCGAGGATGAAGCCGTTGCCGGTGTCGCCCGCGGTCAGGCGCTCCTCGAGCATGCCCAGCACGATGTCGTCGGACACCAGCTGGCCCGCCTCCATCACGGCCTTGGCCTGCAGGCCCAGCGGCGTGCCGGCCTTGACGGCCGCGCGCAGGAGTTCGCCGGTGGAGATGTGCGGCACTTGCAGGTGCTCGCGCAGCCGGGCCGCTTGCGTGCCCTTGCCGGAGCCGGGCGCGCCGAGGAGTACCAGTCGCATGGTTTTCAGGCCTTTAGAAACAAGGACGCACGGCGCTGTCTTCACCCCGTTTGGCTATAGTGGGGCCGCCGACTGGCCGTGCGGACGTGGAAACGGTAAGGGCCGGGACGGCCCAAGTCAATGAAAGGCAGGAAAAAATGAGCAAAGGAACGCTCCTTTACGCCCAGTCCGGCGGGGTCACCGCCGTCATCAACGCGACCGCCTCGGCGGTCATCCAGGCCGCCCGGGCCCGCAAGGTCAGGGTCCTCGCGGCCCGGAACGGCATCCTCGGCGCCCTGCGCGAGGACCTCATCGACACCTCGAGGGAGCCCCTGGCCGCGATCCGAGCCCTGGCCCACACCCCCGGCGGCGCCTTCGGCTCCTGCCGCTACAAGCTCAAGTCGCCCGAGCAGGACCGCGCCAAGTACGACCGCGTGCTCGAGGTGCTCAAGGCGCACGACGTGCGCTGGTTCCTCTACAACGGCGGCAACGACTCGGCCGACACCGCGCTCAAGCTCTCGCAGCTGGCCGCCGCCTCGGGCTACCCGCTCACCTGCGTGGGCGTGCCCAAGACGGTGGACAACGACCTCGTGGTCACCGACTGCTGCCCGGGCTTCGGCTCGGCCGCCAAGTACACCGCGGTGTCGGTCGCCGAGGCCGCGCTGGACGTCGCGGCGATGGCCGACACCTCGACCAAGGTCTTCGTCTACGAGGTGATGGGCCGGCACGCCGGCTGGCTGGCCGCGGCCGCGGGCCTGGCCGGCGCCGGCGGCGACGCCGCGCCGCAGGTGATCCTGTTCCCCGAGATCGCCTACGACGAAGCGAAGTTCCTGGCCAGGGTGAAAGCCGTGGTCGAACGCGTCGGCTGGTGCGTGGTGGTGGTGTCGGAAGGCATCCGCCACGCCGATGGCCGCTTCGTCGCCGATGCCGGCGGCGGCAAGGACGCCTTCGGCCACAGCCAGTTGGGCGGCGTCGGCCCGCTCATCGCTGCCACCGTCAAGGACAGGCTGGGCCTGAAGGTGCACTGGACCGTGCCCGACTACCTGCAGCGTTCCGCCCGCCACCTCGCCTCGAAAACCGACCTCGCGCACGCCACGGCCGTGGGCAAGGCCGCGGTCGAGTACGCCCTGGCCGGCCGCAACGGCGTGATGCCGGTGATCGTTCGCACCGGCGACAAGCCCTACAAGTGGAAAGTCGCGCCGGCGCCGCTCACCGACATCGCCAACCACGAGAAGAAGATGCCCGCCGGCTTCATCTCGAAGGACGGCTGGGGCATCACCGCCGCCTGCCGCGCCTACCTGGGCCCGCTGGTGCGCGGCGAGGCGCCGCCGCCCTACGGCCCGGACGGCCTGCCGCGCTACGTCCGGCTCAAGAACACGCCCGTCCCGCGCCGGCTGCCGGCCTGGGAAGGCTGAACGAACCCCCGCCGGGCCATCGGCGGGGCTGGCCTGCGGGCCCGCGGCAGGCCGTTTTCCTGCCGTCAGTCCCCGAAAAACACGGAGCCCCTCCCATGACTTCCCACCTGCTGCGCTGCCTGGCCCTGGGCCTGCTGTTCGCCGCCCCCGCCGCGCTGGCCCAGGCCGGCAGCGGCGATCGCTACCGCATCACCTCCTCGATGGAAATGCCCGGCATGAACATGTCGATGCCCGGCATGAGCAGCGAGGTCTGCACGGCCCGCAACCAGGCCAGCCAGCAGATGGTGCCGATGGACAAGAACTGCCAGATGCTCGACTACAAGGTGTCGGGCAACACGTCCTCGTTCCACATGCGATGCACCGGCGAGAACGCGATGGAAGGCCGCGGCGAGTTCGAGCGGCTGGGCCCGGACGCCTACCGCGGCAAGATGGACGTCACCGCCGAGGGCCAGCGCATGATCATGCGCTTCGAGGGCAAGCGCATCGGCGTGTGCGACTACGCCAAGGAAAGCCCCGAGGCCCAGGGCCGCGCGATGATGGCCCGCTCCTGCGCCGACATGCTGCGCGCCGAGGGCAACCCCTACATGCTGCGCGAGCACTTCCTTGGCGCCGGGGCCATGTGCGCCGGCGACAAGCCCAAGTTCTGCGCCCGCGTCACCCCGATCGCCAACGACCCGGCCGCGCTGCGCGCCGCGGACGAGCAGGATCGCCTGATGAAGGAAAACAAGGCCCCGACCCACCTGTGGGAGGCCCTCGCCGGCTGCGGCCTGCCGCGCGCGACGGTGGTGGCCAAGGCCTGCGACCGCGCCCAGGCCAGCGGCGACTTCAGCTTCGTCGCCGATTACTGCCCGGACCGCATCCCGCGCCTGTGCCCGCAGGCCGACCCGGTCAAGCACCCGGCCTTCCTCGCCCAGCACTGCCCGGTGCAGGCCCAGGCCGCCGCCGCCAAGCACTGCGTCAGCCGCGGCTTCACCGCCGGCATCGACGGCCCGTACGTGAACTTCTGCAACCGCATGAGCGCCGAGCGCCTGCGCGGCGGCCGCAGCGGCCAGCCGGCCGGCGACAGCGGCCAGGGCGATGCCGGCACCGAGCCGCCCAAGCAGGAGGAGGAGAAGAAGAAGCCCTCCTGGCGCGATCGCCTGCGCGACGTGATCGGCTGATGCACCCGGGCCAGCGCGTCGCCACCTGGGCGCTGGCCCTGCTGTTCGCCGCCGCGCCGGTGCTGGCGCGGCCCCCGGCGCCGCCGGACGAATTCCCGGCGGTCGCCCGCGCCTACTGGGTCGAGCTCGACGGCCAGCCGCTGTGGTCCGGCCGGGCCGACGAGCGCCTGCCCATGGCCAGCCTCACCAAGCTGATGACGGCCCTGGTGCTGGCCGAATCGGCCGACCTCGAGGCCATCGTCACCGTCGGCCCCGGCACCGCCCGCGAAACCGGCACCCGCATCGGCCTGCGCCCGGGCGAGCAGGTGCGCGCCCGCGACCTGTTCGACACCATGCTGATCCGCTCGGCCAACGACGCCTGCCGCGCCCTGGCCGACTGGCATGGCGGCGACCAGGCCCGCTTCGTCGCGCGGATGAATGCGCGCGCGGTGGAACTCGGCCTGCGCGACACCCGCTTCGGCGACGCCTGCGGCCACGACCTGCCCGACCAGTACAGCAGCGCCCGCGACCTCGTCGTGCTGGCCCGCGCGGTGCTGGCCGTGCCCCTGATCGCCGACACCGCCGCGCGCACCGAACACCGCTTCCGCACCCGCGCCGGCCGCGCCTTCCACGTGCGCAGCACCAACGCCCTGCTCGGCCGGTTCGAGGGCACGCGCGGGCTGAAGACCGGCTACACGCCCGGCGCCGGCCGCTGCCTGATCGCCCTGGCCGAACGCGACGGCCGCGAGGTGCTGGCCGTGCTGCTGCACGCTCCCGACCGCTGGTGGGACACCGTGGGCCTGCTCGAGCTGGCCTTCGACGAGGCGGGCCGCCGGCCGCCACCGGCGCGATGAACGCACCGCCCGGTTCCGCCGCCGTCGCCCCGGCACGCGTCGGCGCCGTCGCGGCGCTGGCCCTGCTGGCGGCGGTGCTGCTGGCCTACGTGAACGCGCTGGCGGCACCGTTCCAGTTCGACGACTGGTGGCTGGTCGCCGGCAACCCGGCCACCGCCGGCCTCGGCGAGTGGTGGGCGTCGCTGCCCGGCATCCGCCCGCTGCTCAAGCTCTCCTTCGCGCTCAACGCGCGCTTCGCGCCGGCGCCCTGGGCCTACCACGCGGTCAACATCGCCGTGCATGCGGGCAACGTGCTGCTGGTGTTCGCGCTGTCGCGGCGCCTGCTGCCCGTGCTCGCGCCGCGCCATGCCCACCCGGGCCTGGCGGCCTTCGGCGCGGCCCTGCTGTTCGCCCTGCATCCGGCCGCCACCGAGGCGGTGACCTATGTCAGCGGCCGCTCGATCGCGCTCATGGCCCTGCCCTGCCTCGCGGCGCTCTGGCTGCTGCTGCGCCAACCGCGGCCGGGCCCGCGCACCGAACTGGCCGTGGCGGGGCTGTTCGCCCTCGCCCTGGCGGTGCGCGAGACGGCGGTGACGCTGCCGGCCGCGGCGGCGCTGCTGCTCTGGCAACGCGGCGATCCGCCGCGGCAGATCGCGCGCGCGCTGCGCGGCATGGCGCTGGTGCTGGCCGGCGCGGCGCTGGCCGCATGGCTGACGCCGGGCTACCACAGTTTCTTCGGCTGGAGCCTGCAGGCGCGCGACCTCGGCGCGCAGTTGCTCGGCCAGCTCGAGGCGCACGCCTACCTCGTTTCGCATCCGCTGCTGACGCTGCGCACCAACATCGACCCCGAGCTGTCGGTGCCCGCGGCGCCCGCGCTGCGCCATGCGCTGTTCGCCGCGCTCGCCCTCGCGCTGGCGGTGTTCGCCTGGCGGCAGCGGCGCGCGCGGCCCTGGCTGCTGTTCGCGCTGGCCTGGTATGTGCTGCAGCTGCTGCCCAGCAATTCCCTGCTGCCGCGCTTCGACCTGGCCAACGACCGCCATCTCTACCTGTCGCTGTGGGGCCCGGCGCTGGCCGCCGCGATCGTGCTGGCGGGGATTCGTCGGCCGGCGCCGGCGATGCTGGCGACCGCCGCGCTCGCCCTCGTGCTGGGCGTCGCCACCGTGCGCCGCAACCACGACTACCGCAGCGAGCTGGCGCTGTGGACCGCGACCGTGCAGGCCTCGCCGGGCAAGGCGCGGCCCTGGACCAATCTTGGTTTCGCCCGCCAGCAGCGAGGCGACCTCGACGGCGCGCGCGCCGCCTACGCTTGCGCGCACCGTCTCGACCCGGCCTACCGCCAGGCCGCCTGGAACCTGGCGGCGCTCGGCGACGGACCGGTCGACGGTGATTGCCCGCGGCAATGAAACGGGTATGGTCGGAGCCTGCCGACCGCCCGGAGTCCCGATGCTGCCCTCGCTGATCCTCGCCCTCGCGCTCGCCACCCCGGCCGGCGCTGCGCCCTCGCCCTCGCCCTCGCCGGCGCCCGCTGACGCGCCCACGACCGAAGCCAACCCCGCGCCTGCCCCCGGCGCCGGCACCGCGCCTGGCCCGGCAGGGGCGGCTCCCGACGCGAGCGCCACGGCCACCGGTTCGACGTCCGCGGCGCCGGCCACCCCCTCCGTCGCCCTGCCCGCCGGCACGCCGGTGGCCCTGGAGCTGGCCGAAGAGGTCTCGTCGGAAACGCATGAGCGCGGCGACTTCTTCGCCCTCGCGCTGGCCGAGCCGCTGGTGCTCGACGGCCGGGAGCTGGTGCCCGCCGGCACGCCGGTCGTCGGCCAGGTGGTGCACGCGGCCAAGGCCGGCGGCAGCGGCAAGGCCGGCGAGCTCATCCTCGCGGCGCGCTACGTGGACTGGCAGGGCCGACAGCTGCCGCTGCGCGCCTTCCGCGCCGGCAACGGCACCGGCCAGGCGCGCAGCGGCGCGGCGATGGGCGTGGGCATGGTGGTGCCGCTGGGGAATTTCCTGGTGCGCGGGCGCGCGCGCGTCATGCCCGCGGGCTCGCGCGTCGAAGCCAAGCTGTCCCAGGCCGAAGGTTTTTTCCCCTTGCCCTGAACCCCGCCCTCGCCGATGCTGCGCGGGCGCACGACGCGCTCCATCACTCCAGGGGAAAACGTAATGACCATGCTGCACCGCGCCGGCCTGCTGGCGCTGCTGATCGCTTTTGCCGCCGCTCCGGCCCTCGCCCAGGACGCGGCCGAGCCGGCCGCCGCCACCACCGAAACCGCCGAGGCCACCGACGCCGCCCAGGCCACCGCCGCGGAAGCCGCGCCGGCCGCCGAAGCCGCGACCGCCGCCGCCCCGGCCGAAGCCGCCGCGACCCCGGAGGCCGCGCCGGCCGCCGACGCCGCGCCCGCCACCGGCCGCATCATCTTCTTCCGCCCGAAGAAGTTCGCCGGCGCCGCGCTGATGTTCAAGATCCGCGAGGGCGAGGAAGTGATCGGCATGCTCAAGAGCGGCAGCTACTTCATCGCCGACGTCGCGCCGGGCACGCACGTGTACGCCGCGCGCAGCGAGGCCAAGGACGAGCTGACCCTCGAGGTCGAGGCCGGCGAGACCTACTACGTCATGGCCACCGTGCAGATGGGCGTGCTGGCCGGCCGCCCCAACCTCTCGCCCTCGGACGAGGCGGCCTACCAGGAAGCCAGCAAGAAGAAGCTCGAGGACATGACCGGCCGCAAGGGCCGCTCGAAGTAAGCCCGGTCCCGCGCGGACCCCGCGGCCACCCCCGGGAACGGGGGTGGCCGCTTCGTTTCCGGGCCCCGGGCCCGGCCGTGGCGCCCCCCCTTCCCCCTTTGCCATACTCGGGCGAGGCGGCCCTCTGGCCGCTTACGTTTGTTCACGTCCTGAACTCTGGGGAGGGTTTGCATGTTCGAGCAATACGGAATCGAGATCGCACTGGCCTGCGCGGCCATCGCGATCGTGTACGGCGTGGTGGTCGCGCGCTGGATCGTCGGCCAGCCGGCCGGCAACGAGCGCATGCAGCAGATCGCCGCGGCCGTGCAGGAAGGCGCGGGCGCCTACCTGAGCCGCCAGTACCGCACCATCGCCATCGTCGGCGTGGTGCTGTTCGCGGTCATCGGCTTCGTGCCGGCGCTGGGCTGGCCGACGGCCATTGGCTTCGCGATCGGCGCGGTGCTGTCGGGCGTCGCCGGCTTCATCGGCATGTTCGTCTCGGTGCGCGCCAACGTGCGCACGGCGCAGGCGGCCACGGTCGGCCTCAACGAGGCGCTCAACGTCAGCTTCAAGGGCGGCGCCATCACCGGCATGCTGGTGGTCGGCCTGGGCCTGCTGGGCGTGGCCGGCTACTTCTGGTACGTCGGCGGCGCCGGCGCGGCGGATGGCGAGGCGGTGAACAAGGCCCTGCAGCCGATGATCGGCCTGGCCTTCGGCAGCTCGCTGATCTCCATCTTCGCGCGCCTGGGCGGCGGCATCTTCACCAAGGGCGCCGACGTGGGCGCCGACCTGGTGGGCAAGGTCGAGGCCGGCATCCCCGAGGACGACCCGCGCAACCCGGCGGTGATCGCCGACAACGTGGGCGACAACGTCGGCGACTGCGCCGGCATGGCCGCCGACCTGTTCGAGACCTACGCGGTCACCGTGATCGCCGCGATGCTCATCGCCGGCATCAGCTACGCCACCTACGGCGGCAACGGCGTGCTGTACCCGATGGTGCTGGGCGCGGTGTCGATCATCGCCTCGATCATCGGCACCTTCTTCGTGAAGGTGAACGCGGGCGGCAAGATCATGAACGCGCTCTACCGCGGCCTGGCCGTGTCGGGCGTGCTGGCGGCGGGCGCGTTCTGGTTCGTCACCGACAACATGTTCGCCACCGAGCTGGGCATGCCGCTGTTCTTCTGCGCCCTGATCGGCCTGGGCCTGACCGCGGCGATGGTGGTGATCACCGAGTACTACACCGCGACCGAATACGGCCCGGTGCAGCAGGTCGCCAAGGCCAGCGAGACCGGCCACGGCACCAACGTGATCGCCGGCCTGGCCGTGTCCATGAAGTCCACCGCCGCGCCGGTGCTGGCCGTCGCCGCCTCGATCTGGGGCTGCTACGAGCTGGCGGGCCTGTACGGCATCGCCATCGCCGCCACCTCGATGCTGTCGATGGCCGGCATGATCGTCGCCCTGGACGCCTACGGCCCGATCACCGACAACGCCGGCGGCATCGCCGAGATGTCGGGCATGGACAAGGAGATCCGCAAGACCACGGACGCCCTGGACGCGGTGGGCAACACCACCAAGGCCGTGACCAAGGGCTACGCCATCGGTTCGGCCGGCCTGGCCTCGCTGGTGCTGTTCGCCGACTACTCGCACAAGCTGGGCGAGACCGGCGCGCAGGTGGACTTCTCGATCTCCAACCCCGACGTGGTCATCGGCCTGCTGATCGGCGGCATGATCCCCTACCTGTTCGGTGCCTACGCCATGCAGGCCGTCGGCCGCGCGGCCGGCGCGGTGGTGGAGGAAGTGCGCCGCCAGTTCCGCGAGATCCCCGGCATCATGGAAGGCACGGGCAAGCCGCAGTACGACAAGGCGGTGGACCTGCTGACCAAGTCGGCGATCCGCGAAATGATCGTCCCGTCGATGCTGCCGCTGGTGATCCCGATCATCGTCGGCGTGGTGCTGGGCGCCAACGCCCTGGGCGGCCTGCTGATGGGCACCATCGTGACCGGCCTGTTCGTGGCCATCTCGATGTGCACCGGCGGCGGCGCCTGGGACAACGCCAAGAAGTACATCGAGGAAGGCCACCACGGCGGCAAGGGCAGCGAGGCCCACAAGGCCGCGGTGACCGGCGACACCGTCGGCGACCCCTACAAGGACACCGCGGGCCCGGCCATCAACCCGCTGATCAAGATCATCAACATCGTGGCGCTGCTGCTGATCCCGCTGCTCTGATCCGCGAAGCCCGCGTTACCCGAAAACCCCGGCTCCGGCCGGGGTTTTCTTTTTCCACCCATCCGCGGATCAATAGCCCTCTTTCGCTCAGATCTGCGGGACTTCCTGCAGCAGCAGGATCAGCGCGTCGCGCGTGCGCCGGCGCAGTTCGTCCAGGCGCGCGGCCATGCCGGGGCCGGCCAGGTCGGCGGGCGTGAGGTGCTCGAGGCCGTGGCAGACGTCCACCAGGTTGGTGGCGCCCATCGCCAGCGCGGCCGAGCGCAGGTAGTGCGCGGCCTTGCCCAGCTCGTCGGCGTCGCCGGCCAGGTGCGCCTGCTCCATCCGCTTCACCAGCTCCGGCGCCTCGTGCACGAACATGCGCACGAACTCGCTGAACGAGCCGGGGCGGTCGCGGTCGAGCATGCGCAGCAGGTCGAGGGCCTTGGGATCGAGCAGGGAGTCGGCCATGGCGGGGG
>VFQM010002138.1_pt1 | contig 15418 bp, 12 predicted proteins | sample 3512391 | NCBI WGS metagenome assembly VFQM01 (sample SAMN10412369, study PRJNA504923) | tailings metagenome | isolation source: Replicate 1 from Balatoc abandoned mine | place: Philippines
TGCCGAACCAACTGATTGTTACGGCATCGGGCGACTTAACTGGAACGGGTGATATTAGAGTTAGAACTTTATTTGATGTACCTGCAGCGGTTACTTTTAATACAGGAGGCATCATTACATTAGTTTCTACTAGTGACCATACAGCAAGAGTTGCAGCATTAACCAATAAACCTACCATTAACGGTATTGTAACGGTAGAACGATTTTTGACCAATAAAGGGAGAAAGTGGCGTTTAATCACAGCTCCACTAAAAGGTAATACCAATAATACCATTTTTTACAATTGGCAGAATAATGGGACTATAATTGAAGGATATGGCACGGATATCTGGGGACCCAATGGAAATCCTGCCAGCAATGGACTGCAACAAATTTTGAATTCAAGTCATAGCTTAAGAAGATTTAATAATTCCTCTAATAACTGGACCAATATCACCAATAGCTTTACTGAAACTTTATTTACAGATAAAATCAATAAAGGTTTTTTAATATTTGCTACCCATCCTTATGGACTAGCCACTAACGGGCAAGGACATGTAAATCCTAATTATCCGCAGATGACCACCACGCTAAAAGCTACAGGCAACTTAATTACTGGAGATGTGAACTATACTGATGTACCCGCTTCTGGTTTTTACATTGTAGGAAATCCTTATGCCAGCCCTATAGATTTCAAAACCGTTTTAAACGATGCAGCTAATAGTGGTATTGATAAAAAAATATGGTTCATAGACCCTACTTTAGGCAATCAAGGCGCTTATGTTACTTGGGACGATATTAATGGATATAGTTTTTACGATACTACGAGAAATCCTGGCGCTAGCGGTAATCCTTCTAACCAAAACACTATTATCCAATCGGGTGAAGCATTTTTCGTAAAATCTACGGGTACAGCAACCACTCTTACCATTAAAGAAACCCATAAAGCTAGCACTAATTCTAATGCTGTTTTTAATAGAACTACCAAAAACGCAGCCGAAATTACTTCTGAAAGAATCAGAGTACTTTTAGAAAAACAAGAAAATAGTGTTTGGAATAAAAAAGATGCTATAGTAGTAGGATTTTATGTGGGTGGAAATAGCGCTTATGATGGAAAAGACGTTCAAAAATTAAGCAATCCTAACGAAACGCTTTCTTTTATTACAGATACTCGTTCTTTATCCTCTGAACACAGAGCTCCTATACAAGACAAAGATTCTTTAACTTTAAAAATAGCTCAAACTACAGCCAATACGAATTATAAACTGAAAATATTCACTGAAGATTTTACCTTCACAGGACAGGCTTTTTTAGAAGACACCTTCTTAAAAACCTCTACTCCTATTGCTTTAGACGGCAGTATTTTTGAATATGAATTTCAAATTACCTCTGACGCATTAAGCTCTGGAAATCGTTTCAAAATAAACTTTGTAGCTTCTACTTTAGGAACTACAACACCTAAAGCTTCATCATTATTGATATATCCTAATCCCACTACTTCAGAACAAGGAATAAATATTTCTTTTGAAAATGCATTGTCAGGCTACTCCTATAAAATATTTAATACTGCAGGACAATTAATAGATTCACAAAATATCAAAGCCAATAATAAATCTGCACATATTAAGTTTCAACAAAAACTAAGTCCAGGGATTTATTATTTAAATATCTTTGACAAAAACAATGAAATAAAAAACATACAAACAATAATCATTAAATAATTTTCGCCATGCTTAAACATTTTTTATTTATATTTTTTGTTACGTTCTCTACCATAATTTTTGCCCAAGATGGGGAAGATCCAGGTTTTGGAGATGAAGGTGGCGGTGATGCGGCAGATGCTCCAGCTGCTCCTATTAATGATTTAACTTATCCCTTACTTATTACAGGAGTAGCGGCAAGTATCTATTTCGCTAAAAAGAAACAAGAAAAAAAGCAAATTCAGTAAAAAAACTTTGTTTGCATTATTAAAGGTTTTTTACCATTGATTTTTTTTCGACGGTAAACCTCAATATATGACTCTCTGGTATCCGCTAGAGAGTTTTTTATTTGTAGCAGAGCTAAGTGTCAAGAGTGAATTGTGAATTTGTGGAATTGTAAATTGTGAATTAGTGAATTAGTGAATCGTGAATTGGTGAAATCGTGAAGTCGTAAAATCGTAAAATCGTGAAGTCGTGAAATCATAAAATCGTAAAATTGATGATATAAGATGTGAGATGTGAGATATGAGAACCAAGAGTTGAGTACTGAGAGTGAAAGAAATTTTTCCACCTTTGTCATCCTGAGCGGAGTCGAAAGAAGGGAGGAAAATAAAAATTTCGGAATTCTGTTGGCATGAAATCGCGGAGGTCTGGAGACGTGGTGTCGTAAAGTCGGCTGCGTATCTCGCTTTAGAAGAGACTACCAAAAATGGACCAATTGGGGTTTGGTTATAAACCTATTTATTTTTATTTTTAGAAAAAGGCTCAGATGATAAGATCCAAACCTTAACTTTTTAACTTACACCCATTCTGAGATAGTGTAATAAAAAAAGACTTACGTTTCCATAAGTCTTTTTATAATATTTTTATGTCTTCTATTCAGATACCTTGAAGGCAACTCTTCTTACCAACTGTCTTGCCAATTTAGATTCTTTAGGAACTGAATTATCTTCTCCTTTCACTACTAATTTCAAGCGTTTAGCATCTATACCAGATCTTACGATCATTTCCATTACCCTTTCCGCTCTTCTTTTTGACAAATTAATGTTATAATTAAAATCACCTAACTCATCTGCATAACCTATTACATCTACATTTGCATTAGGATTAGCATTAAGGTATTTAATTAAGAAATTAATGGCAGAGATGCTTCCAGGAGTGATTCTCGTTTCATCAAAGTCAAAGAAAACATTTACATACTGCCCATTAATCATGTTCTTCATTTGAACATTTGTATAATTATCATTAAAGTTATTTACAGTATTCTGTAAGTCTCCAAAATTATTATTGATGTAATTTCTAACTTCCTCTGTTAAATCTCCTTTTTCTGCAATCTTATTTTCTAAACCTTCAATTCTAGCTAACAAATTGTTATACTCTTTTTTTCTTGTATCTTTTTCCCAATACCAATCTGCATGTTTCTGTTTTTTACCAAAATAAAAAGTTACTCCTAAAGCAGTATTATATATGGAACCCGTTCTACTTAAACTTGGGTCTAATTTTGTTTTCCCATCTAATGTAACATGGTGTGTGAGATTGCTCACTAAAGTATAATCTGCATTTAGAACTAACCTATCTGAAACTTTAATCAATAAGGTTGCACCTCCTACAATACTAAAAATATTATCATAGTTGCTAAAAGTTTTAGTATTGGGTGCTTCTAAAAAGGAAAAACCTGGACCGAAATGGAACTGAAGCCCAAAAGTATCTGTAAATTCTTCCCATCTCATCATTCTATGCAAATTCATTACCCCTTCTAAAGTCGCTCGATACATGTTGTTATTAAAAGGAGGACTCTTGGTCTCTGCTTTAAAATTATCATATGCAACACCAAGTCTTAGCCCAAACTTCGTGTTAAACATTTTTCTTACATTAAGATCGAAATGGTTTAATTCTGGATTCGAAATGTAATTAGGATTGGTTGCATAATAGCCCTCAGTAAAAGGGCGAATACCTACATTAATCCCCGCATTGAAATTAACTGACCAACGGTTATAATTTTTTTTCTTGTCTTTTGGAAGGGTATCATTTACCATCCCACTTGTAGATTTACTTGTTGAGTAAACTAAATTTTTTTTCTCTTGTGCTGTATTTTTCAAAACCATTAACACTAAGAAAAGTACTACATACTTCTTAAAAATGTTCATAAGTTTAATATTTAATTAGCTACAAAAATACTGTTTTTTTTCAGAAATCTACCATAAAGCGCTTTACAATTACATAATAATTAATATAAAAGGTGCTTATTTTTTACAAATAACATAAATTTATATTTTAACTTACTCATTTAACTTATTATTTAATTCCAAACAAAATTTAATATTTTTTCATTTATTTTTATAAATATGATGAATAATAAATAAAAACACAGAGGAAAAATTTTAAAATTATTTTTTTTTCTTTAAAAAAGCAATAAAACAATTACAAGGCAAGAAATAACATAATATCTCTAAGTCCATTCTCGGTTTAATAAAAATAGTTTGCCCTGCAGAGCGATAATCAGCAGGGCAAATTAATTATTTAAAATTTAATTTTACAGAATAAATATTTGGATTTATATGAATAATGAAACCTTATTAAGTAAACTTGTTAAACCATTTAAAAATTTCATCTCTTTTTTTGGGTTTATAATCATCTGAAAAATAACCATATCCGTATTTTTTATCATAATGGCTTATGTTCCTATTTTTTACATCATTTAAAACTATTGCTAGTTTACCCTCTGCATTTTCTCTATTTATTTCACTCGCTACTTCTAACATATCTACATCTGTAAAATCTGCTCTCATTACATATAATAGCAAATCCGTATATTGTATTAAATGAAAAGAATCACTTACCAAAAGCATAGGGGCAGTGTCTAATATGATAAATTCATATTTAGATTGTAGAGCACTATAAATTTTGTCCATATTAGCATTAGAAAGTAAATATGTAGGATTTGGAGGTATTGAGCCACTCGATAGAATATCTAAATTGGGATTTATGGTAGACGTTTCAATAAAACTTTCTAAAGCTACTTCACCTTCTTTAGACGCTAAAAAATCTGATAAACCTTTTTTAGCATGACTTGTAAATCTTTTCAATTGAGGATTTCTTAAATCCGCACCAATCAAGAGTACTCTCCTATTTTGAGCCAATGTTAAAGCAGTATTGGTACTTATCGTGGTCTTGCCTTCACCCTTTATTGAAGAAGATACCATAATCACTACAGCTTCTCCTTCTTTTTTATCTTTAACTAAAAATTTCATATTGGTGAGCATTATTCTGAAGGCTTCTGCAAACCCCGAAAAATCATTTTCCCTAATTATAGCATCTTCAATCTCTCCTGCATTCGGTATTTCTCCTACTACTGGTATTTCTGGCAAAGCTTTCCTGATTTCTTTGCGATTATGTATTTTAGTATCTAATGCAAAAATGATATACAAAAGACCAACAGGAATTAATAATCCTAAAGAAAAAGCAATTAAAAACACACTCTTTCTATTGGGTGATAATGGTGCGTCTGAGGTGTAAGCTGGATTCACCACTCTAGCTTTTTGGGTATTAGCCGATAAAGCAATTGCTGTTTCTTCTCTTTTCTGCAGAAGATATAAGAAAAGAGATTCTTTTAAATTCTGCTGTCTTTCTATACTTCTGAACAGTTTCTCTTGCATAGGAAAATTCCCCAAAGCTTCGCGAGATTTATCCATTTGATCTTTTAATTGTCCAATTCCCATTTGGATATTGACCTGAGACTTTTTAAGATTCTCTTTAATTAAATCTCTCATGGCTACAATTTCTCTATTGAATTGTAATACCGCGGGATTAGAAGGAGTTGCCTGACGTAATGTTCTATTTCTAGAAAGCACCAATTGGTTGTATTCTCCCACCATTTCATCAAGTGCAGAAGGCATTCCCAAATTAGTAGGTAATAATTGTTCATTACCAGAGGTACTTGCTATCTTCAACACAGAATTCACCATTTCTAATTGAGTAGACATTTCCATTATTTTTCTGGTGTTCTCACTAGCGTTTTGGAGGTTTAATTGCGCTTGCGATTGTAAATCCGCAATTTTGTTGGCTTCTTTGAAGCTTTCTTTTTCATCCTCAATTCCTCCTAGCTCTTTGGTAATTACCTCCAATCTTTGGTCTATGAAATTTGCAGTAGCTAAAGCTTCTTCATTTTTATCTTTAACGGCATCTATATTATATTGATTCATTAATTCATTCAAAATATTTTCTGAACGAATAGGAGTGGATCCTTTTGTACTAATTTCTATTATATTAGATTTTGCCTCTGGAATCGATAATTTAATGGAAGCTTCAAGTTGATTTACAACAATTCTTGGATTGATAAATGATACGGTTAATGGAGTGACAAAACTAATATTTGTATTTCTATTTAAAACAATCCATCCCCAATTCATTTTTAAAGGCTCACTAAACTTTCCTTTAATAATACTTTTTGCATTTTTTAGGATAAATCCATTTTTTGCATCAGGGGAAATACTATAAGTATCCGATTTAAAATATCTAGGTTCGTTTAATTTAATTATAGAACCAGAAAAGGGGGATTTTTCATACAATTCCACATCTTTAAATTTTCCTCTACTGATCACTTTAACATCTAAACCAATTTCTTTTACTACATTATATAATAATGGTTTTGATTTTAGTATGGACAATTCATTATCTACGGCATTGGTCATTAAACCAGAAGGCAAAGCCATATTTTGAAAATCTTTTACCCCCATGAGTTCTCCTTTCTTGGCAGATTGAATCTTAACATATAAAGACGAACTGGTTAAATATTGAGGAGTGGCATAACGTAGATATACCCATGCTATGAATAATGTAATGAGTACTGACACTATAAACAATGGCCACCAACGAAGGTAACGCTGCAACTCTAGTTTTAAATCTGAACTCTGGTTTTGAAAAGAATCTCTTTCTGAAATATTCTCCATGATGTTATTTTAATATACTAATCAATATTGAAGCTACTCCCAATGCTACTCCTCCTATTTGAAATATCAGGCTGCGATTTGGGTCTATATTTGCAGACTTTTTCTTAATCATATCTGGTTCTACATACAATACATCATTCTGCTGCATGTAGTAATAAGGAGAATTTGTAATATTTTTACTGGTAAAATCAATGGCGAATGTTTTAGAAACCCCATCTATTTCTCTAATCAATTTCACATTGGTTCTATTCCCAAAATCGGTCATATCACCCGCTAAACCTAAAGCTTGTAAGATGGTTATTTTATCTGAAGGACTCGTATATTGGCCTGGACTCTTGACTTCTCCCAATACTGTAACATTAAAATTTAATTGTTTTATAGAAACGAGAGGCTCTGCAAGGTAAGCTAACAACCTCTTTTCAAGATCTGCTCTTAGCTGGGCTAAGGTCATCCCTTTAATGTATAATTTCCCTATCACTGGGAAATAAATAAATCCTTCATTGTCTACCAAATAACCTTGAGGTGCAAATTGTCCTACTTGACCCAAATTAACTTGTCCTGGACTAGTAGAATTATTCATGGAGTAAAGATTAAACGGCCTTACCGCATTTTCATCAAAAGCGGTAACTTTAATATCTAAAACATCTCCTGACTGAATATGGGCGCCATAAAAAACAGCTTGATTGATCTTAGATTCAGCTATGTTTTTTTCTTTTTCCATATATACCATGTTTTCTTTTGGCTTACATGAGAACATGGTTAATAATAAAATAAGGTAATAAATAAGGTTTTTCATCATTTTGAACAAAGTAAGCACAAAGATATATAAAAAAATAAGAACTATAACATTCAATAATTACCAAAATAAACTAAAAAAAGCACTTATTATTGTGAAAATGACTTATATTATTAACCTTCATTTTTAATTTTTTCTTCAAAATAATTCTATATTATCCTTCTGATTATAAGAGATTAGTTGTACTTCCATAAAACAAAAAATGTTAGACTTTTCAGTCTAACATTTCTATGATTTCCTCATATTCAAATCCCTTTCCTATGAGATAGGTGATTGTTTTGCTTCTTTTTTGGTAAGCGGCACCTGCGGGAAGTTTATCGTAATAATCTCTATAGATTTCTAAAATTTTGGTTTTGTAATCTTGCTCGTTTATTTCATCCATACATTTACGAATTAATTTCTCGGTAATGCCTTTCATTTTTAGCTGATTGGCTATTTTTTTCTTACCCCAAGATTTTATATAAAACTTACCTCTGATATAACTTCTAGTGAACCGCTCTTCATTAATGTAATTTTCGGCAATCAGAAATAAGAGAATTTCTTCTTTGGCTTCAGGAATGAGTAAAAATTCTTTTAACTTCTGTTCTACTTCTTGATGAGAACGATCTTGATAAACGCAATAATTGGCTATTTTTTGCTTAATTTCAGAAAAAGTGTAAGATTTTTGTTTCATTATGGTTAAAAAATGTCTTTGCCTTAATTTAACTGCCAAAAAAAGAGAAACCTCACCGAAACCTTCCATTCTGTTTTCTAGAAATGAAATAATAACAATGAAATCTCCCTGTTCTATTAATATTTAAAAAGAGGTTGATCACTCATCAGTTCATTAACCTGCGAACGAACTTTTGCAATTAGCGCTTCATCTTTGATATTGGTTACCACTTCATTGATTAAATCTGCAATGGTCTCCATGTCTTTTTCTAATAAACCTCTCGTGGTGATGGCAGCGGTTCCTAATCTGATTCCAGAAGTGATGAATGGAGACTTATCGTCATAAGGTACCATATTTTTATTACACGTAATATCTGCTTTTACCAAAGCTTTTTCGGTTTCTTTACCGTTTACGCCTTTGTTTCTAAGGTCTACCAACATCAGGTGATTATCTGTACCTCCACTTACAATGTCAAATCCTCTGTCTATCATTGCTTGAGACAATGCTCTAGCGTTTGCTACCACTTGTTTGGTGTAGGTTTCAAATTTTTGGTCGATGGCTTCTGCATAGGCTACTCCTTTTGCTGCAATTACGTGTTCTAGCGGTCCTCCTTGAGTTCCTGGGAATACTGCTCCATCTAATACGGCACTCATCATTTTAGTTTCGCCTTTTGGTGTTTTGTGACCATAGGTATTTTCGAAATCTTTGCCCATCATGATCATTCCTCCTCTCGGTCCACGAAGGGTTTTATGGGTAGTGGTGGTTACTACATGGCAATGTTCGAATGGTGAGTTTAATAATCCTTTGGCAACTAAACCTGCAGGATGTGCAATATCTGCCCACAATGTAGCACCTACCTCATCTGCAATTTCTCTGAATTTGGCATAATCTAAATCTCTAGAATAAGCTGAGAAACCTGCAATCAGCATTTTTGGTTTTTCGCGCAATGCTACTTCACGCATTTGGTTATAATCAATCAACCCTGTTTCTTTTTCAACTCCGTAAAATACAGGACGGAAATTAATTCCCGAAAAATTCACATGAGAACCGTGTGTCAAATGACCTCCCATTGATAAATCCATTCCCATTACGGTATCTCCAGGCTTTAACACCGAAAGATAAATGGCAGCATTGGCTTGTGAACCAGAATGCGGCTGTACGTTGGCATATTCTACGCCGAAAAGTTGTTTTGCTCTTTCAATGGCCAGTGTTTCTACTTCGTCTACCACTTCACAACCTCCGTAGTATCTTCTACCAGGGTAACCTTCTGCGTATTTATTGGTTAAGACACTTCCCATGGCTTTCATCACGTTATCAGAAACAAAATTTTCTGATGCAATAAGCTCTATACCATTGGTTTGTCTTTCTCTTTCTCTTTCAATTAGTTCAAAAATGATGTCGTTACTCATATTAGATTTAAATTTTGCTCAAAAATAAGAAATTATACAGATATTTGCGATAAGTTTACATTAATAATTATGGGAAAGAAAAAATATAAAAAACAATTGCTAAAATCCTTGAAATCATTAGGAAAATCTGAACATTTACTTCTAGAAAGCATGACCAATCTAATGCTTTTAGGAGAACTGAAGAAAAACAATATTGAGTTTAAAGATGGAGATACCTTTACTTTTAAAGACAATATTTTTGATTACAGCGAAGACAAAAACATCAGAAAAATGGCAAAACTTCGTCATAAAATGATGAAAACCATGAATAAATTGGTGGAGAAAAATAATTTCAAGGATAAGGAAATTAAGTTTTTATCGTAAAAATAAAAAAGCAATCTACATGAAAGATTGCTTTTTTTATTGAAAGATTGATGTATTCCATTATTTTTAAAACGCAAAGTTTTTTTTATCCTTTCAACGTGTTTTTAAGAGAGCAAAGAAGCGAATAAATTCGCAAAAGCTTATGCTTTACTTAAATTTCAGATTCATTATCATAATGCTTTCTGGTTTACTTCTAAATCTCATCTATGATTCTTTATTAAAACAAAGTTTTGGTTTCTGCCATTACAGGAACGTGAAGTTCTGTTCCAAATTCTTTATTTACCTTCTCAATAAAATAAGCCGACAACAACGGAGAAGCCAATTCTACATTTTGATGAACGAAAAAATACAGGTTTTTCAGGCCTTCTTCTTTCCAAAGTTTTATCCGTTCTAACCAATCATCTAACCTTGCATAATCGCTGTCTGCATTGGCGCCTACATATCTTACAAAAGCGGTATCTGAAGTGAGTCTCATGTGCAACATGTCTCTTCTACCTGCCGTGTCTACGATGATATTCGCAATGTTATTTTTTTCCAACAATTGAGAGAATTTCTCAAAATTTTCTTCTTCAAACCACTCTGCACTGCGCACTTCTATCGCCAATGGAACTTCTTTTGGCCACTCTTTTACAAATTTTTCTACCCTGTCAAAATCTTTAGGCTTGAAATTATCATGCATTTGTAAGAACACCATCCCCAACTGGTCCCCAAAATTCATTACCGAAGTTGCGTAATCCGTCACTACATCGGTCACATTGATCAGTCTTCTAAAATGCGAAACGGTATTGGTGATTTTTGGGAAAAACTTAAAATTAGGCGGTGTTTTTTCTTTCCATGTGAGTACTTGCTCTGGACTTGGCAAAGAGTAAAATGTAGCGTTCAACTCAATAGAATTGAATTGGGTAGCGTAGTATTTCAACTCGTCTTTGGTTCCTTTTGGATAAAATCCTTTCAGGTCGGTTTTGTTCCATTTGGCGCAACCGATGTAGATGTTGAAATCGTTTCCTTTAGATTTTTCTAAAATTTCTTGGGTTTTAGGATGGTCTTTTGGAAGGGTAAAATCTATTTGTGATGGGTCTGCTACTTGTCCGAATTTCATTTTTTTTAGTTTTTAGGGATTAGGAAAAAGGGATTGGTTTCAAAGGTAAAAATTTCTTGTAGATTCTAAAAGAAAGTGAATTTATATTTCCCGCAGATTTCGCAGATTTTTAACACAGAGAGCACAGAGAATTCACAAAGAACACAAAGATTTAACATAACGTTTGTCATCCTATGTTTGCAGATATATAATTAATTTAGAAGATTAATTAAAAGAAAAGAAAGGTAAAGAAAAAAACTATAGTTTGTCATTAGTCTAAAAGACAGTACGCAATGCAAGTTCCTTTACCTTTACTACAAAAACTTGGACAGATCATTAGGTTATAAAAACCTGTATTAAGGATAGATAAGTTAATGTAGTGTTCTTTTCCTTTATAAAATTTTTTGTATGTGTAAATTTATAGGAATTGACATTAGTAAGCAAACCTTTGATGTAAGTTTTTTAGAAGACGAAAAATGGCAACATCAAGTATTAGAAAACAAACCATTAGGATTTAAGAAAATATCCAAGATTTTGAATTCAGAAGACTGGGTAGTCATGGAAGCATCGGGAAGTTATTATCTTCCGTTGGCAGAATATTTAACGGAAAAAGGATTTAAGGTAAGTGTAGTAAATCCTCTAGTAATAAAGAGATTTTCGCAAACCAATCTGTACCGGGCAAAAACCGATAAAAAAGATGCAAAAACCATTGCAGAATATGCAGAAAAGTATGAATTAAAGAAATGGAATCCAGAGAGTGAAAATGCTAAAAAACTTCGCCAACTCTATACAAGAATAGAGATGTTGAGAAAACAAGTTCATCAAAACAAAAGGCAACTGGAAGCCTTTTCAGCGAGTGGATTTTTGGATAAGATTTTGAAAAATGAAATCAATAGTTCCGTTAGATTTTTAGAAAACAAAATCAAAAAGTTGGAAAATGAAATGAACAGAATTTCTTTGGAAGAATATTCAGAAACTATGGAAAATCTACAAAGCATTCCGGGAGTGGGAAAACAAACGGCAATGATGATGTGTCTAATAACCAATAATTTTGAAAAATTTGAGCATTACAAACAATTAATTGCTTTCGTAGGCTTTAGTCCAAGAATTTATCAGAGCGGAAAGAGCGTGAAAGGAAAAGGGCATATTTGCAAAATGGGAAAATCACAAATCAGAAAACTGCTGTATTTATGTAGTTGGAGCGCAAAAAGATGGAATAAAACCTGCAAGGAAATGTATCAAAGATTGAAAGAAAAAGGAAAACCTGAAAGAGTAATAAAAATAGCAATTGCCAATAAACTCATCAAACAAATATTTGCTATTGGCAAAAGCAAAGAAAAATATCAGCCAAATTTTTGTTAAATTATTTGGAAATGAACACAGATCATTCCGTAGGAATCTAAAAGAATTTATGATTTTATAGAGTTAAAAGTTTCTCACGGATTGCGCTGATTGCACTGATTTTTTAACACAGAGAGCACAGAGTTTTTTCACAGAGAACACAAAGATTGCATTTTATATTTATCATTCCGTAGGAATCTAAAAGAATCTTATGATTATTTCTAATCTTTTAAGTTTTGGCTAAAGCCAAATTGCGTTGTTAATTAAAAAGTCGGGATTTCTTCGTCTCCGCTCAGAACTTGCGACTCTACTGAATAAAAAATTTCAATCATTATCTTCAAGTTGGAAAATTTCTTCAACATTCATTTTAAAATATTTTGAAATTTTCAAAGCTAAAACAGTAGATGGTACATACTTACCTGCTTCTAAAGCGTTAACAGTTTGTCTAGAAACCCCAATTCTTTTTGCTAATTCTTCTTGCGTTATATTTAAAATTGCTCTTTGAACTTTTATGTTATTTTTCATTTTCTCGAAAGTAAATAATTGAACTTAAACACATAAAGAACCAATGGTAAATACATTGATAAAATCATCACATTAAAAAAAGCCATTCCATAAATAGTTAAAAATAGAATTAAGACAATTAAATAGCTTATCATTAGACTCCAAAACACTGATTTTAAACGAAGAAAATTTATATATTCATCTTCATTCTTTTCATTGGAAAAACCTACAAGTAGTCCACCAATAATAATTAATAAACCCGTAAGATTAGTCACCCAATCAACTTTAGTAATTTGAAAGAAACCGCTTTCCGAAAACAATCCAGAATTAAAAAAAACTGGTAAATGAATTTTAAAATCTTCAAAATTGATTTCAAAAATAATCATTATTAATCCCCATATTAATGAAGGAATAAAAATTAGCCAACCTACTTTTTTACATCTGTTTGGTAAAAGTTTTAAATTTTTCATATTATATTTTTTTACACTTCCAAATGTAAAAAATATTTTACATTTAGACAAATGTTTTTTACATAAATCTTATATTTAGACTGATATATCAGTTTCAATTTTCTGACAAAAAAAACCGCAGAAGAAATTTCTGCGGTTTGTATATTGTAAATCAAAAATCTTCAATCGTCAATTGAATTACGCTTCACAAGAACTACACGTTACAAAATTCACCATCAGTTCTTTAGAAACAGATTGTGAACGCTGGTAGTATAAGGTTTTTACCCCTAGTTTCCATGCTTCAATCATTAGATTGTTTACATCTTTAATCGCTAATGAAGCTGGGATATTCAGGTTCAATGATTGCGCTTGGTCGATGTACTGTTGGCGTTGTCCCGCTTGTGTAATAATTTCCATTGGGGAAATTTCCTTAAAGGTTTTGAACACGTCTTTTTCGGTTTGGGTTAACTGTGTCATGTGTTGTACAGAACCGTGATTCAACATGATTTCTCTCCAAACATCTTCATTGTCTAAGCCTTTTTCTTCAAGAAGTTTTGCTAAATATTTGTTCTTTCTCATGAAATTTCCTTTTGCCAAACCTGCTTTGTAGTAATTCGATGCAAAAGGTTCAATTCCTGGAGAAGTTTGTCCTAAAATTGCTGATGAAGAAGTAGTAGGTGCAACTGCCATTGTAGTGGTGTTTCTCAAACCATAACCTTTCAACATTTCTGGCTCTCCATAAATATTTGCTAATTCTTTAGATGCTTGTATAGATTGCTCTTGAATTTGTTTGAATGCTTTTGCATTAAACATTTTCGCTTCCATGCTTTCAAAAGGAATCATGTTTTTTTGCAAGTAAGAGTGGTATCCTAAAACGCCCAAACCTAATGCTCTATGTCTCAATGCAAATTTACGCGCTGAAGAAAGGTAGTAGTTTCCTTCAGTTTTTTCTATAAATTCTGACAATACTGCATCTAAGAAATAGATGGCTAATTTTACCGCATTGGTATCTTTCCATTCGTCATACAATTCTAAATTCATGGAAGAAAGACAGCAGATAAAACTTTCATCAGCCGTAGAAGGCAACATGATTTCTGAACACAAGTTACTTGCATTGATTACTGCTCCAGAATCTTTGTATACTTGAGGTTTATTACGGTTTACATTATCGGTAAAGAAAATATATGGAAGTCCTTTTTTCTGACGAGACTCCAATACTTTTGCCCAAATTTTACGTTTGTCCATGTCTCCATCAATCATATCTTGCATCCAATAATCTGGAACACAAACTCCTATAAACAAATTCTGAATCGGACTACCAATTTCTTTGATATTTAAGAATTCTTCGATATCTCCATGGTCTATATCTAGGTATGCTGCAAAAGCTCCTCTTCTTACGCCTCCTTGAGAAACCACATCCATGGCGGTATCAAATAATTTCATGAAAGAAACCGCTCCTGAAGATTTACCATTATCGGTCACGGCTGTCCCTCTGTGACGCAGTTCACCAAAATAACCAGAAGTTCCTCCTCCGATTTTGGTCTGCATAATCACTTCTCCTAATTTATGGGTAATGCCTTCGATATGGTCTGGAACGTGAACATTAAAACAAGAAATAGGCAAACCACGTTGAGTTCCCATATTTGCCCAAACTGGAGACGAAAAAGAAATCCAACCTTTGGTAATCATTTCCTTAAAAGCAGGAATGAGTTCTGGCTTGTACAAGCGTTTTGCTGCCGCTGTAGTAATTCTGTCAATAGCTCCTTCTACGGTTTCTCCCTTCAAAAGGTAACCTCTGTTTAGCATTTGTTCAGACTCTTCATTTAACCACCAAATATCTGTATTTTGTTCTTCCATATTTTTTTTAAACTTTTCTTGTTTCTTTTTATATTTTTTGATGCTACCACTAGGTCATTCCTCTGGATTCTACTAATGGAGCGTTCCTCTGGAACTCTCTATAACCCAACATCAATTTATCTACCAACTTACCGTTTCTCTGGAACTTTTCTAATTCCAATAAAATTTTCTACAGCGATCTAATTCGCCAACTTTCACTTTGTTGATGTGTGTGAAAATTACATTGCTATCTGCTTCTTCAAATTGTAATGCTTTTTTAATACAATAATCTATTTTATAAGCTACTGCTATACAAACGGTTTGTTCTTTAACTTTTCCCATTCCCATGTAGATAAATTCTC
>VFQM010002143.1_pt1 | contig 15384 bp, 14 predicted proteins | sample 3512391 | NCBI WGS metagenome assembly VFQM01 (sample SAMN10412369, study PRJNA504923) | tailings metagenome | isolation source: Replicate 1 from Balatoc abandoned mine | place: Philippines
TCAAGGTCGGCCCCTGCGACGCCGCGCCGGCCCGCGCCTTCCTGCGGCCAGCGCTTCCCTGAGCGCGCACGTAATGCTGAGGTCGGCCGGGGGAGCGCTGTCCCTGCTCCGCCGGCCGTTTTCGTCGTCCGGTCCACGAGCCTTCGTTCCGCTCCTCGCACACTGAGTCCCGAATGCGCCGTCTGCTCCTGTTGGTGTTCCCCGCCCTGCTCCAAGCGCAGGCCTCCGATCCCTGGACGGTGCTCCGCGCCGAGTCGTGGCAGCGTCCCGCCGCGAACATCGAGCGGATGATCCTCACGCAGCGCACGGACATCAGCATCGAGAACATCAGTCCCGACGGCCGCTATGCCGTGCGGCTCACCGGCCCTGGCCGCGGCGCCATCGCGCAGTACGGCGCGCCGCATCTGTGGATCGGCGGGCTGCAGGTCGATCACCAGGCCAACCGCGCCCGCTCGCTGCAGACGGCGCAGCACACCGGCATCGCGCTGGTCGACCCGCGCACGGGAGAGTCGCGTGCGCTGCAGGTCCCGGCCGACGCCAAGGTCAGCGATGCCCAGTGGTCGCCGGACGGCAGCAAGCTCGCCTACCTCGCGCACTTCGCGACGGCCACGCATCTCTATGTGGCCGACGCGCGCACGGGCCGCTCGACGCGCCTCTCGCGCACGCCGTTGCTCGCCACGCTGGTGACGGCGCCACGCTGGACGCCCGACGGCCGCGCGCTGCTCGTGGTGCTGCCGCCGGCCAACCGCGGCACGATGCCGGTGCGCGGCAACAACGGCGTCGCCGACGGCCCGCAGGTGCGCTTCACCGAGAGCGCCAAGAAGCCGCAGCGCGTGCACTTCTCGCTGCTCGAGGATCCGCACGACAAGGCGATGTACATCTACTTCACGCGCGGCCAGCTCGCGGCGATCGACGCCGGCAACGGCAACGCGCGCCTCATCGGCGCGCCGGGGATGATCCGCAGCGCCGACGCCTCGCCCGACGGCCGCTACTTCCGCGTGACGCGCACGGTGGAGCCCTTCTCGTACATCGTGCCGCACAACCAGTTCGGCAACGTCACGGAGCTCTGGGACGCCAACGGCCGCGTGCTCGACACGCTGGCCACGCAGCCGCTGCGCGAGGGCGAGGTGGACGACGACGGCCCGCGCGGCCCGCAGGCCCCGGACACCACGCGCCGCAACTTCGCCTGGCATCCGGAGGGCGGGCTCACGTACTTCCGCACCGTCGCCGAGGGCACCCGCGCGACGGCGGTGCGTTGGATGCACTGGAAGGCACCCTTCGGCGCTGGCGACACGGCGCTGGTCTTCGCCGGCTCGGCGCGCTTCACCAGCGCGGCCTTCGGCACGCAGCCGAGCACGATCTTCGTGAACGACAGCGGCGCCGTGGCGGCCGTGCGCCTCAGCGAACTGACCAAGAAATACCCGCTGGGCCGCGGCGTCACGCTGCCGGCCGGTGGCGGTGGCTTCGGCGGTGGCGGCTTCGGCGGCGCGGCGCAGAGCGACACGCTCGGCATCGGCGGTGCCCTTGAAGTGACGCGCAGCGCCGACGGCGGCCTCCGCGTGAAGATGAGCCGCGATGCCAACGCCGTCTTCGTGAGCGGCGTGCGTCGCTACGGCAACGACTGGCACACGCGCGCCCCGCGGCCCTGGCTCGACCGCCTGAGCATCGCCGACACCGCACGCACGCGGCTCCTCGACTCGCCCGCCGACATCTACGAGACCTTCGTCGCGGCGCTCGACGCCGACTACACGCAGCTCGTCACCACGCGGCAGTCGCGCACGCAGATCGAGAACGCGTTCTACCGCGAGGGGAACGCCGCGCCGCGCCAGCTCACGCAGGCCGTGGACGTCGGGCCCGAAGTCACGGGTGCCATCCGCAAGCGCGTGCAGGTCACACGCCCCCGCGACGGCATCAAGATCTGGGTGGACGTGGTGCTCCCGCGCGACTGGCAGCGCGGCCGCGCGCAGCCCGGCGTGATTTGGTTCTATCCGCGCGAGTACGCCACCGAGCAGGCCTACCAGCGCTCCAAGTGGAGCGTGAACATCAATCAGTTCCCCGCCGTGCCGCAGCTGCGCCCGGCGAGTTCCACCGAACTCTGGGTGGCGGCCGGCTACGCGCTCATCACGCCCGACATCCCGATCTTCGGCGACAGCGGCCGGATGAACGACAATTACGTCCGCGACCTCACCGAAGGCCTCAACGCGGTCGTCAATGCGATGGTGGACTCCGGCTTCGTCGCCCGCGACCAGGTCGGGCTCGGCGGCCATAGCTACGGCGCCTTCAGTACCGTCAACGCGATGACGCGGATGGACATCTTCAAGGCCGGCATCGCCGGCGACGGGATGTACAACCGCACGCTTACGCCCTTCGGCTTCCAGAGCGAGCGCCGCAACTTCTGGCAGGAGCAGGAGATGTACCTCGACCTCTCGGCCCTGCTCCGCGCCGACCAGCTCTCGGGTGCCCTGCTGCTGTATCACGCCACCGAGGACCAGAACGTCGGCACGCATCCGATGTCGTCGGTGAAGATGCACCAGGCCTTGCAGGGCCTCGGCAAGAACGCCGCGCTGTTTATGTATCCCTACGAGGACCACAGCGTGGCCACCTTCGAGAGCGATCTCGATATGTGGGCGCGCTGGACGGCCTGGTTCGACGTGTACGTGAAGGGTCAGGGCGCCGCCGCCGCTGGCACGCGCGCCAGCGGGCGTCGCTGAGGCCGAGAGGCAGCCCAGACTCCCGTTCGACGCCTCCCTGACGGATATTCCGTGGCCGCCCCGCAACGCGCGAGGCGGCCACGATCCGTTTGAGGAGTTCCCGATGTCGGCGATGTTGCTGCGGGCGCGCTGGGCGCCCTTGATGATGGTTGGCGTGATGACGATGCTCGCCTGCGGCTCGACAGTGTCGAGCGCCGAGCTGCCGGGCGATCGCGTCCGGCGCCTCGAGGCGGGCGATTCGCTGCCGAACCTCACGCGCACGGCCGGCTATGCGGGCACGCTGCCCTGCGCCGACTGCGGCGGCATCGAGTCCTGGCTCGTGCTGCACCCGGATGGCTCGTATCGCCTGCGCGAGCGCTATCTCAAGGGCAATGCGGCACCGTTCATCACCGTGGGGCGCTGGTCACTCTCGCGCGATTCGGTGCCGGTGGTCTCGCTGCACGGCACGGACAGCGTTCCGCGCCGCCTCGCGATGACTGGAGCGCTCACGCTGCGCGCGCTGGCTCGCGACGGCTCGCCGATCGAGAGCGAGCAGCCGCTCGAGCTCGTGCGCGTGTCGATGCCCGCCGACCTCAACGCGCCGCTGCGCCTGCGTGGCGAGTTCCGCTACTTCGCAGATGCCGCGACGCTGGTCTCCTGCACCGGCGGCGTGCAGTTCCCGGTGAGCGGAGACTCGACGTTCATCCGTCTGCAGCGCACGCACGCCGAGCAGCACTTGGGCACCGGCGCGGCGATCCTCATCGATGCGGTGGGGCGCCTGCAGCAGCGTCCCGGCGGCGAGGAGGGCACCCAGCTCGAGACCTTCGTCGTCGATTCCTTCACGGTGGTCGAGCGCCGCTCGGCCTGTGAGTCGACGACGGTGCTCGCCTACATCGCCATCGGCGACTGGCAGTTGGGCGCGCTTGACGGCCTGCGGCTCCCGGAACTCACCCGTGAGTTCCAGCCCACGCTGCGCTTCGTGCTCAGCGAGCCGACGATGTTCGGCAACGCGGGCTGCAACCGCTGGACGGCCCGTGCCGTGCTGCGCGGCCTGCAACTGGTGCCGCAGCCGGTGGCGCTCACCAAGAAGATGTGCGGCGACGCCGGCGTGATGACCCGCGAGGCCCGCTACGCCGAGGTGATGGGGAACGGCGGCTGGTGGCGGCTCGACGGCTCGGAACTGGTGCTCTCGCGCGGCGGCCTCGAAATGGCGAGGTTCTGGCGTAGGTAGGTCATCGGCGCCAGGAGGCCCAGATGCAGAGCAAGGCGAAGACCGTCGCGCAGTATCTCAAGGAGCTGCCGGCGGACCGGCGCGTGATGGTCGAGACCGTCGCGGACGTCGTGCGCGCCAATCTCGACCCGCGCCTCGAGGAAGGGATGGGCTACGGAATGATGGGCTGGTATGTCCCGCACTCCGTGTTTCCGCTCGGCTACCACTGCGATCCCAAGCAGCCGCTGCCCTTCGCGGGCATCGCCTCGCAGAAGAACTACTGCTCGCTCTACCTGATGTCGTCCTACGCCGAGGGCACGGTGGGCGAGGCGTGGATCAAGAAAGCCTGGCCCAAGGGCAAGAAGCTCGATATGGGCAAGAGCTGCATCCGCTTCAAGAGTCTCGACGACCTCGCGCTGGATGTCATCGGCGAGGCGGTGCGGCGTGCCTCGCTCGACGAGCATCTCGCGTGGTATGCGACGATCGATCCGCGTCAGCGAAAGGCGGAGGCGAAGGCCCGGGCGCGCGGGCCCGCGAAGGCCAAGACGAAGGTCGCGAAGCGAAAGCCCGCCGCCAAGAAGTAGCCCGCCGCGCCCTCAGACGCCGATCTGTTCCAACTCCGGCACGCAGGGCTCGGACTTGCCGACGATCTTCGGCGGCGCGAGCAGCTTCGCGTGATGCCGCGTGTGCCCGTTGAGCAGCCGCAGCGTCTGGTACGGCGACAGCGCGCCCATATACGCGTGGCTGACCTTCACGGCGCGCCCGTCCTGCACGGCCTGCCGCAGCGTCGCCAAGGCCTGCGTGGCGGCAGCCTGCACGCGGACGGTCAGCTCCACCCGCGGAATCGCGTGCGCCTCCGCGGCATCGGGAATGATCTCCCGCGGCGCCGGCGCGTTGCGCGGGAATCGCCGGGTGAGCGTGATCAGCGGCAATAGCAACGTGCGGCTCAGCCAGGCGATGAGCGGCGAGGTCCTCACGCGCATCCCCGCGCCACCACGCAGCGCGTCATCTCCGAGGCGATAGCTCTGCTCGATGTGCAGCAGCACCTGCGCCGGCGACCGTCGGCCCGGGCCGAGCGGCTCGGTCCACTTGTGGTCCGGAACCAACGACGCCGCCACCAGCAACGCAGCGACGGATTCGGCGTGGCCGCGTTCGGCAGACTGCCAACGATGAGAGGTGGGGCGCATAGGCTTCGTCAGGTGTGTGCCGGACGAACGCCCGGGCGCGGATCTACGTTCCGCTGGGGTTCGGCTCGAGCACGCGGAAGGCAAAGAGCTGCTCGGCCAGCTGCCGCACCGCGCGGTCGCCGACCTTCGCCGGCCGGAACTTCATCTTCGGCAGGGCCTCGCGCACCGCGCGATCGAAGGCGGGATGCGTGGCCTCCACCGTGAGCACGGTGGTGAGGTCGGCGACGCCCGTGGAATCCACCACGAAGCGCAGGATGACGTGCCCCTCCACGCCTCGCGTCTCGAGATCCGGCGGGTAGACGGGCGCGGCGCTAGACGGATCGCGCACGGCCGCCGAGTCCACTTCGATCAGCTGATACGACGTCGCGAGCATCGCGTTCATCGCGGCGGCCTCGGTGGCCGCATCGAGCGCCGAGGAGGGCGAGGCGACGCCCGTGCCGCTGCTCTGCGCGTTGGAGCCGGCGCGGCGCCCGCCGAACTCGCTCTCGTTCTGGCTGGTGATGGTCCCGCCGTCGCCGGCGCCGGCGTTGAAGGCCAGATCCTTGGCGGCAGCGGGCCGAGTCGTGCTCGGCGGCACCAGGAAGCGCAGTCCCTCGGGCAAGTCCTCCCAGGACTGCAGCACGGCGCTGCCGGCGATCGGAGCGCCGACGATCGCGACGATGATCGCCACGTGTGCGAGGGCGCTGGCGAGCGCACCGGCTGGTGCGGGCTCGACCGGGATCTGCAGAGGACGAATGACGGGACGGCGCATCGTGTACTCCCTACGGCGGGGACGCCCGCCTGTATTTCTATATTACCCCATCACGGGCCCGCCTGCGCAACGCTGGGACCGACCGCGGGCCGGCGGGGACGAACCGTCGCCTCGCCGCCGCATTCCCCGTCCCCAGGCCCCGCCGGATGCCCCGAACCGTCGCGATCCTCGCCCTCGCCTGCCTCGCGGCGCTGCTGGTGGTCGTCGCCACGCTGGCGCTGCGCCGTTGGTGGATGGCCCGGCGACTCAACGCCCAGATGGCCGCCGCGGCGGACGGCGAGCGCCTCGCCGAACGCTGGCTCACGGCGCGAGGCTATCGCATCATCGAACGGCAGCTGCGCCGCCGCGCCACGATGCACATCAACGGCCGCGTCGCCGAGTTCGACGTGCGCGCCGACCTGCTCGTCGAGCGCGACGGCGAGGAGCTGTTGGTCGAGGTGAAGACCGGCGCCGCCGCCGATCCGCGAGTGCCCGAGACGCGACGCCAGCTGCGCGAGTATGCGGCACTGTTCCCCGTCGATGGACTGCTCGTCTTCGATGCCTCGCAGCAACGCCTCTACGAAGTGCTGTTCCCCGACGAGCCCTAGGCCGCGGCATCTTGCGGCGCGAAGCTCCGGCACTTCGATTTCGCGCGACCCCTCACTGGAGCCCGGATGTCCGTCGCCAAGTCCGTCCGCCCCTCGTTCCGCGGTGATGGTGCCACGCTGTTCGGCATCCATTTCAAGAACCTGCTGCTCACGCTCGTCACGCTTGGCATCTACTCGTTCTGGGCCAAGGCGAACGTCCGGCAGTACCTCTATGCGAACACCGAACTCGGGGGCGATCGGTTCACGTATCACGGCACGGGCCGCGAGCTGCTGAGCGGCGCCTTCCGCGCCTTCGGCCTGCTCTTCGTCATCGGCATCATCGCCGCCGTGATGGAAGGCCTGATCCATCCATTGGCCGGCTTCATCGTGCTCTACGCCGGCGCCGGCCTGCTGCTGTTTCCCTTCGCGCTCATCGGCAGCCGCCGCTATCGCCTGAGCCGCACCTCGTGGCGCGGCATCCGCTTCTCCTTCCGCGGCGACTACGGCGACTTCCTCGCCATCTACGCCGTCGGCGCCTTGGCCACCCTGTTCAGCATCGGCCTCTACTATCCGTTCTTCCACGCCAAGATCCGCAAGTACGTCGTCGAGGAATCGCGCTTCGGCAACCAGGCCTTCTCCTTCAGCGGCGAAGGCGGCGATCTCTTTGGCCGGCACCTGCTCCTCTACCTGCTGCTGCCGCTGACGCTGGGTTTCTACTGGTTCTGGCACTCGGCGTATCGGCATCGCTACTACTGGGAGCACACGCGCTTCGGCACCACGCGCTTCCGCTCGACGATGACCGGTGGTGAGCTGCTGGGGATGGTCTTCGTGAACGGCCTGCTGACGATTTTCACGCTGGGCCTGGCCTATCCGTGGATCCAGGCGCGGATGATGCGCTTCCAGTGCGAGAAGCTGGAGCTGAGCGGGCTCGAGGCCTTCGAGGCGGCGCAGCAGGAATTCCAGCAGAGCTCGTCGTTCGGCGAGGGCGTGGCCGACGCGCTCGATATGGAGATGGCCGGTGCCGACTTCTTCGGGCTCTGACGCGTGACCTACCTGCCTTCGCCGGAAGAGCAGCCCTTCGCCGCCACCTACTTCGACGGCCGCAGCGCCAAGCGGCACGACGTGCAGGTCTGGCGGACGGCGCAGGGCCTGCTCATCCGCGGAGCATCCGTCGGCGAGCTGCGCTGGGACTACCCCGAACTCCGCCGCGACGAGCGCACGAGTCCCGACGAGCCGGTGCGCTACGAGCGCGGACCGTTGGAGGCCGCCGAGGTGCTCGTGGTCAACGAGCCGGGCTTCTTGCCCGCCCCGCGCGGCGTCACGAGCAGCGACGGGGCCTTCGGCAGTCTCCGCCGTCGCAGCATCACCTCGTTGATCCTGCCCGCGCTGGTAGCGCTCTCGACGCTCGCCGCCGCGTGGTTCCTGCTGCTGCCGCCGCTCGCGGCCAAGCTCGCCACGCGCGTGCCCACCGAATGGGAGCAGTCGCTCGGCGCCTCCGCCGTGCGGGTGTTCACCGAGACGCACCCGGTGTGCACCGATCCCGAACAGGTGGCGGCGGTCGAGTCGCTGGTGCAGCGCCTCACGCGCGACGGCAGCGGCGGCCCGTACACCTACCGCGTGAGCATCGTCGAGGATGAGATGGTCAACGCGATGGCCGCGCCGGGCGGGCACATCCTGATCTTCCGCGGCCTCATCGACGAGGCCGAATCCTCCGACGAACTGGCAGGCGTGCTTGCGCACGAGATCGAGCACGTGGTGCAGCGACACGGCATCCAGGCAATCCTGCGTGAGATGCCGGCGCAGCTGCTGGTCAGCGCCGCGATGGGTTCGTCGCCGTTGGGCGGCAACGTCGCGCAGATCGCCTACTCGCTGGGTTCGGCGTCGTACCAGCGCAACGACGAGCGCTCGGCCGATGCCGGCGCCGTGCGGCGCCTCGCGGCGGCGGGCATCTCGCCCGACGGGATGATCGGTTTCTTCCGGCGATCCGCCAGCGAAGGCGAGGTCGAGGGCCCGATGAAGTACTTCGCCTCGCACCCGGGCAGCGCCGAGCGAATGACGGCCCTCGAGCAGATGGCCGCGGCGCTTCCGCCGGCGGCCGGCCCCGCGCTGACGCAGCAGCAGTGGATCGCCCTGCGCGGGGGCTGCATCACGGGCGTGGTGCCCTAGCGGCGCGGGTCCGTCGGGCCCTGCGCCAGGGGCCGGTCTCGGTCCCAAGCGCAGTCGGAACCGTCTATATTTTTCGTATGGCTCCCCCCGCGCCGATCTACCTCGACCACGCCGCCACGACGCCGGTCCGCCCGGAAGTCCTCGAGGCGATGACGCCGTTCTACGGGCCCCGCTTCGGGAACCCCTCCTCCACGCACCGCTGGGGTCGCGAGGCCCGTGCCGCGCTCGACGAGGCCCGCGAGCGCGTCGCCCGCTGCCTCGGGGCCGCGGCCGACGAGATCTGCTTCACCTCCGGTGGCACCGAGGCCGACAACCTCGCGGTGCTGGGCGGCTGGCGCATCCTCAAGGCGCAGGGCAAGCGCGCGGTGGTCACGAGCCCCATCGAGCACAAGGCCGTGTTGCAGGCCGTGCACCAGGCGCACAAGGAAGGCGCCGAGGAGCGCCTGCTCGAGGTGCAGCGCGACGGCACGGTGGACCTCGCCGACGCGGCCACGAAGATCAGCGCCGGCGACACCGCTCTGGTCTCCGTGATGTGGATCAACAACGAGACCGGCGTCATCCAGCCCATCGAGCAGCTCGCACAGCTGAGCAAGGCCGCGGGCGCGGTGTTCCACACCGATGCCGTGCAGGCCTTCGGGAAGATCGACGTGAACGCGAAGACGATTCCCTTCGACTTCGTGAGCGTGAGCGGCCACAAGCTCGGCGCCCCCAAGGGCATCGGCGCGTTCTACATCCGTCGCGGGGCCCCGCTGGAGCCGCTGTTCTTCGGCGGCTCGCAGGACCGTGGGCGTCGTCCCGGCACCGAGAACGTCGCCGCCGCGGTCGGTCTCGCGCGGGCGATGGAGCTGGCCCTCGCCGAGCGCGAGGCGCACTGGCGCGAGTTCGAGGCGATGCGCGACCGCCTCGAAGCCCGCTTGCTCGAGCGCATCCCCGACGCGCTGGTCCACGGCCGCGGCGCACCGCGTGCCCCGCACATCCTGAGCATCTCCGTGCCGGGCACCGACTCCGAGTCGCTGCTGATGGCGCTGGATCTCCAGGGCGTCGCCTGTTCGAGCGGTTCGGCCTGCCAGAGCGGAAGCATCCAGCCCTCGCACGTGTTGAGCGCGATGGGCGTGCGCGCGGACCTCGCGAATGCGGCGATCCGGATGTCGTTCGGTTCGCTCAACACGCCTGCCGACGTGGACCGCGTGGCGGAGCTCTTCCCGGCGCTCATCGCCAAGGCGCGAGGCCTGAGCGGCGTCGCGTGAACCCGCTGGTTCGCCGTTACCTGAAGACGGCGATCGCCTTCCTGCTGCTCGGGCTGGCGCTCGGGTTCTGGATGTTGCTGGGTCGGGAGTTCGGCGTGCCGACGGCGCTGCGCCTGCGCTCCGCGCACACGCACGCGTTGCTGGTCGGCTTCGTGCTGATGATGATCGCTGGCGTCGCGCTGTGGATGTTCCCGCGGGCGCGCAGCGGTGACGCGCGGTATCGCCCCATCCTCGCGGAGGTCGCCTGGTGGGCCATCGCCGGCGGTACGCTCCTGCGCGTGCTGCTCGAATCCTGGCCCGGCGACCATCTGGGCGTCGCCTGGCGCGGCAGCATCGTCGCTGCGGGTGCGCTGCAGCTGATCGGTCTCACGCTGTTCTTCCTCGGGCTCTGGCCGCGCATCCGCAGCTCCGGCGCGAATCCCGACGGGCGCTGAATGTCGCCACGAGCGATCGCCGCGGGCCTGCTCGGCACCCTGGCGCTCGGCGTGTGGCTGCGCTGGTTCCTCGCGGGCGTCGGCGTCGCGCTGCCGGGCGGGACGACGTTTCCGTACCTACGCCACGCGCATTCGCATCTTGGGTATTACGCGGTGCTCGTCCCGCTCGGGTGGTTGGCCTGGGAACGTTCCAGCGGCCGCGCCGCGCTGCGACGGTGGGAGCGCTGGCTCTACGCCGCAGCCACCGTCGTGGCGACCGTCGGCTTCGTGCAGCGAGGGTACGGGATTCTCGGCATCGTCGGCTCCACGCTCGTCGGCGCGCTGTGGTTGCTCGCGGCCTGGCGCATCGCGCGCAGCGACGCGCCGATCGTCGCCGTCCTGCCGGGCACGGTCCTCGCGCTCGCCTGCATTCCGCTGATCGCGACGTCGCTGCGCAGCGACCCCGCCTTCGCCGCGGCGGCCGTGCAGACGTTTCTCACCGCGCTGCTGTTCCTGGTGGTGGCGCCGAGCGCCGTGTCCGCGCTTGGCCTGCGCGAGCGCTGGCCCTGGGCCACGGTCGTCACGGGTGCCCTCTCAGCGCTCGCGCTCGGGCTCTGGCCCACCGTGCCTGCACGTGTCGGACTCGGGCTGCACGCGCTCTCGTGGCTCGATGTGGCCCGTCGGATCGAGGCGCCGGTGTTCGCGTTGCCGTGGCTGGCCGCCGCCCTTGGCCTGCTGGCCGTCGCCAGCGGCGTCATCCCGCTGACGCACGACGTGGCGATCGGCGCGATTCACTTCCTGGTGCTGGGCCCATTCGTACCGTCGCTGACGCGGTCACGCATCGCGGCGCAGCTGCCGCCGTGGGCGTGGTGGATCCACCACGGCGCAACCGCGGCGCTCGCCGCACCCTTGCTGCTGCGCGGGGCCGGCTGGATCCACGCGCCGAGCGGAGGCGCGATGATGGGGATCGCGTCGGCGATCGGCGGGAGCGCGCTGGCGGCTTGGTGGTTGGCGGTGCTCGCGCGGCGTCGCGCGGCACCGCCAGCCACGCCCTGACGCTCAGTGTGCGTCCATATTCACGCGCTGGCCGCCCGCGGCGCGGACCGCCTTCACCTGATCCGGCGTCACGCGGCTGCCGTTGTTGCCCCACTGGCTGTACACGTAGGTCAGGACGTTCGCCACGTCCTCGTCCGTGAGCGCCAGCGCGGGCATCAGGCTGTTGTACTGCACGCCGTTCACCGTCACCGGCCCTGAGAGCCCGTGCAGCACCACGCCGATCGCGCGCTTGGCATCGGCGTTGAGGTAGTCGGACGCCGCCAGCGGCGGGAAGGCCCCGGCGAGGCCGGCACCGTTGGGCTGATGGCAGGCCGCGCAGTTCTGCACGTACACGCGCTCGCCCATCGTGATCTGCTCGGCGCGCGTCTTCGCCGTCGGCGTCGCCGGTGCCGCCGCGCTCGGCATTCGCTGCATCGCGCCGCCCTCGGGCTGGTAGATGCCCTCGTACTGCCGGCCGGAGAACACGCCGCTGTCGGCTGCCCCGCCCACCGCGAGCATCCCGATGGCGCCCTTGTTGAACGCGCGGAAGATGGAGTGGTCCACCAGGATGTAACTCCCCGCGGTCTCCAGCTTGAACTCGACGATCGCCGCGCCGCCGGCGGGAATCAACGTCGTCTGCACGTTCTCGTTGATGTGCCGCGTGCCGCCCTCCGTGTACACCTTGTCGAAGATCTCGCCGATGACGTGGAAGCTCGAGATCAGGTTCGGTCCGCCATTGCCGACGTAGAGCCGCACGGTCTCCCCCGCCTCGGCCTTGAGCGCGTTGTCGCCCATCAGCGCGCCGGCAGATCCGTTGAAGACGACGTAGGCGGGATCCTCGTCGATGGCACGCTGCATATCGAAGGGCTGATGCCCGGCCACGCCGAAGTCGCCGCGGGTGTAGAACTCGCCCTGCTGCACGTAGTACTCGCGATCGACCTTCGGCAGGCCGTCCTTGGGCTCGACGAGGATCAAGCCGTACATCCCGTTGGCGATGTGCATTCCCACCGGCGAGGTCGCGCAGTGGTAGACGTAGAGGCCGGGGTTGATGGCCGTGAACGTGAACGTCGCCGTCTGGCCGGGGATCACCAACGAGGCGGACGCGCCGCCGCCGGGCCCGGTGACTGCGTGCAGGTCGATGTTGTGCGGGTTCTTGCTGCTGGGATGATTCGCCAGGTGGAACTCGACCACGTCGCCCTCGCGCACGCGGATGAACGATCCCGGCACCGTCCCGCCGAAGGTCCAGAACGTGTAGTCCACGCCGTCGGCGAGCCGCGAGGTCTGCTCGTGCGCCTCGAGGTTCACGATCACCTTCGTGGGATGCGTCCTCGCGATCGGCGGCGGCACGTTGGGAGGCGACGTGAGCACCGCCGTCTCTTCTCCTTGGATTCGCTCGCCGCCACAGCCGACGAGCGGGAGCGTAAGAGCGGCGAGCAGCGCGAGTGCCGCGCGGTGAGCGACAGGCATCAGGGCCTCCGGGGGGTGAGGATGTGCCCGAACCTACCCCCGGTGCACATAAGATGCAAACGCAATGCATCAATGCCATCGAGGGGAACCTCTCGCGGCCCAGGCCTATATTTCAGGGGTGCAGAGCAGCCCTTCCCGCCCCGGTCAGCCCAGGCCTCGCGTCCTCGCCGCAATGAGCGGGGGCGTGGATTCGTCCGTGGCCGCCGCGCTGCTCGTGCGCCAAGGCTACGACGTGGTCGGCGTGACGATGAAGCTGTTCAACGACGGGGGCGAACTGCCGGACCGCCCCTGCTGCTCGCTCGATTCGGTGAACGACGCGCGGCGCGTCTGCGAGTCGCTGGGCATCCCGCACTACGTGCTCAACCTGCAGGACGCCTTCGGCCGCGACGTCGTGCAGGACTTCGTCGCCGAGTATGCGGCGGGGCGCACGCCGATTCCCTGCGTGCGCTGCAACACCTTCACCAAGTTCCGTGACCTGCTCGCGAAGGCCGATGCCATCGAGGCGCCGTTCATCGCCACGGGCCATTATGCGCGCATCGTCGACGGGCAGCTCGCCCGCGGCGTCGACGACAACAAGGACCAGACCTACTTCCTGTGGGGCATCGAGCGCGAGGTCGTCGCGCGGATGCTGCTGCCGGTGGGCCATCTCACCAAGCCCGAGACGCGCGCCATCGCGCGCGAGCTGGGCCTGCTCACGGCCGAGAAGCCGGAGAGCCACGAGATCTGCTTCGTGCCCGACGGCGACTACGTGAAGGTGCTCGAGCGCGAGCTGCCTGCCGATGCGCCGGCGCTCGCGCGCGGGCCGATCGTCACGCTCGATGGCCGCATCGTCGGCGAGCACGAGGGCTTCGCCCGCTACACCATTGGCCAGCGCCGCGGCCTGCCCGGCGGCTCGGCGGAGCCGCTGTTCGTCGTCGCGCTGCGGCCCGAGGACCGCGCCGTGGTCATCGGCCCGCGCGAGGCCCTGCTCGGCCGCGGCGTCACGGCCGGCCAGGTGAACTGGCTCGCGAACACCAAGCCCACCGTCGGCGACGCCGTGCTCGTGCGCATCCGGCATCGCGCCACGCCGATCGCCGGCACGCTCATCGCTGCTGACCGCGCGAGCTTCGAAGTCGCGCTGCACGAACCCGCCTACGCCATCGCCGCGGGCCAGAGCGTCGTGCTCTACGACGACGCGGGCCTCGTGTTGGGGGGCGGGATCATCGCGCCGAGCCGGCGCATCCTTCCGATCCAAGCGGCATAACCCGTCGCGCTCCGCGCGGCACAACACTCAGGAGACAGCGCGATGATCACGCGGAAAGCCTCGGCCAAGTGGGCCGGCGAACTCAAGACGGGCACCGGCTCCGTGCGCCTCGGCAGCGGCGCCTTCGAGGGCAAGTACTCGTTCGGCACGCGCTTCGAGGGCGCGCCGGGAACCAATCCCGAGGAACTGCTGGGCGCGGCGCACGCTGGCTGCTTCTCGATGGCCCTGAACCTCGGCATCTCGCAGGCCGGCTTCGCCGCCGAGTACGTGGACACCACGGCCGAAGTGCAGATGGACAAGGTCGGCGCGGGAATGGCCATCGTGAACGTCAAGCTCACGACCAAGGCCAAGGTGCCGGGCCTGAGCAAGGAGAAGTTCGCCGAGCTGGCCGAGGCGACGAAGGTGAACTGCATCATCTCCAAGGCGCTGAGCGTGCCGATGACGCTCGACGCGACGCTCGAAGGGTAAGCCCGTCGCGGTGGCCGCTGCGGCGGCCGCCGCCCCTTCCCCGAGGCATTCCCTGACAGCGTTTCTCTCGGGGACGTGGGGGGAATATCCGATTGTCGTGGCGGGTCGTATTCCCAGATTGTGCGGTAGGTCCTTCACAGGAGCAGACGATGTCTGCGTGGCCGCAACTCTCGGAATTCCTTTCGGCGCATCGCGATGCGCCGACCCTCAGCGTATACCTCGAAGCGGCCCCCGCGGACCCCGCGGCGGGCCGCGCCGCTTCGCTCCGGCTGCGGCAGGCCATTCAGGAGACGCGCGAGGCCGCCGCGTCGCACCCGCCCGCCGAGCGCGAAGCCCTCGAAGCCTGCATCGACGATCTCATCGAGGTCATCCCGACGGCCGAGCATCGCTCGCGGCGTGCCGGCTGGGCCTACTTCCGGACGGCGACCGGCGATCGGCTCGTCGTCGCCACCCCGCCGGCCGTCGAGACCGCCGTCGCCTGGGGCATCGGGCCGCGCGTCGTCCCCTTCCTGCGCGCCGCGGAGCCCGAATCCGCCCTGCTGGTGCAGATCGATCGCGCCGAGGCACGCATCAGCCTGCTCCACGATGACGTCATCGACCGCGTCGTGACGCTGGAGGCCGATCCGGTCACCGACGTCGGGCCGCATATGAGCGCCGGCCCGTCACCGGGCTTCCACTGCGGCACCGGCGGGCGCGCGGGAGCGGACGAAGCACAGCGTCAGCGTCGCGACGCCGGCGACCGCCTGCTCATCACCGCGCTGCGGCGCGTCGTCCTCCTCGCCGAGGATGCGCTGCCCGTCGTCATCGGCGGCTCGGACGTGGTGACGAGCCGGATGCAGAGCTGGATGCCGAGCAAGCTGGCGGCCCGGAGCGTGATACTGCCGGCGTTGCAGATGCAGGACGCAGTGCATCTGCTCCCGGAGATCCAGGACGCTCTGCGG
>VFQM010002144.1_pt1 | contig 15383 bp, 14 predicted proteins | sample 3512391 | NCBI WGS metagenome assembly VFQM01 (sample SAMN10412369, study PRJNA504923) | tailings metagenome | isolation source: Replicate 1 from Balatoc abandoned mine | place: Philippines
GACCTTGTTCGGGCGCGTGGCGACGGGAATCGTGCGGACCCGCGCGAGGTCAATCTCCCGCGGCGGCCGACGGTCGCCGCTCACTGGTCCCCCACGACCGCAGTGTTGGCGGAGAGCCGGTAGTTGCGCAGGTACAGGTTCAGCGAGCCGAAGGACAGGCGCGAGCGCAACTGGAGCATCATCCGCTTGTCGTCGTCGGAGAGCCAGATCTCGGCCTGGCCGCCCTCGGCGAAGATGCCGCTGGTCTTGATGATGGGCTGCACGACGATGGCGTCGAAGCTGCCGGCGGGCACGCGCACGCGCTCGCGGCGCAGCACGCGGATGATCACCGGGTTGCGGTCGGGGCGGAAGTAGCGGTTGAACGTGTAGGTCTGCCCGACTTCGAGCGGCACGGTGCGGATGAAATACAGGAACGAGCCGTCGTCGAGCGGATCGTTGACGGACGGCCGCTCCTCGGTGCCGCGCACAAGCTCGCGGTAGACGGCGCGCTCGGGATAGATCTCGAAGCGCCGCTCGCGGTCGCGCGAGCCTTGATTGAGGTCCTGGACGAAGCGCAGCGAGTTGAGCGTCTGCACGTCCATCCAGCTCTCGTTGACGTCGTTGACCTTGTAGAACAGCGTGCCGCCGGAGACGCTGAAGCGCACGTGCCAGGCGTTGCGGCCGCGGATCTCTTCCTGGCCGATGACGCGCATCCGCCCGGTGCCGACCTTGATGGCGCCGAAGCGCACGTCGTAGGTGAGCGACTCCCCGATCTCGAAGGGCACGCGCGCGTCGGTGGGCTGCGCGGACGCCGTGGAGGCGGCCGAGGCGCCGAGGAGCGCGGCGGTCAGCAGGCGCAGCATCGCGTCAGCCCTCGCGCCGCCGGCGACCGCCGCGCCTCGAGCGACGCGAACGTCGCGCGCGCGCGTTCGCGGCGTCCTGGGGGTTCGCGGCGGCATCCGCGCCGCCTTCGCCGCCGTCGCCGCCGTCCGCCACGTCGCTCGCGGCGTCACTCGCTTCGAAGCTGGCTGGGGGCTGAGCGTCATTCAACGCGGGCTCTGCGCCCAGCCCACCGCCCTGCTGCGGACGGTCGTCACGAGGACGATCGCCGCGTCCGCGCTTGTTGCGCGAGCGCTTGCGGCGGCTGCGTTCGCGCGCGCCGTCGGGCGCGGCGTCTCGCGCCCCTCCGACGGCACCATCAGGCGTGGTCTCCGCGGCAGGTGTCGCGGCCTGCGTCGCGGCCTGCGTCGCTGGGGCAGACCGCGCGGGCGTCGGCGCAGCCGCCGGCGCACGCATCGGTGGGCGAGCCGGTGCACGCGCCGGTTCCGCGCGCGCGACAGGCGTGGCGGGGGCCGCCGCCTGCGAGGCCATCGGCGCGGCGCTCGGCGGCGCAGCCGTGCCGGAGGTGGCGACGGCGGTCACGCTGCCGCTCAGCTTGCGGCCACGGGCCGCCCACGCGGCCTTGGCGAGACTCCAGGCCTCCGGCTTCGCGTTGCGGCGCGTCTCGCGCATCCGCAGGTCGTAGCGCAGCGCGGTCTCGACCGTCTCGACGCGACGGGCGTGCGGCACCGCGGCGGCGAGCAGGTCGAGGTTGGTCTGCCAGGTGGACTCGGCGCGGCGCAGCGGCGCGGCGTCGAGGCCGCGCAGCAGGTCGCGCACGGTCGCGATGCGCAGCAGGCGCATCGAGCCGTAAGGATGCTTCACGCCCGGCACCGTCACGCCGCGCTTGAGCGGCCAGAGCTTGGGCAGCCAGCCGGCGTACTTGTGGAGCTTGCGGATCTGTTCGGGCGCATCGGCCGGCAGCTGCGGCTCGCCGACGACGATGTCGGCGCCACCCTCGAAGCGCTTGACGAGCTCGGGGATCTCCTCGGGCCGGTCGGTGAAGTCAGCCTGCATCAGGATGGCGGCGTCGCGGCGCGGATAGCGCGTGCGATTGGCCGCCTCGCGCATCAGGGCCTCGACGGCCTTCGCGTAGCCGACGCGCGTCTTGCCCCCGAGCACGCTCAGCGGCAGCGCCTTCTCGTAGGGTTCGAGGATCTCGCGCGTGCCGTCGCTGCTCGCGTCATCGTAGACGAGCACTTCGTACTCGCGGGCGTAGTCCTGGAACACCTTGCGGATGCGCCAGAGCAGGACGCCGACGGTCGGGGCTTCGTCGTGGGTGGGGATGCAGATATAGAGCACAGGAGTAAACTAGGGCCGAGTCCTATCCGGTACTACTCCGGAGCGGGGCCCAAATGGTTCCCGGTTCCCCGAAACAGGACGGCACCCGGGCGGGTATCGTCACGTAGGGATGGGCGGTAGAATAGCCCGCAACCCGCACCGCTGGAGGCGCACGCGTGATCCTTGCCGACGTCCGCTCGAAGCTCACGCGCCACGACGTGGCGCTCGCCCTGGCCCTGCTCGCCCAACAGGGGGCGGAAACGCGCGAGCGCGGGGAGCACGAACTGCGCGAACAGGGGCTCGACGCCCTGCTCGACGATCCCGCGCTGCTGCCGGCCCTCGTGAACACCCCGCGCGGCCGCGAGGCCTCGCTGCCGCTGTTCGCCTACGTGCTGGTGCGGCACGCGCTGCTGCAGGCCGGCGAGCGGGATCGCGTGCTGGCGGACTACGCGGCGAGCATCCTGCTGCACTTCGGCCTGCGCGACCGGGCGCGACGCATCCACGCCGCGGACGACCAGACTTACGACACCCTGGCCGCGCTGCTCGAGGACGCCGAGCGCTCGGAGCCCCGCCGCGCCTTCCTGGTCCGCGCGCACCTCGGGAACTACGCCCTCTGGATGAGTGGCCTGTTTCCCGATCACATCACGCATCGGCAGCAGCGGCGCGGCGCACCGCCGCTCGAGTACTTCGAGACGATGGGCCGCCGGGGCTTCCAGATGGCCGCCGAGCACCGCTTGGCGTCGGAGTACGGCGTGGCGGTGCTCTTCGCGCTGGCCGCGGAGCGCTTCCCGCTGCTGCGCGTCGCGCTCAACCGCATCAGCGATGCATTACTCTTCCCGGACCACCACACGCCGGAACGGTTGATGCGACAGGTGCAGGACGAGGCGCGCTGGAAGCGCGCCGGCTGATGTTCGAATCCCTCAAGCAGACGATCGGCGACCTGCTCGGCGGGCGCGTCGCGCCGGCCGAGCGCCGCGCCGTGATCGCCGAGATGAAGCGTGCGCTGGCGCTCGCCAAGCTCGGCGTCGAGGACCTCGCGCAGTCGGCGGAGATCACGCGCGAGCGGCTCAAGCAGGAGCGCGAGCAGCACGCGACGGCGCTGCGCCGCCGCGGCCTGGCCGAGGGCATCAACGACGCCGAGACGGCCGCGCTGGCGGCCAAGTACGAAGCGCAGCACGCCGAGCGCATTGCCGTGCTCGAGCGCAAGCTCGACGTACAGGAGGCCGAACACGGGCTGGCCGAGCGCGAGTACGACGAGATGCTCACGCAGCTCAAGCAGGCGTCGCTGGGGGCGGGTTCGGGCCTCAGCGAGGCGAACCGCCCGCTGAATGACGCCGACCTCGGCTTGCCCGACGACGCCCCGTTGCGCAGCGAGCTGGACGCGTTGGGGCGACAGTCCCGACGGCAAGAGCGCGACGCCCAGGCGGACGCCGCGCTCGAAGCCCTCAAGCGGAAGATGCGGGGCGAGTAGCCCCGCGGGCGCTTACTTCACGCCCTGCATCATCCGGCGGATCGGCACGATGAGCGCGAGCAGGATGCCCGTCGCCACCGCCAGCGCGATGGTCGTGCCGATGAACACCGTCGGCGTCTGGTCGAGCTTGGTGGGATCCACGTGCCCGCCGACCAAGCCGGCGACGAGGTTGCCCACCGACGCCGCGAGGAACCAGATGCCCATCATCTGGCCGACGTACTGCCGCGGCGAGAGCTTGGTCATCGACGAGAGCCCCACGGGGCTCAAGCAGAGCTCGCCGACGGTCTGGAAGAAATACGACCCGATGAGCCACCACGGTGAGACCAGCACCGTGCCGCCGCTGGCGACGACCTTGTTGGCGGCGAAGATCATCAGCGCGAAGCCGACGCCGGCCATCGCGAGGCCCATCGCGAACTTCGCGGGGCTGGAGAGTTCGATGTTGCGCTTCGCCATCCACACCCAGAGTCCGGCGAAGACGGGCGCGAGCACGATGATGAAGAAGGAGTTCACCGACTGGAACCAGGTCGCCGGCATCTGCCAGCCGAGGATGCTGCGGTCGGTGAAGTCGTTGGCGAAGAGGTTGAGCGAGGTCGGGGCCTGCTCGAAGGCGCCCCAGAAGATCGCGGCGAACACGAAGAGCACGAAGATCACGCCGACGCGCTTCTTCTCGTCGCCGTTGAGCCCGCCGGCGAGCAGCACGGTGGCGAAGAACGCCACGGCCAGGCCGACGAGCACGAAGGTCATATACTGGCCGATGACCTGCGGATTGATGGTCACGACGCCGAGCGCGGCGAGGACGAACACCAAGGCGAGGATGCCGAGGCCGGCGTAGGTCGCGAGCTTGACGCCCTGTTCGCGCTTGGCTTGCACGGCGGGATCGGGATCGCGGACGATGTCCTCGCCGATGGGCCCGAGCGTGTCCTTGGCGCGCAGCCAGAACCAGAGGAAGCCGAAGAGCATCCCGACGCCGGCGGCGCCGAAGCCCCAGTGCCAGCCGACGGCCTCGCCGAGGAAGCCGGTCACCAACTGGCCCAGGAAGGCGCCGACGTTGATGCCCATATAGAAGATCGAGAAGCCGGCGTCGCGGCGCGCGCCGCCCTCGGGGTAGAGGTCGCCGACGATCGCCGAGATGTTCGGCTTCAGCAGGCCGGTGCCGAGGACGATGAGCGCGAGGCCGATGAAGAAGAAGAGCTTGCCGCGCGCACCCGCGAACCCGCTGATGCCGATGGCCAGGTGGCCGCCGGTGATGAGGGCGGCGCCGATGAGGATGGCGCGGCGCAGGCCGAGCCAGCGGTCGGCGATCCAGCCGCCGGGCAGCGAGGCCAGGTACACGCTGGCGGCGTAGATGCCGACGATGGCCGAGGCCTGCGTGCGATCGAGGCCGAAGCCGCCCTCGCTGAGTGCGGCCGCCATAAACAGGATGAGCAGCGGGCGCAGGCCGTAGTACGAGAAGCGCTCCCACATCTCGGTCATAAAGAGCGTGGAGAGTCCGCGCGGATGGCCGAAGAAGCGGGTGTCGTTGACGTACGGCGCGAGCGCCGGGTCGGCGACGGGTCGGGAGGAGGCGTGTGATGTGGTCATAGGGGGTTCGTGAACCTGCCACCGATGCCGGAGGAAGGGAAGATGGCGCCGGCCCACGAAACCGGCCGGGGATGCGTATACTTTCGCGACAGGATCGTCACCCCCCGATCACGACCCTCGCCCATCGATGAGTCTCAAGTCCACGCTCCGGCAGGTCCCGCTGTTCGCGCAGTTGCGCGAGAGCGACATCGAGTTGCTCGCGCCGCTCTTCGTCGAGCGGGAGTATCCGCGCAATCGCGTGGTGCGGTTCGCGCACGATCCCTGCGATGCGTTCTACATCGTGCAGCGCGGGCAACTGAAGGTGATGCTCGTGTCCGAGGACGGACGCGAGGTGGTGCTGTCGCTGGTGCGCGAGGGCGACTTCTTCGGCGAGATGGCGCTGCTCGACGACGAGCCCTACGCCGGCAGCGTGATCGCGGCGGAGGATTCGCGGCTGCTGGTGCTGCGCCGCGACGACTTTCGGCGCTCGATCCGCCAGCTGCCGGAGATGAGCTTCGGCCTGCTGCGCGCCGTCTGCGCGCGCTTGCTCGAGGCCGACCACAAGATCGGCGGGCTGATGCTGCTGGACGTGAACGGCCGCGTGGCGCACCTGCTGCTCGAGATGGGATCGCGCGGCGGCAGCGACCTGATCCGCGACGTGCCCACGCATCAGGTGATCGCGCAGATGGTCGGCTCGACGCGCGAGACCGTGTCGCGCACGATGAGCGCGATGGTGGGCAAGGGGTTGGTCGAGACGAGCAGCGAGGGCCTGCGCATCCTCAACCGCGAGGGGCTGGAGAGTGCGGCCGGGCATATGCTGCGGCGGCGTCTCAAGACGCCGTACACCGGCCAGCGTGCGGTTACGCGGCCAGCGACGCCGCAGGACGGCTCAGCGCCGTCGTGAACGCGGCGTGGACCTCCGGGCTCCACGCGCTGCGCATCTTGGCGATCTCGGCGAGCGCCACCTCGTGCGAGAGGGCGGGCCGGTAGGCGCGCGTGGTCGTGAGCGCGTCGTAGACGTCGACGATGCCGACGATCTGCGCGGCGAGCGGGATCTCGTCGCCGCGGAGGCGGTCGGGATAGCCGGTGCCGTCGTACTTCTCGTGATGCCAGCGGATGATCGGCTTGAGGTCCCAGGGGAACTCGATGCCGTCGAGCAGTTCCATCCCCCACACCGGATGCATCTGCACGATCTCGAACTCGTCGCGCGTGAGCGGGCCGGGCTTGTTGAGGATCTCGTGCGGGACCTTCACCTTGCCGAGGTCGTGGAGGTAGGCGCCGAGGCGGATGGTCGCGACGCTCAGGGCGTCGAGCTGCATCGCTTCCGCCACCTGCACGGCCATCTCGGCGACGCGTGAGCAGTGGCCGAAGGTGTAGGAATCGCTGGATTCGATGGACTGGCCCCACTCGCGGACGACGGCGAGGAAGGTGTCTTCGAGTTCGCGGACCTTGCCGCTGACGTTGACGAGGTCGCGGCGGGCCTGCAGCTGGCCGAAGAGCGCGTGGGCGCGGTTGAGCAGCAGCAGCGAGTCTTGGTTGCGCCCCGTGGCCTGGTGGACGAGGGCGAGGTCGCGGGTGGCTTCGGCTTCGTGGAGCAGCGCGCCGCTGGAGACGGCGAGGTCGATCGCCGCGCGGAGCCGCGACTCGGCCAACGCGAACTTGCCGGTCTCGCGGTAGACGACGCCGATCACGCGGTAGGCGGCGGACTTGTGGCCGCGCGCGCCGAGTTGGTCGAAGATGGCGAGGGCCGCTTCGGACTTGCGCCGGGCCTCCTCGAAGCGCTGCCGCGAGGCATCCACGTCGGCGTGGTTCAGTAGACAGAGACCCTGCAAATGCACGTCGCCGGCGCGCTCGGCGATCTCGAGGCTCGCGTTGAAGTAGCGCTCGGCATCGTCGTGGCGCTCGAGGTCGGCGCTGACCATTCCGAGGTTGTGATAGGCCAGCGCGCAGCCGTGCTCGTCGTTGGCGGCTCGGAAGCCGTCGAGCGATCCGGCGTAGCGGCGCAGCGCCTCGTCGAGATCGCCGTGGATGTTCGCGAGGATGCCGAGGTTCTGCTCGATGCGGGCGCGGAGCTCCCCGCTGTCCCCGCCGAGCGTGAGCGCTGCCGCGAAGTGGCCTGCGGCGTCCTCGAGCGAGCCCTCGCGAAGGTGCATTACGCCGAGCGTGTTGAGTGCCTCGGCGGCAAGGAGTGGATGCCCGGCTGCCTCAGCGACGCTGCGACTCTGCTCGCAAAGGCGATGGGCGTCGTCGCGCTCATCGCGCTTGTGCCGCACGACGGCGAGACGGCGCAGTGCCTCGGCGAGCACGCTGGGCAGCGTGTCGGCCTCGGCGCCGTTGATGGCGCGCTCGTAGGCTGCGATGGCTTCGGGAATGCAGCCGGCGCGTTCGTGGTCACGCGCAGCGCGCAGCTCGTCGGACGCGGCAGGCCCCACGCGCGGGATGCCGCGCGTGGGGCTCAAACGCTGACGTCCGCCGAGCGTGGTCACGTTACCAGGCGACCGCGTACTCGGAGAAGTGATCGAGCTTCCCCGTCACCCGCTTGGCAAACAGGTTGTCCAGCGACGGCAAGTACTCGAGGATGCTCTGCCCCTTCACGTAGGCCACGCGCTTGGGCAGCAGCAACCCAAGCGTATTGCAGTTGGCGTAGCTCATCGTGAGCGCCGCCGAGCGCTCGAACTGCAGCCCGTGCGGCTGGAAGGTCACGCGATTGTTGGCGCCACCGGTCGTCGCCGTGATCGTCACGGGTTCGCTGAGCGCCCCGACCGGAATGAAGAGCGAGTGCGGGCCCACCTTCAGCGTGCCGCCGGCGGGGCCGAAGGTGCCGCTCACGGTGGTCGTCGGGAGGGTCGAGCAGCTGAGCAGGCCCACACGACTGAGCAGGCCGCCGAGCAGTTCGCCTTGCGCGGCAGGAGCGACCGTCGCGGCGGGCGGGGCCAGCGGGGACTCGGCGCAGCTCGCGACGAGGATCGCGAGCGCGGAGAGCGCGGCCGTGGTGGCCAGGCGAATCGACTTCAAATGAAAGGCTCGGGCGAGAGGGAGCGGGGGTGTTCGTTTGAACGCCCGAATGATGCTCGACCGAGACCTATCACGCAGTGACGCCCGGGCGTGTTCTATCTCACACCCAACCCCGGTGTGCGCTACGTCACGTTCGCCTGCGCAGCCGACGGTGCTAGAGGCGGACGTCGATCTTCGCGCAGGCCGCGGCACGTCCCGGGCCGATCTCGCGCAACGGCGGCAGCTCGCGCTGGCAGGCTGCGTCCTTGCGCGGATCCTCGCAGCGGGGAAAGAACGGGCAGCCGGCGATGCGTGACACTGCAGACGGTACCTGCCCGCCGATCACGCGCCGACGCGACGCGGACGCCGTGCCGGGCTCGGCGGCGAGCAACGCCTGCGTGTACGGCATCATCGGTGCGGACGCGACATCGACGGCGCTGCCAGTCTCGACGAAGCGCCCGTGGTACATCACGGCGATGCGGTCGGCGATGCGCCTGACGGCGTCGAGGTCGTGCGAGATGAGGATGATCCCCAAGCCTCGCTCGCGACGCAGCGCATCGAGATGCGCGAGCACGTCGGCACGCAGCGCGGCATCGAGCGAGGCCACGGGTTCGTCGCAGACGATCAGGTCGGGCTCGACGGCCAGCGCACGCGCGAGGGCCACGCGTTGGCGCTGGCCCGAGGAGAGGTCGCCCGGCAGTGCGTCGGCGATGCGCGCGTCGAGCCCGAAGCGTTCGAGCGCCGCGTCCACGCGTCGGGCGACCTCGCCACCCTGCGCGAGCCCGTGCACGACGATGCCCTCGCCGATGAGCTCGCGGACGCGACAATGCGGCGTGAGCGAGGCGCCGGCATCCTGCGAGACGAACTGCATCCGGCGCCGCAGTGCACGCAGCGGCTCGGCGCCCAGCGCCAGCAGGTCGCTGCCATCGAAGCGCAGCGTCGCGGCGCTCAAGGGGCCGAGGCGCAGCAGCGCACGCGCGAGCGACGACTTGCCGCAGCCCGACTCGCCGACCACGCCGAGCGCTTCGCCGCGCTGCAACGTGAGCGACACGCCGCGCACGGCCTGCGTCGCGCGACGCTCGCGGCTGCTCCAGCTCGCGGCTGCGGGAAAGCGCACCTGAACGTCCTGCGCCTCGAGCAGCGGCGGCTGCGTGACAGCGACTGCGGCGCGGGCGATCGTCTCGCTGCGACGGCGCGCCCCGGCGAGCCGGCGGGCGGCGTCGCTCTTCGGCGTGCTCAGCAGCGTATGCACGTCCGCGGCTTCGACGACCCGCCCTTGGTCGAGCACCAGCGCACGGCTGCAGCGTTCGGCGACGACGTCGAGGTCGTGCGAGATGAGCAACAGCGCCATTCCCATCGAACTGCGCAGCTCGTCCAGGAGGTCGAGCACCTGCGCCTGCAGCGTGACGTCGAGGGCGGTGGTGGGTTCGTCGGCGATCAGCAGCCGCGGCTCGAGGACCACTGCAGCGGCGATGAGCGCGCGCTGGCGCATCCCGCCGGAGAGCTCGTGCGGATAGCGCCGCATCGCGTCGCCGGCGTCGGCGAAGCCCACGCGTGCGAGCGCAGCCTCGGCGCGATCGTCCGCGGCGCGTCCGCGGTCGAGTCGATGTGCCTCGACTGCCTCGCGCAACTGGTCACCGACGGTGAACGACGGGTCGAGCGCCAGCAACGGCTCTTGGAACACGGTGCCGATCTGCCGGCCGCGCAGGCGTCGCCAGGCGGCGGCGTCGCGGTGCTCGATGGCGCGACCATCGAGCGCGATGCCTGTGCCGTCGGCGAATCGCCCGCCGCGGGGCAGCAAGCCGAGCAGCGACATCGCGAGCGTGCTCTTGCCGGCGCCGGACTCGCCGACGATGCCGAGCGACTCACCGGCCCGCAGGTCGAAGTGCACGTCGGCGAGCAGCGGACGCGCGCCGGTCGCCGATGCGACCAGCACGCCGAGCGCGTTCACGGAAAGCAGCGCGTCGCTCATCCGAGGCGACGGCGTGCGTCGAGCCGCTCGGCGATGGTGTTGAGCAGCCACACCGAGCCGACGATCGCGATGGTGGGGAATAGAACCAACCACCAACGCCGTAGCAGCTGGCCGTTGGCCTCGGCGATGATGTTGCCCCAACTGGCCTGCGGAGTGGGCACGCCGAGGCCGAGGTAGGAGAGCGCGGCCTCGAGCGGGATGGCGGCGGCGAGGGCCACGGTGCCGGCGGCGATGAGCGTGGGCACGATGGTCGGCAGGAGGTGCACGCGCAGCAGGCGCAGCGGCGGCACGCCGAGGGCGCGGGCGCCGAGCAGGTGCTCGCTGGCGAGCAGGCGCAGCGTCTCCTGGCGCACGAGTCGCGCGGTGGTCATCCATCCTGTGCTGCCGATGAGCAGCCCGAGCGTGAGTGTGCTCGTCGGGCCGATGGACGCGACGAGGAGCAGCAGGAGCAGCACGCGGGGGAACGCGAGCACGGTGTCGGTGATGCGCATCAACAGCGCATCGACCCAACGGCCGCCGAGGGCGGCGCCGGCGCCGACGATGGTCCCGAGGCTGAGCGCGAGCGCGACGGCGGTGAACGCGATGCCGAGTGAGACGCGCGCGCCGGCGAGGAGGCGGCTCAGCACGTCGCGCGAGAGCGGATCGGTGCCGAGCCAGTGCTCGGCCTGCGGTGGCAGTGCCGCACGCGTGCCGTCAAAGAGCACGGCGTTGGGCGGGTACGGTGCGATCAGCGGCGCGAGCAGCGCCAGCGCGACGAGCGCGGCCAGCACCGTGAGGGCCTGACGAGCGGGCGTCCGTTGCGTGGCGTTCATCGCCGCTGGCGGGGATCGGCCCAAAGCAGCGCGAGGTCGGCGGCGAGCGAGCCGAGCACGACGGCCGTGCTGCTGAGCATCACGACGCCGACGACGACGTGGTAGTCGCGGGCGAGGACGGAGTCGACGAGCAAGCTGCCCATTCCGGGCCAGCCGAACACGCGCTCGACGAGCACGGCGCCGCCGACGAGGGCCGGCAGCAGCACGCCGCTCAAGGTGAGCACGGGAGCGATCGCGTTGCGCAGCGCGTGACGCCAGAGGAGGCGGGCTTCGGAGAGTCCGCGGGCGCGGCCGGCGCGGATGAACAGCGCGTCCGCGACGTGCGTGAGCGCGGCGCGCTGATGCCGCGCGACGATGGCGGCGATCGCCAGCGCGAGCGAGAGTGCCGGCAGCGCGAGGTGATGCAGGCGGTCGAGCAGCGCGGGCATCGTGCCCGAGGGCGGCACGAGGCTCTGCGCGCCGTTCACGGGAAACCAGCGCCAGGCGAGCGCGGGCCCAAGCAGCAGCAAGAGCGCGAGCAGGAACTCGGGAGTGGACGTGATGAGCAATCCTAGGCGGTCGCTGATGCGGGCGAGTCGGGACTCGCGCGCCCAGCCCTGCCAGGCCCCCGCGATGACGCCCGCGGTGAGACCGAGCAGCAGGGCCGTGCCCATCAGGAGCATCGTCGTCGGCAGGGCGCGGGCCAGCAGGACGCGCACCGGCTGGCCGCGCTGGTGCGACCAGCCGAGCTCCCCGCGTGCGGTGTTCGCGACGAAGCGGAGGTACTGCTCGGGAATGCTGCGATCGTAGCCGAAGGCGCGCTGGAGCCGCTCGCGCACCTCGTTCGACGTGCCTTCATCCTGCAGCTGCTGCGCGAAGGGATCGCCCGGCGCGACGCGGATGACGATGAAGCAGGTGGTGACGACGAGCAGGACGATGGCCAGCGCCTGCAGCAGGCGCGCGGCGATGAGGCGAGCCATCGCCTGCGATCAGGGCGTCGGCGCCGCGTCGCGCGGCAGCCGCTGGTCGCTGGCGATGCTCCAGCTGCCCAGCGTCATCCACCAGGCGTCGGTGCGCCACGCCGGCGTCTGGATACGCCGATGCAGCGCGGTGGCGCTGCGCATCTCGTAGAGCCAGATCGCGGCGGCGTCGTCGTTGATGAGCTCGTAGGCGCGGCGCAGTTCCGCGCGGCGCGCGTCGAGCGTGAGCGCAGAGAGCGCCCGCGTGACGGCGGCGTCGAACTCGGGATTCGCGTAGCGGCCGGCGTTCTGCGTCGAGTTGCCGGCGATGGCCGGGCTGCCCCAGGTGGAGCGAATGCCGCGCGCGCTCGGCGTGCTGCGCCAGGAGCCGATGATGGCGTCGAAGCGCCGCGTGTTCATCCGCTCGAGAAAGGTCTGAAACTCCAGCGCCTCGACCTGCACGTCGACGCCGATCTGCTTGAACTGGTCCTGCAGCAGGGCGGCGGCGCGCTGGCGCGTGACGCTCGAGGTGGGCACGAGGATGGCGAAGCGCAGCGGACGGCCGTTGCGCTGGCGAATGCCGTCGCGCCCCGCGCGCCAGCCGAGGGAGTCGAGTGCGGCATTCGCGGCGGCGCGATCGAAGGCGATCTGCCGCACGGTGGTGTCGGCGGTGACCTGCGCGCGCACGAAGGGGCCGAGGCCCGTGGCGGCGAGCGTGTCGAAGAGCGTGCGGCGAATGGCGTCGCGGTCGATGCCGGCCGTGAGCGCGCGGCGCAGGGCGCGATCCGCGAAGAGCGGATGCGGGGCATCGCTACCCGCCGCGTGGAAGTTGAAGGCGAGGAAGCCGTAGTCGTAGCCGGGGCCCGTGGCGACGCGCACGTGCGGATGCTGCGCCGCCTCCGCGAGCTGGTCAGGCGTGAGCGGCTCCCACAGGTCGGTCTCCGCGGCCCACACGCGCGCGACGCCGCTGGCGGGGTCGGCGCTCTTGGCGAAGATCACGCGGTCGATCGTCGGCCGGCCGCGATAGTGATCGTCGACGGCCTGGATCTCGATGCGCACGTCCGGCTCCCAGGCGACGAAGCGGAACTGCCCGTTGCCCACCGGGGCGCGCGCGGCGGGATGCGTGCGGAGGTTGGCGACGGGAATCGTATCGAGCAGGTGCTTCGGCAGCGGCACGAGCAGCGAGGCCGCGAAGAACTGCTCGGCGTCGCGCCGCGCGAAGTGCACGACGGCGGTGCGCGCGTCAGGCGTGGCGATGGAATCGATGCCCGACACGTCCGGCGCGATGTTGGAGCCGAGTTCCGGCGCGCGCACGAGGCGCAGCGCGAAGGCGTAGTCGGCGCTGGTGACGGGCGTGCCGTCGTGCCAGCGCGCGTCGGGATTGAACTCGACGGTGAGCTGCAGCGAGTCGGCGCTCCAGCGCCAGCGGCTGGCGAGGCGGGGTTCGAAGCCCGAGTCGCCGACGGTAACGAGCGAGGGCCCGAGGTCGGCGATGCGGTCGAACATCAGCTCGGCGACGGCGCGCCCCTGGATGCTGCGGACGATGCCGGGCAGGATGGCATCGGCATCTGCCGCCGCGCCGACGATGACGGTGCCACCGCCGTTGCCAGCGGCATCACGGCAGGCGAGCACGGGGAGCAGCGCGAGGAGCAGGAGGGAGCGCAGGCGCATCGCGATCGAATCCGGGGGGTTAGCGGGACCAGGTCCAGGCGGGATCTCGGAAGTGCTCCACCAACGGGGCGAGCGTGGCTTCCGCAGATAGCGACTCTAAAGTATGCCGCTTGGTCACGTGCTCCTCGCCGACGGCGGCCACCAGTGCGGCGCCAAGCGCGTCGGCGACGGCGTCGAAGGACGCGGCCTGCGGCAGCAGTTGGTCGAGTGCCGTCGCGCGCGTAGTCGCATCGGCCACCGCAGGATTGCCGAGGAGGCGCGCGATGGTGGGCTGGGCATCGCGGAGGAGCAGCGAGCCGTGCTGCAGGAAGGCGCCGGGCTCCTCGAGCTGTGCGCTGGCCACGAGCTTCGCCCCCTGCACGGTGATCTCGCCGCTGCTGGGTTCGCTGAAGCAGACGGAATCGCCGGGGCGGGCGTGACGTGCCGCGACGTGCGGCTCGGCCTGCACGCCGAGCGCGCGCAGGGCGTCGGCGAGCAGGGCGTTGATGCACTCGTAGCGCCAGCGCAGCGGGGCGTCGCCGGCAGGCGCGGTCACGCTGTAGGTGAGCTCCGGGCCGTGGAGCAGTGCGCGTCCGCCGGTGGGGCGACGCACGAGGTCGATGCCCTCGTCGCGCAAGCGCTCGGGCGAGAAGCGTCCGAGCGCGCGTTCGTGCCGACCGAGCGACAGCGTGGGCTGGGTCCAGCCGTAGAGGCGCAACGTGGCGCGGCCGGTGGCCTGCGCCTCGCGGAGCAGCGCGAGGTCGACGGCCATATTGTGCGCGCCGTCGGCGGGCGAGGTGCGCAAGAGGGTCCAGTCCGCGGCGAGGCTGCGGAGCGCGGCTGCGCTCGGCGTCGCGGCGGCGGGGATCAGCGAGGTCACGCGGTCAGCGGACGATGATGTAGTAGAGGACGTAGAGCCAGCTGAAGATGCCGTGGATGATGGCCCAGAGGACCGATTTGTTCACGGACCAGGAGATGGCGATGGCGAGGGCGGAGCCAAAACTGATACCGGACTTGGCGACTTCGATTCTGGTTGATGACATACTGGGAGAGGGTTGAGGGGGCGGGGGCGGGGATGGGGATAGGGGAATGGGGGAGAGGGGGGAGAGGGGGGAGAGGGGTGCCCGCGCGCGGACGGAACACGCTTCCGTCTTCAGTCTTCCGTCCCAACTCAGTCCCGTCCCCCACACCTGAACCCTGTCCAATGTACGCATCTGGGAGCCGACCCGACTAAATTCTCCGGTTCAGCGCTCCGACCTCCAGCCGGTGGCGTTCGTTCCGCAGTCCACCTTCCCGGTGACCCAGGGCCCGCGGCCCTACAGGAGTCCCCCCAGTGTCCGCTTCTGCGTCTGCGCATCCCGCGCCCGACACCTTCGTTCGCCGTCACCTCGGTCCCTCGCGCGCCGAGCAGGCCGAGATGCTCAAGGAACTCGGCTACAGCTCGCTCGATGCCTTCATCGACGCGACGGTGCCCGACAACATCCGCCTCCGCCGACCGCTGGCGTTGCCGGCCGCGCAGTCCGAGCAGGAGGCCCTCGCCGCGTTCCGCGCCGAGATGAGCGCCAACGAAGTGCGCCGCTCGTTCATCGGCATGGGCTACTACGACACGCACGTGCCGGCAGTGATCCAGCGCAACATCCTCGAGAATCCCGGCTGGTACACGGCGTACACGCCCTACCAGGCGGAGATCGCGCAGGGGCGCCTTGAGGCGCTGCTCAACTATCAGACCGTCGTGAGCGACCTCACGGGCCTGCCGATCGCCAATGCCTCGCTGCTCGACGAAGGCACGGCCGCCGCCGAGGCGGTGACGATGGTGCACGGCATCGTCGGCAAGGACGGGCGCGACA
>VFQM010002146.1_pt1 | contig 15368 bp, 14 predicted proteins | sample 3512391 | NCBI WGS metagenome assembly VFQM01 (sample SAMN10412369, study PRJNA504923) | tailings metagenome | isolation source: Replicate 1 from Balatoc abandoned mine | place: Philippines
CAATAGTTCTTTACTGTAGATGGGCTATAGGCTTTAAGAATTAATTTCTGCTCCAAATCTGCCAGTGCCTGGACGGATTGCGTATTCATGATTCTAACTGGTACTGCAACTTTTCTTTCAGATGGCCTGACTTCAGATTTACCTTTATATAACATTTGAAGTTGATCCCAATTAGCTTTTGTATTGACGAGACTCCAAAGTATTCCACTTTAACCCCCAGACCGAATATTGTCACTTGTGAACCCCACCCACCAAAAATGCATTAACATCCTCAAAACCAGAAAAGTGACATCTTTGATCAGAAACATTCGTTTGGATCTTCCAGATTTCCATCGCTTCTGAAGGAATGATTTTCATATTGGAAAGGAGAATTCCAATTTTGTCCCTACTCCCCCTCAATGCCTCCAAATCCCAATCGGTAGGTGATCCTTTTTGAAGGCAATAACGGAATAGCTGGGCTACTCTAATAAAATTAATTGTACACTTCTCTCCCGTAACATCATTATCCAAATAGAGATCAACTACTTCACACTCTTCCAAAACATCCAGAATTAAGCGAAAACTGAGATTGGCAGTACTATTCAGAATAATGGCTTTGAAATCTGTAGCTCTAGAAAGCTTCAGATAACTCAGAAAGTCAAACCAGCCTTCAAAAACTTTGATGCCTTTAACAGTCCCAAGGATTCGAATTGAAGTACCTCCTCCAAGAATGTTCCCCTTAAAAATAGAGGATCGAAGTACCCATCCACCCGATTCATTTGGAAAACCCACTGCGAAATATCGCTTTCCCTTATTCCGCCAATGCACCTCTTTACCGAAAGGAGCAATATCCTGAAGATCAATACCCCTGCCTCGAATGTATTGGATAAGTGCATCATGGCTGATCTCAGCCACCTTTTCCACCACTATTTTCTGGGCAATCTCAGGTTTTTGTCTAGGAACAAATTTTCTTACCGGAACTGATCCAGAGAGGCTTTCCACTGATTCGAAGAAGGTTTTGTTTTCAAATTCCTGGACTGCTGCGATAACGTCTCCGCCCTTTCCTGCGGCATGATCATACCACACATTCGCTTTGTCATCTACGGCAATCGAGCCAGTCCGCTGTTCCAGGAAACCAAAAAAATATTCTTTCCCGTGGATGCCTTCGAATTTCAGAAATCCTGATCTGACCAGGCTATGGAAATAATCCAGCACAGGGAATTCCTGTTTGATTCTGGCAGCCGCTTGTTTTACTTCAGAGTAGTTCATAATATTTACATTTTTATATAAATACATCTATACATAAATAATACATCTTATTGATTTAAAGGAGTCTTATCTTTCCTTTTGTCGTGAATTGTCGGATTACCTGCAAAAAGAAAAAGAGGGGTAGTGGTAAGTGGAAATCGTACGATTCGCACACCTCGTACCCCTCGTACAGTTCGATTTTTACGATTGAGCTTACTCGTCTAACTCAAGTTGCTTGAGCCATTTCCTCACAGCTCCTTCTGACACTCCGAGTTTCTGAGCTATCTTCACATTGGTATGGCCCTCATTTTTGAGATCCAAGGCCTTGGTCTTCATTTGAGATTTATCGACTGGATTCAACTGCTTTAAATGATCGGACTCTTTTCCAAACTGGATAAACCTAAACGAACTGAAATTTGAGTCTTTGCCGATTTTACAGACTAGGACATTTTCGGAGGGATATTTAAAAGCACCATACCTGACTTTTATTTGTTTCAAGTATTTAATGGAAGGGTCTTTTTGACTTTCTCCTACAGCGAAACAAGAATCAATCAGATTAATAAAGCTCTTGCTGCCTTGGATATCGTTTCTATTGATCGGTGCAAACAGGTTCCTCTTTGGAGTATGGGCAATGAGCAAAATCGACCACCCATGAATCTTTTTCAGATTGTTGAGCCTTATTAAAAATGGAGTGGTATTCCTTGCCTTCTCATTATCTGAAATCACACAAGACAGATTATCTATTACGAGGATTTTAGCGCCGGACTTGGAGGCTTGAACCTCTATCTCTTTAAAAAGAAAGCTTTCATACTCTTCAAAAGCCTCATCAAATCCATATGGATTGATTTCTGCTCTCAGGAAAAGGTCACTGAATTCGAAATGATCAAAAAGGATATCTCTTTCCTTATCGTATTGAGCATATCTCATTTCAAATTGCTTGGCTGTCAATTCCAGGTCAAAGTAGATGACTTTAGATGCTTTCAGTTCCATCTCCAATCCCAGGGTTGGAACTCCTTTGGACACACTGTCGATAATTTGTACGGCAAGCAACGACTTACCTTGATTGGTATCAGCGAAGAGAATGCATAGCTCTTCCTCATACCAAAACGGGCCAAAGATCTTTTTGGGAATAGGCTTGGACTTGGCTTCATCCATCCATTCATTGGCGGATTTGATGATTAGGAATTCACCGGAACGGGAATCGTTCGATTTTGTATAATGATTTATTGAAGTCATATTTTTTAGGCAATAAGGTTTCGATTAGCATTTTGGGGTAAATACTACTTTGAATGATTTGTAAACTTTTGGAAATGATCCGGATGGTTATCAGGATCTAACTGGGAGGAGAGTCAGAGTGGTAAAAGTTCAATAAACCGCCTTACCTAGGTTGATTTTGATCAAAAGAATGTTCAACTTGGAATCATGTTTTTAATTGTGAAGAGGTTAAAAGCAAACCAAGGAACTGCTATTGCGCATTTTCAACAAAAGGAAAGGATGGTCATCCTTTCCTTTTTTAGTTCTCAAACTCCCCCTGAAAAAACCTATCCACCTCTCTCTGGTGAATAAATCGCCTTTTACCTCGGTACATGGAGCGAAACTCCTGCCCTTTGGACTCGGAAACGGATTCCATTTTTGAAATCGAGTAATGAGATTTAACGCCAGTTGCCTCCATGAATTCCTGAAGCGACAACCATTCATCTTTTACGGATTTACTAGCCGGATTAATGCTTGAGATTTTCTCTTCCAGATTCTTGAATTTCTCTTCCAGCCATTTTTGGCTAACAGCCGAAAACGGAATAAAAGTGTCTTGATTCATAATGATTTGAGTTTGATTTACTCAAATATAGAGAAAAATAATAAAATCGGTCACTGGTGTCCTTTTTTTTCAATGATTCAAATCAATTGGATTGAGTCGATAATAATGAAGCATTTCGGAATCAAAGCGATCATCCATCCATTTTTTTAAACCTGCAATATTCTGATTCTCATCAATTACCGCCATCCTAAATTGAAGCCTATTTACCTCCGGCCAATTAAATGATTTATAAATCCTGAAAAAATCGAATACCCGTCTGACTTCTTCAATTTCCATGAATCGCTGAAAAAGTGCTAGATCAAGATGCTTTAAACCTGACAAAAACCGGGTAGGACCGGCAGCATTTAACAAATCAATCAAGTCTTGATCAATTTCTGCAAGAATCTCTATCAATTCCTTTTCCTCAAAAACTTGATCAAAATAATCAATGACTTTCTCTAAGGCAGTATTCTCGAAGACCTCATTTACCACCATAGATGGCGTAAACTCAACCGCCAAGACATCCTCAAAATAGTCTCTAAGCAGTTCAATGTGCTTTACTTCGTCTTCAATTAGACTGATCACATCTCTATTGAATTTGCCAAGGATAGAGGACTCACCACCATTTTCATTCACAAATCGTATTCCCAACCTTGATGCAAATTTGGTTTTCGCATTCTTGTACCTTACCATGACATATAAAGGAAAGCTAGCAGCCGATTTTCCAATCTTCTCTAGTTCCTTCCCGTGGTAATGTTTGATTGCCAGTTTAGTTTTCTTTTGCATATTTATCGCTGAATGAAGGAAAGGATTCTCTTATAGGTTTCCACGGTTCTTCTTTCGGTATAATATTTCTTAAGAACCGAGCCGGGCGAATGCCCAAATATCATTCTAATATCATTATCATCCATCCCTAGTCTGTCAGTCCAGGTTCCGAAGGTCTTTCTTCCTACCTTATTGGACAGCACTTCCGGGAATTTAATTTTCTCTGCAAGGACTTTCAAGTTCTGGTTAAACTTCTGCTCCGAAATAGCAACGCCTGCAGGAAACAGATAATCTCCACCTTCATGAAAGTACTTTTTAACTATCCTTTTTGCCGTACCATTAAGAGGGATCCAAAACTCCTCTCCATTCTTCTTTCTTTCCCCCTGAAGCACCATGTGTTCTGGATTTTCTTTTAACAAGTTCCAATCAAATCCATTTTCTGAACGAATTGCTATCAAATCATTATAATACAGAGCGGTATTGCACAGCAAAAGAAAAAGATCCCTGGTAATTTCAAGTCTTCTCTCTTCAGGAGAAAATTTCATTTCAGACAGCAGTTCATACTGCTTATCATTAACGTATATGATTTTATCAGGCCTTTTGGTTGACTCGACATCCAGTCTTTCAAATATTCGCTTCTTAAAAAGAATCCCATACTGGTCACAATATTCTCGATAGATCACCTTAAGCCGGTCAACATATTTCGCTACTGTGGTGTCGGAATTAATATCAGTTGAATCGCTCCGCAAGAAATCAATAAACCCCAAAACAAAAGCCTCATCCAAATCAGCCATCACAGCCTGGCTTTTGTAGCTATCAACCAAATTCTTTAAGGTCACATATACTTTTCTTGTTCCTTCAGCTTTCTTTTTGGTTGCTCCAAATTTGAGAGAGTAATCGATATAGGATGAAATTTTATCACTAGCCCCAGGAGCAATTGTGCCATTGACACCTTTTATTCTTTTGCCTTGGTGTTTTACCAGATATATGTTCTTCAGTTTATCAGCAGTCAGAACCTCACTCCGCTTATAATAATCCTGGATGATTTCTTTGAGATGATGAATTTCCCTTGCAATTACACGATTATGAAAATCCGCGTACAGATATTGACTATTCACCCATTTGAGTGATTTCCCAGACCATGCATTTTTAGGGATTTTTTCAAGGTTAAGATTGATGTAGTGCCTTCCTTTTCGATTAATGCACAAATAGATCGCTTCACCGTCGGGCGACTTTTTACTTTTCGGATTCAAAACCGCGGAAATTTTGAAATCTATCATGGTTCAAAATACCGAAAAAATTCAAGGCGGACAAGAAGGGGGACAAATTGGGGGACAAAAAGGGGGACAAAATCATTAGAATTTATCAGAATCAATTAGATTCGAAATAGTTCTAAATGCCTGAAAAACAAAAAACTCCGAACAATTTTTACATTATTCGGAGTCGAGAAGTAGCGGGAACAGGACTCGAACCTGTGACCTTCGGGTTATGAGCCCGACGAGCTACCAACTGCTCCATCCCGCGATATTGTGATGCAAAGGTAAGGACTATCTCTCAAAAATCAAGTACCTTTGCAAAAAAATCTTTAAAAATGACCGCTCATCCTCATAAAGCCGGATTCGTCAACATCGTCGGTAAACCCAATGTAGGCAAGTCTACGCTCATGAATATCCTTGTGGGTGAGCGACTTTCTATCATTTCTTCCAAAGCGCAGACTACCCGACATCGTATTGTAGGCATCACCAATACCGAGGATTATCAAATCGTTTTTTCGGATACTCCAGGAATGCTCAAACCCAAATACGAGCTCCACAAGAGCATGATGGGCTTTGTAAACCTCTCTCTCGAAGATGCCGATGTGATCCTTTTTGTCACGGACCTCTATGAAACTGACGAAGAAATCGAGGAAGTAATCCAGCGTATCAACCAATCCGGAGTTCCTGTAGTACTTCTCATCAATAAAATCGACCTCGCTAAAGAAGGTCAACTCGATGAGGTTACCACCTATTGGACTTCTCGGGTACAGGCTTCCGCGGTCATCCCGATTTCCGCTAAGGAGAATTTCAACATCGAACGAATCCTTCAGGAAATAGTAGAGCGACTGCCTGAGCATCCGGCTTTTTATGACAAAGAGGAACTAACTGACCGTCCTGAGCGGTTCTTTGCCTCCGAGATCATTCGGGAAAAGATTTTCACCAATTACAAGAAAGAAATACCCTACAGTACCGAGGTCGGCATCGAGGATTTTCACGAGGAGGAAACCATCATTCGTATCCGAGCTACGATTTTTGTCGAGCGAAATAGCCAAAAAGGCATTATCATCGGTGACAAAGGAAAAATGCTAAAGAAAGTAGGCACTGAAGCGCGAGAAGATTTGGAGAAGTTTTTTGGCAAGAAAGTATTCTTGGAAACTTACGTCAAAGTCGAGCAGGACTGGAGGAAAAATAAATTGAAACTTAAAAAATTCGGGTACGATCCCAATTAAATCATGGCAAATATTGTAGCAATAGTAGGAAGACCTAACGTAGGAAAATCCACACTTTTCAACAGACTGGTCGAAGAACGAAAAGCGATCGAAGACAACCTCAGTGGTGTCACTCGAGATCGCCACTACGGCCATGCGCAGTGGGGAGGTAAATTTTTCTCCGTCATTGATACCGGCGGATACGTAACTGGTTCGGACGATATTTTCGAATCAGAAATCCGAAAGCAAGTCAAACTTGCCATCGAAGAATCCGATGTGATTCTATTTGTAGTGGATTGTACAGACGGACTTACTGATTTGGACTCTGAGTTTGCGAATGAACTTAGAGGGACTACCAAGCCTCTTTATGTAGTAGCAAATAAGGCTGACAATCAGGAAAAAGCCCTGATGGCAAATGAGTTTTATTCCATGGGACTGACTCATTTTGAGATTTTCCCAATTGCCGCTGCCAGTGGAAGTGGTACAGGAGACCTACTCGATGAGGTGATTTCGCACTTCAAAGATGAGGGCGAAGAAGACCCCGATGCCGGAGTGCCCAAAATTTCCATCCTAGGAAGGCCCAATGTCGGAAAATCATCTTTCCTCAATGCTCTTCTAGGTCAGGAACGTTCAATCGTAACCGATGAAGCAGGCACCACGCGAGACGCAATTCACACGAGATATAAATTTTTCGGCAAGGACTTTATCATTACTGACACTGCAGGTATTCGTAAAAAAGCCAAAGTAAAAGAAGATATCGAGTTTTATTCGGTCATGCGTTCATTGAGAACTTTGGAAGAATCCGATGTCGTCATCGTCATGGTAGATGCCACTCGCGGCCTAGAAGCTCAAGACATCAACCTGATTGGATTAGCCATCAAAAACAACAAAGGAGTCATGATCATGGTCAATAAGTGGGATTTGATTGAAAAAGACCACAAAACCATGGGCAAAATTAAAGATGACATGATTGATCGGCTCGGAGAGAACAAATGGATCCCGATTATTTTCACCTCCGTCACTGAAAAGCAGCGAATTTTCCAAGCCATTGAGCTGGCTGTCAAGGTGTATGAAAACAAAACCAAGCGCATTCCCACCTCCAAACTCAACGATGTGCTGCTTCAGGAAATTGAAAAATATCCGCCTCCAGCTTGGAAAGGAAAGTATATCAAAATCAAATATGTGACCCAGTTGCCGACCAAAAACCCGGTATTTGCCTTCTTCTGTAATCTCCCTCAGTATATCAAAGACCCCTATACCCGATACCTCGAAAATCGAATTCGGGAAAATTTTGATTTCGAAGGAGTTCCGGTAAAAATCGTGTATAAAAACAAATAAAAAATATTTGAACGGCTCTTGCACAATTGAAAATAATACTAGTACCTTTGCGGAGTAATTAAGAAAACCATAACAAATGAAAAAGGTATTTGCAATTTTCGCAATCGCTGGTTTGATCGCTACTTCTTCTTGCGGTAACAAGGCTACTGAAGAAACTACTGTTGAAGAAACTGTAGTTGTTGAAGAGACTCCAGTTGTAGAAGAAGCTCCTGCTGTAGTTGATACTACTGCTGTTGCTGCTGACACTACTGCTGCTCAGTAATCAATCAGAAAACGAAAAAATTAAAACCCTGACATCGTCAGGGTTTTTTTATTTTTATCCCATGAAGGTTCCTCCGACTCTGATCTCCATTTTTCAAAAACATTTACCCGCAGCCTCGATTTCGTATTGTATTTCTCTTTGGCAGAATAATCCATTCCACTTTCAAGTCAAAGCACCCAGAAGTACCAAATTAGGAGATTTCCGGTTTCGTAGAGATCAAACTATCCAAACTATCACGATTAATTCAGACCTCAACAGGTTTCAATTTTTACTCACCTATATCCATGAAGTCGCACATCACATGACTTTTGCGGCTTTAGGTCCAGATCATGCTCCGCATGGACCGGAATGGAAAAAAACTTTTAAGCATCTCATGGAGCCCTTACTGAATGAGCAGGTTTTTCCAAGAGACATTCTGGTGCCGCTAAAAAGGCACATGAAAAATCCCGCTGCCAGTTCGGCAAGAGATCTTTTCCTCAACAAGGAAATGAGCAAATATGACCTGAACTCAACTATGACCGCTGAAAAATTCCTGGCTGATTTGCCTTCTGGCCGCGACTTTTTGCTGAAAGGAAGAAGATTCACCAAAAAAGAAACCCGACGGACTCGGGTATTATGTGAAGAAGTTGCCACAGGCAAAAAATATTTAGTATCCAGTCTGGCAAAGATTACTCCAGCCTGAGTCTCAGTCCCGCTCTTCTCCGATTTGATTTTCAGGCTGGGAAAAATCCTTTGGCTGTGGCAAATCCTGAATCGAATTGATCCCAAAATACTCCATAAATTTTTGGGAGGTGCCGTAAATCAAGGGTTTTCCGACCCCCTCTGACTTGCCTTTGATCTCGATCAGCTCCTTTTCCAGAAGTTTTTGTACCGAATAATCACTATTTACCCCACGAATCTGCTCAATCTCACCTTTGGTCACCGGCTGCTTGTAGGCGATGATGGACAAGGTCTCCAATTGCGCGATGGACAGCCGCTTTTGACTTTGCTGCTTCAGCAAAATACTGATAGAAGTCTGATAGGCAGGCTTGGTAAGAAACTGATAGCCGCCAGCAATGTGCTCCAAGGAAAATGAAAAATCATCTTGATTGTACTTCTTCCCCAACTCATACAGAGCGGATTCCACATGATCAAGGGGAATCTCAGTAGCAAACATCTCACTCAGACACTTGACAATCTCACTCACCCCGAGCGGTTCGGGGGCACAGAATACCAAAGCTTCAATATGACGGGGGAGAAAATCCAAATTTACTTCTTTGCAAGTTTGGCTTCGATTGAGTGCATCGTGTGAGGAACAGCCTTGAGGCGCTCTTTAGAGATCAATTTACCAGTGTCCACGCAGACTCCATACGTACCGTTTTTGATGCGGATCAGCGCATTTTCCAAATTGATCACAAACTTCTGCTGACGAGCTGCCAACTGATTGAGACTTTCTCTTTCGAGCGTATCGGCACCGTCTTCAAGTAGCTTAGAAGTGGAAGCCGTGAAATCAGTCCCGCTATCATTTTTCTTGCTGAGTGACTCTTTGAGTGAATGCAACTCCTCCTTTGCGACCGCAAGTTTTTGCAAAATGATCTCTTCAAACTCCTTCAATTCCTCCGGAGAGTAGGCGGTTTTTTCTTCCTGGCTCATAAGCTGATGATTTAAATTCGGATTAAAGTAAGGGGGCTAGGTCTGTTGAGCGCCCTAAAATAAGCCTGACTTTGGGATTTGCAAAAATTCTGAAGCTCAAGGATTTTAATACTTTATGGCGCATTGATTACCAATAACTTACACCTTGAATTAAAACTCAATTCACAGCCGGGCTCCCACCACCACTGTTTTTTTGATGAGTCGGGATCTTCCATCTAGATCCCAGAGCTCAAACACGACTACATATATCCCAGGTGCCATTCTGCCTCCAGCAGGCTGGGTACCGTTCCAGGTAAAAATCCCCTCTGCACCCAAAATCTGATTTTGAGCAAGTGAAGTCACCACTCCACCCATTGAATTGTAAATCGATAGGGATCCTACCCAACCCGCTGACGGAAGTCGGTAGCGAAAGGTCGTAAAGGAGGGGCCTTGAGTTCCTTCCGGATCGAAGACTTCAGGATCTATTTGGAGCCAAGAATCAACAGGATCTCCCGAAAACTCCTGAGAATTCCTCCTGCCTGGCGTGGCATAGTCCTCAGACGCGGAGGCAGAAACCCAAATTTCACTACCCGAGTGAGCGCTACCAACACGGAGACGCTCCAAGGATACCCCTTTGGGATCTCTGATAATGGGGTGATGGATATCCTCCGAATACGCAAATGAATCCACTTCCCTTGCCTCAGTATCTATCAAAATAACCCTGCCGCCACCGATTGGGTAGCTCGGAAGACTTGGAAGTTGGAAAAATTTTCCTGCGGATGATTTGGGATAGGCCAGCCGCAAGGCCGCGGTGTCTGTAGTAATTGCCAGAAATCCTGCCGGGAAAATAATCAGTCCCTCAGCACCAAAGATCCTTTCCTGATTGCCATTGCTCAAAGCCCAACCCGATAAATCCAAATATTCATCTCGGAGATTGGCTACTTCGACAAATTTAGGATCTCCCGTACGGGGATTAAAAAGTATCTCATTCAACTCGAGGTCGCCTGCAAGCGCTTTTCTGGCATAAACCAAATCCCAAAGGCCAATTTGCTCAAACCTATTGCCTGCGCAATCTTGAAAATCAACAAGGGAAACTTCGTACAATTGACCAAATTGAGCTGGTTCTCGAAGGTGGATCACCCATCGATTAGCTTCACTATAGACCACTGTATCAATCTCCAAGCTGGGGGATATGCTGATAGTTTCTCTTCCAAATGCAGGTGGTAAAGGCTGATTGAATTGAAGAATCATCTGAAGAGAATCTCTGAAAAAAATCTGTTCCAGAGCCAAGTCCTGACTGGCATCAAGCTCCCTAAAAACCGAATTGATCTGGCCGGGGGTGCCTCGGAGAGGATCTTGAGATGGGCTCAAAAGCCCAGAATTATCACATTGATTGGCGGGGTTTGGCACTTCCAGGCTATATCCTCCCTGAGCAAATTCGCTCCCGCCCCAAGTTGAAGTCTGGTAGGACAATTGATCCACTAGCTCTCCCGCCGATGTACGGATCGAAATGACATCACCGGAGTTGAGCATAGTCGGCCAGGGATTTACCTCCAGTACTTCACCAAAAGCCACCAATTGAGCAGAAGCCCCTGGTGGACAAAGAATCAAGTGGGACTTTGGATCCACCCATTTTTCCTCCAAAACAGACTCAGATCGAGAATTGCTCAGCATCAATCCACCTAAGCGTAATGTCTTTTCCTCAGAATTAAAAATCTCGATATACTCCACATTCGGGAGGTCTTGATCAGCTCTCGGCGCAGGCATGAGCTCATTGATGACTACCGATTTATAAGCAAAGTTACTTGGATCAAAAAAGGTGAAAATCACCACAGTATCTTTCAGAAAATTGCCAGCCAGGTCAGGAATCTGGGTGATGCCAAGTCTATAAGTTTTGCCCTCCTCCAGTACCTGCTCATACTTCAAAAGCAAACTGGAATCTGTCAAAGCCATGATTTCATCGGGATTTTCTCCCTCAAGTGTATAGGCCAGTGGAAGCTTTGAAAATACAGGATCCACGGCCTCATCAAATTGGATCAACAGTTCTCGGCTAGCATATCCCAATACGGAATTGATGCTTGGCGGAGTCTCATCGAGTAGTAGCTCTCCAAACTCGAAATCATCCATCACCCAACGTGCTGCACTACCAGAACCAGCCCCATACTTCACTTTTATTTTAAGGAAAATCTCAGGCAACCCGGCCAAGGACTGGGGAGGGGAAAAGCTATATTTTGTAAATGCTGTTGTAGCATTCGGAAAAGCCAATGCATCACCTACCCACTCCTCGTCAGCATAGTCACCGTTTAGCGAAGCCGACCAAGATAGCTGAACCTCAGCTGGACGATTACCACTGCCATTTTGAAGCGATTTTGCCCAGAAACTCACCTGATTGGTTTTTTCTGTATCTGGAAAAAGTCGGATCCAAATCGCCCCATCAAAAGTACTAATCGGCTGTACAGCCAGTGCCCTGCTACCATTTCGCCCTTGCCCAGAAAGTTGAAAAATCCGTGATGAGGTACTTCTCACCACGTTTCCCCACCAGCCCGGCAAAAATTCTCCTGGGAAAGAAACAGTGGAAAAATTACTTTCAAAATCCTGAGTTTGGGCAAATCCATTCATTTCTTTCCCCCATGAAGCGAGGAAAAGCAGTGCTAACAGCAAAAAACCTCTTTGAAAAATCACCAGCATAATCAGTTGGCTTAAAAAGATGCACCTAAATATAAAGGTTTAAATTCAAGAGAATTTGGTTTTTCTGTAAAAAATCAAGGAATTTTTACTCCACTCTCCTGAAAATGAACTCATAGTCCTTACTTTTGCAGACCCAAAACCAATAAAAAAACCTATTTACACACATGAAACTGGCTGTAGTAGGCGCCACCGGCTTGGTTGGCTCCGAAATCCTCGAAGTGCTCGATGAGCACAACTTCCCTTATGACGAACTGCTATTGGTCGCTTCTGAGCGATCTGTGGGTAAACAGATCGAGTACAAGGGTAAAAAACACATGGTGATCGGCCTTGCTGGTGCTGTGGCAGCCAAACCTGAAATCGCGATCTTCTCTGCAGGTGGAAGCACCTCGCTCGAGTGGGCACCCAAATTTGCAGAAGTCGGCACCTTCGTCATCGACAACTCTTCCGCTTGGAGAATGGATCCTACCAAGAAATTGGTGGTGCCTGAGATCAATGCAAAAGAAATTTCTAAAGAAGATAAAATCATCGCCAATCCTAATTGCTCGACCATACAGATGGTCTTGGCTTTGGAACCTTTGCGTCAGCGATATGGTATCAAGCGCATTGTGGTGTCCACCTATCAGTCCGTAACTGGTACTGGTAAAGCAGCAGTGGATCAAATGATGGCTGAGCGATCCGGCGATGCCAATCCTCCGATGGTCTATCCGCACAAGATCGACATGAACGTCCTTCCTCATATCGACGTGTTCCAGCCTAACGGCTACACCAAGGAGGAGATGAAAATGATCAACGAGACCAAAAAAATCTTCAGTGACAATTCCATCCAGGTGACTTCTACTACTGTTCGTATCCCGACCATGGGTGGACACTCTGAGGCAGTCAACGTGGAGTTCAAGCAGGATTTTGATTTGGCGGAAGTGAGAAGTCTGTTGGAAAATGCTCCGGGTGTAGTCGTACAAGATGATCCGACCAACTTCGTCTATCCTATGCCAATCACTTCACACAAGAAAGACGAGGTATTTGTGGGCCGATTAAGAAGAGATGAGTCTCAGCAGAATACATTGAACATGTGGATCGTGGCAGATAACCTTAGAAAAGGGGCTGCGACCAATGCCGTGCAGATTGCAGAATACCTTTTGGAAAATAAACTCGTCTGATGAACCTCAGCGAGCTCAATAGCGCTGAATTCAGACAATTTGTGCAGGATCATCTTACTGAAGATCCTGCACTTTTGCTTTTTAAATACCAGGGAAAAGTCACTTTTGACCTGAAAATGGCTGTGCAGCAGATTTCTGCCAGACAAAAAGCGGCTAAGAAGCTCCCGGATTGGTCAGCAAATCCAAATTTACTTTTCCCCGCAAGCATTTCTTTGGAGCAAAGTTCCTCCGAGGAAACAGCCCGATTCAAAGGGGAAAGCATGACCGGAAAAGCCATGATCGACCTTACCGGAGGCTTTGCAGTCGATTTTTTCCATCTGAGCCGGGGGTTTGAAAAAGGGATATACTGCGAAAGGCAGCCTGAGCTTTTTCAGATCACGAAGCATAATCTGGAGCAGTTGGAACCCTTGGAGGGTTTAGATAGAAAGTTCGAGTTTTTTGAAGGAGATGGATTGGATTTTTTGAAAAAAACCAACCTTCATTTTGACCTGATTTATGCTGACCCGGCAAGAAGGGGTAACGGAAATCAGAAGCTTTACAAGCTCCAGGATTGCGAACCGGATGTGGTCAGCGCGTGGTCTCTTTTGCGTAGCAAATCCGATAAAATCTTGATCAAAGCCTCACCCATGCTGGATATTTACCAAGCGTGGTCAGAGCTTCCGGAGATTCAAAAAATCACTGTGGTCTCAGTCAAAAACGAAGTGAAGGAGCTTTTGCTTTCTTGGGAAAAAGGAAAAACCCAAGAATCCAGAAAGATCTCAGCCGTTGATTTGGGCAGTGAAAATCTGAAATTCACTTTTGATCCAAAAGAAGAGGAGAACGCTGCTGCGGAGCTCGGAGAAGCAGAAAAGTACTTGATCGAACCCCTAAGCGGAATCTTGAAAGCAGGTGCATTTACCCTTTTTGCAGCGCGATTTGGACTGAAAAAATTGGAGAAAAACAGCCATATCTACACCGAAAACCAATTTCCATCAGAAATTCCAGGGCGAATTTTTGAAATCCTTCGGGAAGTTTCACCCAAAAAGCAGGAAATCAAAAACCTCTTTCCTTCGGGAAAAGTCAATGTGATTTGCCGAAACTACAGCATCGGAGCTGAGGAACTTAAAAAGAAGCTCGGGCTCAAAGACGGTGGAGAAGACTTCCTGATCGGAACCAAAACAGGAAGTAGATATAAAGTTTTTTGGTGCAGGCGAGTGAAATAGGAATTTAAAAATGCGTCGAATAAATCAGAAGCAAGAGACAAGACCTTAGACACAAGAACGTTCGGCATCCTGCAAAGCTTGGCTTACCTGTGATTTTTCACCAAATTAGAGGATGGGGCAAAGGAGACTTTTTAGTATTGCAGGCTGTAATGGGGCTGGCAAAACTACCGCTTCCTTTCGGATGCTTCCCGAGCTTTTGGACTGCAGGGAATTTGTGAACGCAGGTGAAATCGCAAGTGGCTTATCTCCATTTCAGCCTTAAACCGTCGCTTTCGAAGCTGGCCGGATTATGCTTGCCCGAATCCATTAGCTAATTGAGAGAGGAGAAGATTTCGCCTTTGAAACAACTTTAGCTACGAAGTCTTATTTGAGTTTTATCCGAAAAGCAAAACAGGCAGGCTATTTCGTCTCTTTGGTTTTTTTCTGGCTGGAATCTCCCGAGTTGACCATCGAACGGGTCCAAATAAGAGTTGCAGAGGGTGGTCATCACATTCCTGAAAGTGTGGTGCATAGAAGGTACCAAAGAGGAATTGAAAACCTTTTCAAACTTCTTTTTCAACGAAGTTGATTATTTAGCCATATTCGATAATTCAAAGACAGCCCCAGAACTTATCGCCGAGAAGAAACTTAGAGTAAAAGTCGCCAATTCAGAAAAGTTTAACTCTCTAAAGTCAGTTGGAAAATGAGCGAAGAAGAAATTAATTCACTTGCAGAAAAAATCAAAACTGCTGTTTTGAATTCGGAAGAAGACTTTCTGAAAATGAAAAAGCGATTAGGCCACAAAATAGTGACCCAAATCGATGGGAAAATCGTAACCCGAACACCTGACTTTTTTTTAAGAAAAATGAAGGAGAAAAAA
>VFQM010002147.1_pt1 | contig 15360 bp, 13 predicted proteins | sample 3512391 | NCBI WGS metagenome assembly VFQM01 (sample SAMN10412369, study PRJNA504923) | tailings metagenome | isolation source: Replicate 1 from Balatoc abandoned mine | place: Philippines
AGAGCACATGACTGTTAATCATGGGGTCCTTGGTTCGAGCCCAAGAGGGGGAGCACTTAAAAGTAGAAAACACCTGTTAGATTCAGTTCTAGCAGGTGTTTCTTTTTTATAGCTGTTTCAATAATTACTAGTAACAGGTGATTTACCTCTCAAATACTGCGGTCTCAATAGCAATTTCAATAGCACTTTTGTACTCCAGGACCATAATCAATCGGTTATGGTTACCATACTAATCTCACTACAATCCAGAAAAAAGAAGGATAATACTCAACCTGTAATAATCAGAGTTCGCTTTCAAAATCGGTATTTCGATATACCTGCTGGTGTTTACCTGACGAAAAAATCATTTGATCAAATGATGAAGGGTAAGCATGAAGATCAAAACTTACTACCGAATCTCGAAGAGCTCAAGAACAACTACTTACAAAAACTACGTAATTTTCAACTTAAGAACGTAGAGAAGTCGATTTCAATTAATGATCTGAGAAATCACCTGTTCAAAAAAGATCCAAATGAAATCACCGTTTTAGAGTTTTGGTCTAATGAAATCGAAAAACTAATCTCAGAAAATCGCGGAGGTTCAGCAAGAACCTACAAAAACACGCTGTCAGTACTCAAGAAAATCATCAATCTCGATACCCCATTTAGTCAACTATCAGTAAAAGAAATACTTACAATAGAGGAGACTCTCAGAAAACGAGGTAATTCATACAATTCAATTGCAGTTTATCTGAGAACATTTCGAGCTATATGTAATAGAGCTATTGACTACCAGTTAGTTGGGTCAGAGTGGTACCCGTTCAAAAAGCATAAAATCAAGAAAGAGAAGACTGTACCCAGAGTACTCTCACTAAATGAGATGCAGAAGTTTTTCAAGTTAAATCTCACAAAAGACGACTCTCTTTACAAAGTCTGGAATATTGGTAAGCTGCTCTTCATGTTAAGAGGGATCAATTTACGTGACTTACTCTTTCTAACTGGTGAAAACATCAAAGGTGACAGAATCATTTACCGAAGAGGTAAAACCGGTAAAATCTACAGCATTAAAATGGTTGACCAAATAAGAGAAACATTTGAGCTCATTAAAAATGAAAGACTTACTCTAGTAGGTTCGATTGAAGACGAACTGTACCTGTCCCCTAATAAGTCACTCGAAGCACGAGCACAAGTCACCAAACGTATTAACAGTAAGCTTAAGAAAATCGGTAGTCAGTTAGGGTTTAGGGTAGATTTGACCACCTATGTTTTTAGATACTCTTACGCGAATATTGCTAAAAAACTGGGTTTCAGTAAAGATCTCATCGCTGAAGCATTAGGTCACGAATATGGTAATTCTGTCACCGGAATTTATCTCGAGTTATTTGACCAAGACGTTCTAGATCAGATGAATGAGACCCTTATAAAAAAAGTAGCTGACTCATAAATACTTAGAAAATCGTAATTCAATTCATTGAACTTGATTTCCTTAAATTTCGTCTGTCAAACACGTCAGAGATCCATCTCTAACTTTTCTAAGACACAGTACCATTTCAGTGAATTGTTATTTGCTGTAGCAATTTTTAGACGTGAACGAATCCGTCAAATCAAGCAACTAAATAATTTCACATTTAAAATTTTAAGCTATGCTTAGATTAAAAAACGGGACTATAAAGTCTAAAAAACCAAACAATTATGTCGTAACAGTAAGTAATGGAGCCAGGTACTTTGATGAGGTATTTGAGCATTTTCCGCATGGAATCATCAACAAGTCAGAAACAGGTGTAGGTGCGACTACCATGGAGTTGAATTCAAAAAGAAACTCAATCATCGTACAACCGCTTCGAATCACCGCATTCTTGAAACATGAGAAGACCACTGGTAGTCTTTACGTGGGTTCTCCAATTAAACCTTCTCAAAAGAAGGTGAAAAACTCTGATATTTCAGACTATCTGAGTAGTACTATGAACGTTGGTGGTTACAAAAAGATAATCTGTACCATTGACAGTTTACCAAGGGTAATGGATTTGATACCCGTATCAGAAAGAGATCAGTATTTTCTATTAATCGACGAATCAGACGCTTTGCAGCATGACTCTAGCTTTCGCGACAGTATGAATGTTGGAATGGACATTTACAAAACGTTCAAACCTGAAAATAGAGCCCTGATAACCGCTACACCGATTGAGTTTAGTGACCCTGATCTCAAAGACGAGCAACGAATAACTATAAATTGGAACCTTGAACCAACTACAAAGATAAAACATATTGAAACTAACAATCTCTATGGTACGGTTGCAGAGAAGGTAATCGAACTCTACACTGAGTCAACTATCAAAGAAGCATCCGGTGAAAAATTTGAACCAATCGTGGTCGCTGTAAATCATGTCAGCAACTTGGTTGAACTTGCAGACTACCTTTCAAAAAATAGTGTCAATAAAAAGGACATCTCCATCTTATGCAGTCAGAGTTCTAGGTCTAAAGTCGGTGAGTACTGGAAAACGATGGAAACCGATCAATTACCAAATAAGGTAGTATTGAAAACGTCTGCATATTACACCGGTTTCGACATCAATCAAGACTACCACTTGATCATGGTGAGTGAGAATAATGACCCGCTAAACTCTCCTTCTATTGGTCGTATCAGACAAATAATGGGTAGGTGCCGTAAAAAATTAACCTCTTGTCAACTGATTCAAGAGTTTAATAGTAGTGTCGAGCCTAGGGAAGAATTCACCTTTGAAACGCTAGTCGAGAATGCAAAGAACCAGTTGAAAATGATTGATTGCATAAAGAAGCACCTAATAAAGGGTTCAACTTTCGAAGAAAGAATAGAACCAATTATAAAAGATGCAGTCTCGAAATTAGAAATCTATGGGCACCCATTACTTCAAATTGACCCATTATCTCTTGACACCTCTATCAACTATCTCGGAATTGATGGTATTCTTGACACTCAGTCGACGCTACGGTCGTTGTATTCTACTAAGGAGCAGTTAACAGAAGAGTTAGGGGAATTGGGTTTACTTGAAACGTCAATTAAAACCACCAGTTCCATTGAAGTTATTGGAACAGGTTCCAGAAGAAAATTCTCTAGTACCAAGGCGATGGTTACTGATGCAGTAGAACAAATAAGAGTTAGGTTTACTGAAATCGATGAAGTTGAGCGAGAATTTCATCACCCGACTACTGATCTTATCTTTAAAATTGTCAGAGAGTTTGCTCAAAAGTATGACCCTGATCAAATTCTTAAGCTAATCGAAGATGATTACTTTTCAAAAGGTGGATTGAAGGGGTTACGAACGCTTTACTTGAAACTCCTCTTTAACAGTGAAGGTAAAGAATCAAAGTTTCGAAAAGAGATTGAAACGCAATTTCCAATAGGTAGCTCATTCTCAGAAAGTGAGGTATTAATTAAGCTTAGCTTAATTCAAGACCACAATTTTCTTGATAAGCTACCCCATTTCGGTACTAGAGAAAAAATATGGTTAGACTTGTTTTCTGAATTTAAAAGAACACCAAACGTGGGTCCAAAAGGTAAGCGTTACACTAAATTCACGATACTCAGTCACAATCCATTTGATAAAGAACTTAAAAAACGACCAAAGTTCAGTGCTAAACATGGAATAGCAAAATAACCGTCCACACTTCTAAAATGATAATAAGAAAACCAAATTCAAAGTGTGGCAATTTGTGTCAATAATTAAAAGAGAGTAGATCACACGGTCTACTCTTTTTTAGTTTAAATACAACCAACCTTTTGATATTCAATCTATTTACTAGATAGCTGTCTACTTAATAGTATATATGAGCAACAGAAATTTTATTACACCTATGTTATTAAGTAAAGTGTACATCAAACTAAATGGTCCCGAAGTGAAAAATAATCTTAATTTCAAGCATTAAACCAATACTATGAGTGAAGATCAAAAAAAGCAACTCGAACAGCAGCTGTGGAACATCGCAAATACCCTCAGGGGTAAAATGAATGCAGATGAATTCAGAGACTACATATTAGGGTTCATTTTTTACAAATACCTGTCTGAAAAAATGGAAATCTATGCGGATGAAATTTTATCAGAAGACCAGATTACCTACCGAAGTATCAATGAAAATACTGATGAGGGTAAAGAAATACTCGAGGTAATACACGAAGAGTCGATACAAAAACTGGGGTACTACCTGAAACCCTCAGAACTTTTCTCTGAGATTGCTAAAAAAGGTAACAGTGAGACAGATAAGGGTAACTTCATACTCGATGATCTCCAAAAAATTCTGAACAACATTCAGTTAAGTACCATGGGGTATGAAAGCGAAGAAGACTTTGACAATCTCTTCGAAGACATGGACCTCAACTCTACCAAATTGGGTAAAACACCTGAAGCAAGAAACCAGCTGATTTCAAAAGTACTACTTCATTTAGATAAGATTGATTTCAAACTAAAAGAAACTGAAATCGATGTTTTAGGTGATGCGTATGAGTATTTGATTTCTCAGTTTGCTAGTGGTGCAGGTAAGAAAGCAGGTGAATTTTATACCCCACAAGAAGTCAGCAGCGTACTTGCGAAGATTGTCACCACCGGTAAAGAACGACTACGTTCTGTTTACGACCCTACATGTGGTTCAGGTTCATTGCTATTACGTGTAGCTAAAGAGGTAAAAGAAGTCGGTAACTTTTACGGTCAAGAACTCAACCGTACTACGTATAACCTTGCACGAATGAACATGATCTTGCATGACGTACACTACCGCAAGTTTGACATCAAGCAAGAAGATACCCTAGAGCACCCACAGCATATCGAACTACAGTTTGAAGCTATAGTTGCTAATCCCCCTTTTTCTGCAAATTGGTCTGCCAACCCACTACACATGAGTGACGACCGTTTTTCACAGTATGGTCGCTTAGCACCGAGTAGTAAAGCTGATTTTGCATTTGTACAGCACATGGTGTACCACTTAGCGGACAACGGTACCATGGCAATCGTATTACCACACGGGGTATTATTCAGAGGTGGTGCAGAAGCACATATCAGACAGTATCTGATTGAAGACAAAAACTACCTCGATGCTGTAATCGGGTTACCTGCTAATATTTTCTACGGTACGTCAATACCTACCTGTATTCTCGTATTCAAAAAGTGTCGTGAGTCACCGGATGACATTCTCTTTATCGATGCGAGCAACGACTACGAGCGAGCAAAAACCCAAAACTACCTTAGAAAAGAAGACATCGACAAGATCATTACTACCTACCGTAATCGAACAGTATTGGAGAAATACAGTCACATTGCTACCCTCAATGAGATAAAAACCAATGACTTCAATCTGAATATCCCCCGTTACGTGGATACTCAAGAGAAAGAAGAGCTAATTGACTTGAATGAAGTTGCTAGCAAAATTAAAGCTATTGACACCGATATTCAATTAATTGATAATCAATTGAATTCATATTGTAAGGAATTAGAAATAATTGCTCCTGTATAAATGAAACCAGTTTTAAGATTTAAAGATTTTTCAAGTTTCTGGTTCCAAAAGTTCTTGGGAGAATTGCTTGAATTCAAAAATGGATATAATGCTACTAAAGAAAGCTATGGAAACGGAGAGAAATTCATTAATGTTTTAGACATTATCCAAAACGATTTTATAATATATGATAAAATTTTAGGTAATGTGAATTTAAGTTCAGAGAATTTTAAAAAATTTAGTGTTGAGTACGGTGATATCCTTTTTCAGCGCAGTTCTGAAACAAGAGATGAAGTGGGGCAGTCAAACGTTTATCTGGACCCAAATAAACCAGCAACTTTTGGTGGTTTTGTAATTAGAGGAAGGAAAGTGGGTGAATACCATCCCATATTTTTGAATTATGTACTTAAAACGACAAAAGCTAGAGTAGAAATTACCTCAAAAAGTGGCGGAAGCACAAGATATAATGTTGGGCAAGAGACCCTCTCAAAAGTAAAAATATTTACCACGTCTCTTGATGAACAACAAAAAATCGCTTCATTTCTCACGTTGGTAGATGAGAAGATCAACAAACTCAAAGAGAAGAAAGAACTACTCGAGCAATACAAAAAGGGGGTAATGCAACAGCTATTCGCTCAAGAAATCCGCTTTAAAGACGAAAATGGTGACGATTACCCTGATTGGGAGGAGTATACTTTGGGTGAAATTGCTACCAAAGTCTATGAAAAGAATAAATTAATTTCAGTAACTCGAGTTCTTTCGAATTCTGCAACTCAAGGTGTTGTAAATCAGCAAGACTACTTTGATAAAGATATTGCGAATCAAAAAAATCTTGGGGGGTATTACGTGGTTAGGAAAGATGATTTTGTTTATAACCCTAGAATTTCTTCAACTGCACCTGTAGGACCAATAAAGAGGAATAATATTGGTATCGGTGTAATGTCTCCACTTTATACTGTCTTCAGGTTCTTTTCAGGAAGTCCAGAGTTCTTTGAGTTTTACTTCGAAACTTCTATATGGCATGACCACATGTACAATGTCGCAAATTCGGGAGCAAGACATGACCGAATGAATATTACCAACAATGATTTTTTCAGTCTACCCATGTTCATACCCTCACTCAAAGAACAATTGAAGATTGCGTTATTTTTAAGGGGATTGAACGAAAAGATAGAGTCGACACTTAAAAAACTTGAACTATTGGAAACTTGGAAAAAAGGTTTGCTACAGCAAATGTTCGTGTAATTCACTGATTAATAGTATATAAGTAACTTTTTACCAGTAAAGATGACCTACCAATCAGAAGCAGCATTAGAGACGCAATTAATCAAACAGCTTCAAGAGCAGAGCTACCAGTACATTTCGCTCAAAGATGAAACTGAGTTGAAAGCTAATCTCAAAGCTCAGCTGGAGAAACACAATAAGACTACTTTTTCGACTACCGAGTTTGAGCAGATCGTCAATACCCTCAGCAAAGGTTCTGTATTTGAAAAAGCAAAAACCCTAAGAGCTAAACAGCTGCTGATGAGAGATAATGGTGACAGCTACCATTACGAGTTACTGAATATCGAACACTGGTGTCAAAACCTGTTTCAAGTATCTCAGCAAATCACACAGGTAGGTAAGTACACCAATCGCTACGATGTCACCTTACTCATCAATGGGTTACCCATGGTGCAGATTGAGTTAAAGCGACGTGGTTTAGAACTCAAAGAAGCATTTAACCAAGTCAACCGGTATCACAAACACACCTTTGGTAGTGGAGCTGCATTGTTTCAATATGTACAGATATTCATAATCAGCAACGGGGTCAACACGAAGTACTACGCAAACAATACCAAACAGACCTTCAAAGACACGTTTTACTGGACCGACAGAGAAAATGAGCGTCAGACCAATATTCTCAATGGGTTTACCTCTGAGTTTTTAGACCCATGTCACATTTCAAAAATGATCTGCAAGTACATTGTACTCAATGAGACCAGTAAATCACTAATGGTACTGCGTCCCTACCAATATTATGCGGTAGAGACATTGATCGACCGAGTCAAAAACGGTAGAAAAAACGGGTACATCTGGCATACCACCGGTTCAGGTAAGACACTCACCTCATTTAAAGCATCACAGGTACTCATGAACTTACCTGAGATCAAAAAGGTGGTATTTGTAGTAGATCGAAAAGATCTCGATTACCAGACCATAAAAGAGTTTGACAGCTTCAGAAAAGGGTGCGTTGATGCTACTGAACATACCAAAGGGTTGGTAGAGCAGTTTACCGACCACACCAAGCTGATCGTTACCACCATTCAAAAATTGAATACTGCAATACAGAAAGGTCGATTTTCAAAACACCTGGACACCATCAAAGACGACCGTATGGTTTTCATATTCGATGAGTGTCACCGCAGTCAATTTGGAGATACTCACAACAGAATCAAATCTTACTTTCCAAATACCCAGCTGTTCGGGTTTACCGGTACCCCTATTTTTAAAGATAATGCAATCAAAAATGAACTGGGTAAACGAACGACTAAAGAGCTTTTCGGTGACTGTCTTCATAAATATGTCATTACCGATGCGATCAGAGATGAAAACGTATTAAAATTCTCAGTCGAGTACGTCGGTAAATACAAATCCCGTGATGAATCACGCAACAATATTGACAATGAAGTAGAAGACATTGACACCAAAGAACTGATCGAAGACAGTCGTCGACTAGAGAAGATCGTTGACTACATACTCGCTCACCACAACAAGAAAACCCATAGTCGTACCTTTACCGCAATGTTCTGTGTGGGTAGTGTGGAGGTGTTGATCAAGTACTATGAACTATTTCGCAAAAAGTATGAAGCTGGTGAACATCGACTGAAGATTGCGACGATATTCTCTTATGCTGCAAATGAAGAAGAGAAAAGTACCGATGGGTTTATTTCAGAAGAGCTCTCAGTAGTGGAGGACACCCCACGAGCATTGTATGGTTTGAGCTATTACAGTCGTGAAAAGTTGGACGAATACATTACTCATTACAATCAGACCTTTGGAACCAAGTACTCAACCAAAGACACCGAGAGCTTTTATAACTATTACAAAGACATCTCAAAGCGAGTAAAAGACCAACAGATTGATATCCTACTGGTAGTCAATATGTTTCTTACTGGGTTTGACTCGAAGTATCTCAATACGTTGTATGTAGACAAAAACCTGAAATACCACGGGTTGATACAAGCATTTAGTCGTACCAATAGAACACTTAATGAGCTGAAATCTCAAGGTAATATCGTCTGTTTCAGAAATCTCAAGAAAGAAACCGATGAAGCAATTACCCTATTCAGTAATAAAGATGCGATCGACGTCATCATCATGGAACCTCTCGAAAACTACGAGAACCAGTTTAATGAAGCAGTACAAAAATTAAAATCCCTAGTACCTACCGTAGATGACGTAAATCGTCTTACAGATGAAAATCAAGAGCTTGAGTTTATCAAAGCGTTCCGGTCAGTAATGAGGCTCAAAAATACCATGAGTGCATTTGCTGACTTTACATGGGACACATTGGGGTTAAGCTCTCAAGAGTTTGAAGACTACAAAAGCAAGTACTTAGACCTTTACGACAAAGTCCACACCGACAACCAGAAAGAAAAGGTATCCATACTTGAAGATGTGGATTTTGAGCTAGAGTTGATTCACCGTGATGAGATCAATGTTGCATACATACTTCAACTGTTAGCATCTTTAAAAGAGACGACTGAAGAAGAACAGCAGAAACGTAAGAAAGAGATTGTCGATTTGATCGGTGGTGAAGCTAAGCTCCGAAGTAAAAAAGAGCTTATCGAGAAGTTTATTGAAGAAAATCTACCACATGTACCCGATAGTGAAGCAATACAAGAAGCTTTCGAGAAATTCTGGTCAGAAGAACAGGTAAAAGCTTTTAATAAACTGGTAAAAGAAGAGAACCTGTCACCGGAGCGAACACAACAATTAATCGAATCTTACTTATTTTCGGAAAGAGAACCACTTCGAAATGAAGCACTAGCACTATTAGAAGGTGAAAAACCAAAAGTACTGGTACGTACCAAAATAGGTGATCGAATTCTTAAAAAGCTAATTGGTTTTGTAGAGACTTTCTTTGAGAATTTGAGTTAAGTGTCTGATATAACATGATTTATATACTTCATCTTGTCAAGGTATGTTTTTCAGTTAAAGATGAATCCTTAAAACACAACTACCCTATTTTGGAGTAATCAGATTAATAATTTGCTGATCTCCGTCTTTACAAAGAGTTGGTGATGAAGCATCTGGTTCAAGAGATCCCATTCGGAAGGTTCTGACATCAATACTTTTATTTTTAAAAAAAGTCTCTACGGTTATACTACGACAATCAATGACAAACCAAGTGATGATTTGAAAAGAAAGGTTTTCGTTTGCACCATGCAAATACTTATCTGTGGTAAAATTTTGACCGTTTCGAAAAATATTGGTTGTCACATTATTTCCAAATAGTAACTCTGAGGAGCCTCCTATAGGAACATCAAGAGTAATCTTGTGGTAAACTTCACCAATAGGTTCAGATTCTGCGTCAGAACTACTGCTACAACCCAAAATTGCAACCAGGAAAACAACTAATGCAAGTGTTGTTTTTATTTTCAACATCAATTTGGGGTTTTGATTTTTACTACCTTTTCATAATTGTCTTTGCAGGGTGCATTATTTCCAGAATTGAATGATCTCCCCATTTCGAACTCTTGTTTGTTAAAGCTTTTTTGATTGAAGACTGCTTCCACTGTTGCTGAATAACATATATCTCTAGATGATATAATTATCTGATATTCAAGATCTTTCATTGAAAGGTAATCAAATTCTTCAGTTTGAAAGACAGAATCAACTTCGACAATAATTAATTGGTCTTCGCTTTTAAATTCGAGAACATCTTCACCATTTAAAGCAGGTGAAAGTGAAATTTTAAAATATACTTTCCCTAAATACTGAGGCTTTTCATCTTCACTAGCATTTTTGCAACTAAAGGACAAGATCAATAGTATTATTGAGACTATGGACTTAAATTTCATAGTAACCAAGATGAAGATTTTTCCGAAATAAAAAAAATATCACTAGGTGAACTTTTTAATAAAGGGTTAGTAGTCACTATTACAGTAACCACCCTAAGTCAGGGTATTATTCAGTTAATTAACTTTCGGACGACCTACCTTCAGATGACATTCTAGTTCTTTCCAGTCTGTTGATATTCTAAGCTTAACTTTACTTTATATCTACTCGTCAAAGTTTGTCAAAACAGAATTAACTGAAATACAAAGGATTAAGAAAAAATATCAATTACTCAGGAAGAAGGTTGAGCAAAAAGAACTGAAAAAGAAGCTTACAGATTAAGCGGCAACATAAAGGTTAGTTCTGGTAACTTGTTCAAGTTTTAACCTCAATGATTGCCGACTCAATTTTCTCAAAACATACCAGAGCCATATATAAATTCTTAGTCATCATACCGTCCATAAAATTTATCATCTTCTTTCTCATCTTCCCACTCCCGTATTGCTCTACTTTCCTCATAATCATCAATGTCATTCTTGAGAATACCGTTTTTATCTCTGTAATATCCTTTTGGTAATTCTTCAGGTAAATTATCCTGATACTCATATAATTTGTACGTTATAAAAGCTAATATCCCAGTCAGCGGTATAATCATTGATGGTATTGATAACAAGGTCAATGCCCCCGTAATTATATACCCCAATCCTGCAAAGAAACTTTTTACTGAGTTACTCATATTTTTATTAGTTTAGTTGTTTAAAAATAAATAAATATTTAATCTTAATATCATCGTGTTCACTTCCTCCGAGACAAACCCTTTGTATAACTATTAATCAGAGTGTGATATCGATTCCATTCAATCCAGATACCACTGAAGCTCTAATAAATATTACTCTGTGCCTTTAAACGCTTACTCTATACCACAAACTGTTAAGAATGTACCCTTAAACGTTTTACCTGAAATATCGTCTTTACCGGTAAAACTACCCCCAGCAACTCTTTTTTCTTTATCCCTAAAAGTAATTGTGAAAACCGTATTATTTTCAGAATTTATTGTGGGTCGAAGAGCTCCACCGGTCTCAGGGTTAGTAAAACTCATATAAAAAAACCTAGCAGGTACCGCACCTATATTTGAGACAAATTCATCAAATTCAGTACCTCCGTTCAAACAGTGTGGCTTTATTTTTCCACATGTTTCTTCAGTAGTAAGATAAAAATGATCATCATCAAATCCCATACGGTCAGGGTGCCAACCTACCGGACTATTTACAATTACCGGTTCTTTAGGGGTTTCATACCCATATTCATAAGTAATACCATCGATTTCAATTTTAAAAAACAGGTAAATCATTTCGTCGTCATTCCCATTAATTGGATCAGTAACATCAACGATATCAGGGTCTTTTATAGGGTCATTGTCTTCAGACGTACCTGAACAAGAAAACAGAAACAATGAAATCAAAAGAGCTGCTAGTATTTTTTTCATTTCGGCACTTGAGTTTCTTTAAAATTAGATAGTTCCTGTTAATGAAGAGCTTTCATACAGGAAAAGGTAAACCAACGACACTTTAAAAATGAAACAATCTCATTTGATGTCAGAGCTATTTCGGGGTAATGACATTTAATGTCTGAAGGTATGAGTCTTTACAGGTTACATATCCCAAGTTCATTGGTTGGTTCATCTCAAATGTCCTTCTGTCAATGCTCCTGTCATTGAAAAACACCTCAATGTTTACTGTATAGCACTGATTTTCAGAATCAAGAAAACCAACTTGATAAACTAAATTTGAATTTTTAGGGAATAGAAATTTATCAGTTTGAAAACTAGTTCCAGTCTCAACTAATACATGCACCTCATCGGTACCAAAAGAGAATTTATCTAGACCACTAAGTCCAGGTGATACGGTTGCTTTGAAGTAAACCTCACCATTTGGATCATTATCACCATCATTACCTGAACAAGAGAACAGTATTAAAGAAACCCCTAGAACTAATAGTAACTTTTTCATTTTGATTCTTACGTTTTGTTTGAAGCTAAAGAATTAAAATGTTCGAAAAAATTTTAAACTGAAAAAAGTAAATCAACGGTACTTTTTATAAGAGAGAACAACCCCTCTCATAGTAATCACCCCCCACTTGAATTAATCGAGCGATGTACCCCCGTTACCCTGCTTGTTAATTGCTGAAACTGATCTGAGCGCGCAAGTTTCAGTCTATAAATCAATGTTTTACATCTAAATCATTTAAATCAAATGAATTTACGAAAATCCAATCGATCACAAGCACGCATTAGAATAGGTGTGCAAGGTGTCAGCGGAAGTGGAAAGACATACTCTTCACTTCTATTAGCGTTCGGACTATGTAATGACTGGAGCAAGATCGCAGTCATAGACACAGAAAATCAGTCAGCAGACCTGTATTCACACTTAGGAGAATACAATGTGGTTACACTCTTACCCCCATATAATCCAGAGCGTTATATTGAAGCAATTCAACTCTGTGAGAGTAGCGGTATTGAAGTAATTATCATTGACAGTCTATCTCATGAGTGGGAAGGTGAAGGTGGTATACTCGAGATACATGCATCTATGGCTGGTAACAGTTTTACCAATTGGTCGAAACTGACACCCAGACATAATATGCTAATACAGAAGATACTTGCTTCAAAATCACACGTAATTGCGACTGTAAGATCAAAGCAAGACTATGTCATTACAGACAAAAGCGGAAAATCAGTACCCGAGAAAGTAGGTATGAAAGGGGTACAACGTGACGGTTTAGAGTATGATTTCACCATCATGTTCGAACTTGACATTTACCACAACGCTCAAGTCAGTAAAGACAGAACGCAGCTTTTCAAAGTAAATACACCCATAAAGATTGATCAGAATACGGGGAAAATGATCAATGAATGGTGTAATAAGGGTAATACGGTAGATGAATCACTGTCATTGATTGAACAGATTTCAAGTTGTAATGAGCTGGACAATCTCTACAAAATCTACCACCAAACCCCTGATGCAGATCGGTTTCTCAGTTTCTTTAATGCTCGAGCTAATGAGTTGAGACAAATCAAAAACGGGGTACAACAAATACCTAATGTGGGTACCGTCATTTCAAATGGTAGAAGATGAACGTGAGTAACCTTGGAGAGTTAAAGGTTGCTTACAAGTACCACTCTTCACTAAATGATAGACCCACTATTAAAAGTGTACCCGATGCTGTCAAAGTAGCTCAAGAGATTATTGATCAAGAACGTGTTGGTCTTCAAGAGCAATTTGCAGTAATCTACCTGAATCGGTCTAATACTGTAATCGGTACGCTGAATACATTTTCTGGAACACTTACCTCTACTACTGTTGATTTCAAAATCATCATCGGTACCGGTATAAAGTTAATGTCAGCAGCGGTAATCGTAGTTCACAACCATCCTTCTGGTAACATGAATCCCTCAGACGAAGACGTCATTATGACAACCAAGTTGAATGAAGCTTTGAAACTGATGGATATTGAGTTACTAGACCACCTAATCATTGGTCCCGAAGGTCGGTACACAAGCTTTAGTGAACTATTTCTCATGTAAAGTAATCTCCTGAAAAACAGAAAACCTACTCTAAATAAGGGTAGGTTTTTCTGTTTCAGGGTTTTACGACAACCCAAATCAATGTTTTACACATCTCAAAAGTAAACGTATGAACACAAATTTCAATCCCTTCGAAGATGAAAATGAAAACCATTTTCGGTCAAATGGTGTCAGAATATTGACCCCTAGAGTTGAAACACCAATTCAACCACAAGTTTCCACACTCAGAAAACCTTTTATAGAAGCTAATACTGTAGATGTGGAAATAGAGCATCTGTCACGTGAATGCATCATACCTGTATTTGCAAAAGATAATGAGCGAACCATTTCTCACCATGAGTTCATTGATACAGCAATTGAAGCAGTACAGAACTCGATACATGGTATCAAACTGGAGCGTCCAGAAATTAGAGTTAGTCATCAAATCAAGGGTCGCACACCGGAAGCTATACATAAACCGGTAAGTCAATTACTTGATCATGAGAAAACTATCTATTATGAGAGAATGGCATTCATTGTCAGAATACCTGACATTACAGAGACCATCGGTGGTAATAGTTTAAGTTTAACAATAGGTGGTGTAAGAAGTTACAATTTGGAAAACCTTTATCAACGGAAAAGTCTTGAGAAATTCAAGTTTTTCATTGGGTTTCAAAACTTAGTTTGCTGCAACCTATGCATTCATACTGATGGTTTTCAAGAAGAACTAAGAGCAGGTGATCTCGATCAATTATTTCAGTTGATTTCGAGAGTAGTTCTCGAATACCAAGCAGAAAAACACTTAAATGTGATGAAAAGACTTACAAATTACGGTCTTACAGAGCACCAGTTTGCACAGTTAATAGGGAAGTCAAGGTTATACCAATACTTACCTAAAGAGCAGAAAAAACTAATACCGTCACTACAATTCACTGATGGACAGTTTAATCTGATAGCAAAAGATTACTACCAAGACGAAAGTTTCTCTAGAGATAAAAGTGGTGAAATCAATTTGTGGAAAGTGTATAACCTATTCACTCAAGCAAATAAAAGCAGCTACATCGACACGTTTCTAGACCGTAATCTCAATGCACTTGACTTCTCTGCTGGTGTAATGAAAGCTTTAGAAGACAAAAACTCAGAGTACAATTGGTTTCTAGTTTAAATTAAGTTTCACAGGTCTTGGAGTGCAAATTCAATAGCATTTACACAGCAAGCTAATGTAATACATTGAAAATCAGTATATGTAACAGTTGATTTGACATGACTGTTAATCATGGGGTCCTTGGTTCGAGCCCAAGAGGGGGAGCAAAACA
>VFQM010002149.1_pt1 | contig 15345 bp, 7 predicted proteins | sample 3512391 | NCBI WGS metagenome assembly VFQM01 (sample SAMN10412369, study PRJNA504923) | tailings metagenome | isolation source: Replicate 1 from Balatoc abandoned mine | place: Philippines
ACGAACGCCGGCAAGCTGCTGTGCGGGAACAACCGCACGAATCGCAGTTTCGCTGACGAACTCGGTTGCCAATGGAACACCGTCGAGTTCGGCAGTCGACGTCGGCAAAAGATTCTTTCCGGAAATATCGACAGTCGTAGCTGACTGCTTGACGAACATGGATGCCGGAGATACCGAACCGAGCTTCGGTTCCTTGCGGCCAATCGTCAGTGCGGTGGGCAACCGGATCTCCCCCGCATCAGTCACGAAATTTGCGCCAGTGGGGCCGAGCTGTGCCGATTCTGCAATGAATACCGTGAAAGTCGCAGCCGTATCCGATGCACCGGGCAATATCTCCGCCGTCACACCTGCCGCATCGAATTCCACTCTGGACAAACCGGCCAGCCGGTTCCCGGAAATGCTCACCGTCCCGGTCTCGCCTTGTTGCAACGTCTCGGGAATCAGCGATGTGACTACAGGCGCAGTCCCTACGGACAGTGCTCCTGTAGCAACGACATACGGAATTCCCTGCATCCCCCAGCGAACACTGTTCTTGATCTCGCCAGAAGGGACCTCGATACCATTCAGCGTATTTCCGCTTGCCTGGTTGCCAATGCCGGTTAACGAAGCATTCAAATCCGCCGAGATTGCGGCACCGAGATGATTGCGCAGATTCAGATAATTCAAGAGCGGTGCCGCTCCCTGTATCAGCAAGCCACTCCCGTACTCAAAATCCACATACTCCAGGCGCGTATCAAGGGTTCCGGGCGTAAACACCCAATGCTTCCAGTCTCCCGGCGCGGCAGTGTTGCCTTGGCGAATCTTGTCGGAAAGCACGCGAATCCGCTGCTCGGAAAGGCCCTTCGCCTGAATGCCGCCCGAGACGACGGTCAGCGATGTCCCCTGCCCCATATAGACTGTCACACCGGGATCGATGGTCAGTACGGCGTTGTTGCGTATGGAGACATCACTGCTGACGATATAGGGGGAGCCGGCTGTCGTCCAATGAGTGCTGGCGGCAATCGTTCCCGAAACCGTTGTCTGCGCAAATACAGGCACCGCCAAGGTGGAAACGAGCGCCAGCAGCCCGTTCCGTACGGAATGGGCAGATCGGAAACACGTGAAAAGTCTCAGCGCTGCGAAAAAAGCGTTCATTGAGCCCTGCAACTTCGCGGATCGTTGCGAGATGTGGCGATAAAGGTTCATCAGAATCACGATGCGAATGTCACCCTGTTGATTTCACTCAGCGTCGTTTCGCCCTGCGCCACGAGTTCGAGCGCCGAGTCGCGGAGCGTTTTGGCCCCCAGCTTTTTTGCTTCTTCCTTGAGATGGACCACCGACTGCTTGGTCGCGATCATTTCCCGAAGCGTGTCGTTGAGTACCAGAAATTCGGCAACCGCCTTGCGTCCCCGGTAACCCGTTCCGCGGCAGTGGCCACAACCGCCTCCCGCACGGAACTTGTATTGGCTCGCGGCATCGGGAGAAATTCCGGATTCCTCAAGCAATGCAGCATCCGGAACAAATGGCGCGGAACACTCCGGACAATTCACGCGCACGAGGCGCTGCGCCCAGATACCGACCAAGGCCGAGGCAAAGCTGTAGGTATCGACCCCCATGTGCAGGAAGCGGCCGAGCACGTCGAAGACGTTATTGGCATGCACCGTGGTGAATACAAGGTGGCCGGTCAGCGCTGCCTGGACGGCGATCTGTGCCGTATCGGAATCGCGGATCTCGCCGACCATGATCTTGTCCGGGTCGTGCCGCAGAATCGAACGCAGGCCGCGCGCAAAAGTCAGCCCCTTCTTCTCGTTCACTGGAATCTGCAACACGCCGGGCAACTGATATTCGACCGGATCTTCGATGGTGACGATGTTGTCGTGGCCGGTGTTGACCTCGTTGATCGCGCCGTAGAGCGTCGTCGTCTTGCCGCTACCGGTCGGGCCGGTGACGAGGATCATGCCGTACGGGTGCGCCGCCAGACGACGGAAAACGGCAATCGATGCAGCGTCGAGCCCTAGATCGGTCAGGCGCAAGGCTTCACGGCCTTCCGTAAGCGAACGGCGATCGAGTAGCCGCAGCACTGCATCCTCTCCAAAGATACTTGGCATGATCGAGACACGGAAATCGATCTCGGCCCTCTTGGCCCGCACCTTGAAGCGACCATCCTGCGGCACGCGCCGCTCGGCGATGTCGAGATCCGACAAAACCTTGATGCGCGAGATGACCTGCTCTGCCGTGTCCCGCCCGGCAACATTTCCCATCTGCACCAATACGCCGTCGAGGCGATATTTGATCGCCATGCCGCCCGCATCGCACTTGAGATGAATGTCGCTCGCCCGAAGCTTGAGGGCATCGTAAAGAATTGAATTCACCAGCTTGACGACCGGGTTTTCATCCTCGCCGATGCGCTCAAGTGAAATGACTTCGACGCCGTCTTCGGCAACCATGCCGCTGTCGGCAGACACCAGAGAGCTGTCGATGGCGCGAAGATGCTCTTCCTGGCGGGATAGATAAGCAGCAATGTCGTCGCGGTGCGCAAGAACAGCCCTGAACGGCTGAGGGAGATTCTCACCCGCCCACAATTGCAGCTCCTTGTGCAGCGGGTCGGCAAAGACGAGAGCGACGTTGCCTGTCGGCTCGTCGACAACCACGCATTCGCGGCGGATGCACTCGGCAAACGGCAGCCGATCAAAGCGAGGCTTGAGCGACATCAGCGATGCGGCATCGAGCGAAGGGTAATGCGACGATGCCGCCAGAATTTCGACAAAGGCCTGACGCGGCGTACCAAGCTGCTCTTCAAGTACCGCAAGCCAGGGGCGCCCCTGACGCAATGCTGTCTGGCGGGCCTCGCGCAGGATCGGGGCAGTCAGAACGAGATGGGAATCCGTTCGCGCGTTCATTGGAAGCTTCCCACAAGATCAAAAATCGGCATGTACATCAGCACCACCACCAGTCCGATGACCAGCCCGATAACCGCCATCAAGATCGGTTCGAACAGCCTGGTAAACCAATCGACCTGACGCCCCAGCTCTTCGTCGAGGAAACGCGCCGTACGCTCCATCATTTCGGCAAGCTTGCCGCTGCGTTCGCCGACCTTGATCAGACTTTCGGAAATCGGCGTCAGCAGGGATGTCCCGGCCAGCGCCGTCGACAGAGGCAGGCCGGCACGAATGCGTTCGCGAGCCGCGGACAACTGTGTGGCAACGACTGGCGTCAGCAAGGTTGCAGCCATTTCCGTCGCCCGCAATAACGGAATGCCGGCGTCAAGCAACAACGCCACCGTGCGATAGAAGCGGGCCAGCGAGAGCGTAAGTGCAAAGCCGCGCAACACCGGCATTTCGACAATGCGAGCAAGAGTCCGACGCCTGACCGCTCTTTGGGACAGCATGCCGCCAACCGTTGCAGCCAGCGCTGCGAAAGATCCCCAGACAAGCCCCTGATTGCGACCGATGAGACTGCCAAGTTCCAGCAGCCAACGCGATGCTTCCGATGTGTCTCGTCCGGCCGACTCAAGAACCATGCTGAACTTGGGAACCACATAGCCCAAAAGGAAAAGCGTTACCAGACCGCCGATGACGGTCAGCAACACCGGGTAGATCGACGCAGACACAACCTTCTTGCGTACCGAATCGAGTTGCAACTGGTAGGCAACGAAACGCGACAGCGTCTGCGTCAGCGTACCGGTTCGCTCGCTGGCCAGCACGCCAGCCACATAGATTGGTGGGAACACCTCGGGGAAACGCGCCAGGGCGTCGGAGAGCGCCTTACCTTCGCGCAGATTGCCGACCAGTTGATCGAGCACTGCCAATGCCCCGGGTGAAGCTTCTTTCTTGCGCAGCGTTTCAATGGCCTCGACCACATTCAGGCCTGCATCGAGAAGCGCCAGAAGCTCCTGTGTGAAAAGCAGCAGCGGGAAGCGCCCTGCGGAAACAGACGCGGCAGATGACATCTTGCCTCCGTCTACTGCCAGAACGCGAAAACCGCCGCGGACCGCCTGACGAACGCCCTCCTCGACACTCGCGACATCGAGCTCGATCCATTCCTGACGGCCGCCATCGGCGACAACCTTGAGGCGGATGGTCATCGGGAAAGGTCCCTTTGCTGGCCGGGCGCTAAACGCACAACGATACCCACTCGATTAACCGGTAAACGCAGCCAACACAGATGCCGGAACGTCGTATTCCTTGCCGGAAACGGTAATCAGTGTAGCTATCGACGGGCCGCCGAGCGTTGCGCTGAGTCTTACCTGCTCGACGCGTTCGCCCTGCGCATATTTCGACATCGCATCGCCGACCGAGGCAAGCACCGTGTAGGTAACGGATGCCTGGAGGATGCTGTTGCCGGCCGGAAGGTTGACGTCAACGCTCGCGGTTGCATTGTCGACCGTGCCGGTTGTTGCAGCGCTCGTGACAGTGGTTGCGGCGCCGATCGGCGGCTGAACACGCAGTTTGATCAGGCTGCCGACCGTTACGCCACGGGTAGTGAAAGTTACCGTTACCGGGTTCGGGAGCGTCGAAGGAATATTGACGTCACCGTTGCCGGTCGGCATTGCAGGAACGTTGACGCCGCCGATGCTGGTAATCGAAATCGTCGGCAATCCTGGAACGAAGAGAACGCTAGGAGAACCCCCGACATACGGAGGCACGGTTGCAGCCGTGCGCGTCAACGTTTCTGATTCCAGGCGGATACGCCCGGGGCCACCTCTCTGAGTATCATTGCCCTGACTGCTGCAGACCACGTAGGTGGTGCCAGTTCCATAGATAGTCGTGAGTTCAACAGGAGGATTACCGCCAGCCGCACTGATCGTACCGTTGCCCTCAATCTTCGTCGCAACCAGTCTGATCGCGCCACCACTACCGCCACCACCCAACGCACCCCGGCCATTAGAACTCACTGTGCGCGGCGTGCCACCATTCGCTGCGATCGTACCGGTAACGGATATCGTTCCCGACGAGGCAACGATAATTGCACCACCACCACCACCACCGCCAGCCCCCGGCAGCCAAGCGCCGCCGGCGCCACCACCACCACCAGAGCCGCCGACCAGCGGCAGTAAATTCAGATTCCCGTACGTGACACCCGGCGTGGCAGGGCACGATCCACCGTATGCGTTAGGAGCACCACCATAAGCACCACCGCCGCCCGCACCGACACCTCTGCCCCACTGAGTTGAAAGATTCACGCCCCCTGGCCCCCCGCCTCCGGGTCCTGTACCCGCCCGGCCAACATTCGGACCAGCAAAGCCAGTGATCCAATTAGCAGCATCGCCACCAGACTGCCCGCCGCGACCGCCATCGTAACCACCCGGACCAGCCAACCCTGGTCCGCTGATATCTGAGACATCAAGCGGCGGCTTCGCGCTGACATCGATCGTTCCGGCGATCGTGACATTGTCGGAAGCAAGGATCACGACGGGGGTATTCGCTGCGTTCTTCTTGTAGGTAATCGTGACGCCGGAGGGAATGTTGACGGTCGTATAGTTGAACACGCCATTCGGCGGCAGTTGAATCTCCTGACTTTCGGTCGGATTGAACGCACCGTCCGCTCCCGTGCTGCCGCTGTTGAACGCCGCCATCGCATTCCCGGCAAACGTCACAAGGGCGAGAGCCAGTATCCTGTATGCGAAAGTTCCTGCAGTTTTCATCGCTTTGTTCCTCTCTCGATTACTCAAATTCCGATCCATTGCAAACTCTTCCTGACGCCCTATTGCGGAATTTCCGGGGCTGCACGATCGATACCCACAGGGACTGACAGCAGTGGGGACACCGTCGTCCCCGCCGGCAACGAAGAGCCATCGGACGAACGGCTGACGCCAACCGGCGACGACGATATCGGCCCGATGCTCATACCCGAAGGCAAGCTGGCCGTGTCTGCCATGCGGTTCACGCCGACCGGCATCGATACCAGCGGCCCGAGCGTCGAGCCCGGCGTGAGGCTGACCGTGTTCGCCATGCGGTCGACGCCGACCGGCATCGAAATCAGCGGCCCCACCGTCGCGCCATTGGCGAGCGCAGAGGTGACATAGACGGGAACAGACACCGAGGCCAAGTTCGGAGAACTCAGATTGAGCACGGTGTAGCCCTGCTTCAGGCCAGTCATGTTCACGTTCGCCTGCATTTCTCCAGCCGGAATGGTCACTGATGCCGACGACAATGACGCCACGCTCGAATCTGTGACTGCGAGGTTGATGACATGCGCGACTTCGTCGCCTTCGGTCAGACGCACCGTAAAGACACGCGGCGTCGAGTCCGGAGGAACGACCAGCGGTGCGGGAGTCACGGTGACTTTTGGCAGAGACCGCCTGACCGTCACGTTCACCGCCGCGCTGCCATTCGCCACAGCGGGATTGGTCAACGTCAGGGGCAGAGTACCCAGCGTTGCGCCGGCCGACGCCGTCAGCGTGAACGAAGCCTGTGTCGGTGTCGTCTGCAGCCCGGAAAAGCTCAATCCGGAGCCTGTCGGCGCCGCGACTTGAGCCCCTTCCAGAAAAGTTCCGGTTACAACGAAGGCCTGGCTTTCTTCTCGCCGCAAGCTGGCCGGTGCGATGCCGGTTGCCGTGATTGTCGGCTTGACGGGAATCACGTTCACACCCGCCTCGAATCGAGCACTGCCCGCAGCCACAGTTACTTCAACGGGGGCACGACCGAGCGACAAACCGGCTGTTGCAGCAATGCGCACCGGAATCGTCGTATCGCTACTCGTACCCGAAACGCTTGCGCTGAGCCCCGGCTGATCGAACCGGACTTGCTCTGCACCGGCAAGGCGCGAGCCGGAAATGACGGCGTCGATCGTCTGGCCGGGCTGAATCGTGTCGGGACTGATGCCGGTCACGGTTGGCGCCTTTCCGATCGAGATGCTGCCGGAACCCACGACATAGGGAATCCCTGTCATACGCCACTGCACTGCGGCCCCTATCTCACCGGACGGAACCACAATCCCGTTCACCGCATTGCCGGACGCCTGCAGTCCATCACCCACCGGGGACGACTCAAGATCTATCTCGATGGCAGGCCCGGCGTGCCCCACCAGATTGACGCGATTCAACGTCGGCGATGCACGCTCGATGCGAATGCCCTTGCCATACCGGATTTCAACACTATCGAGGATCGTGGCTGCATCGACGGTACTGTCGAGAAATACCAGCTGGTCCCAATCTCCTGACGCAGCATTTCCAGCATTTTCGCGGGCAGAGGTGAGCACGACCGGCTTTGTCGCATTGCCGATCATGCGCAGTGCCCCTTGGGTCACGACAAAACGAGTGCCGGGATTCATGCGGACGATCACACCGGGCTCGACCGTCAGCGTCGCCCCATTGGCAATCGACAGGTCAGCCGTCACCAGATACGGGCTTTGCGCAGCCGTCCAAACCGTGCTCGTGCTGATGGCTCCAGACACTTCCGTGCCGGCCAACACCGGTGTCAACGCAAGTGCAGCAGCCAACCCGACGGCAAAGCGACGGGATGACATCTCGATCCGGCGGAGAAGCGGAATAAGGGAGGACATAAGAGCCAAGGCTCAGATCCGGCTATCGTTATCGTTACGCTTCATCGATTCCTGATATCGGCATCTTCACCCTCGCCGCCCGGCCGCCCGTCCTTACCGTACGAAACGATATCGAAATCGTATTTTTCGCCCGGCGAGCGGTAGACGTAGGCATTTCCCCAGGGGTCGAGTGGCGGATCCTTCTGCAGGTAGGGACCGTTCCATTTCGGTTCAGATTCTGGCCGCACCACCAGCGCTTTCAAACCCTGCTCGCTGCGAGGATAGCGCCCTGCGTCGAGACGATATTGATCGAGTGCCTTTTCGAAAGACTGGATCTGCGCCACGGCTGTCTGACGCTCCGACTTGCCGATCTGCGCGAAATAGCGCGGCCCGACGTAACCGGCAAGGAGACCGATGATGGCTACGACGACGAGCAGTTCAAGCAGGGTGAAACCCGCCTGGCGAAGAAGCGTCGACACATCAAGGCGGCGCTGCGCCGGGGCGTTGGTTCGGATGCGACACATCATTTTGCGTTGACTCTCCAGATGATCAGTGGCGAGAAATTGGCGGGCAACTCGTAACGGGTTCTCAGAACGAAGGTGTCACGGCTCTTGACCGTTTCACCGGCACCAACGGCACCAAATTCAAGAACACCATCGACGACCGTTGCCATCGGCAGCACACGAGAAATGCTGGCCTGTACGTTCGAGTAAGGCCGGCCGACGTTGCTCAGTCGAGCCTCAAAGGCGTACTCCCACATTCCACGCTCGACCTTCCGCTTGCCCACCTGGCGATAGTTGCAGATGGCAATGTCGCGCTTGTCGGTCCAGAAGCGGTTAACCTGATCGCCGCGATCCTCGTTCTGCGCTTTCACCTCATCACCCTTGACCCCCATGTAATTCGGGTCAAGGCTGGACGCCTGGCCGACAATGATCCTGTAGGTCTGACGACCGTCGCGGGCGCAGTCTTCCTGCCCCGTCACCGTCACCGTCTGCGGCGCCGACCAGTTGGTCGGGGTGAAAGTAAGCTTTTCCGGTGTCGGCTTGCCTTCACTCGGGTCGCTGCTCGATATCCCGATGGTCACGTCCTTCACCGGCGACCTGGTGAGGCGAATCGTGAACGTCGCCTGCTTGCCCTTCTCGTCCGTGCGCAGCGGCTCCTTGGCCTTCACCGAGATGCCGCCGGACTGCGCCGGATTCGGGATCACCACAGCACCCGGGGCGTAGGCCTTGCCGGCGCCCTTCGCGTCATAGATGACGGCATAGATGTAATAGGTGCCCACCGGCAGCGTGGAAACATCCCATTCGTACGTTCCGCTCACCGTACCCGCCGACTGCTTGATGCCATCGACGATGCGAACACCGGCAAAGCCAGACCCGGTCTTGTCGTAATAGAGGGCGATGTTCGGATCGATGTTCGGGTCGGTGCCTTCCCAGCGGATCGTGACTTTGCCGGTGCGGCCGTCGGTAGGCACGCCCGGCGAGGTGAGCGCGATGGTCGGTACCGTGTAGGCGGAACTGCTGACGTAGAGCACGTTCGCAGCCGACCACGAAGACGCTGCCTTCTGCGCATCCTCGGCACGCAGGCGCCAGTAGTGAGTGGTCTTGTCGGCCAGCGCCACCTGCGGCACCCACTGCGTCGAGGCCGAGACGCCTTCAGCAACGCGGCTGGTCAATCCGGAATCGGTATAGACCTCGAAGCGATAGAGCACGGCCTCGCCCTCGGGATCGATCACCGGGTTGGCTTCCAGCGTCGGCACCTGCGTGGCGACCCACGCACCGCTGCCCGGATTCTTCACCGTTGGCAACGGCGGCGCCTCATTCACCGCATTCATCAGGAAGTCAGCGGTCGTCCATCCACTCTCGGCACGACCATCAAACGCCTTGGCACGCCAGTAGTAACGCTGATTCTCGACCAGCCCTGCCACCGACCATGACGTGGAACCGCCACCTCCCTGCTGCAGCGCCCCGGAGGCCTTGCGGTTACCGGAATCGAAGGTGGGAACGGTATCGATCTCGAAGTTGTAGGTCAGCGTGTCGTTCTCGGCATCCGTCGAGTTCAGCACTGTCAGAGAAACAGTAGCGGTGGTCGACTGCCCGCCGACTGCGGGGGAAAGAATCTGCGGGGCCGTCGGCGGCGTGTTGCCGGTGTTGACGACCATCATCCGCACCGGCGTCTGCGTCTGCGCGCTATTGGCATCGGTGGCGATGGCCCGCCAGTAGTAGGTGCCGTGGTTGGTCAGCGGTTGCGGCACGATCCAGGTGGTGATGCCACCATCGGCAGGCGGCACGCCATCCGCTTCGGCGACGATCTGGGTCAAGCCGGCATCGGCATAGATGCGGAAGCTGTAGGTGATTGCATCGCCATCCTTGTCGATGCTGTTCGTCAGCGAAAGCTCGGGCGTCAGACTGCCGACTTCGGCACCCGGCGCCGGCACCGCCAGGTTGAAGGGTTCCGGCGCATCGTTGAACAGATTGACGAAGAAGCGCCCGTTCGCCCATTGGCTGTACAGGGTGCTGCCGTCATAGGCACGCGCCCGCCACCAGTACCAGGTGTTGTCGTTGAGGTCGGCCGGCACCTGCCAGTCGGTCGTGAGGCCCGCGGTCGGGTTCTTCACCGCCACACCCTCGGCGACCTTCTGGGTCATGGCGGCATCACTATAGAGCTCGAAGGTCAGATTTAGCGTCTGGTCGTTGCCCGCCTGGCCCGCCAGCACCTTCAATACCGGTTGCAGGCTGGCTACCTGCGCGCCAGCGAGCGGGGAGTCGATCGTCGGCGTAGCCGGTCCCGGCGGGGGCTCGGCAGTTTCGACCTTGATCGTGGCGATGCGCGTTGCCGAGAGTTTTCCGTCGCTCGCAGTGAAGGTGATCGGATACGAGCCCGCCTGCCCCTTGCTCGGCGTCCAATCGAACAGCGCACGGCCACCGCCCTGATCGGTAAACTTTGCTCCCAACGGCAAAGGCGCGGCCGACAGCGTTACCGCCTTGCCATCCGGGCTGCTGGCCTCGACCAGGAAAGACGACTGCTGGCCTTCCTTGACGATGCGATCCGGGATGAACTGCAGCACGGGCGGGCGCGGTGCCGCCACCGGCTCGGTGGTGGCCACGTCGTACAGGCCTGTCGTATTGGCATCGAAGACGTTCACCCAGAACTGCCACTGGCCGGTGTCACGGTTCTTGGTGCGCGAGAACCAGACGTTTTCGGTCGGCATCGCCTTCGCGTCGGAACGCATTACCGTGCCCATCATCTTGGTACCGTTGTACGGGTCGGGCAGGCGTGCATAGACGAAACCCTGCGTGGCCGGCATCGTCATGCGATAGATGGCCTGGCCGCTTGTATTCGCGGCCGGCACGAGGGTTGTCTGTGCCGACAGGTCAGCGACGGTCGTATCGCTGCCTTCCGATTCGTAGACGCGAATCACATCGCCATCCTGCGCGAGGAAATCGCGGATCAAGTCGCGCCCCGGCAGATCGACACGTACGTCACGGATCAGGAAATGCGCATTGGTCGCCTGCAGGATCGAGGTCAGCGCGCCGCCGAGTTCATCGGCGTGAGTGAACGAGGCGGTGAACTCGACGAACTGGCCGGCCAGCGTGCTCTCCATGATCCAGCGGCCCATGCGCGCGCTGTTCGAAGGAATGTCGCCGAAATTGATCAGCAGCGTATTCGACACTGGCGCATCGTTCACATAGCTGCCGGTGATGCGGAAGTTGATGGCCAGCCCCTGATTGTTCTCGACGATCTTCGGCTGAGCCGAGTCGATCTTGACGCTCTTCGCCACGGCCATGCCGGAGTTCCGGATGCGTACGCCGAGCGTGAACGGTTCAACCGGTTCGATCTCGGCCGTCATCGGATCGTCGCCGAGCACATCCTTGGTCAGGAAGTAATCCAGCGTCAACAACGGCAGCGGCTTGACGGTGATGACGTCCGGCGAGACATCGAGCGTATGCGTTTCACCGCCGAACTTGTACTTGAGCGTGGCGCCGACAAGGAATTTCTTCCCCAGCGGATTGTTGCCGGCGGCACCGGGCGCGGGGATCAGCAGCCAGTTGATGACGGCTGTACTCAAAGGCGCCACCGTGCCGTTGCCGGAAATATCGGCAATCTGTGCCTTGCTCGTGACTCGCAGGAAAAACTTCGCGGAGGTGTCATTCGGGTCCGTCGAGATCGGTACGGCGGCACCGTTTTCCTCGGTAACGCGCACGGTGATATCAACGTCGGTGAGCGAGGCGTTGTCCAGCGCGTTGTTGATCTTCATCGTTGCCTCGAAGCCCTGGCGCTCCAGCGTCAGCTCCTGCTTGATCTCGATCTTGACACGGGCACAGACCGTTTCCTGTGCCTGCACCACGCCTGCGAAAAGCAGCGCTGCAAGCGGCCCGGCCCCTGCCAAAGCAAGGCGGCGAAGCATCATCGTGCTGAACTTCATGACTCTGTTTTCCTCCCTGTTTGCACAGGCGTCGTTGGCAACAAAATTGTTTCTGGCGTTCAAATGGCAGTTAAACGTACAGATGAATTTCAAATATCTATGGAGTATCGCGGCTTCATTTTTCGCTAGCTCAACATACGGATTTTTCGAGTATCGCTAAACGAAGCTGACCCCTTTAGTTTTGTTGTTTGCTTTAGCTCGCTTGGCCGGTTGTATTAATCGAAGCTGACCCCTTTAGTTGTTAGTTGTCTTTTGCTCATTCACAGCGAGGTTATTCGGGGTCCGTCCCCGATTGCTCGTCTTTGTCTTCGAGAGTTGCAATCCAGCCATTAAGCAGCATCGCGCCAAAGAACAAAGCAGCAAGAATCCAAAAATCAAGACCCGAAAACCACGATACAACGCCAGCTAGAGCCGTACAGACGCTAAGCGTTATAAAAAACAGCTTTGGCTTGAAATCAATTTTTCGCATCATTTCGGACATCCACATTGAAGAGCGCCTGTTGCGCCACCGGCAGTAACACCAGCTCCATAGGCGTTAACTCCTGAATTGGTTTTTCCTGCGGATGCTCGCAATTGATCATCCGTTTTCCCAGCGAGATTCGGTGGCCGCCAATTACGTCCAACCCCGCCACGAAAGACAGTCTTTAAACTTGCTCTAAATGCACTAGCCTGTGCTCCAGATACCGCCAGTAAAGACCCCGCTTTTGCCAATCCAGCATATGCGAGCCTGCCAGCACCAAAACCGAAAGAAGCGATTCCTCCATATTTGTACGATTCGGAGCATTCATCGACACTGCCAATTCCCAACTTCCGACGGAAGTAACTCCCTGTTCCAAACAACAATGCATCGCCAAGACCAGCTGAAAAATCTACGACGCGCTGATCCGTAAGAAAATCTACGACTACGTTTTCACCAGTCGGGTCCACGTAGGCAAGTGGATTACTGTCCGCATACAGGTATCCGTTCAAACCGCCTTCCAACCCAATCGGATCAAACTGCGCATAAGCCCCATGAGCCTGACTATACGTCCTGAACCAGTTATCCCGCATGCGGGTCTCCGGATCCTCATACTGCCCCGGAAACCTGAGCGGATTGGCGATAGTTGATCCCGGTGAGATCGTCGTCTCCCCGAACGCCAACGCCCTCGCCTCCCAAACGACGCTGCCCTGACTGTCGACTGCCTTCTGCGGCGTGCCGAGGTGGTCGTTCTGGTAGTAGAAGATCTCGGGGCTCTGCCCGTTGGTCTTCGCAGTCTTGATATAGAGCGGATCGGTGCCCCAGATGTTGTTGGGCTGCCAGCCATACTCGGTGGCGATGGCTCCGGTCGGCGTCGCCTCGGCAATGAGGCCTTCGTCACTGTAGAGGAAGAACGTGGTGTTCTGGTTGGAGGTCTTCGCGATCCTCCGACCGAACGGATCGTACTGGTAGGTCGCCACCGTGGCGCCATCCTTGTCCTTCACTTCAACGAGGCGGTTGGCGGCGTCATAGATGAATTGCTGGTTGTCGGTCGGCTCGACGCTGTCGCTCTGTTTCTTGGTGAGGCTGCCATTCTCGTCGTAGGTGTGGGCGACTGCGGTTCCGTCGGTCGTAAAGCTCGTCAACAACTGGTTGTTGCCGTTGTACTGCCAGTCCCCTGCCCTGCGGTTGTCGGTCAGGCGGTTGCCGAGCTTGTCGTAGGTCCAGGCCTCGTTCGGTAGACCGCTCGGGTTGCTCACCGTGGTCAGGCGGTAGAGGTCGTCGTAGCCGTAGTCGTAGTTGCCGTGTTCGGTGGCTTTCTTCGTGATGTTCGATTCGGCGTCGTAGGTGTAGGCGTAATCCAGTTTGGTAGCCTGGCCGGGGTCGTTCAGCTTGATCCGGGTCGGGCGCAGCAGGGCGTCGTATTCGCGGGTCTGGGTGCTGCCGCCGGGGAAGCTGATCTTCTTCGGGGCGTTCCATTGCCGTTCGGCGATGGCGAGGTTGCCACCGGGCAGGCTGACGCTGGCGAGTTGCTGGTTGGCGTCGTAGCTGTAGTCGGCCTTCAGCCCGCCGGGCGTGGTCTGGCTGGCCTTCTGGCCGGTCGGCGTCCAGGTGGTGGTGATAGTGTGGGTGTTGCCGCCGATCGTGATCGTTTCCTGCGTCTTGCGTTGCAGGGCATCGAGCGTGTAGCTGGTGCTGTGCGCCACGGCGTTGGGGGCGGTGTTCTGGTCGGTGTAGCCAGTCAGGCTGCCGACGGGGTTGTAGCTGTAGGCAATGGTTCTGGCTGCGGTCTGGCCGTTTGCCGGGAGGTGTTTTTCTTCCACCCTGCGGCCGGCAGCGTCGTAGGTGTATTGGAGCCGGTTACCCTTGGCGTCCTGATATTGGGTGAGGTTGCCGACTTCATCGTACTGGTAGGTCTGGGTCTGGCCCAGGGGTCTCGTTTCGCTGGTGCGGCGGTTGTTCTTGTCGTAGGTGTAGCGGGTGGTATTGCCGTTGGCGTCGGTCACGGCAATCAGGTTATCCCGCTGGTCGTAGGCGTAGCGGGTGACGCCATTGAGCGGGTCGGTGACTTGCGTGAGGCGGTTCAGGCCGTCGTAGGCGAGCGTGGTGACTTTGCCGTTGCGGTCGGTGATTTTGGTGAGGTTGCCTTTGAGGTCGTAGTCCTGCTTGGTGCTGTAGGCAACGGTGTCGCTGAGGAGATCCTTGATCTCGGTGTTGCGGTAGCGGGCGTCGTAGCTGAGTTGCCGGGCGAAGCCGGGGAACTGGATGCGCGTGGGCAGCGGGGATTTGCCGTCTGTTCCGTACTGGTAGGCGGTGGTGTTGCCAGCGCCGTCACGGCTTTCCTTGAGGCGGCCGTCGAGGTCCCAGGCGAGTTCGAGCAGGCGCTGGCCGGCTTCGTTGATCTGGGCCGTGGGGCGGCCGAGCGCGTCGTATTCCTGTTTGCGGGTCTGGTTCAGCGCGTTGGTAGTTTGCGTGAGGCGGCCCTTGCCGTCGACGGTGTAGAGGGTGGTGTTGCCGCCGGCGTCGGTTTCGCTCTTGGGGTCGCCGGCTTTGGTCCAGGACCGGGTGGCGGTTTGCTCCAGCGGGTTGGTTCGGCTGAGTTCCTGGCCTTTGGCGTTGTAGCTGGCTTTCCAGACTTTGCCGCGGGCGTCGGTGATTTCTGTCGGCAGGCCGATCAGGTTGTATTGGGTTTGAGTGATCTTGCCTTCAGCGTCGGTAAGCTTGGTGGGATTGCCCTGGGGGTCGTATTCGAAGCGGAGAGTGCTGTCTTCGATGCTGGCGCTGCTGCCGTTGGGCAGGGTGACCGACCCACCTTTCCGGGTGATGGCGGTGATGAGGCCGAAGGCGTTTTGCGTGTATTCGGTGATGCGCTGTTCGGCTTGGCCAACGGCTTCGGTGGTTTTGGTGCGGTTGCCCTTGCTGTCGTATTCGTGGCTGGTCTTGATGCCGAGTTCATCGGTTTCTTCGAGGAGGCCGTTGTGGGCGGCGGAGTAGCGGGCGC